>Ga0209063_1000567_pt1 | contig 23816 bp, 25 predicted proteins | sample KloWWTmeKNB19Kit_FD_187177 | JGI IMG/M metagenome (GOLD analysis project Ga0209063, IMG submission 187177) | Active sludge microbial communities from Klosterneuburg, Austria, studying microevolution and ecology of nitrifiers - Klosterneuburg... | ecosystem: Engineered > WWTP > Aerobic digester >... | reverse complement strand
GGTGCAATAGAGTTTCAACTTGGCCTTCAAGGGAACGCTGTAGGTCAACCCGCGCTCAATGCACTCATCGATGCTATAACGGGGTGGGTCCACGAAGTAATCCAGGAACTCCAACACGAACTGGTTGCGGGTGTCCGTGATGGGGAAATTCTCGCTGAACACCTTGAAGAGGCCTTCGCTCTCTCTGTGTTCCGGGAGGGTCTCGATCTGGAAGAACTCTTCAAAGCTCTTCAGTTGGATATCGAGGAAATCGGGGTAGTCGATCGAAAGTGGGCTAACGCCGAAATCGATGCGTTTACTTTTCTTGGAACTGGTCTTCGCCTGGGCCATGGGGGTGCGTAGTATGAAGAACGGAAGACGACCGTATGAACGACTGATCCTTGTCTGCTGAACCGGCCTCCCCTACCTGGATCGCGGTGGTGGGGAGGGCGTATTGGTTGCCGCTGGTAAGGCGGCGATCACAGTGCAGACGGAAAGGCCCGCCTTGGGGCCTCTCCGAGCTGCTGTGCTGCAAGCGCGCGTTGTTGCTTACTTAACTTCAACTTCTGCGCCGGCTTCCGTGAGTTGCTGCTTCAGGCTCTCTGCATCCTCTTTGGATACACCTTCCTTCACAGGCTTTGGAGCGCCGTCAACGAGGTCCTTCGCCTCTTTCAGACCAAGACCGGTAAGCTCCTTAACGAGCTTAACAACGGCCAATTTGCTTTGGCCACCGGATTTCAGGATCACATCGAAGCTGGTTTTGGCTTCAACTGCATCGCCACCACCGCCAGCGGCGGGTCCTGCTACTGCAACAGCTGCTGCTGCTGGTTCGATCTTGTATTCGTCCTTGAGGTATTGAGCGAGTTCGCTGACCTCCTTTACGGTAAGGCCCACTAGCGAATCGCCGAGTGATTTGATGTCTGCCATCTTGAGTTGTTTGTTACTGGGTTGCGAATTCTATGTGGAAGTGCGTAACGCGTTTTGGGAGCGACCTGGATCGCTCTCGATATCTTTTTATGCGGCTCTCTCCTCGAGTGTTTTGAGCAAGCCAGCGATCTTCTGTCCACCGCTGCCTTGCAGGCCGCTGATGACGTTCTTGAGCGGGCTTTGGAGCAATGCAATGATGTCACCAATGAGTTCCTCTTTGCCTTTGAGGGCGCTCAACATGGCAAGTTGGTTGTCGCCGATGAAGATGGCCTCATCCACCCAAGCACTCTTGAGTTCGGGTTTGGCTTCCTTCTTACGGAAATCCTTGATCAGTTTGGCGGGCGCATTGCCTTTGGTGGCGAACATGATCGAGGTCTGGCCTTTCAGCGTGGGCATAAGCTCACTGTAGTCCTTTCCTTCGATCCGCTCCATTGCCTTTTGGAGCAAGCTGTTCTTGACCACCTTCATGCGGATGCCGTTCTTGTGGCATGCACGACGCAGGTTACTGGTAGCCTCGGCGCTCATACTGGAAGTATCCGCGAGATAGAACACACCGGTGTTCTTGATCTCTTCGGTCAGTACTTTGATGGCCTGTTCTTTTTCGATACGGGTTGCCATGGTTTCTATGTTGTTAGGTGGGGGCGTGAAATTTCACGCCCGTACCGAATCTTTATCCTACGCTGACCGTTCGTGTATCCACCAACACACCTGGACCCATGGTGCTGCTGATGCTGATGCTCTTGATGTATGCGCCCTTGGCAGTGCTGGGTTTCAGCTTGGCCAGGGTAAGGAGGATCTCGTTGGCGTTCTCGCTCAACTTGTCGGCACCGAAGGAGACCTTACCGATCACCGCATGGATGATACCGGCCTTGTCCACTTTGAAGTCGATCTTACCGGCCTTCACCTCTTTCACGGCTTTAGCCACGTCCATGGTAACGGTACCGGTCTTCGGGTTCGGCATAAGACCACGAGGTCCCAATACACGGCCCAATGCGCCTACTTTGGCCATAACGGCAGGGGTGCAAATGATCACATCCACACCGGTCCAACCGCCTTTGATCTTCTCGATGTAATCGTCCAGACCGGCCATATCAGCGCCGGCAGCTAGAGCTTCCTCGCACTTAACGGGATCTGCCAAAACAAGCACGTTGACCGTGCGGCCGGTGCCATGTGGCAGGCTCACAACGCCACGCACCATTTCGGTGCTCTTGCGGGGATCAACGCCCAAACGGACGGCGATGTCCACAGTTGCATCGAATTTAACGGTGCTCAATTGCTTCACTACTTGGGTTGCTTCTTCCAAGGTGTGGACCTTGGTGGCGTCGTACTTGGCCAACGCCGCCTTGCGCTTCTTTGAAATGTTCATGGCTGCGTTGTTTAGAATGGTTGATCGCCTGTAACCGTAACACCCATGCTGCGGGCGGTACCTGCCACCATGCTCATACCGCTCTCAATGGAGAAACAGTTGAGGTCGGGCAGCTTGTCTTCGGCGATGGCCTTGACCTGGTCCCAAGTAATGCTGCCCACCTTTTTGCTGTGCGGCACACCACTTCCACCTTTGATCTTGGCCGCGTCAATGATCTGGACCGCTGCCGGCGGGGTCTTGATAACGAAGTCGAAGGACTTATCGCTGTAAACTGTGATCACGGCCGGAAGCACCTTGCCTGCCTTATCCTGCGTGCGAGCATTGAACTGCTTGCAGAATTCCATGATGTTCACTCCCTTCGCGCCCAAGGCGGGTCCAACGGGGGGGGATGGGTTGGCCGCACCGCCCTTGATCTGGAGCTTGATGAGACCGGAGATTTCCTTTGCCATTTCTTGTTTGTTGTGTCCTTGTTGACGCCTTCCTTTCGGTCAGCTTGGACTGGTTAACTTTCTTCTTATGTTATCGTCTACAACCGCAATGTCACGGTCCTAGACGTCCTTTTCAACCTGCATGAAACTCAATTCCAATGGCGTCTTCCTTCCGAAGATCTTCACCATTACCTTGAGCTTCTTCTTGTCCTCGTTAATTTCCTCGATAACACCGTTGAAGCCATTGAAAGGACCATCGATCACTTTCACGGTTTCACCCACATGGTAAGGGTTGTAGTTCGCTTCCTCTGTTTCAGCGAGTTCGTCCACAGTTCCAAGTATCCGGTTCACCTCCGATTGCCTCAAGGGCACGGGATCCCCTCCTTTCTCTGAGCCCAAGAAGCCGATCACATTGGGCATCTGCTTCAAAGTGTGTGCGATCTCTCCAGTAAGGTCTGCTTCCAAGAGCACGTAACCGGGAAAGAAGTTGCGCTCTTTGCTCACCTTCTTTCCTTCACGGATCTGGTAGAATTTCTCGGTGGGGATCAAGACCTGAGCGATGTAGCTGCCCATATTCGAGCGCGACACCTCCATATCGATCAACTCCTTCACCTTCTTTTCCTTACCGGAGATGGCACGGATCACGTACCACTTCTTGGAAGCGTCTGCCATGACCTAGGACCCGATGAGTTTGTAGATGAAGCCGAGCATCCCTTTCCAGAAACTACCGTTCGCCATGTTCTGCACCCCGAAGATGTAATCCATGACAAAAACGATCAACGAGATCAGCAATGCGGAAACCAACACCACAATGGCACTACTTTGGAGTTCCTTCCAAGTGGGCCAGCTGACCTTGTGCACGAGTTCATTGTAACTCTCGGCGATATATGTTTTGAAGCTTGCCATCAAATGGGGTCCTGGTGATTGGATCAATTGGCACGGGTGGCAGGAATCGAACCCGCAGCCTAAGGTTTTGGAGACCTTCGCTCTACCAATTGAGCTACACCCGTAGGACTATCTATTTCTTGCGTCTCTTATCGGCGGCGAAGGCCGATCCACCTTATAGCGGATCGGCCTTGCCTCCGTTGGTATGAGTAGTTTACTTGATCACTTCGGTCACCTGACCGGCACCCACGGTACGTCCACCCTCACGGATGGCGAAACGCAAGCCTTTGGTCATAGCGATCGGCACGATCAATTTCACATGGATGGTAACGTTGTCACCGGGCATGATCATCTCACGACCCTCTTCCATGGTGATCTCACCGGTCACGTCCGTGGTACGGAAGTAGAACTGTGGGCGATACTTGTTGTGGAATGGGGTGTGGCGACCGCCTTCCTCTTTCTTCAACACGTAGATCTCCGCTTTGAATTCGGTGTGTGGGGTAATGCTACCTGGCTTGGCAATGACCATTCCGCGACGGATCTGGTCCTTTTCAATACCACGGAGCAGTATGCCCACGTTGTCACCGGCTTCTCCTCGATCCAGCAACTTGCGGAACATTTCAACACCGGTGCAGGTGCTCTTCATTTTCTCTTCCTGCATACCGATGATCTCGACCTCTTCGCCGGTCTTCACAACGCCGGTCTCGATACGTCCAGTAGCAACGGTACCACGACCGGTGATGGAGAACACGTCCTCCACGCTCATCAGGAATGGCTTATCCACTTCACGGGGCGGAACAGGGATCCAAGTGTCGACGGCATCCATCAACTCCATGATCTTGTCCATCCACTTTTCTTCCTTGTTCAGGCCACCAAGTGCACTTCCACGGATAACGGGCGTGTTGTCGCCATCGTACTCGTAGAAACTAAGGAGTTCACGGATCTCCATTTCGACCAGGTCGAGGAGTTCCAGATCATCAACCATGTCCACCTTGTTCATGAACACGACCAGCTTCGGCACGCCAACCTGACGACCGAGCAGGATATGCTCGCGGGTCTGGGGCATGGGTCCATCAGTAGCGGCCACCACCAGGATGGCACCGTCCATTTGCGCAGCACCGGTAACCATGTTCTTCACATAGTCAGCGTGGCCTGGGCAATCCACGTGTGCATAGTGACGGGCAGCCGTCTGATACTCCACGTGTGAAGTATTGATGGTGATACCGCGTTCCTTTTCCTCGGGTGCGTTGTCGATGGAATCAAAACTGCGCAGTTCGGAAAGGCCTTTCTCGGCCAATACGGTAGTGATAGCTGCTGTCAACGTGGTCTTACCATGGTCAACGTGGCCAATGGTTCCGATGTTGACGTGGGGCTTGTCCCTTTTGAAGGTCTCCTTTGCCATTGTCGTTCGGTAGTTAAGTGTTCGTGTGTTCTGTGGTTATGATCTTCAACTTGTTGCACCGGCCGCCCTTATTGCTAGGGGTTCTTAATGTAGGTTCTTCTGGTCCTTTCCGTGGAGCCTTTGCCGGGAATTGAACCCGGGACCTCTTCCTTACCAAGGAAGTGCTCTACCCCTGAGCTACAAAGGCTAGTTCCATAAATATTGGTTGTCCGTGAACACCGTACAATTTGGTGATCCGTGACGTAGAGCGGGAGACGAGACTCGAACCCGCGACGTTCAGCTTGGAAGGCTGATGCTCTACCAACTGAGCTACTCCCGCATGATCAAGGAAAGGGAGGGTTTTGTTCCGACGCACTGTGGAAGCAGTGCATATACTTGGCTCCGTGGGCATTGGTGGGGAGAGCAGGATTCGAACCTACGAAGGCGTAAGCCAGCAGATTTACAGTCTGCCCCCGTTGGCCGCTTGGGTATCTCCCCGTTTATTGAGAACACGGAGCCAATGGACGGATTCGAACCCCCGACCTGCTGATTACAAATCAGCTGCTCTACCAGCTGAGCTACATTGGCCTATACAACACGAAAAAGAACGTTCTTTTTCCCTTTTCAAGACCGTTAGGTCCCGAATTGGGCCTGCAAATGTAGTAAGAATCATCGGTACGCCAAACAAGAATGGGCCATGTTTTGCAACATGGCCCATTCCTTGTGGGGCACCCCGCTCCGGGAGCCACTGTTTACGCGGATTTCTACGCACTACGCATTTTCTCTTTTGTGCGTTCCGCTTGGCTCCGAAGGGCCTCTACGGCGTTCACCGCGGCCTCTTCGAAGGATCTTCCTTGACGTTTTGCAAAGAGATCATTGCCTGGAATGGCAAGTCGAATTTCTACCACTTTGTTCTCCCGGTTGTCTCCATCGTGTTCTAATCTTAGGAAGACATCGCCGGAATGGATCGAATCATTGAACAGGGTAAGTTTGGTCAACTTCTCCTTGATGAAACTCACCAACTTGGTATCTGCGGTGAAATGGATCGAATGCACGTTCAGGTTCATGTTCGTTGTTGTTTAATTCGTTCTTAGTGTTCTTCATTCACCACCTCTTGGGTGGGCCTTGGCATGTACGCGTCTCAGTTTATCCACCGTATTGTGCGTGTAAACTTGGGTTGCAGCAAGGTTTGCGTGGCCTAGAAGTTCTTTCACCGCATTCAGGTCCGCTCCATGCTCCAGCATATGTGTAGCGAAGGAGTGGCGTAAAATGTGAGGGGAGCGTTTTTGTTGGGATGTGACCGTACTAAGGTAATATGAGACAAGGCGTTGTACGGAACGCCGGGCCAACGGTTTCCCCTCCGGATCGATCAGAAAAGCATCATTCAATTGCGGCACGCCCAATAAGGTTGAGCGTTCAGCCAGGTAGTGCCTTGCAGAAGCGGTCATTTGATCACCTATGGGAATGATACGCTCCTTCTGTCGTTTGCCGAAGACCCTTAGCGTGTTACGGCTCAGGTCCACATCCCCTACCTTCAAACCCAGCAGTTCCGCCAAACGCATTCCCGTTTGGTAGAGCAACTCCAGTACAAGCCTATCCGTGGCCCCCTTCCAACCGTCCGGCCATGCCATTTCATCCAATAACCTATGCATTCCTTTTTCTTCAACGAATTCGGGCAGTCTTTTGGGGGTCTTTGGCGCATCGATAAGCGCGGTGGGGTCCGCAGAAACCACGCCCACCATCCTTGCAAACCGGAAAAAGCTGCGCAACGAGCTCAATTTCCGGTTCACGCTGCGCGGTCCTACACCGCTCTCCATAAGTTTCATCATCCATCTGCGGACAACCTTATCGGTGGCCTCTTCCGGCTTTTCCATGCCGAATTCTTTGAGGAAGCCATGGAATTGGGCCAGATCACGCTGGTAGGCTGCGACGGTATGCGCACTGTACCGCTTCTCGTAGGCGAGGTGGTCAACGAATTTCTCCACGAGCATGGCAGCCAAGGTAGCAGCCGTGGAACAATGGAAAATAGGTCTTCGCCTATTTTAAGGAAGGACCAACCGTGAATGAACGTAAATGAATCCCGCCAAGGAATAGTTCCTGGCTCCCGCATTCCGTTGTACTGTGAAGCCATGCGGGATCGACCCTTACAACTGCCGTGGCTCGTACATATGCCTTATCCGGAAAATGCCATCAAGGCATATTCCCGTTCATTCACGTCCTCCCGCAGCCCCATGCGGGACGCGGTTCTTGTTCTTCAGCTCTGTAGAAAACGAGAAAAGCGAAAGCCCCCGGTCGGGAACTTTCGCTTTCCATGAAAACAGAAAGGGTCTAGCCCTCGTCCGTCTGCAACGTGAGCTTGTATGCCGCACGGATCATTTCCTTGCGACGGGATACGGAAGGCTTGGTGAAGCTTTGGCGCTTGCGCAACTGGCGCATGGTCTGTGTACGCTCAAATTTCTTCTTGAACTTCTTGAGCACCTTATCAATGCTTTCGCCTTCTTTCACTGGAATGATCAGCATGTGTCCTTTTCTCTTAGGGGGTGCAAATATAACGGAATGCCCGATCGGTGCAACGATGAGTGGAAAAAGATCGTGGGGTTCGTGGAATGACGGATCCAAGCGGCTAAACGTAAGATCTACCCCTTCAGTACATTCCGACTGATCACCAGCTTTTGGATCTCGCTGGTGCCTTCGCCGATGGTGCATAGCTTGCTGTCGCGGTAGAATTTCTCCACGGGGAAGTCCTTGGTGTAGCCGTAACCACCGAAGATCTGTACGGCCTCATTGCTGGCCCACACACAGGTCTCGCTGGCGTAGTACTTGGCCATGGCTCCGGTGGTGGTCACCTTTTTGCCTTTGTTCTTTTGATCGCTTGCCTGTTGGATCAATAACTCGGAGGCTTCGATCCGGGTGGCCATATCGGCGAGTTTGAAAGCGATCGCTTGGAAATCGGCGATGGGCTGTCCGAACTGCTCGCGTTCCTTCGCGTATTTCACGCTGGCATCGAAGGCTCCTTTCGCAATGCCCAAGCTGAGTGCAGCAATGCTGATGCGGCCACCATCCAAGATCTTCATGGCTTGTTGGAAGCCCTCTCCTTCTTTTCCGAGGATGTTGTCTTCTGAAACCCGGCAATCCTCGAAGATCACTTCGGCGGTCTCGCTGGCACGCATGCCAAGTTTGTTCTCCTTCTTGCCGGCCTTCATGCCGGGTGTTCCCCTTTCGATCACGAAGGTGGTCATGCCTTTGCTATCGAGCAGATCACCAGTGCGCACGATGGCCACCATCACATCACTGCTCTTGCCGTGGGTGATCCAGCATTTAGTGCCGTTCAATACCCATTCCTTCCCTTCCTTCCTTGCGGTGCATTTCATCCGCATGGCATCGCTACCGGTATTCGGCTCGGTCAGCGCCCAAGCTCCCAACCATTCGCCCGTAGCGAGTTTGGTGAGCCATTTCTTCTTTTGTTCGTGGCTCCCGAAGTAGTTGATGTGGCCGGTACACAAGCTGTTGTGCGCAGCAACGCTCAGACCAATGCTTCCGCAAATGCGTGCCACCTCTACAATGGTTTCTACATATTCGAAGTAGCCCAGGCCGCTTCCTCCGTACTCTTCAGGCACGAACACCCCCAGCATGCCGGCCGGGCCGAAATGGTTGGTGAAAAGCTCCTTTGGGAAATACTGGCTTTCGTCCCACTCCATCACGTTCGGGCGCACTTCACGCTCGCACAGGTCGCGCACGGCCTGTGCGATCATGGTCTGGTTCTCGGTACGGGAAAATTCCATGGGCTAATAAGTTACGAGGCGGATCGCTTCGGCGCTGTATGGCTTGAGGCGTTCCATGCCATTGAGGAAAGAGAGTTCGATAAGAAAGCTGAAGGCGCTCACAATGCCGCCTTGTTGTTTGATCAATTCAGCAGCTGCGACCGCTGTTCCGCCGGTGGCCAGTAGGTCGTCGTGGACCATGACATGCATACCATGTCGCACACTATCCACGTGCATTTCGACTTCAGCACTGCCGTACTCCAGGTCATACATGTGGCTCACGGTCTTCCACGGCAATTTGCCCTTTTTGCGGACCGTAAGGAACGGGACACCCAAGGCCAAGGCCAAGGGCATTCCGAAGAGGAAACCACGACTTTCGATCCCAGCAATGGCATCTACCCGGATCCCGACCAGCGCTTTTTGGAATCCTTCCACCACAGCTTGGCAAAGCTTTGGATCCTCGAGAACCGGCGTAATATCACGAAAGAGGATCCCCGGTTTCGGGAAATCAGGGACCGCACGAATGCTATCCTTGAGGCGTTGTTGTAGATCACTCACTCCAAGCTGATGTAGGGCGCAAGTTTACGCAACAAAGCAGCGTCGATCAGTACGCAACCTCGGATCTCCTCCAGCTTTTTGAAGGCTCCGTGTTGGGTGCGATACGCGAAGAGCGGCTTCGCCAATTTCCATCGGAGGTAAGGGTGCGCCGCCAATTCTTCAGCGGTGCAGGTATTGATCGGGATCTTCCTTATGGCCAAGGTGTCGAGGATCAGGAATTCCCTTAACGCGGTCACCGCTTCCGGCTTGTCTTGAAGGATGTACACTTCATTGAGTTGATCCAAGGAATGGAAGCCTCCCAAGGCTTCGCGATACTTCACGATGCTGCGAGCGAAAGCTGGGCCTATGCCTCGGATCGTTGTCAGTTCCAAGGTATCGGCGGTGTTCAATTCTACCGATCGTGGAGCAAAACGGGGGTACGTCGTTCGTTCCCGGATCGTATCACGCGGCCATCGATCAGCGTATTCCTTTCGTTCCCTTGGCTCATTCTGCTTGCGAACAAAACTATCCGGCAGCAAGATGAACGGAGATAATGCTGCGAACAGATCGGGGGGAATGGTGTACATGCGACCCACATCCTTTTTCGTCCGGAATTTCCCGCCTTTATCCAGGTAGCGTTCTATCCCGTCCACTTGCTTGTCGGTCAGACCAAGAGCCAGCCATTCTTCTCGACCGATCAGATTGGGGTCGAATGGAAAGCGGATCACCGCCGCGGTATCAGCTCGTTGTGCTTTGCTTTCTGCTATCCAAGCTTCCAATTTTGCCTTCACCGGGGCAAGATCCCTTTCAGTAGGCGTATAGAACCATTGGCCATACACGGCCCAAGCGGCCAACAAAAGCAGAAATCCCATAAGGACCATCATGCCGCGACGTTCACCGGAGTGCAGATCGAGGAGGTCCTTAACGCGCTCCTTCAACCGGGGGTCGATCAGCGGCTTGGCCATGGTGGTGTTGGTGGACGCTCCTAGATGGGATCGTTGTCCGTGTAGCTATCCGGCTCTGGCTTTTGTGGCGTATTGAGCACGCGATAGAAGAAATAAACGGTGGCAACCGTGACCGCAAGTTGGGTCAGCACCATGAGGATCAAGGCTGAGCTGTTCATGGGTTGGTGTTCCGCAGACCTGCGGAAGGGGTTGACGTGCGCATTCTTCGAACGGAGGCCAGGTAAACCAAAAGGGCAAGCGCGAAGAACGTAAGACAGAGCAAGATACGAGCGAAGTTGGTATAGAACAGTCGGTCTTTCAAACGGACCACTTCGGCTGGATCGGTAGCTGCTGCGAGCTGTTGGTGCAACCCGCTGTTCGCAATGGTCTTGAAGATCGAGGCATTGTCCAAAGTCCACCCGCCCCCACTGAAGATGCTTTGGAAAGCACCGGTCCAATCGTTTCCAATTGGGGTGAACAAAGCACCAAGGAAGACCAGCAACAACATCAATGGTGTGATGTACTTGATGATGAACTTATAGACAGTGGGCACCTGAAGATCAGATCCGGAAAGCAACTCCCTCCATCCTTTATCGATCCCGAAGATCCATGCGAAGAGGATGGATTCCGCCAATGCGAAAACCACCAAGCTCACCGTACCGGCCCAATAGTCGTACTCATCAAACACCCCATGCTCGAAGAAAATCACGGTGGGCAGACCAAGCAACAGCACGATCCCGCCAAAGCTCCACGCTCCTTTCAATCTACCCCAACCGAATTCGTCGCGCATGAAGCCCATCCACGGTGTTCCCATAGCGAGGCTGCTGGTAATACCCGCAAAGAAGAGCAGACCGAACCACATCACACCGGCCACTACACTAAGGATCGGTCCCCATTTCTCGAACAGGAAGGGCATTGTCTGGAACGCCATCCCAAAGCCAGCGTTCTCTTTCACCCAATCGAGCCCCAAGTAACCGGCGGCGATGGGGATCACGATGGAACTACCCAAGACCACTTCAACGAATTCATTGGTGAAGCCTGCACTCACGGCGTTCAAAGCCACATCGTCCTTGCTCTTCACATAGGCCGCATAGCAATGGATCGTGCCCATGCCCACGCTCAATGTGAAGAAGATCTGACCGGCCGCCGCGAGCCATACTTTGGGATCACTGAGGCTGGAATATTGTGGGGTCCACAGGAAGTTGAGACCATCCCAAGCACTCGCACCAGGCACTTCGGCGCTGGCGCCACTAGTACCGAGCGTTAGGCCCCGGAAGGCCAAGAAACCACCGAAGATGAGCAACATGGGGATCCCGATCTTGGCCGCCTTTTCCACCCCGGCCAAGCCGCGCGAAAGGATGTAGGTGTTGAGTAAAAGGCAAAGCACGTAGAAGACTACCGCTTCGTACGGGATACCTGTCAAGCTCTTGTCGATATCCACATACTTGGAGAAGAAGTCGGCTACCTGTACTTGGGTCATGCCGTCGAACGTGCCGATGAGACTGTGCCACACGTAGCTCATCGTCCAGCTTTCGATGTAGCAGTAGTAGGAAGCCACCGCGATGTTGGTGAAGATGCCGAAGACCCCGAAGTATTTCCAGAAAGCCTTCTTGCTCATGCTGTCCAAGATGAACGGCGTGCTGTGGTTGTTGCTACGTCCGCCGAAACGGCCCATGCTCCACTCGATCCATAGGAGCGGAATGCCCATCAAGAGGAAGCATACCAAGTAGGGAATAATGAAGGCCCCTCCCCCATTGTTCACCGCCTGGACCGGGAACCGCAAAAAGTTGCCCAAGCCGACCGCATTGCCAGCCATGGCCAGAATAAGGCCTACGCGGGAACCCCAGGATTCAGTTTGGTTGGTGGACATGTTCTGGTTGAGGGTGCGCAATATAGGGTTGGTTTGGTTGGGTACAGAAAGTTGAAGGGATCATGAGGACCACTGATCCATCGTGTTAGACAACTCTGATACTACAAACCAATGATCACAGGTTATCCGAGCTGTTCCTTCAACACCTGCAACCCTGCTTCAAACCCACGTGGAGCGTACCCCAATTCCTTGCGGGCTTTATCCAACACGAAACCCGTGCGCGGTGGTCGTTTTGCGGGCTGGCCCAAGGTTACGCTCTTGATCGGTTCCACAACACTGGTGTCGAGCTTGAAGAAATTGCCAACACGCTGCACGAGCTCCAGAATGCTCATGCCATCAGGGCCGCTGAGGTGATAGGTCCCGGTAGCGCCTTGTTTGGCGATACGGATACAACCGTCCGCAAGATCCTCGGCCAAGGTGGGCATTCGCCATTGATCATCGACCACGGTAATGGGTTGGCCTTTTTCCAACGCGCTTTTGGCCCAGAGCACCACATTGCTGCGGCTTAACCCATCGGCCACACCGTACACGATGATGGTACGCGCAATGGCCCATTTTGCGAGCTTGCTCTGTTTCACCAACTCCTCGCTTTGCAATTTGCTGTGACCATAGATACTGAGCGGAGCCGGCATGTCTTCTTCACTGTATGGTCCATCCTTGCCGTCGAAGATGAAGTCGGTACTCAAATGAATGAAGTGGCTTCCCACTCGTTCCGAAGCGCGGACGAGGTTCTCTGTTGCTCCTACATTCTGCAGCGTACAGGCTGAAGGGTCCAGTTCGCAAGCGTCCACGTTCGTCATGGCGGCGGTATGGATCACGGCATCGGGACGTTCCTTTTGAAGCACAGCATCCACTTCCGAGGACACGGTGATGTCCATGGGAATATATCGGTCATGCAACGGATCGGGGGTGCGGTCTGGTCCACGAGAGGTCGCCACGAATTCAACTTCAGTGTCGTTGCGTAATGCGGCCACGAGTTTCTGGCCCAATAGGCCGTTGCTTCCGGTGATCAAGATCTTCATGCGGCGCGAAGGAAGGGGATCCGGGGCTTGTTCACAATGCGGAAGTGTGATCTACTTTACGCAGTGTTGCTGTTCGGCCCCGCCTCCGGGACATGAGCAATACGAAGCATATCAACGATCACTTTGGCCCAGATCAGTATGCACGGTACACCCTTCAGCACAAAGGGAACAACAAGCCCTTCACGCAGTGGCCGCGGAAAAATATCCGTTGGCGACAGTGTGGTGAATAGGATAGCGAAGACGAAGAGCCCAATGTTCACTCCGTTCTTTACGCTGCGAACGAACCAGAGCGCCACACCTGTCATCGCGATCACGAAGGTGGGGGATTCAGCCTTGTGGTTGAAGATCACGATCCAAAGTACCACGGAGACCAACGTCAGCAACCTGAACTGGAAGTTCGTGGCCAACTTGCTCCACAGGATCGGCAGAAGGAAGATAACGGCGCCGAGCCCGACAATGATGTTCTTGCTCAGCTCTAGTCCGAACCAGGTCTGAAGCCACCCCATTACCGAATAGCCATATGACGTACTATGGTCATTAGCCAAAAGGTCCCCGTACGACCGGAACAGTTCGAGGTAGTGCCCGAGGTCCACGAAAAGCAATGGGATAAAGAACAGCAAGACGGTCCACAATACGGTGTAGATGGCCAATTTCAATTTCTGTGGATAGAAAAGGAATAGCGCAAACCCCACGACACCGAAGAGCTTGATGTATGCTGAAAAGACGATGCAGAACGCGGCCAATGCCCAATGCTTCTCTTCAAGCAAGGCGAAGGCGAACACCAACAACCCGGCGATCAGTCCGTTGGATTGATCATTCTGCATGGAGGTCATCAGCTCGATCAATACGATCAGTAGGACCAATCCTTTCTCCAATGGGTCCAACCGCGGAAGGGCGTACACTGCGAACAGAAGGACCAGCGCATTGAGCAGGTTCCATGCGGATAGGCCAAGCCAGTCCGGAAGAACGGCGAAAAGACCGAAGAACGCGGAGAACGTGGGTGTGTACTTGTACAGGTCCCACTGCTCTTGGGGATAGGCGGCATAGAGATCCTGCTGGTCCTTTAAGTGATGAAAGGACTGTTTGAAGATGACGTAGTTGTTGTAGACCTTGTAGTGCTCGCCCTCTTCCACGTACTTCTTGGGGCCGGTCAGCAAGGCTTGAATACTCGCTGCCAAGGCGAACACGACATAGAGGATGAGCAAGGTGGCCTTCTTCGAAACCGCGCTCTTCAGCCGATCTTTCATTGCCGCACCACACTAGCTGCGCGCCGTTTCCTCACCTCGATCTTCTTCCGCAGTTCTTCAGGATAGTCGGCATCGCTTTCCGCCTCATGGATCTTAACGCGTTGTCCAGGGTCTTTCTTGATCAGGTCCTCTTGGCGGCAATTGAGGATCGCTGCGGCTGTATTCACTCCGGAATAAGCGGCACCCGCTACACCATGGGAAATGATACTGGCCCCGCAGAGGTAAAGGTCCTTGATCTCGCTTTTCGCACGGTAGGCGAATGGTCCGGTTTGTTTGAACGTCTTCTCCGTTCCATATACACACCCAATGGTGGCGTTGATGTAGTGCTCGTTGGTCAAGGGCGTACCCAGTTCTTTATGCACGATGTGGGCACTAATTCCTGGAACGACTTTCTCCAATCGGTTGATGATCTTCTGCATCAACTTTTCTTTGAATTGGAGGTAGGCGGGCGTCCGCTGTTCCACCTCGTCCTTGAACCGGTCGAAGGCGGCATGATCAATGAAAGTGATCGCTTCGATGCAATGGTGTACTCCATCAAAACTGGAAGGATCCTTCAAGGTGGTGCAGCTGACGAACATGCCATTGAACTCCTGTCCGGAACCGATGTCCGCGTCCATCATTTCGACATAGAAATCATCCAGGTCCATATCCGGCATGATCCAGATATTCCCAGAATCCAATCCGGCGGCGCGAACATCCATATCAACCGTGAGGAAGAGCATGAGCGATGTGCAACTGTATGTGGTCTTCTGCAGGCGCTCAACGAGCTTGGGGCTCAAATGCTCCTTTCCGACCATGTCCAAATAGGTCTTTGCGGGGTCGGCATTGGAGATCACGCGCTTGGAAAGAATGCGTTCGCCACTGGCCAATTCCACACCGATAGCACGCTTGCCGTCGCTGGTGTCCAGCAGAATGCGCTTCACGAACTGGCTGGTGCGTACTTCTCCGCCGTGTCGTTTAATGGCATTGGTCATGGCTTTCACAATGGCACCGCCGCCGCCCATCGGATAGTATCCTCCATCGAAATAGTGGGACATAACAGCGCAATGCAACGGAAAGCTGGACTTTGCGGGTGGTAGGCCGTGGTCGCCACATTGGATATTGAGCACGTTCTTGAGAACAGGATCCTTGATGTGCCAGTCGATCACCGTCTTCAAACTGAAGAGGCCGTACTTGCCCAAATGCCGCGTGCGCCAAGGAATGGTGATATTGTCCCAGAAGCCGTTCATCTTGGGAATGAGCATGAGCTCATCACACACCTGCTTTACCGTCTTCAGGTATTTCGCAATGCCCTTCTTCTCCTTGGGAAAGCGTTCCGATAGGGTGGCGATCAAGTCATCGAAATTGGCCGGCAGGTCCACCCTCTCATCACCGATGTGGCAATGTTCATAGGCCGTTGGGTTCATGCGGAAGAACGCGAGTTCATTTCCAATGCCGAGACCTTCGTACAGGTTGCTCGTGGAACCGCCCTCTCCCACCAAGCCGATATAGTGTACGCCCGGTGTGAAACGATGTCCGTTCAAATAGAAACTGTGGCACCAACCTCCGGGCACATCGTGTTGCTCCAGCACCAGCACCCGCTGTCCGGCGCGCGAAAGGCAGATCGCAGCAGCCAGACCACCGGCACCTGAGCCGATAATGATGGTGTCGAATTCCGATCGGTCACTCATTTTGCGGTTGCCAAAAAGGGTTCAGTTCCGTTTAAAGATACCGTGGATCTCGTGCCCCACATTGTGGAACGGGTCCAATGTGAGCAGATAGCCATGGTGGAAGGCACATATCCAGCGGGCTAGTGTTCCTCCTGGGTTCTTGAGGTACCACGCACTGAGGACCTTCTTCTTGTCGAAGCTCATCTCTTGCACATCGTGGATCCGCTCGTTGACGAAAGGGTCCGCTTCCAACTTCTTGGACACCGCTGCCCGCAATTCCGCGGCCCTCTTCCAGCCCTTTCCTTTCAAACTCGTTTTGAACCTGTATGTGTAGTACTCCACTGGTGTGAAGCCTTGGGTGCCTAGGAAATCAAATAACCCTTTTCCATCGAAGTAATTCACGTGATTGATAAGCAATTCCGAGTTCTTGTGGAGGTCAGTGAACGTGAGGTAGTGCTTCCAAACGTCTTCGTGCCCGTTCGGGGTTATGAAATGGAAGAGGCCACCTTTCCTGCAGTAGGCCGAAAGGTTCTTGATCACAGCGGCCACATCCACCACATGTTCAAGGATATCACGTGCAATGATAAGATCGAAGCGCGCATCCAGAGAGGCGTTGTGCTCTTCCAATGTAGCTTGAATGGTGTGGTACCCGTGCTGTTGGGCATTGAAGTCCAGGATCTCCTTGTTCACATCCATCACGGTAATGGCGATCTCCGGAAAAACGGCCTTGATCCCTTCCAGAAAATAGCCCGAACCCGGGCCGATCTCCAGTACATCCTTCGGGTTTGCGCCACGCTGCTTCAACGTATGTGCAAAGTGGATCCCTCGGCGGTAATTGCGGACCAGGTTGCGTTCGTGTTCATGCTGGGTTACCCGCAAGGATTCCTCGATGTAATAAGCCAGGCAGCCCTTTGCAGTCTCCTCATGGGTGAGCATGGGGTCCAGTTGGGCAAGGCCACAATGGCCGCACAGAATGACCGAACTGGTCCGGATATCCCAATAGTCCACCACACCGATCCGCTTGCCATCCGCAGTACCACAGATCCGGCAAGGCTCTTGGCGAACCACCACATCCCCATGGAATGGTCTTGGGATCTTGCTCAATAGGCTCATGAGTTGCTCGTTTCCACTACCGGATCGGTCTCGGCAACGAATGTAAGGTTCGGTCGGATCGCTGGTTACGGCTGGACCAGAGCACTACCGATCACAGTTCCCACACCGTACTGCGCTTCCGGAACGGATGCTTGATCCGCTCTTTGTGCTGCAGCACGAATGCCATCACCAAATAAGCCACCAAATGCACCCCTGCGGTAATAAAGCTCAAGTAGATGAATGAAAGTCTGACCTGTTCGGTCTTCACGTTCAATTTCTTCGCCCACCATTCACACACGCCAAAGGCCTGCTGCTCGAAGTATGTCTTGACGGAATGGAGCATTTGAAGGTGATCGGTCGGGCCAAGGTTCAACCTACGGAGCGCTTGAGCAAGTGGTTCCCAACGCCGCAAGATAAGCAACGACGTCGCGCACAGTATGAATTTCTCAATTCGAGCAAGGCCTGACCACGTGCTGCGGAATTGGCACCTTGACCGATCGCGGCCCATTCGCGGAGCACAGTATTCGATTCAGCAGGAAGTGCCTCCAACAGCCCGAGCGCGCGATCTCGCAGCTCCGGCCGTCCTTGCAAACGGCCCAGAGCGAACAAAGTCGGCACCACGGCATTGATGATCAAATGGTCTGAACCTGCGCGGCCCAAACGCTTCTCACGCAGGGCACTTGGTCTATCGAACGTGTAACGGTCATTCCAATACGGGCTTGTACCAATATCTAGGACCCGGTGGAGTTCCATCAAATCCCTAGCCTCAAGAAGCGCGTTGATCCCATCTTTGCGCATAAGCAGCTGTGCCAGTTGTGCTATCCGTACGGTGGGAAAATTCATCGGACGCAACCGGGCGAATTTCCACGCAGCTACAGGCCCCGGGCGCAACCCGTGCAAACCGGCCAAAGCCGCGTGTTCCGCTTGCAACTGCCTCGGGTATTCGTCAACATGGTCCACGCGTAGCAACCCCGCTTGACCAAAGAGCAGCGCTTCCGTTCGAAGTGGATCATCGTGGTACTTCAACAAGGTCCGCAATGGCATGGCATGCGCCAACATACCGAACGGTTCAACATTCACCTTCAGCCCGAATGCCCGCGCCAGAACATGGTAAAATGTTTCCGCCGGGTCTTTTGCCAATTGAAGATAAAGCGCCACTACCTCAGCGGACTTTCGTTCAAGCCGTTCAACAAGTACCCGCTCCAACCAAACACCGATCCGCCCTTGGTCCACATGAACGATCTGGCGAGCACAAGGCACGAATTCCTTGGACATCATCAAGGTTTGGTGTTGTTCAAGACAGGGAATGGAAATTCGGTTCATCAGCTCGACTGTTGGTGGAACGGTCCCATTGCGTGTACGGACCTCGGAATCATGCTCAAAGACCACATGGAGAATGACGTTGTCGTAGGCCGGATCGAATTGATGGCCATGGGCATTCCATTCGCTGGAGCGCACGTGTACCTCAACATTTCCGGCCCACACTTGACCATCGACCCGCACCAGCGCATCGACCAAGTCCGGTCCGCTGTGGTGCTGGATGCGTCCGGCTTTTAGTACTTCCACCGAAAGACCGTCGGTGGTGCTTAACTCGGTCTGTTCAAATAGCCGTTGTTCCCAAACGTATTGCAAGAGGTCCTCTCCATAGGGAAAGGCCGGATCCATGAGCACATGAACGGCTGGTTGTTCATACTTCCGTGGCTGTTGAACGGAAGGTCCGGGGCCTTGCGTTGCTGAATGGACACTATTTGGCGAAGGAATTGGGCAAGCACCTGGGGTGAGCTGGGAAGTGAATGGATGTAACATGACATGGACGGTTTTCACGGCGATCGCAAGCCGGATAAAGTACCCATTCTTCACGTGGATCCCAATTCCATTCAACAATTGAATGGTCCTTTAACCAACAAAACATGGACCGTCTACACTGAGGAACGTGTCAGATCACGCCCTTCGCCTTTAACGCGGGCTCCATTTGGCGTTGCAGCTCCAGTGCGGCATTGCGCGCGGCCGGAATGGCATCGGTTTCCTTCCCAGCGAAGAGGATCCCGCGGCTACTATTGATCAGCATCCCACCTTGTTTGTTCAAGCCGAACTTCAACACCTCCTCTAAACTACCGCCTTGGGCACCTACACCCGGGATCAGCAGAAAATGTTCTGGCACCTCGGCACGAACGTTTGCCAAGATCTCCGGACGCGTCGCACCGACCACGAACATCAGGTCTTCTGGGGTGCCCCAAGTCGCGGTCTTGCGGATAACGGTCTCGTATAAAGTACCTCCTCCGTACATGGGCAGGCATTGGAAGTCATCTGCCCCGGCATTGCTGGTCACCCCCAGAACAATGGCCCACTTTCCCGGACTGCCAAGGAACGGGGTAATGCTGTCCTTTCCCATGTAGGGTGAAAGAGTAACGGCATCCACCTGGAGATTTTCGAAGAACGCTTGGGCGTATTTCCTAGCCGTATTGCCGATATCCCCACGTTTTGCATCGGCGATGATGAAACAATCGCTCTTGCTCCGGATGAACGCGATCGTGGCCTCAAGGTCCAACCATCCCTGATCACCTTGGGCCTCGTAGAACGCCAAGTTCAGTTTGTAGGCTACCGCAAGGTCATGAGTGACCTGCACGATCGCCTCGTTGTAGGCGCGAACCGGATGGCTCTCCTCCCTGAAGTGGGCGGGCAACAGATGTTCTTCCGTATCCAAGCCCACACAAAGCAAGGATCTCTTGCGACGGATAATGGATATGAGTTGGGACCGGGTCACGGCGCGAAGGTCGACACTAGTGATCGATCTCAATATGTAGGTCCCGAAAAATGATCTACCATGCTATGCATGCTTGGGAAGCCAACTTTACTGAACGCCTTTTAGCGTGATCAGATCCCCGATTCGGCTTTCAATTTCTCCGTCCGTTCGGCAAGTTGGAGCGCATCGATCAACTCGTGCAGATCGCCGTTCAGCACCTGAGGCAGGTTGTGTACGGTGAATTCAATGCGGTGGTCCGTTACGCGGCTCTGCGGAAAATTATACGTCCGGATCTTCGCACTTCGATCGCCGCTGCTGACTTGGCTCTTGCGATGAGCCGCCAATTCAGCTTCCGACGCGCGCACCTTTTCTTCATACAACTTGGTGCGCAGCATTTGCATGGCCTTGTGCCGGTTGCCGAGTTGGTTGCGCTCCGTTTGGCACATGACCACCATGCCCGTCGGCAAGTGGGTGAGACGGACCTTGGTCTCCACCTTGTTCACATTCTGGCCCCCGGCACCACCGCTGCGCGCAGTCTCCATCTTTACATCACTGTCCTTCAGGTCCACGTCGGTGTCCTCTGCTTCAGGTAACACGTTCACGGTTGCGGCACTGGTGTGGATCCGTCCGCTCGCTTCGGTGCTAGGCACGCGTTGTACCCGATGGACGCCGGCCTCGAACTTGAGCACTCCGTATGCTCCATCGCCGATCACATTGAAGACCACTTCCTTATACCCGCCTACGGTGCCTTCGCTCACATCGGCCACTTCCACTTTCCAACCACGTTCCTCGCAATAACGTGTGTACATGCGAAAGAGATCCCCGGCGAACAAGCTGGCCTCGTCCCCTCCGGTCCCGGCCCTCAGTTCCATGGTGCAATTGCGGGCATCATTCGGGTCCTTCGGCACCAGCATCACACGAACCTCTTCTTCCATGGCCACGATCGAATCACGCATCGAATCGCGCTCGGTCCGTGCCATTTCAAGCATGTCGGCGTCCTTCTCAGTACGTAGCATAAGCTCCGCTCCGTCCAGATCATCATGCATCTGCCGAAAACGGAAAAATGCGTCGTCAATGGGTTCCAGGTCGCGGTAGGTGCGATTCAGTTCCACAAAGCGTTTCTGATCTGCTATCACGCTTGGATCAGCAAGCTGTTTACCGATCTCTTCACGCCGATCGTGCAAAGTGGAGAGTTTGGAAAGGAGGGAGTTCATGGCATGGGGGCAGCGACTTGCACCGCGCAACAACTAGCTGGTATAGGTGAACTGACCAGCGGGTGATGTAAGAACGACTTCTTTGTTGGGCGCTGCTTCCACCCGACCAATGACCTGTGCCTGTACATTGAACGAATGGGAAATGGCGATCAGCTCCGCTGTGGCTTCTTCCGGCACATAGAACTCCATACGATGACCCATATTGAATACGCGGTACATTTCCTCCCACGAGGTTCCGCTCATTCCCTGGATAGCTTCAAAAAGTGGAGGAACCGTGAACAGATCGTCCTTGATGATGCGCAGTCCATCAACAAAATGCAACACTTTGGTCTGAGCTCCTCCGCTGCAATGCACCATGCCATGGATCCGCCCACGCATGGCTTGGAACACGGCGGCCACCACAGGAGCATAGGTTCTTGTAGGCGAAAGCACGGCCTTGCCGAAGTCCAATGGTGTCCCTGACAACGGATCGGTCAAATTGGCTTGGCCACAATACACGAGATCTTGTGGGGTCAATGGGTCGAAGGTCTCTGGAAAAGCCGTTCCAACCTCTTTGTTGAACACATCATGCCGGGCACTGGTAAGGCCATTGCTTCCCATTCCCGCATTGTATGCGCTTTCGTAAGTGGCCTGACCATAGCTGGCGAGGCCTACGATCACATCGCCTGGTTGGATATTTGCGTTGTCGATCACGTTCTTTCGTTCCATGCGGCAGACGACGGTGCTGTCCACGATCACTGTGCGAACTAGATCACCCACATCGGCTGTTTCGCCACCGGTACTTTGGATCCCAATACCACGCTCCCGCATTTTCAAGAGGAATTCTTCCGTTCCATCGATAAGGGCACTGATCACCTCCCCTGGGATCAGCCGTTTGTTGCGCCCGATCGTACTGCTCAATAGGATACCGTCCGTTGCACCCACACAGAGCAGATCGTCCAGATTCATGACCACGGCATCTTGCGCGATACCACGCCACACACTGAGGTCACCGGTCTGTTTCCAATAGGCATAGGCCAATGCGGATTTGGTCCCAGCCCCATCGGCATGCATGACGATGCAGTGGTCCGGGCTACCGGTAAGCTCATCGGCCACCACTTTGCAGAATGCTTTTGGGAAAAGGCCTTTGTCCAAGTTTGAAATGGCCTTGTGAACGTCCTCCTTCCCAGAGGAAACACCACGTTTTTCGTATCGGCTTGAGGCCATTGATCTTGCTTCTTATCTTCTTGCAACCCTTGGGCGGAAGATCTTCCGTCCCTACGGTATGCTTCTTCATTACAAACAAAAAAGAGCACCCGCCATTGGGCGAATGCTCTTCCTTGAGTACGTCTATCTAATTGGCCTTTGGCACGTAATCGTAGCTGAGTACGCGGAATTCTGTACGACGGTTCTGTTGGTGGGCCGCTTCGCGCTCCTCCTCCGTCTTCATCGCCTTGATCTGAGCATCGGTGATCCTTGGCTTGGTTTCGCCATAGCCTTTGGCCACCATGCGCACTGGGTCAATGCCTTTAGTGACCAAGTAGTTCACGCAGCTTTGCGCACGGTTCTGTGAAAGGGTCAAGTTCCGAGCATCGGAATCACGTGTATCTGTATGGGCAGAAAGCTCGATGATGATCTTCTCGTTGTCCACCAATGTCTGATAAAGGGTTTCCAGCGAATCCTTGCCCTCTGGCCGTAGCTCGAACTTTCCGAGATCGTATTGCACTTCAGGCAGGTTGATCACATCCACTTTGCTGGCTGGTTGGAGGAAGTACTCCTTCACGAAGGTGGTGCTCTCGTTCAAGCCAACAGTGGTAGCTTGGTCCTTTACGACCAAATACCCTTCCTTTTCGGCCAAGATACTGTACGTGGTATTCTCCTTGATGTAACGGTCCTTCCCGTTCTCTACGAAGGAGAAGCCACCGTTGTCGTCCGTGATCGCACTGAAGTTACTGCCATTCGTACCCACAACGCTGATCGTTGCGCCGGAAAGTGGCTGTCCTGTGAGCTTATCGTATGCTGTTCCTTGCAAGCCGAAGACCATATCCGGCAAGTAGAAACGCCAGATATCATCCATGCCTTTTCCACCAGGGCGATTACTGGTGAAGAACCCACGTTCTTCAGCACCTTCGAAGGCGATACCAAAGTCATCGGAAGAACTGTTGATCGGTGATTGCAAGTTGCTCACCGCGCTCCATCCGGATTCACCGGCTTTCTCTGCTCGGTAGATATCCATGCCGCCCATGCTTGCACGTCCAGTGCTGGCGAAGTACAACGCACCGTCCTCGCGCACAAATGGGAACATGTCATCCTTGACGGTGTTGATATCAGCTCCAAGATTGGTTGGTGCACCAACGGTGTTGCCGTCCTTGTCGAGCTTGACCATGTAAAGGTCCTTGCCCCCTTTGTGTCCGGGCCATTTCATGTCACTTGCGAAGATCAACGCGGTCTCATCCTTATTCAGTGCCGGATGGCCGATCGTAATGGTATCGTTCTTCTCTGGTCGGAGTGGCAAGATGACGGGTTCGGAATAATTGTTCCCGACCTTTTTGCTCATCCAAATATCGCAGCCGAACACCTTCTTCTTCTCCATTGGACAACGGGTGAAGTACATCAGGTTGCGCTTTTCATTGAAGATGGGCGCACCTTCATTGCCGGCCGTATTGATCACACTCGGCAGCTTAACGGGCTCGCTCCATTTTCCCAAACGATCGCGGCTACTGGTAAAGAGGTCACTGAAGCTTTCACCGATGATCTGGTCGGTCTCCACACCCGTAGATCCCGGGCGAGTG
>Ga0209063_1000563_pt1 | contig 23951 bp, 19 predicted proteins | sample KloWWTmeKNB19Kit_FD_187177 | JGI IMG/M metagenome (GOLD analysis project Ga0209063, IMG submission 187177) | Active sludge microbial communities from Klosterneuburg, Austria, studying microevolution and ecology of nitrifiers - Klosterneuburg... | ecosystem: Engineered > WWTP > Aerobic digester >... | reverse complement strand
GACGGCGCCATCGTCGTAACCGTTTTTGGATTTACCTTTTTTTAAGAACATTCAGGTTGGTAGTATGGTTCATGGTCTTGTTTTTCTTCATCATGGTAATTGTGATGTGGTTAAATATCAATACATATGAAACCATTTTTCCACATAGCCTGTATGATTTCTTTTCTACAAGAAAAGTGTTTGAATTTCTAGGATTAGCACTTTCCATTTCTATTTTCTCAAATTTTCTTGATGAATTGCATCGAAAGTTGGGAAGGGATGCTATTTATAATCTTGTGCTTGGTAAATATCACCAGGTAAAACAAGAGGAACGTTTATTTCTCTTTGTTGATCTTAATAATTCTACAGATATAGCAGAAGAAATGGGAGAGATGGAGTACAGTCATTTTCTACAAGATTATTTTTATGATATAAGCGAACCTATTGCCCGTTATTTTGGGAGAATATATCAGTATGTTGGAGACGAAGCTGTGGTTACATGGCCACTTAAGAAGGGAATTAAATTTGCTGTCTGCATCCGTTGTTTCTTTGCCATACAAAAACAAATAAGAAGATACAAGTCATATTACGAAGAAAGATATGGAAGAGTACCAGAATTTAAGGCAGCATTACATGGAGGAACAGTTGTCGTATCGGAAGTTGGAAAATATAAATCTGAAATTGCCTATCATGGCGATGTATTGAATGCTACAGCAAGAATGCTGGGTAAATGCCATGAATTAGCATCTGAATTACTGGTTTCAGATGCTGTACTTAAACTGGTTGAATTGCCCAAATATCTAAAGGCGGATCAAATGGGAACATTTCAGTTAAAAGGTAAAATACAGGAAATGGGATTACATTCTGTATATCTATCCAAAAATAGGGATGCATTAATACAGAATCGCCGTCGTTTTTTTAGCAGAAAAAGGCAAAAAAGCATTGCCAACTAAATTAATACCAGATTTTTTGATGTTGGAATTAGCCTCTGAACTTTGAACTTGCTTGAGGATTTCCTGGGCAGCCATATTTTTGCGAAGAACAGGCTGAAAGGAATACAATTACCATTAAAATAGCTAAAACTGTAAGAAATTTATTTTTCATTAGATGGATATTTGAAGGTAAACGGAAATTTGCTCAAAATATTTTGTTGGATAAAGGTAAGAAGTCTTTTTCGTTTATTTTTATACAAAATGATTCTTATAAATGCTTGATTTTCTTCATTTCGTATGCAGTTTTTTGCGACGAACCCTTTTTTTAAAGGAATATAATCTGTTACCTTTACCATCTTTAATATTATAAAATAAGAGAAATTACTAACCTGATGCTACAACTTAAAAAGCCCTTAGCCTTTATTGACCTTGAAACAACTGGTGTAAATCCAGGATCTGACCGTATCGTTGAAATTGCCATTGTAAAAGTATTGACAGATGGTACCAAGAGTGTAAAATGCAAACGCATCAATCCCGGAATGCCAATACCCAAAAGCTCAAGTGATATACATGGCATTACGGACGAAATGGTAAAGGATGAACCAACTTTTAAACAAGTGGCACAGGAATTAAAGCAAATGCTGGATGGTTGCGATTTCGCCGGATATAATTCTAATCGTTTTGATATTCCGTTATTGATGGAGGAATTTCTAAGAGCCGATGTCGATTTTGACATGAAGAACAGAAAATTGCTTGATGTTCAGAATATCTTTCACAAAATGGAACCAAGAACATTAACTGCCGCATACAAATTCTATTGTAGTAAAACTTTAGATGGGGCTCATAGCGCAGAAGTAGATGCATCGGCAACCTATGAAATTTTGGAAGCCCAGTTAAAGCATTACAGTGAACTTGGTAATAATTTAGACTCCATTCTTAAAGTAATTGGCGAGGATCAAGTGGTGGATTTTGCCCGCCGGTTTGTAATGGAAAATGGAACCGAAGTATTCAACTTTGGTAAATTTAAAGGTCGTCCGGTTTCAGAAGTTCTAAAAGCAGAACCTCAATATTACGATTGGATGATGAAAGGCGATTTTCCACAACATACCAAGCAGAAACTGACAGAGATTTACACCCGTACCATGCTTAAGAAAAGCTAACGGAAGCATTAAGAACCGTTTAATTTTTTAACACAGCATCTCTACTGTTTTTCGTAAATTCGATATTTACAATATATATTTATTGAGTGGAAAAATTAGTTATCATTCCTACATATAATGAGAAGGAGAATATCAGCAACATTCTTCATGCCATCTTCAATTTGAATGATGGCTTTCATGTATTGGTTATTGACGATGGCTCACCTGACGGTACGGCTCAAATTGTACTGGAGCTTATTCCTAAATTTTCCGGTAAAATATTTATAGAAGAAAGAACTGGTAAGCTAGGATTAGGAACAGCCTATATTCATGGCTTTAAATGGGCAATTGAAAAGGGATACCAATTTATTTTTGAAATTGACGCAGACTTTTCTCACAATCCAAATGATTTGCCAAAGCTTTACAATGCCTGTAAAAATGAAGGAGCTGATGTTGCAGTTGGGTCGAGGTATATAAAAGGTGGTGGCGTAGTTAACTGGCCTATCAATCGAATTGCATTATCAAAAGGAGCTTCTCTCTATACAAGAATGATTACCTGGATGCCGGTAAAAGATCCTACTGCTGGGTTTGTTTGCTATAAAAAGGAAGTGCTTGAAACAATTAATCTTGATGAAATTCGATTTGTAGGCTATGCATTCCAGATTGAAATGAAATTTGCCGCCTGGAAATTAGGTTTTAAAGTAAAAGAAGTGCCAATCATATTTCAAGACAGAACCTACGGCGTTTCAAAAATGAACAAAGGGATTGTAAAGGAAGGAATACTTGGTGTACTAAAGTTACGTTGGAACAGTATGTTTAAAAATTATAGAAAACGGGTAAAAAAAAATGATACTTTAAAGGCTGTGCCGTTGAATAACAAGTAAGTTCTGGTTGAAATAAAATAACTCCACTATTTTATAATCTCTTTTCTTTAGTTTGCAGGGCGAATGAAAAAAGCCTTTCTTCAACTGCATATTGCCGTTTTTCTTGCCGGGTTTACTGGAATTCTTGGTAGACTTATTACCTTAAATGAAGGGATGATAGTATGGTACAGACTCTTGCTGACCGCGGCTACCATGTGGATTTTATTTGGCCTTATGAAGAAGCTGCAAAAGATTCCTTTAATTGACATTATTAAAATTTCTGCGGTTGGTTTTATTGCAGCTATGCATTGGATAACATTTTATGGCTCCATAAAATATTCGAATGTATCAGTATCGCTGGTTTGTTTCTCTGCCATCAGTTTCTTTACAGCTTTGTTTGAACCAGTGATTTTAAAAAAGAAGATGAACTGGACCGAGTTAGCTCTTGGCCTTATTACATTAAGCGGTATTTATATCATCTTTCATTTTGATACGCATTACAAAACAGGTATCATTTTGGGAATAATATCAGCCATTCTTGCATCCTTATTTCCCATTTTCAATCGGGAGTTTTTAAAAAGAACAAATGTTGAAACTATGCTAACCTGGCAGCAAACCGGCGGTCTTTTAGTATTGTCATTACTTATGCCTTTTTATTTGCAAAAATTCCCGGTAGATAGTTTTATTCCATCATTAGAAAACCTAGGTTGGTTATTGGTATTGGCTTGGTTCTGTTCAGTATTGGCATTCAAACTTTCAGGAAATGCATTGAAAAGACTTTCCGCTTTCACAGTGAATCTTTCTTATAATCTGGAGCCAGTCTATGGAATTATACTAGCTTTCATTGTGTACAAAGAAAACGAGTTTCTTAGCAAATGGTTTTATGTTGGTTTCGCCATTATTGCAGTGGCATTGATAATCCATATTTATTTATTAGTTAAAGTAGAAAAGAAGATAATAGAAAATGCAGTCAGCTGATTACCATAAAAGAATAATTGAATATTATAAAGACACCGAGAATGCTTACAAAGATTCCTGGGATTTGAATAACAGCCTCGCCATTCATTATGGTTATTGGGATGAAAAAGTAAATTCTTTTCCAGAATCATTGTTACGAATGAATGAAATAATGATTGAAACAGCAGAAATCAAATCCACTGATAAAGTGCTAGATGCAGGTTGCGGTGTAGGTGGTAGCAGTATTTTTATGGCAACCGTGTTAGGTTGTAAAGTAACAGGCATTACTCTAAGTGAACGGCAGGTGCAACAAGCAAATGAAAACGCTGCAAAAAAAAATGTAGAGGATTTAGTCAATTTTAAAGCGATGGATTATAGTGCAACTGATTTTCCGGATGCAAGTTTTGATGTGGTGTGGGGCTGCGAAAGCATTTGCTATGCTGATGATAAGGAAAAATTTATCAAAGAAGCATTTCGGTTATTAAAACCCGGAGGAAGATTAGTAGTGGCAGATGGGTTTGTTACTGATTTTACAAACAATGAGAATCCTATTATCAGTCAATGGGCAGATGGATGGCAGGTAAATTATCTAGAATCGCCGGAAAGGTTTAAAAATTTCATGCAAGCCGCTGGCTTTACAGATATTAATTATCATAATATATCAAAACAAGCTTCTCATTCTTCCCGGCGATTGTACCGGTTTTATTTTCTGGCGAAGCTTTATCTGCTTTGGAAAAAAGTCAATTTCTCCAAACCCGCAACCGATATGCAGAAGAAAAATATTATGGCTTGTAAATATCAATACAAGGGAATGAAAAAAGGGCTTTGGCAATATGGTATTGCCGTTGGTAAAAAGCCGTAAGATATTTGCCATTTCACCATTATCTTTAAGGGATCCAAAACAATACAAATGAAAAGGCTCTTTTTTAGCACTACACTATTATTATCAGTCACTATTTTACTTGCACAAAAAAAAACATTAGACCATTCTGTTTATGATGGCTGGCAAAGCATCGGTGAACGTATGATCAGCAATGATGGGAAATGGGTCGTTTATTCCATCAACCCACAAGAAGGCGACAATGAATTGGTGATACAATCATCAGATGCCACTTACAAAAAAGTGGTGCCAAGAGGTTATAACGCTACAATTACTGAAGACAGTCGCTATGCTATTTTTAAGATCAAACCTTTTTTTGCTGATACTAGAGAAGCAAGAATAAAAAAGAAAAAGCCTGATGATACGCCAAAAGATTCTTTTGCCATAGTAGAATTGGGTAAAGACAGTGTATGGAAACTACCCAAAGTAAAAAATTATAAAACTCCTGAAAAAGAAGCAGGCTGGGTAGCTTATCATCTGGAGAAAGCAATAGAGAAAAAAGAAACAGCGAAGAAGCCTGAATCATCAGATAAAAAAATTGCGGATAGTTTGAGCAGAGTAATTGATTCTTTGTACAATGTAATTGAATCAATGCCGAAGAAAAAGAAAAAAAACAAGGATGATGACGAGGAAATTATTTTTTCTGAATTATTAATTACCAATTACACTGATGCCGACGGCGATGAAACTCCTACTGGCCCAACTGATGCTGGAACTGATTTAGTTGTTCGAAATCTTTACGATGGAAAAGAAAAGACATTCAAAAATGTACTGGAATATCAATTTAGCAAGAAAGGGAAGCAATTGCTGATAGAGCAAGCTAAAAATCCAAAAGATAGTTTAAGTAAAGCTTCTGTGTTTGTATATAATCTAGATAAAGCAGCAACAACTGTTTTAAGCAATGGTGGAAATGAGTTTAAGAACTTTTCTTTTTCGGAAGATGGATCACAACTAGCTTATGTGGCAGAAAGAGATGCAAAGCCTAAAGAGTTACAGAAGTTTTATAAACTATGGTATTATAAAAATGGAATGGATAGTGCAAGGATGCTTGTAGATAAAAATTCTGTGGGGATGGAATTGGGGATGACAGTGAGTGAACATGCCAATCTTAGTTTCAGCAAATCAGGCAGCCGATTGTTTTTTGGAACAGCACCTATTCAAGCTCCAAAGGATACAACTTTAATAGATATTGATCTGGTAAAACTAGATGTGTGGCATTATAATGATGATTATTTACAACCCGTACAGTTAAGAAGATTACAAAGAGATTTACAAACAAGCTATCTGGCAGTTTATGATTTCAATGATAATAGTTTGCAGCAATTAGAAACTGAAGAAATTCCTACAGTTTATCAAACCAATGAAGGCGATGGTAGTCAATTTGTGGGGGTTACAGATTTTGGCAAACGAATAGAAAGCCAATGGACTGGTACGACTAAAAAAGATATTTATGCTATCAATGTAAAAGATGCCAGTAAAAAATTAGTGAAGAAAGATTTGGATGGATTTATTTCACCTCAACTTGTTTCACCAACCGGAAAATATATAATGTGGTACGAGAGCAAAGCGAAAAATTATTTTGCTTGGGATGGAACAATTACAAAAAATATTACAGCTAATATTAAGTTTCCTTTATGGGATGAAGAACATGATTCGCCGAGTGATCCGCCGCCTTATGGAGTAATGGGTTGGTATAAAAACGATTCATTATTATTTGTTTATGATCAGTATGATATCTGGGAGATTAATCCATCTAATTCTTTTAATGTAAAAAATATCACTAATGGAAGGGAAAAGAATGAAGCGTACAGGTATTTAAAAACAGATAATGAAGAAAAGTTTATTGCATTGCCTCCGGTAAAATGGCTGAAATTTACTAATAAAATTACTAAGAGTGAAGGATTAGCTCATTTAGGAATTACCACCAATAATAAATTAACTGTATTAAGAGAATACAAAGATAAATACCAGTTAACATCTTTTCTTAAAAGTAAAAATGGAGAAGAAACGGTCATTTTAAAAGAATCATATACGGAAAGTCCAAATCTGTATTCAAGTGTTGCGGAAAATTCGACATCACATGGAATAAGAATTACTCCATATAACTATAGTTTTCCAACAAAACTTTCTTCTATCAATCCCCAACAAAAAGACTACAACTGGGGTACCGCAGAATTGTATAAATGGAAAGCCTTTGATGGCAAGATGTCCGAAGGAGTTTTATACAAGCCGGAAGATTTTGATTCCACAAAGAAGTACCCGATGATCATGTATTTCTATGAAACACACTCTAACACTTTGCATGATTATATTGATCCGACGGCAACAGGTAGCCGCTTAAATATTTCATTCTTTGTAAGCCGTGGGTATGTTGTTTTTTCTCCGGATATACATTACACGACTGGTAAGCAATCAAAAAATACATACGACTATGTAGTAAGTGCTGCTCAATCGTTGGCAAAGAAAAAATGGATTGATGGTGCTAATATTGGCATACAAGGTCAAAGCTGGGGTGGTATACAAGTTGCTCAGTTAATTACAATGACCAATATGTTTAAAGCAGCATGGGCTGGTGCTCCTGTTGCCAACATGACAAGTGCTTACGGCGGAATCCGCTGGGGAACTGGTGTTACTCGTCAGTTTCAATACGAAAAAACACAAAGCCGGATTGGAGCTACATTATGGGAGCGGCCAGATCTTTATATTGCCAACTCTCCGTTATTCCATTTGCCAAAAGTAAAAACACCATTAGTAATTATGGCTAACGATGCAGATGGAGCAGTTCCTTGGTATCAGGGCATAGAACTTTTTACCGGAATGAGAAGACTTGGTAAAAAAGTTTGGATGCTTACTTATAATGGAGAAGACCATAACCTTGTTCAGCGTATCAATAAAAAAGATATTTCAATAAGAGAACAACAATATTTCGATTGGTTATTGAAAGGAGAGAAACCGCCAAAGTGGATAGTAGATGGTATTCCTGCCGTGAAGAAAGGAAAAGATTGGGGGTTGGAACTGGTTGATTAGTTTATTAGTTAAGTAGTTAATTGGGCGATAAATATTATTTTTTCCCATTTAAACCAATTAACTATTTAACTGATTAACCATTAGGCAGCCTCGCTTATAAATTTCACCAAACTTCTTTTTGCCACCGGCAACAAAGTTTCATCAACTGGAAATTTCAAATCTGTTTCAATACAATATACAGCCGGATTGGGAAGGTCTTTCCAATGTCGGATCAATTCAGCTTTGATGTTTTCATAAGTGTTTGAAATAGTTCGTTGTCTTTCATCTAGAAATAATGTGCGGATGCTCCTGTATTTTTCATCATGCTTTTCAAAAATTGAAAGTCTGTAATGATAGACGTGAGTTTGATGATTATCTCCTGCACTTAAAAAGAAATAACCTTCTCTTGTATCAAGCGGTATGATACCAACCGGGTTGATACTTATTTTATCTTCTACAAATTCATATATCTCTGTTCCGTTACGGATTGTTTTTTGAATCTTGGCTGCAGAATAATGAATAATATCTTCCAACTCCTGCATCATTTCATCATCCTGAATCAACTGCTCATAAAGAACCTGCAGTTTTTCCATTTGCATACCAGTCAGTCTTTTAGGAAAATTTTCCTGTAAATGTTTTTTATTTTCTCTGAAAGCGACAATATTATTATAATGGAATACCATATCGGCCAGTTGCGGATATAGTTTATTTGCGTCGAAGTGCTTATTCACTTCCTGCAGGTAGGCGAGAAGGGTATATTTTTTTAATTCAAAATCAATACGGCCTTCGGCAAACCAGGTTTCGGATAATGATTTCATAGTGTTTCAAATTTTGTTTAAGTAATTTACTAAAAAGACGGAATAATAAGAAAGGAAGTTTAATTTTAATTTGTTAAAACAATCCACATGCGGTTAATAATTTTATTGCTTTCTGTCGTTCTTTTTTCCTGTAGTAATACAATCTATGTAGTTCGCCATGCAGAAAAAGCATCAGGTATTGATATGGCTTCTATGAAACCATCCACCAATCCGCCATTGACCATTGAAGGGGAAGAAAGGGCATTGGCATTAAAACAAATTTTAGGAAGTAAAAATGTAAAGCATATTTTTTCTACCAATACATTACGTACCACTTCTACAGCAAAACCTTTGAAAGAGTTATACCTTGGAATGCCGATTCAGATTTACAGTAGCAGACCAGATTCAATGGATGCTTTTATCCAAAAGATAAAAACAATTAAAAAAGGGGATGTATTAATTGTCGGCCACTCAAATACTATTGATGACCTGGCTAATAAATTAGTAGGAACTAAAGTAGTACCGGGAGATTTAAATGAATCGATATACGACAACCTTTTTATCCTGAAGCGGAAAGGAGATAAATATATTTTTACAAATGGTAAATACGGAAAGCCTTCTCAATAAATAAGATAACTATTTTTGCCGGGAAGGCGGAAAGATAATAAGGAAGTTATTAAAACTTACCGTCTTACATTCTTACCGGCTAATACTCTCTATCTCCATCAAAGTTTTCCATCTCTTTTGCTACAGCAGTTAAAAATGTAGCACCCAAACTTCCATCCACAATACGATGGTCATAGCTCATACTTAAATACATCATATGACGTATGGCGATGCTATCGCCAGATGGAGACTCAATTACTACAGGCCTTTTCTTAATAGCACCAACAGCAAGAATAGCAACCTGTGGTTGATTGATTATCGGTGTTCCCATCAAGCTGCCAAAAGTTCCAACATTTGTCATGGTAAAAGTGCCGCCAGTTGTATCATCAACTTTCAACTTTCCGTTTCTTGCAGCATCTGCCAAACCGTTTACTTGTTTCGCTAAACCAACTAAATTTAATTGATCAGCATTTTTAATTACAGGTACGATCAAATTGCCACTTGGCAATGCTGTAGCCATTCCGATATTAATATCTTTCTTTATAATTATATTGTTCCCATCTAACGAACAATTAATCAGCGGGAATTTCTTAATGCAACGTACAACAGCTTCTATAAACAATGGGGTGAAAGTGATTTTAGTTCCTTCTCTTTTTTCAAAATCTTTCTTCACTTTATTTCGCCACATCACCATATTTGTTACATCAGCTTCGGTAAAGCTGGTTACATGCGGACTTGTATGCTTACTACGAACCATATGGTCTGCAATCAGCTTCCGCATTCTGTCCATTTCAATAATCTCTACATTGCCAGAGTAAGTTGTGAGCTGTGAGTTGTGAGCTGCGAGTTTTGGAGATTCATTTGTAACTGATACATTTTCCCTGCTCGAAACTCGTAGCTCATTGCTCGAAGCTTTCCCCGACTTTCTCTCACTTACAAATTGCAAAATATCTTTCTTTGTCACCCTTCCTTCATTACCAGTACCCGGAATATTTTCCAAGTCAACCATACTAACACCTTCGCTTGCAGCAATATTTAATACCAACGGAGAGTAAAAGCGATTTGTTGCACCATTTGTTGGTTGTGCTTGCGCAGCAGCAGGCCTTTTAATTGTTTCCACCACTTCTGCCACCTGATCTGGTTGCGATGAGACAACTTCCTGCATCGGTGCAGATACAACTGTTTTAGGCGCTGAAGTTTCCGCAGCACCCGTTTTTATTCTGGCAATTACAGTACCAATGGGCACTACATCATTTACATTAAATAGAATTTCTTCAATCACACCAGCGGCAGTGCTCGGCACTTCGCTATCCACTTTATCAGTGGCAATTTCCAACACTGTTTCATCCATTTCCACAGTATCTCCCGGCTGCTTCATCCATTTCAAAATGGTAGCTTCCATTATACTTTCACCCAGTTTCGGCATTATTAAATCAACAACAGCCATAATATTATTTAAGATTTTAGATTTAAGATTGCAGTTTTACTTTTTAAGTAATATTTCCAATTTTGGAATACTGTGCGTTTGAATTTGGGCAGTAGCAATCGGCTCAAAGGTAAAGTTTTCCAGCTAATCAATTTTAATCCGAATTTTCCTAGTTCTTTAGTATAAATTTCCGTAGAAAGTTTAATGCGTTGGCGGCTGTCATCTCAATATTCCGTTGCCTGTCAAAGCGAAGATGTAAAACAGTTGTTTCCACTTTATTCTTATCAGCTACAGCGATCCAAACGGTTCCAACTGGTTTATCTTCAGTTCCTCCTTCCGGCCCCATAATACCTGAAACAGCAACAACATAATCTACATTCAAAGTTTTTATGGCACCTTTTGCCATTTCAGTAACCGTTTCTTCACTAACGGCACCGGTTTTTTCCAATGTTTCTTTTTTTACACCAAGAATATTTTCTTTTGTTTCATATGAGTAGCTCACTACTGAGCCATTATAGTATATTGATGAACCAGGAATTGCTGTGATCAGATGAGCAATATAACCACCAGTACAACTTTCAGCGGTTCCCATAGTCTTGCCTTTTGCTTTCAGGATTTTTCCAATCACTTTTTCCAACCCTTCATCTTCATCCGATACCAGATATTCTTTCACAATGCTCATCATCTTTTCAAAAAGAGGCAGCAATTCTTTTTCAACTTCTTCCTTATTATTACCTGTTGTTGTCAATCTTAGTTTTACCATACCATAATTTGGCAAGTATGCAAGTTTAATATGCGATGGTAGAGAAGGTTCAAATTCTTTCAGCATTTCTGCCAACATAGATTCGCCAATACCGGCAGTGAAAGCAGTTTTATGAACGATGGCAGGCAAATCATATTCCTTAAGAATAAATGGAATTACTTCATCCATCATTAATCCTTTCATTTCGTGGGGAACGCCGGGTAGGGAAATAAATACAGGCCCAGCCTCCCCAAACCCCTCCGCAGGAGGGGCTTCAGAGTCTGATATTTCAGGCTTTTCTTTTTTTAATTCGAGAAGGATAGTGTTTATTGTATAATCGGTTTCAGATAATACCTGTTTGTTGGTGAAACGAATGACATTAAAGCCAAGCATGTTTAATTCTTTCGTTCGTTCGTCATCACTTTTTTTATTTTCCGGGAGCTGATGATGCAGTCCATCAACTTCAATAATTAGTTTTTCTGAAAGAGAAACAAAATCAGCAATATAAGTTGAAATAATATGTTGTCTTCTAAACTTAAAACCAGCCATTTTTTTTCCTTTCACAATTTCCCATAATAGCTTTTCAGCATCAGTAGACTTACTTCGATGCTCCTTTACAAAATCTTTTAGCAAGCCATATACAAATGGATCTGCTCTTAAGTAAGCTTTAGTGTTAAATGCACTTTCGGATTCCAAATCCCCCCTGCGGGGGGTGGGGGGGCTGAACAACATCCCCGGTGCCGTACCTCTTTTATTATGTAAAACTGTACACACATCCGGTACTTCAGCCTGCTTCATATTTCTTTCCAGCATTGGACCGCTACGACGAAATACGTTTTCAAATAAATATTTTACATGAGCCAGCACTTTCTCATTCACTATCATCTTACCGCCAAAATATTTGCAAAGAAGTGGTTTGGTAATATCATCTGCCGTAGGGCCTAATCCACCAGTAATAATAATGATGTCTGAGTTTTCTCCTTCTTCATCCAATGCCTGCCATATATCATCATACACATCACCCACAGCAACTCTTCTTCTTACCCACACACCAATTTTATTGAGTTCCTGTGCAATAAAAGCAGAGTTGGTGTCAATTGTTTGGCCAATCAATAATTCATCACCAATGGTGATGATAGAAGCATTAACATTATTCATAGATCAAAATTCGGAGCAAAGGTAAGAGTTGGTTAAATTTGACAGATTAATGTTTAAGTCTATGAAGAAAATAATTCTTGTTTTTTGTACGGTATTTTTCGTTTCAGTTTCTTTTAGTCAGTCAGTTTCTCAAAACCTACAAAAAGCCTGGCAACAGTTTGAAAGCGACAGCCAGTTAAAACATGCCATCAGTTCCTTGTATGTTATTGATGCTAAAACAGGTGAGGTTGTGTTTGATAAAAACTCTCAGATTGGTTTGGCGCCGGCATCTACTCAGAAAATTATTACTGCCGCTACTGCTTTTGAGTTGTTGGGGAAAGATTATAGGTATAAAACGGAACTGGGAATACTGAAAGGGGAAAAAGAAAACTCTGTGTACTTGAAACCTTCTGGGGATCCTACATTTGGTAGTTGGAGATGGAATTCAACAAAAGAACAATTCATACTTGATGGGATAATTAAGACCTATAAACCTGTTATTGAAAGTACTAATTCGACAGTTTATGTAAATCAAAAAGGATGGGATAGGCAAAACATTCCAGACGGTTGGATTTGGCAGGATATTGGAAATTATTATGGAGCAGGCGCAGGTTTAATCAACTGGAGAGAAAACCAATATGACTTGATTCTAAAATCAGGTTCCAAAATTGGAGATAATGTGGAAGTGGTTAAAACAATTCCTGATTTATATTCTTATGAAATCAATTCATATGCTACTTCTGCTAAAGCTGGCTCTGGGGATAATGCCTATATATATCTTCCTGCTTCAGAAAATGGCGGAGTTGTAAGAGGAACTATTCCTGTAAATGAAAATAAGTTTGAGATTTCTGGAGCTATGCCTTATCCAGCTAATCAATTTGTTGAGACACTTCGGGATACATTGTTTGGGAGAGATAAACCCTATAATCACATAGCTACACTGTTTAGCGATGAGTTTAAAAGTAAGCCAGAGATTTTGTACACCCACTATTCTCCATCCCTCGACTCCATCACTTATTGGTTCCTCAAAAAAAGCATTAACCTCTACGGCGAAGCATTACTAAAAACATTTGCTTACGAAAAAAACGGTTTTGGCAGTACCGATGGCGGCGTAAAAATTGTAAAAGACTTTTGGAAACAAAAAGGTATTGATGAGGATGAATTAAACATCAGCGATGGTTCTGGTTTATCGCCACAAAATAGAACAACGACTCATGCACAGGTGGAGGTTTTAAAATATGCAAAGGGAAAAGACTGGTACCCGTATTATCTCAAAGGGTTCCCTGATTACAATGGCATGAAAATGAAAAGCGGTACTATAAAAGATGTAAAAGGCTTTTGCGGTTATCACAAAGCAAAAGATGGCAAAGAGTATATCTTTTCTTTTTTGGTAAATAATTACAATGGCAAAACTTCTGGAGTGGTAAGTAAGATGTATAAGGTGCTGGATGAGTTGAAGTGAATGGTCAATAGGCAATAGTGAACGGGAAGCAGAATTCCCTTACTTTCAAGGTCGCAATTGCAAACAATAAGTTTTCAAACCACAAACTAATTATTATGTCTGAACAAAATTTTAAGAATCATACCCGCCTAGTACCAAACTATCATTTTATCGGAGGTTTATTATTGCTGCTAGGTTTTGGAGGAAGTATTGTCAATCTCCTTCAAGCAGATGCTCATACTCATTATTCAGCTGCTCTGTTAGTAGTTGTTTTTATAATTCTAATAATCATTTTCTGGTATGCCAGAGTTTTTGCTTTAAAGGCACAAGACAGAGCTATTAGAGCTGAAGAAAATTTCCGTCATTTTGTATTAACTGGAAAACCGTTTGACAAGGAATTAAGAATGGGACAAATTATTGCCCTTCGCTTTGCAAGTGATGAAGAGTTTGTTGCATTAGCAAAAAGAGCTGTGGATGAAAAAATGAGTCAGAAACAAATTAAAGAAGCCGTACAAAACTGGAGAGCTGACCACAACAGGGTTTAAAGTCCAAATTGCCGTAAAAAAGGAATATCCATTTTTAAAAGCCATGGTGATGCGATGGCTGCAATCCAGATAAGAAAGATTAAAATTTTTCCGGCAATGGACATATCCTGTATCAAATGGCGATGTAACAAGTTTTGTATTGTTGTCATTATTTTTTCTTCTTTTTCATCGTATTCAAATGGCGGTGCAGGGTTTACATCTTTAAAGGGAGGATAATCTTCGATCAAAATATTTCTAATTTTCCAGTAGTCTTCATCAGGTAGGTCTTCATATTCTAGATCAGTATTGATGCCTTCTTCCTCAATTCTCTTTTCTAAAGATGAAATGTTTTTTTCGCCAAACATTCTTAATAACATCATTGCAGGAAAAATTAATAACACATAGAAAGGAATGGCAATTGCCGCCCAGCATAAAATGCCTATTGATAGAAAAATGAAGAATTTACTCCATCTGCTTTCTTCATTTAGAAAAACCCTGTTTAATAATTGGCCGCCATCTAATGGGTAAATAGGGAAGAGGTTAATCAGATTTAGAATAATAAACAGAAAAGCAATTTGGGAGTATGAAATTTTTAAGATTGAGTACCCTGCGCCATTTTGATCTATCAAGTAAAGAATTATCCCAATAATTATTCCCGGCAATGGACCTGCCAGCAATATTACTGCTGATTGCTTTTGAGAAACCTCCCGTTTACTTCCTGAAACATATGCACCTAACAATGGAATAAAAAAAATACCCAGATCTTTATACTTGAAAAGTTTCATCGCAAAAAAATGTCCCAGTTCATGAATCATTACAATGGCGGTAATTAATAATAGTATTTCCCACTGCTTAAAAATATAATAGCCAAGAGCAAGATATAAAGCAAGGCTGATGATAGATTTCATCCACACATTTTCGGGTTGATGCTGCTTTCGGTATTTTGAAGGATAAATAATAGTTTCATTGGTCTCCATTTCTGGCGATACATGTTGTTTTTCCAATCCGTCTTCGAAATTATCCATCAGTTTAATTAAAATAGGGTTGAAGTTTTTCAAGTATCGGCAAAGGCATAGTTGTACGTTTCATTCTGTTAGCTTCCATAAAATATAAAATGATCTTTCCAGTTACCAGCAATTCGTTTGCTTCATTATAAACTTCATGGTGGAATTCTATTTTGTGATGTATTGGAAGTTCTTTCAATATTGTTTTCACCGTTAGTAGGTCATCATACTTTGCCGGTCGAAGGTAGTGGCAATGTACATCAACAACTGGCATTATAATGCCCATCTTTTCCATGTCTGCATAGGTATATCCTAATTCTCTGATTGCTTCTGCTCTAGACGATTCAAAATAAGGAATATAGTTGCCATGATATACAACTCCCATCTGGTCTGTTTCGGCATAGCGAACCCTGATTTGCGTTTCGGTAGTAAACATTTTTCTAAACTAAGGATTATTTTCCTATCAACCTGTCGGCACTTATTTTCCCCGGACCAGCTAATAAAATGATAAGATAACCGGCTAGGAATAGTGCTGCTGTTTCACCATCGCCAAATATTTGTCCTTTATGTGCAATGAATAATGCCACTGACATGGTAATAATTAATGGTATAGTAGCTAAACGGGTAAGTAGACCTAAAACAAGTAATCCTGCACAAAAGAATTCTGCAAATATCACCATCGACATGGAAGCTGGACCGCCAATACCAAACGGATCGGTAAATCCGGAAGACTTGTTGGCAAAGTTTAAAAGTTTTTTATAGCCATGCGGAATCATGAGACCACCTACGGCAAGTCTGAGTAATAATAATGAAAGCGAAATAGAACGATCTGAATATTTTGTAGTGAATAGTTTTTTCATGGGTATTTTTTTTGAATTGCAATATTAAGTAAAAGCGAAGAGGAATGATTCATATTATTATTTTCGAGGGAAATGGGTACTGTAAAGACAATGAAATGTTAAACCATTCTCAATAAGACACTTATCCACATATGTTTGGAATGATGTTTGGTTTCACTTGAAATAATTTGAATATTCGCAACGTTTACTGATTATCCCCAAATTTTTCGGGGCCACCGGTTTAAAGGACAAAATCAATGAAGAATCTAAGTTTACTGATAATTTGTATTGCTATCGGCCAAGCCGTCATTTCCCAACAAACCCGTTACTACACTGATTCCGACGAAAAATTTAAGGAAGCAAAAGAATATTTCCAGAAAGAGAAGTATAGTCTTGCTTATCCTTTATTGAAGGAATTAAGACAAGATATCCGGGAAACCAATAAAGCAAATCAACCGATTGTTGTACAGGAAATAAATTACTATGCTATTGTTTGTGCATTAAAGCAAAATGAAGGAAGGGCAGAAGAAGAGGCGCAGCAGTATATTGATGTAGAAAAAAACAATGCCAGAGTGCAGATGATGAATTATCACTTGGCAGAATATTATTTCCGTACTGAAAAGTTTGAAGATGCGATCCGCTATTATGAGCAGGCCAATATCTCAAACCTCAGCAATAAGGAAATTGCTGATATGAGTTTTCATCAAGGTTATGCTTATTTCAATTTGCAAAATTTTGCAAAAGCAAAACCTTTGTTCAATAGCATTCGTTCCACGAAGGACGATCCTAATTATATGGATGCTAATTATTATTATGGTTTCCTTGCTTTCAGAGATAAGCAGTATGGCGAAGCATTGGAAAGTTTTAGAGTTGTAGAAAACGAAAAGAACTACAACACAGTTGTTCCTTATTATATAGCACAGATATATTATATACAAGGAAAAAAGGATGAAGCCATCACTTATATACAGAACAAGCTACAATCGGGTAGCAGTTCTCAGTATTACGATCTTGAATTAAAGCAGTTGATTGGTCATGCATATTTTGAAAAGAAAGAATATGCAAAAGCATTGCCTTATCTGGAAGATTATGTAGGTCGTTCCAAAAAAGTTCGTCGGGAAGATTTGTATGAACTTTCTTACAGTTATTATCAGGCCAATAATCTTACCAAAGCGATTGATGGATTTAAACAATTAAGTGGTAAAGATGATTCTATAAGCCAGCATTCTATGTATTTGCTGGGTGATGCATATTTGAAGACTGGTCAAAAAGCAAATGCAAGAAATGCATTTTTGTTTTGTTCTTCCAACAGCAGCTATCCGGAACAAAAAGAGATTTCTAAATATCAATATGCAAAACTGTCTTACGAATTGGGCTATCAGGATGAAGCGTTGAACAGCTTAAGTTCTTTTTTGGCTGATTATCCAAACTCTACTTACAATAATGAAGCAAAAGAGCTTTTAGTAGATGTACTGGCAAATACTAATAATTACAAAGATGCTCAGGCTTTACTCGAAAGTTTAAGCAAGCCATCAGAAAATGCAAAGCGATTATATCCAAGAATATTATACGGTCGAGCCACAGAATTTATTAGTGATGGTCAATTGAATGAAGCAGATGTATTACTGAGCAAAGTGATGAATGACAAATACAATGGTTCTGTTTTGCCATTCACACATTTTTGGAAAGGAGAAATTGGTTATCGTAATAACAAACTGGATACAGCGATTAAATATTACCAACTTTATGCAAACTCAAATACACCTACAAGTGGAGAGGCGAATATCAATAATGTTAGATATAACCTTGGTTATTCTTATCTAAGAAAAGAGAACTATTCCGTTGCTTTATCTTATTTCGAACCGCTTGGAAGAGGTGCGGCGTTAAGTTCAAGTGCATTTGTGCAAGATGCCTATATCCGCACAGCAGATTGTCATTATATGCAGAAAGATTATACAAAGGCAAAAGCCATGTATGATAATGTAATTAAATATTCATGGCCTGCGGAAGATTATGCAACATTTCAGAATGCAATGCTTGCAGGTGTAAGAAGTTCTACTGAAAAGATTTCTTTGATGAATACAATGATCAGGAAGTTCCCTAACTCTTCTTTGGTAACAGATGCGAATATGGAAGTTGCTAAAACATATATGAGTAATGAAAGATTCCGTGAGGCGTTACCTTATTTAACAGCAGTAACAAAAACAACTGGCAATACGAGTCTAGTACCACAGGCTTATCTTAAATTGGGAACAGCTTATTTTAACCTAAAAAGTAATCAGGAGGCACTAGCTCAGTTTAAAACGTTGGTAGAAAAATATCCTAATTCGCAGGAAGCAGATGATGCATTGGATATTATCAGAGTTATTTATATAGAAGATTCCAAGCCAGATGAATATGCAGCTTATATGCGTTCCGTGGGAAAACCGTTAAGTGTTAGTACAGAAGACTCACTTACGTATGCAGCAGCAGAAAAACAATATGATGACCAAAAGATAAATGAAGCCTTAGCAAGTTTCAATGGCTATTTACAAAAATTTCCTAATGGTTCATATGCATTGGATGCAAATTTCAATAGAGCAGAAATTTATTATACAAAGAAAGACTGGGCAAATTCATTGGTTGGCTATGAGAATGTAGCAGTAAATGCACCAAACAGATATGCAGAAAGAGCGGTGCTTGCTGCAGCAAGAATTAATTTCTTCGAATTAAAAGATTATACAAAAGCAGAAGATTATTTCATTCAGCTAAAAGAAATAACAGGTAGTCAGGAAATAAAATTGGAAGCGATGCGTGGTTTGTTACGTTCGCAATATCAGTTAAAGAAATGGACAGAAGCTGCTGCCAATGCAAAAGAGTTGACAGAAGCAAAAGGAAGCAGTGCTGATGATAAGACATTGGCGAATATGACGATTGCAAAATCGTTCCAAGTGTCTGGCGAATTTGATCAGGCAATTACAAGTTATAAGTCGGTGGTGCAATTAAACAAAGCTGCAATGGCGGCAGAAGCCAGATATGAGATTGCTAGTTGCTGGCTTAGTCTGAACAAATTAAGCGATGCTGAAAAAGCCGCATTTGAAACAATCAATAAATCAGGGTCATATGACTATTGGGTAACGAAAGCATATATTCTTTTGGGAGATATTTATTTCAAACAAAAAGATTATTTCAATGCAAAAGCTACATTCCAAAGTGTTGTAGATAATACTACGGATGCTGAATTAAAAGCAGAAGCACAGTCAAAATTGGATCAGGTAACAGTAGAAGAAGGTAAATCAAGCAAGGTTAATAATTAAACCCCAACCTCCCGAAAATTCGGGACAGGCTCTAAAGGGGCTTTAAATACGTTTTGAATAGAAATTGTAATTCGGAATAAATAGTAATAATGAAGAAGCAAATTTTTAAAATACTTTTACTGGCAACAGGCATTTTATCTTTTGGAATTATAAATGCTCAAAAAGATACATCTGGTAAAGGCGGTGTTGAAATTATATCAGCATTTAAACCAATTCTAAGAGAAGCGGCAAAAATTAATTTCAATCCTACACCTCCGCCAGCAGACGATACAAAGCCAAAGCTTACGTATGATATTCCTAATCAGAATCTTGCATTTGCCTATCAGCCTGGTTCTTTAAAGCCATTGGCGTTGGATATTGATTCAGTAGGACGTTTTGATAATAGCAACTACATCAAAGCAGGTTTCGGTAGTTTAAGAACTCCGTTTGTGCAAGCAGGTTTTTCTTTTGGCGATGGCGAAACTGCCGGACTTAATATCTATGCAAAGCATGTTGGCTCTGATGGTAAAAGAGAGTTTCAGAAATTCAGTAATACAAATGTGAAGTTATCTGGCTATTTCAGATCAGGAAATAACTTAGAATGGAATGCAGGGATTGGTATGAAACAAGAAAGAATGTATAAATATGGTTACGAACCACAAACACTTTCTTTTTCTAATGATTCATTGAAACAAAACTTCCAGACTATATCTGCAAGAGTTGGTTTTCATAATATCAACAAAACAGAGTTTGGATTAACCTATTCTCCTGAAGTAAAAATTGATGTATTCAGCGATGATTTTAAAAATTCTGAAAGCAATACAGTTGTAAATCTTCCGCTTCAAAAAACATTAGGTAAAGAATGGGTTATTAATCTTGGGGTAACGTTTGATCTTACCCGTCTCTCTCCAAAAAATAAAACGGCGTTGAATAACACTATGTATTATATATCACCATCGGTGCTGTATAAATCATCAAATATCAATGCACAGATCGGTATCAGGCCTTCATGGGATAACAAGAGTTTTAAAATGTTCCCAAATGTATTGGCAGATATTAATACAGAAGATCGCCGCTTTACTTTTCAGGCAGGGTGGACAGGCTATATCCGAAAAACCACTTATATGTACCTGGCGGGAGAAAATCCGTGGTTATTTATTCCTGATCAATTAAAGAATACATGGATTGAAGAACGGTTTGCAGGGTTTAAGGGTTCTGTTGGAGATCATTTCACCTATGCTGCTAAAGTGGGATTCAACAAACTAAATAATCAACCATTGTTTGTAAATGATACATTAACTGCTTTGGGTGGAAAATCTTTCCGTGTGGTGAACGAAAGTAAAATGAATGTGGTGAATTTTGGTGGGGAATTAGGTTTTAATATCCATGAAAAGTTTTCAATAATTACAGGAGTTACTTTCAATCAGTTTTCTGGCTTGCAAGATAATGCTAAAGCCTATGGGCTAATTCCGCTGGAACTGAAAGCAGCTATGCGTTTACAGATCATAAAAGATCTTTGGTTAAAAACAGATTTGTTTGCCTGGGATGGTGCAAGGTATCAACTTAAGGATGGCACTCCCGGAAAATTAGAAGGTGCAATAGATTTAAGTGCTGGACTTGAGTTTAAAATAACCAAGAACATAAATCTTTGGACGCAATTCAACAACGTTTTCAATAAAGAATATCGGCGTTGGAACCAATATCCTGTATATGGGTTCAACTTTGTCGGCGGAGTCGTATTTTCGTTTGACCAAAAGACGAAATAATGTACGCTGAACTTTATAGCTATCTCATTTTACATAAAAATTTACCAGTGCCGGGCATCGGCACTTTTTTATTGCAAAGACATTCCGCTGTTGCAGATTTTCCTAATAGAAAGATTTTACCGCCCTCTTATAGCGTTGCATTCGATAGTAAAGAACAAACTCCGGCAATGAGTTTTTATAAATGGCTTAGTCAGGCTTTATCATCATCCGATCATGAGGCTGTAACAAGATTTAATGATTTTGCTTTCAATCTGAAAAATCAATTGGCAAATGGTGATATCATTAACTGGAATGATGTAGGAACGATAAGCAAAGGCTTAGGTGGCGAAGTGAAATTTATTCCACAGGAAAAGATAGTGCTGGAACAACCAGTGGCTGCAGAAAAAGTGATAAGAGAGAAAGCAGAGCATATGGTAAGAGTGGGAGAGGATGAGAAAACTTCTGAGGAGATGACTTCCTTTCTTAATCAAACAGAAGAAAAAAAATCGCTTTGGTGGGCGGCTGCAGTAGTCATCGGGTTGATAGCAGTTGTTTTTTTGGGTTGGTACTTTTCTGAAAATGGAGTAGAAGTTACTTCTACTGCAAACAGTAAACAAGTAAGTCCAATTGAATCAACAGCGACTTACAAGCTATTGCCTTAATATCTTCTTTCTGATTAATCATTATCCATTTACTTTGCGAGTATAAAATGTCACAACTTATACATTATACTAATTGTCCGGCTTGCGGTGCTGAAGGATTAAAACCTATTCTTACTGCCAAAGATTATACTGTAAGTAGTGAATTATTCGTAATAGTTGAATGTACAGCTTGCACACTTCGTTTTACGCAGGATGTGCCTAATATTGATTCCATCGGACCTTATTACAAATCGGAGAATTATATTTCACACACCAATACATCCAAAGGATTTATAAACAGCCTTTATCAATCAGTAAGAAAAAGAACACTGAAGCAGAAAAGAAAATTGATAGAGAAAACCACAGGATTAAAAACAGGAAATTTTTTAGATGTTGGTAGCGGCACCGGTGCATTTGCCAGCGAAATGAAACAGGCTGGTTGGCAGATAACAGGATTAGAGCCTGATGACGATGCAAGAAAAGTAGCTGTACAAATAAATAATGTTGAATTAAATAACATCAACCTGTTTTATGATTTGCCGGAAAATAGTTTTGATGCAATTACTATGTGGCATGTGTTGGAGCATGTACATGATTTGCAAGGTTATATTACAAAGCTGAAATCCATATTAAAAGAGAATGGGAAACTATTTATAGCAGTGCCAAACTATACTTCTAAAGATGCTGCTATTTACCAAGAGCATTGGGCAGCATATGATGTGCCAAGGCATTTGTATCACTTCTCACCACAATCCATGAAAATACTGATTGAAAAGCATGGAATGAGAATTGAGCAGTACAAACCAATGTGGTACGATAGCTTTTATGTGTCGATGCTCAGTAGTAAATACAAGAATGCCCGCCTGTCGGATAGGCAGGGAAAATCAAATTTATTTGCTTCATTCTTTAATGGGCTACGTTCAAATAGTAAAGCACTAGGTAATGTACAGCGGTGTAGTTCGGTAATTTATATTATTGGAAAATAATTACTGACTAAACTGTACTTCATACAATTCAGGCCACAATTTTCCAGTGATATAAATTTTCTTTGTACTTGAATCATAGGCAATGCCATTGGGTACTTCAGCATGAGGATCTATTGCTTTAATTCTATCCCACATTCCTGTTAAATCTGCTTTTGCTATAATTTTTCCGTTGGTGGGATCAATTTTAAATATATATGGCAATAGATATTGATTGGCATAAACATATCCATCAATATATTCAAGTTCGTTTAAGTTAAAGGAAGGATTACCTGATTCAGTTACTGTTTGTGTTTTTAATAATTTGAAAGTTGATGGTTCGTAATAATTCAAATCGCTTCCGCCTGTACTTACAATAAGGTTTTTCCCATCATTGGTTAATCCCCATCCTTCAATATCTACATCAAACTCTTTTACTTTTTTAAAATCTTTTAATGTATAAACAAAAACCTTTTTCTCTTTCCAGGTAAGCTGATAAATTGTATCGTTTAGAATAGTAATACCTTCTCCAAAATATTTATCTGGAAGGGAAATTTGTTGTAAAGCTTTTCCGGTCTTTATATCCACTTTTTTCAATTTCGAAAAAGTATAGTTACCAGTTCCTTCATACATTTCGCCATTATATATAACCAAACCTTGAGTGTAAGAAGAGGTATCATGCGGATAGCTTGTTATAATAGAATAGCTCATGCTTTTAGGAGCATCAGGTAGAGGAGTAACTGGCTCTTTTGAATCATCATTTTTACAGGCAATAGCAAAACATAGAATTCCGATCAATAAATACTGTTTCATTTTTTACTTTTAGCGGCACAAAATTAAGTGCTGATTTTCTTTTAAGCTGTTAAAGGTTATACTATTAACCTACGTATAGGAAAACTACGATATAAAAACTTATTGTACAATCACTTGCAAAATCAATTTTATGCTTTATATTTGAAACACATAATTCTTAACAAAGGAATTTTACAAGCGAAATCCTATCCCTGAATTGCCTTTTTAATCCCCAATTCCTTCATTTTTTATTGTTCCAATTTC
>Ga0209063_1000562_pt1 | contig 23969 bp, 24 predicted proteins | sample KloWWTmeKNB19Kit_FD_187177 | JGI IMG/M metagenome (GOLD analysis project Ga0209063, IMG submission 187177) | Active sludge microbial communities from Klosterneuburg, Austria, studying microevolution and ecology of nitrifiers - Klosterneuburg... | ecosystem: Engineered > WWTP > Aerobic digester >... | reverse complement strand
ACAATGCGGTACCAGTGGGCGCTTCGTAGCCTGGCCCGCCGAAGTAGGTCGCCCAGATCCGAACACCATCCCCATTGAACTTCGCAAGGAATGAATCGCTATCGCCTCCATGAACAAGTTGATGTCCGCTGTTGGCGATGCCAGCAGTGGAACTGGTCTGCCCGGCTACGATGACATTGCCTTCGGTATCGGTCTCGCAATTATTGAATGCATCGAACGCCTCCCCGCCGTAGTAGGTGCCCCAGATGCGGTCTGGATCGATCGTCAAGGTCCGTGTTTTGTCGTATGCGCCAAGTGAGAAACCCAATAGATCGCCATCAAGCGAAAAGCGGGTCGGAATTTCCGTTCCGTTCTGAATGCTCACCGGTCGTTCCTCGGTGAACTGACCCATACGATTGCCGTGGATCAATCTGCCATCGGCATCCACACGCAACTCTTCGTGGTCCTTGAACCGCAGGTTGACCCGTCCAGGGTCGGCACCCGGATGAACGAGGAAGTCGTATTTCATCCCGTTCGTTGTGGCGTAGATCACCCAATCGATGCCGGGCCATACATCGTGGTAGGTCACCCTGGTGAACGAGTGTACATCAAGTGCCGGTCCTTCCGGAACGTTGTAGTAGTGGGTCTGGTCTTCGCTGCGCCCCTCGGTACTGATTCGCGGGTAAGCATTGGCCCCTTCCAGCAGCATGTCCATGCGGTAGGTCTCCAGCCGCGTTGTGCTGGGGACGATCTGCTCGGTGAGGACCGGTGTGAGATCCGACTTGTCCTCGCCTGGTGCCTCCATGTGGACCCTATTGAACTGGAATGCAATGCCGTTCTCCAGTAAGAAAATGTGCGTATTCCCCTGGACCATCTGGTACCGGACATAAGGAGCTGGCTTTCCTTCGGTGGTCCGCACCTGACCCTTGTTCTCTTCGAACGCCAACTGCCCTGTACCTGAAATGGCTGAATGCTCAAGACCGCGGTCACCAGCAAGCGCTTCTGGATGTGCCCAAGAATCGGAAGCGAGCAGCAGGATTGCTGCGGAAAGGAATAAACTGTTGAGATTCTTCATGTGTGTGGATCTATTTGGAAGCGACCGCTACACACATATCGGAAAAGCCCTGCGTATGTGAACGATCGCTCCTATTTTCTTGGGGCGCCTCGGTTGTGCACCTTACGCCTTTTCACAGGCGCGGCATTTTCCATCCCGGATCATGCAAGTAGGATTTCTACTAAGGCACTAATAATTTGCAAGAGGACGCAAGTGTATTGAGCTGATCGTCCAGTCTATCCTCCCATCAATAGAGCGTTGCCAGAAATGGGTATGGATAGTTTCCTCAACCCTTTTCGTTTCGGTCCATTGGGATCACCAGGACCTATACCATTTGGAATCCATGGATCGGAGGCCTTGGAATTATGACCTGTCACCCTTATCGCACGGGCTATCTTCGCGGCCCACTTTGAACGACATGTCAACTTCAGTGAACGACCCTGCTCTACGCTCTTGGATCCCGGTGCCCAAGAACAGTGATTTCCCGATACAGAACATCCCGTTCGGCATTGCCGCATGGAATGGAGAACCTCCCGTTCCCGCAACGCGGATCGGCGACACCGTTGTGGACCTGAGCATTCTCGCCGATATGGGCCTACTTGATGGCCTGGGCATTGACCGGGAAGCTTTCCAAGCACCCCAGCTGAACGACCTGATGGCCTTCGGAAAACCGGCGATGCGCGCCTTGCGTCAGCGCTTGAGCGAATTGCTGCGCGAAGGGAATACGACCTTCCGGGACGACAACGTACTACGCGAAGATGCCCTGTTGCCGATGGACCAAGTGACCATGCACTTGCCTGTCCGGATCGGCGACTACACCGATTTCTACAGCAGCCGCGAACACGCAACCAATGTGGGCACCATGTTCCGTGATCCAGCCAACGCGTTGTTGCCGAACTGGCTCCACTTGCCCGTAGGCTATCACGGCCGTGCCAGTAGCATCGTGGTCAGCGGTACTCCCTTCCATCGGCCTATGGGCCAAACTCGGCCGGACCCGAATGCACCACCCGTTTTCGGGCCGTCGAAACTGTTGGACATTGAATTGGAAATGGGCTTCATCACCTTCGATGGAAAACCGCTGGGACAGCGCATAAGCACTGCAGAAGCGGAGGACCATATTTTCGGGTTGGTGCTCTTCAATGATTGGAGCGCGCGCGATATCCAGACGTGGGAGTACGTGCCGCTGGGTCCCTTTCTTGCAAAGAACTTCGCCAGCCACGCGAGTGCCTGGGTGGTAACTCTTGATGCGCTGGAACCCTTCCGCACCAGCGGCCCACCACAGGACCCTGAACCACTACCCTACTTGCGCACGAATGGTGATCGCGCTTTCGACATTGCCTTGGATGTTGCGATAAAGCCAGCCAAGGGAGAAGCCACAACGGTGGCCCGATCCAACTTTAAACACTTGTACTGGAGCATGGCCCAGCAATTGGCACACCACACGGTGAACGGTTGCAACGTTCGCAACGGCGATCTCATGGCAAGTGGTACCATCAGCGGACCTGCTCCAGATAGCTATGGTAGCATGCTGGAGATCACGTGGCGCGGCACCAAACCGGTAACATTGGCCAATGGTGAAGAACGCAAATTCATTGCTGATGGCGATACGGTGATCATCGGAGGGCACTGTGAAAAGAACGGTCTACGGATCGGCTTCGGCACAGTGGAAGGCACCGTTCTGCCAGTGGTACCGTACGAATAAGCAGATCATACCGTAGCTTTCGGCGAATGAGCACCAGCGACCCGGCCATCAACAAAGTTGCGGAAAAGGTACCGGTCGACCTGGTCAAAGAGAAGGCCGAGATCTTGCGCCGTTACCGCGGATTGCTGCGCGCGATCCCCGGAGAACGATCAGCGGAAGACAGTCGATTGATCCGAAAAGCGTTCAACATCGCTGTGGAGGCGCACAAGGACCAACGGCGCAAGACCGGTGAACCGTACATCTACCATCCCATTGCCGTAGCGCGGATCTGTGCGGAAGAGATCGGACTAGGAACCACCAGCGTTGTCGCTGCTCTGCTACACGACACGGTAGAGGACACCGACTTGACGCTGGATGATGTGAAGGACCTTTTCGGGCCCACCGTGACCACGATCATCGATGGGCTCACGAAGATCAGTGGCATGCAATTCCAAACGGATAGCGTGCAAGCGGAGAATTTCCGCAAGGTGCTGATGACCCTTTCGCAGGACGTGCGCGTGATCCTGATAAAGCTTGCCGATCGCCTGCACAACATGCGCACCTTGGACAGCATGGCGCGCGACAAGCAACTGAAGATCGCAAGTGAGACAAGTTATCTCTATGCCCCCATGGCCCACCGCTTGGGCTTGTACAACATCAAGAGCGAGTTGGAGGATCTGTCCTTGAAGTTCCAAGAACCGGATACCTACAGCGACATCAGCCAACGCCTCAAGAAGGGTGAAGCCGTGCGCAAGCGATTCATCAGTCGCTTCATCATGCCCATTCGGGAGGCCATGGAGAAGGAAGGGTTCAAGTTCCAGATCAAAGGAAGGCCCAAAAGCGTGTACAGCATCTACAACAAGATGCAGAAGAAACACGTCAGCTTCGATGAGGTCTACGATGTGTTCGCCGTGCGCATCATCATTGATACACGCCCGGAACTCGAAAAAGCGGATTGTTGGAAGGTCTATAGCATCGTAACGGATTTCTACCAACCGAACCCCGACCGCTTGCGCGACTGGATAGCCCTGCCCAAAGCGACCGGGTACGAGAGCCTCCACACGACCGTGATGAGCCCCGGCGGGCGCTGGGTGGAGGTGCAGATCAGAAGCGTGCGCATGGATGAGATCGCCGAGATGGGCGTTGCCGCGCACTATCGGTACAAGGACAACGAGGAACACAGCAGCGCGCTGGACAATTGGTTGGGCCGCATCCGCGAAGTGCTCGAAGATCCCGGAAGCAATGCGTTGGATTTCGTGAACGATTTCAAATTGAACCTCTTCAGCGACGAGATCGTGGTGTTCACGCCGAACGGCGAAATGCGGAGCCTGCCCGCGAATGCAACAGCACTGGACTTTGCCTACGAGATCCATACACAGATCGGTCGGCATTGCATTGGTGCCAAGGTGAACCACAAGTTGGTCCCCCTGAGCCAACCGTTGCGTAGTGGGGACCAGATCGAAGTGATCACCAGCAAGAAACAACTGCCCAAGGAGGATTGGCTCAACTATGTGGTCACCGCCAAAGCAAGGCACAAGATCAAGCAATCACTCAGGGAACAAAAACGCAAGATCGCCGGTGTTGGTCGTGAAGCCGTACAAGTGCAGCTGCGTAAATGGGGTGCCAAGGTGAACAATGCCAACGTGGCCGCACTTGTGGAATATTTCCGCTGTACTTCCGCCATGGATCTCTATTACCGGATCGCCCGGGGGAAACACTCGCTCGATAGCCTTACGGAAAAGCAGGTGCGCAACGGAAGGCTCCTCCTGCCCAAACCGAAACACAATTCCGAGGAACAGACCTTGGAGGAAGTGGTGGCCGGCATACGGGGTGAGAAGAACGCAACCCTTCTGATCGGCGACGACCTGAAGAAGATCGATTACCAGCTGAGCAAGTGTTGCAATCCGATCGAGGGCGATGATGTGTTCGGCTTCATCACCAAGGACGAAGGCATCAAGATCCATCGTGTGAACTGCCCCAGCGCTGTCCAGCTCATGAGCAATTTCGCCTATCGGATCGTGAAGGCCCGTTGGAAAGGAAAGGACAGTGTCGAGTTCCTCGCCGGGATCCGGTTCAGTGGTATCGATGATGTGGGTCTTGTGAACAAGATCACAACGATCATCAGCCACGAACACAACGTGAACATGCGTGCCATCAGCTTCGAAAGCAACGATGGGATCTTTGCCGGAAAAGTGATGGCGTACGTGCATAATACGGACCACCTCAATTCCCTCATGGACAAACTCAAGCGAGTGCGTGGTGTGCGTAGTGTGGAACGCGTGGATCACTAACGGGGCACGTTCAAGTTGTTCATTTCTTCCGCATGCCCGGCCCGGCGTGGACCCTTACATTTGCGCCATGGTGGTGGCGGAACAACGATCCGATGTCCAACGCATATTCAGCGAGTACCTCGAACTGCACGGGCACCGAAAAACACCCGAACGCTTCGCAATACTGAATGAAGTCTATGCCCATGAAGGGCATTTCGACATCGAGCGGCTCTACGCCCGGATGAAACTGAAGAATTACCGCGTGAGCCGCGCAACCTGTTACAACACCATGGACCTTTTGGTCGGCTGCGACCTGGTACGCCGACATCGTTTCGTGGGCACACAGACCCAATTTGAAAAAGCACATTCCTTTGGACAGCACGACCATTTGATCTGCGGGGCCTGTGGTGAGGTAGAGGAGTTCTGCGACCCACGCATCCAACAAATTCGTAATACCGTGAGCGAGGTAATGGGCTTCTCCGTGAGGTACCACGCTCTTCAGTTGCACGGCATCTGCCGTTCATGCCAACTAAAAAGCCAAGTCAAATGACAGTTACAGAACGACTCCCTTTCGGCCTTACCGTAACAGAAGCGGGAAAATGCAAGGTGTTCCACATGAAAGGCCGCCTCATGGACCAACAACAGGCCGACGTGCTCATGGAAACCCTTGAAAAGGAGTTGGGAACGACCCATAACACCGTAGTGCTCGACATGGGCGAACTCCAATACATGAACAGCATGGGCCTCAACATCATGATCAATGTGCTCACCCGCACGCGCAACGCTGGCGGTGATACCTTGATCGCGGCCATCTCACACAGTGTTCGACAGTTGTTCATCGTTACCAAATTGGATACGGTATTCACCATTACGGACAGTGTGGACGAGGCCATTGCCAAAGTGAACGCGTGATCCATGGCAGCTCGTATGGATGTCCTGCTCGGTGCCCAATGGGGCGATGAAGGAAAGGGCAAGGTGGTTGACGTGGTCGCTCCTGAGTACAATGTCATCGCTCGATTCCAGGGCGGACCCAATGCGGGCCACACCCTCATCTTCGAAGGCAAGAAACACGTGTTGCACACCATACCCAGCGGCGTGTTCAGGGAAGGGACCACGAACTTGGTCGGGAATGGTGTCGTGATCGACCCCGTCATCTTCCTCAAGGAAATAAAGGCTTTGGATGCAGTTGGCCTCGATGTTCGGAAGAGCTTATTGATCTCCCGTCGGGCACACTTGATCCTGCCCACCCACCGCGCTTTGGATGCAGCGAGCGAGGCGGAAAAAGGGACTTCGAAGATCGGGAGCACCCTCAAGGGCATTGGTCCCACGTACATGGACAAGACCGGTCGCAATGGTCTGCGGATCGGCGATCTGGAATTGCCGGATAGCATGGATCGCTTCTTGGCACTCACCAAAAAGCATGAGCGCCTGCTTGAACAATACGGCAAACCGGATGCCCCGGCAGAGGCACGTGAAGAGTGGCTCGCAGCCGTGGAAGTGATCCGTGGCCTGCAACTGGTGGACAGTGAGCATTACTTGGACAACGCCCTGCGCAACGGCCAACGCGTGCTCGCCGAAGGAGCACAAGGCACCTTGCTCGATATCGATTTCGGCACCTACCCTTTCGTTACCAGCAGCAATACAATTAGTGCCGGAGCCTGCACCGGCCTTGGCGTGGCGCCCAACCGGATCGGGACCATCACGGGCATCTTCAAAGCCTATTGTACGCGGGTCGGCAGCGGACCTTTCCCCACCGAACTTCTGGATGATACAGGAGAAATGATCAGGAAAGCGGGCCACGAATTCGGCAGCACCACGGGCCGACCCCGGCGTTGTGGTTGGCTGGACCTGCCCGCGTTGCACTATGCTGTTATGATCAATGGCATAACCGAATTGGCCATGATGAAGGCCGACGTGCTCAGCGGCATGGATACAGTTCAAGTGTGTACCGGATACACCGTGAACGGAAAACGCACCGATCGCATGCCCTATGATGTTTCCGGTGAAATAAAGCCGATCCTTGAACCCATGGAAGGTTGGGGAGAATTGCGCACTGAAGCCCCCCTACCGGCATCGTTTGAACGGTACATCGCCATGGTAGAGGAACGCGTCGGCGTCCCGATCACGTTGATCTCACTTGGTCCGGATCGCGCAGAGACCGTTAGACGGCAGCCCACATTCGCACGTTGAACCATTCGGCGGAACGGGATGGAACGCGATCGACGTGATCCCAGCGAACGACAGGATCGGATCGGTAAAGGATCTGAACATGTTGCTGTCTTCCAGGACAAGATCCAACAACTCCTCGGACCGGAAGCAAGTGACCTCGAAGTTGCCTTGGGATCACAGCCACCAGTAAGCATCCGCCTCAACGCGACCAAATGGTCCTTACCAAGCAAGGACCCTGTGCCTTGGTGCACCTCGGGACAGTACTTGGCAGAACGACCCGCCTTCACCTTCGATCCGTTGTTCCATGCAGGCTGCTATTACGTGCAAGAACCGGCGAGCATGCTGTTGGAACAAGCCTTTCTGGCCAGCGGACTTTCTGGAAAGGACATTATTGCCTTGGACCTTTGCGCGGCACCTGGTGGTAAGACCACACACCTGCGCTCACTGCTTTCGTCCAGTTCGCTACTTGTGGCCAACGAGATCGACCGGAAGCGGCAATTCATTCTACAGGAAAACCTCTGGAAATGGGGTGCAGCCAATACTGTGATCTGTGGCAGCGATCCGCGTGATCTGGATCGGCTCCCTGAGTTCTTCGACCTGATCATGGTTGATGCCCCGTGCTCCGGCGAAGGCATGTTCCGCAAGGATGCATTCGCACGTGCACAATGGAGCCCCGCATTGGTCCAACATTGTTGCGGACTACAACGGACCGTTCTCCAACATGCATGGCAAGCGCTGAAACCGGGGGGCACACTGTTCTACAGCACCTGCACGTGGGAAACCGCTGAAAATGAAGACCAAATGGCCGAGCTGATCGCCATGGGTGCAGTTCCGATCAAGATCCCGGTAGAACCCGCGTGGGGGATGCGCATGGGAGTTGACGGGCTTGGTCTGCGCTGTTATCCGCACAAAGTCCGAGGTGAAGGGTTCTTTATCGCAGCCCTGCGAAAACCCGGGATCCATGTTGAGGAAAGGCTGATCGGACCGCTAACGGACAATGCGTCCCAGCCCGAAATGGCAGCTTGGCTCAATGAAGACCGTCCATGGCAATTGGTGGAACACGACCAGATCCAATTCGCGATCGATGGTCAGCATATAACGAACATTCGTTCTATCGCCAACGCTTTGCGCGTGCTTTCCCCCGGTGTACCGTTGGCCGAGAAGAAAGGCGATGAATGGCGTCCACACGCCGCATTGGCCTTGGCCGGCGACCGCTCGACCAATGTATTCCCGGAGATCGCATTGTCCTATGACCAAGCCTTGGCTTACCTCCGTGGCACTGCACTTCCCGCCAAGGATGCACGCGGAACAGCCTTGGCCACGTACAACGGGCACGGTCTTGGCTGGCTGCGCGGCGCGGGGAATAGGTGGAACAACCTACTGCCTGCATCTTGGCGGATCAAGGCACAAAGACCAATAGCACCGAACGTACCTTGGGCACCCTCCCATCGTTGACCCCATGCACCGCATCCCCAAACTTCTCCACGGATCATGACCGGGTTCCTGGATTGGTTCGAACGACACAAGCTTGGCGTGATCGGCACCTTGGCAATGCACTCGTGCCTGCTTTTCGTGTTCACCCTAATGGAGCTACGCACAACACCGACCGAGGAGGAGCGCAGTGATATGCGTGTGGAAGTGATCTCGGATGACCAAGCGGAAGAAATGATCCAACAGATCGAACACCCGGAGCTGGTGCCGACACGTTCAGTTACCAATGCCACCAGCAACATAACCGCTGAACGGACCAGTCCAAGCTATTCCCCTGCAAAACTGGAGCAACGGGTGGAGACCGAGTTGCGCGAAATGGAAAAGGCCGAGTTCGATCGATTGGCCCAAGAGCGCAAGGACCGAGGCGAAGAAGTGATCATTCCAACCTTGGACCCCAGCAAATGGAACAAAGAATTGTACATGGAAAAAGCAGCGGAACCCGTGAAGATCGAAGGTGCCACTACAGTATGGCACGACCTTAAAGGAAGGGTGCGTGCAGATGATGTTCCCGGTTACTTATGCAAAGAACCAGGACGGGTGGCACTATCCATCCAAGTTGCCTCGGACGGTTCCGTGCAAAAAGCAGAGTTCGATGCAAGCAGAAGCACTGGGGCCGATGAATGCATGCTTGAACATGCGCTCACTTCTGCAAAGCGTGCCCGATTCAGTGCCGCCGCCGGAGCGCCGATCCCACAAAAAGGCACCTTGTATTTCTTGTTTGTCCCCCAATAGTGCCATTATGGCGTAATTCTTCAGTTTATTAAGTCATTTTGTCTTGTTTTGTCGTTGGGCATTCAGTTTGAAAAGCCACCTTCAAACAAAACAAACCACAAAATGATCACCAAATACCGCACCCAAGCACCCGTTCAGCACCCTTTCAATGAACTGATGTCCGGAATATTCAACAGGGACATTGGCCAGTTGATCGGACAGGATGAACCAGCTCTTGCGAAGCCCCGCGTGAACATTACGGAGACTCCGGAAGCGTATCACATTTCCCTTTCGGTCCCTGGCTTTAGTAAAGAGCAGCTCAAGATCTCCACCGAAAACGAAACACTAACGATCAGCGGTGAGCATAGCGAGGAAGCGCTGGCCGAAAAGGAGCGCTACACCCGCCGTGAGTTCAAGACCACAAGTTTCAGTCGCAGTTTCAGGCTCCCGGAATTGGTGGACCTGGATGGGATCACTGCTGACCATGCGAACGGGATGCTCGCCGTACATATACCGCGCACCCAACCCGTGAAACCTTCAACACGCGCAGTGCCGATCAAGTGATCGAATTGCATAAGGGAATGTACAAAGGCCATGAACGTGGCCTTTGTACATTCCATACCTTTCGGTTCCAAATTGCGATGAAAATGATGTACCGCTCCCTATCAATTTTGTTTGGACTTACTATCGCTGTTGGACTGTTCGCGCAAGAAACACCAACGAACATCATCAAGAGTGAACCGAAGGAAATGACCAACCTGGCACCGAACGAAAGCGTCATCGATGGATCTGCCAAGGTTGGAGTGGTCATCGTTGGCGATCATGACATTGCGCCGACCGCGGAGTCCTGCGTAGGTAAAGATGGTGATGTTCGGAGCGATTGCATGTACCACCAAGTGCTGGCCGCGATACGGGCCAAAATGGGGAACCAAGACCCGAATGACGGAGCCGTGGCTTATCCAGTAGCGATCAGCTTCGTAGTGAACCAATTCGGTGATCTGAAGAATATCCGTGTGGACCACACTGGCTCTGCCGATCTATCCAATAAGGTGATAACGGCCTTGTATGATCTGCCGAAATTCGCGCCAGCCACAAAAGCCGGGACCAGCGTCGGCAGCACCGTAACGCTGACGTACCCTTACCAGTCGCTTTTCGCAACGGACAAGTGATACCATTTGGACATCCAAATGGTATGACCCATTCGGGTTCGTCGATATTGGACGGTGAATGACGGACGGAATAGGAATACCCCTCCGCACCTGCCTACCTGATCAGCTACTCAATTGAAGTACTTGCTGTTCCAAGCATCGTTACTGAACTGGCCAAAGAAGGCGAACCAACCGAAAACCGTGAAACTGGCGGAGACCATGATGCTCCAGAACAGGAACAACAACCTGTGAAGCCCCCAGAAAGAGGCGGACGGGTCACTGGTCAATATCCCTGTAGGAACGAACAGTGACAAGACAAGTCCAAAGAGTACCACGAGCGTTGCCAAATGCGCAGGTGTGCGCAAAGGCCAATTCACGATCCTGCGTATCGGACCCAGATCATTCCCCCATTTGTGTACTAGGTAGTACAGGTCATTGTCCATTGGAACGAAGAGCAGAGGATCGACCTCACTGTCACACAATTTGAACCGACTGGCAGGGGCCATGAGCATAAAACTGGTAAGTGGTGCCTCCGACTTACGCTCCAGACCACGCAATGCATAGACCGCTTGATTGGGGATCGTTCCTTTGAAAAGCCCACCGGGCAAAAAGCGTAGGCGGTATTGAACGCAGATGGCTTTGATACTGTCCCGGTGATAGACCCGATCGGGATCGATACCCGCGATACGGGCTGGATGTTCTTTCATGGAACTCCGTACCATGGCCTTCAGAATGTCGTCCTGTTTTTGTTCATCGTGGAGAAGTAGATACACTTCCTCCATAATGTTCTCTTGCCCTAAAAGCAAGCGTTCGAGTCGTTCGCGCTCAGTGTGTGCTGCCATCGTATTTGTGGTAACGCCGCAGATGCACGATCAGTTCATCACCCTTCACTTTTCGATGCCAAACTGATCTCTGCCGCATGGGCTGCAGCATCTTCATTATCAAAAGCCAGCCGTTTGATCTCTGCCGGGGCATCTACGGCAATGGAAGAACGCACCAGATTGTTCGGATTCAGTAGCACACATTTGGCTGTGATCTCCAGCGGCTCATGATACGTTCCCTTCTCCACGACCACGTGCCAATTGGAATCGAACGGAACAACGAACCGAACGGGTGACTCTTCAAACAGCCCCCCATGGAACGAGTAGGTCTTGCCCAGTTTGTAGGACTTGAACTCACGCGCGGTCATGAACTTCACCTTGGTGGATTGGTCGATCTCCACCTCGATGATCTCTTTGCGTTTCGCCTCGAACGGCTGATATAGGAACCTCATGGGCTGCGAATGGTTTCGGTAAAGGTATAAGAACTGCTCCGTTCCTTGAAGATCCATAGTCCTACTTTTCAACCTGAAGGCATGAAACAGGATCGGAAAATACTATTGCTGATCACCACTTGGGCACTTACAGTTTTACACTCAGCACAGGAAAATTGGTGTGATTGACGATATCCTCTGTCAGGCTACCATTCACCACTTGGAAAAAGCCGGTTCTTCCGTGTGTGGCCATAGCGATCAGGTCCGCGTCGATGCCTTTGGCGAAGTTGAGGATGCCCTCTTCAATGCTAAGGTCATTATAAATGGTTGCCGTGTATTTCTTCAACGGATGCCGCTGCAGGAAATTGTCGATCGCTTTGTTGCTGTCATCACTGCGCTCAAAAGCCCGCGGTGTGTTCACCTTTACCAAGTGGATGCTTGGGTTGAAAAGGTCCAGCAACGGTAAGAACGCCTGGAATTTTTCGATGTCAGCGGTCGAGAAGTTGCTGGCGAACACCACATCCTTCAATTCAAAGTCCTCGATGTGATGTTTGACGACCAAGACCGGCATGGGTGCTTGCCGCACGATCCGTTGGGTGTTGGAACCCACGATCCCGCGCAAGCCTGTAGCTCCATGGGTACCCATGACGATCAGATCGGCGGTCAATAGACGTTCATTCTTGAACATCTCTGTTAGGGAAAGCTGCCGCAACATGAACTTCTTCAGTTCAATTCCCTTCAAGAATGGCAGAAGCGGTACCGTTTCCAAACGCTCTTCGATCTCTTCCCTCAACTTCTGGTTCTCCGTGTGGAAGTCGGTCATCTGCTCATACAGGTGCACCACATCTATCACGGCACCGGTCTGCCGTGCGATCTTGGCGGCAACACGCAATGCGTCCGTCGCACAGTCTGAAAAGTCATAGGGTACAAGGATCGTTCGGATGGACATGCGTGTTGAACTTGTATATTCCCTCAAAATAAGCAAGAAAGTTCGTTATCACCAAACATCCTTTTTCGGAAGATGCTATGGAAATTCCCTGTCTATGGCCGGCTCCACTCTTGCCGAGCGACCCCAATGCACTCCATTCCCCATCCTTACAGTTGAGGGACTACGGAAGAACCCGGATCCAGACCGTTCCGGGGACTTTGCTTCCGTTCCATTTACAAATGGTCGTTCTGACTACATTCGCCGCGACCAATACGATGTTCCAAGGTCTATCACTCAGCGCCACGGAGAAAACACCGGCCGTGGAGATCAAGCCCAGTGAAGGGTTCATCTTCATAACAGGGTGTTCGATCCCGGAGAATGCCGATCGTTTCTTTACCCCGGTCCAGGATGTTGTGGAGCAGTACGCTGCTTCCCCGCATGTCACCACGACCGTGCGGATCAACTTGAACTACTTCAATTCCAGCACTTCAAAGTACTTATTGGACATGTTGAAGCGATTGGAGGACCTGCATGTCTCCGGACGCTCGAATGTGCTACTTGAATGGTTCTTCCAGGAAGGCGATCTGGACATGAAGGAGGCCGGTGAGGATTATCGGTCATTGATCGAATTTCCCGTCAAGCTCAAGGAGATCTGAGCTTGCGTTCAGTTCATCGGCCCGACATGGCCTCGTTGTACACGTGGCCCGGAATAGAAGTACCATCCCGAAAGTGGTCTATTCCTCCCCAAGGATGGGTCACTTTACGGTACACCACCAATCGTCCATTCCGTGCCAAACGGACTTCCACGACCACAGAGCGCCCCTCCTTGTAGACTTTTTCCCCTTCCGCTTCCGGAGGCAATGGATCCGCAACTGGCTGCTTCTGTACATGAAAAGGTGCTGGAGTCCGGTGTTGAACGGGCGGGTCCGGAACTGTTTCCTGAGAAGAAAACACTGCCCGCTCCGGCACTTTTGGCACAATTAAAGGCACTGGTGCCGGGTCCGATACTACTTCCGTCGGATCGCTACTTACCGCGGGGTTCCCTGTTCCGATGGGTTCCAACTGGACCGTTGAGCTGGGGTTCGGGGGTTGTTCCACTTGCTTTTCGGCTTCTTCGGCGTCGCGCTTGGCGATCAGTACCTCCAGGTCCTTGATCTTCACTTTGGGATACACATTGTACGGTCGCAGCGCTCTGGCTTCCTTGAATTTTGCCATGGATTCCTCGAACCGTAGTTCCCGAAAGTGTAATTCGGCCTCCCCCATAACGCTTTGGTATGCCGCATCGTTCTGCGCGGCCTCTTGTTCTTCCTTCGCGATGCGGGCCCGTTCCTTGGCGTTCAACTTCTGGAAATCGCGCGCAAGGTTGTCCTCGTCTTGAGCGTGGGCGCACAAGCCCATGACCAAGACCGTTGCAAGGACAGCCAGTTGTTGAGGAACCCAATTCATATAGGGTCCGAAGATATTGCTCCGGATAAAGGCACGAATGCGCATCAAGCGCGATCATACGTACGGTTTATGAAAAAGGGTACAAGAGGTCTTCGCGCAAAGGGTCAATGTTGCCTACGGCCAGCGGATCAATTGAGTCGAAAATTCTACGGAAGCATGCTTCGGTCCGGGGCTTGTAATTTTACCCGCCCATTTGCACACCACGAACCTCGATCCCGCGTTCAACCTTGTAGACATCCATGAAAAAGCTCCTCATTCCATTCCTCGTTATCCTGTTCCTTTCGGCTTGCCAAGAAGACCCCAAGACGACAGAACCCTATAAGCAACTTGAGCAGGACAATCAGCGCACCGCGGCCATCGTGGCGGCGAAGGATTCCACCATCAATGCACTGTTCAATACCTTCAATCGCATCAGTGACAACCTGCGTACCATCCGTTCCAAACAAGGTGAGCTGGTGGCGCCGGGCAGTGGTACCGAAAGCAAGGCCGATGTTGAACAGCGGATCATGGGAGATATTGAACAGATCGATGCCTTGCTGATCGAGAACCGGGAACTGGTGGACAAACTGCGCAAGCAGGCCAAAAGCGCCGGTGGGAATATCGCCGCGTTGCAACAGACCGTGGAGGACATGGAAAAGTCCAACGCAGTGCAACAAGAGGAGATCGGCACCTTGAAGGAACAACTGGCCAGCACGAACAGCTCACTCGCCACATTGATCGAAATGTACCGGGACAAATCGCAGTTGGCCGACATGCAACGGACCGAGATCAATACGGCGTTCTATGCGATCGGCACTGCCAAGGAGCTGAAGGACAAAGGGGTGCTTACCAAGGAAGGTGGCGTTGCGGGGCTCGGCGGGGTGAACAAGTTGAACACGGCCGGCCTCCCGAAGGAATATTTCACCGAGGTGGACATTACCGGCACACCGGAGATCACTCTGGGCGCGGAGAAAGCCAAATTGAGCACCAGCCACCCCGAAGGATCCTATCGGTTCGAGGACGGTGCCGCGAAGCTTGTGATCACCGACCCGGAGAAATTCTGGAGCATCTCCAAGTACCTAGTGGTCGTCGTGGATCAATGATCCATTGGCCTGTGCTGACCTCCCGTTCCAAAGCTTGGTAACTAACGATCTCCATTTGGATAGGATCCGGAAAGTGGCGATCGCCAGATAGGCCAACGTGCCCGTCAAGGCTCACTCAGGGGCAGAGATCTCAGGAACCACCTGTTGTTGTACCTGGGGCTGAGGCCTTCCCGCTTTGTCCTTTGGCGTATCGGCCTTGGTCTCTGCACAGCACGCTGCACTGTGTTTGCAATCACCCATTTTAGCCGGCACACAGGAAGGTATTTGCGAGTTGAAATCTCCACTCTTACGCAACGCCATCATCTTGATCAGCTGCTCTTTGGTCAAGATGCTTTCGGCCTTCCGCTCATGGTCCAGCATGGAGTTATCGATCTTCGTCTGGGTTTCGCGGCAGTTCCTACGCAGGTCCGCAACGCTCTGCTCGCCCTGCAAGAAGATCTCTGCCATACTTGCAGACTGTTCCTTGGTCAAGTCCAGTGCATCCATGTACACCTGAGTCCGCAACGCCGCGTAATGATCAGGCTCCGGAGTTGTGCTTGCTGACAGCGTTACAGTGGTTGAGCTTTCCTGAGCAATTGCACTAGTGGAAAACAAGGCTACTGAAAGCCCGAGGAGGATGGTTCTCATGGTGGTTTTGGTCTTGTTGAATGTGGAAAGATAGGGCACCGTTCGAAATATGCTTGTCCATCTGATCAGGACCATATGCGGTGGACCAGTGCGTCAGCCTCACCACCGTTGATCAGAGCTCACGGGGCATTGCTCTTTTCCGGCGCTCCTCCTGGTGCGTTCGAAGGTGGCACAGCAGGCTTAGGAGCCACCGGGGTGGGTACGGTCACAGGTTCGCCACCCGCACAATGCTTATCCATAAGAGCCTGAACCTCCGGACCATGGTACCGTGTGAATCCACGTGAGATCGCTTCAGTAAAATGGGTACAAGCGGCCGCGGTATTGCCGGAATCCAAGTCGATGATGCCCAGCGAACGATACACATACGAATTGCCGGGGTTCTTGCGCGCCGCCAATTTGAGGTCCTTCACCGCTTTGCCCGTTTCACCCAGCTTATACCTACTCCAGCCGCGATTGCTGAAGGCATACCCGTAATTGGGGTCCAACTTGATCGCACGGTCCATGTCCTGGATCGCGCGGGCATGATCTCCGAAAAGCGCGTAACGGTAATAACCCCTGTGGTTGTAATTGACCGGATCCCGGGGACCAAGTTCAATAGCGCGATCAAGGTCCATACGCGCTTTGGCCGAGTCTCCAGCCAAAGCATACGCCGCCCCCCTGTTGCGGACCAATGCTGCGGAATTCGGGAACGAACGAACACCTTCATCGAAGACCGCCAATGCTTTCGAAGGTTCATTCACTTGCTGGTGAGCCAAGCCTTTGCGCAAGAGGTACATCTCGTTGGGTGCGGCATTCTCCAAGGCAACGGCCAACGCGCTATCCGCCATGCCCAGACCGAGGAACGCGCCCATCAATTGGGCCCTCACGTCCACGTCCATGGGAAGTTCCTTGCGCGCCCGCTGTGCCTCGCTCAAGGCCAAGTCGTACTTCCCGATCCGGTTGTGCGCATCTGCCCGCAAGGCAAGGACCACCGCCGGAGTGTCATTCTTGGAGATGACATGCTGGCTCAACGTGATGGCCTTGTACGGCTTGTCCTTCAACAGGGCAGCACGTACCCGTTCGATGCCCTTATCCTGTTGGGCGAACAAAGTCAAGGTCAAGACCATACCAAAAGCGCAAGTGAACATCCGTTGCATGGTGCGAAGGTATTGGTGGGCCACAAAGCTTGTACATCAACCGCATTCATAGGCCGACCTATGCGGATGGAATAACTTTACCGATCCTTCGTTCAACATCCACAGGATGATCGAACATGCGTACAGAATACCCGGCAAAGATCCTATTGGCTTGGGGTGAGGCGATCATGGGCCACACCGGTCTGCGTGATTGGTTGATCAAGAACGACTATCCCGAACTCGGCATTTTCACCTATGCCTTGCGCAATAAGCAGGATGCCCGAAAGTGGCTCATGGACAACGGGCACCCGCATTTGGTGGCGATCATTACGGGTATCGAAGGCGATGTTGTCGCATTGAAATGGCTTGAACATAATGGCATGAACGTGCTGAAGCATGTCGCCCTTACTGGCGACGGTGATCAAGAGTCGTTCCAATGGTTATTGGACCATGGACACCGGGAATTGGCGGTGGTGGGCAATAAAATGCACCAGGTGAAACGCGGGATCGATGAGGATAACAAAGACCCGCACAAATATTCGAGGGATTGAGGGGGTCTAGTTGATAGTTGTAGTACAGAAAATAAAGAGTATGAAAAAGGGATTAGTTACATTGGGGATTACTTGTCTGCTGATAATAGGTGGATGCGAAAAGAATGATTCTTGCTACAGCAAGAATATGGAAAGACAACATTCAGGAATATGCCAAAATGATTGTCCTGGTGTTTGTGGATGTGACGGAAAGACGTATTGTAATGAATGTTATGCCAACAGACAAGGAATTGAAGTCGTTTCTGATCAACCATGTGACTGAAATTCTGAACGAATAAGTTGACTTCGAGAACAAGAAAAACGATGCTACAACAACAACGCGTGTTAGAAAATGACGCGCACAAAGCTGCCCGCTGCCCGTAAAAGGATAGTTCATTGCCTTTGTTACTTTCCATACTCTTGGTCGTGTTGAAATTTGAGAGTTGCATCTTGGTTACGCGGCATGACCACCAACGATCAACTTTCACCCGAGATCATGCTGCTGAACAGGTCCCCGAAATGTGTGGTGCCGGCTATGTGCGATCGACCGATACGGCTGTGTTCCGCTAGACCGTGCAATACGAACTCCGCGATTATGGTGTGGTCCTTCGCGGGCAGATCGGCCTGGTGCTTCTCCACAAATTCACGCAGACCGGTCACTTGGCCCAAGGTCTTGGCATAAGCAGCCTCCGTCGCTTCAGAAAGCAGGTCGATGGAATTCGATTCAAAATGCGCTACGATATGTGCATAGGGATCAACTGGTTGCGAAGCACCTTCCTTGTTCCGTTTGCGCTGTTTGGCAGGATCGGGGAAAAGACCTGTGAACACGTTACGCACAGCGAGACCCAACAGATGGTGCGCCACTTTTTCCGGGCCTTCCTGTTCGCCTTCGTAGACCAGCTCGATCTTTCCGGTAATAGCCGGGACCATGGCTTGCAGGTCATCTATCCGAACGGAAGTATGCTCTTCGCCGTTGCGCAATGCACGTCGTTCCGCAGCGCTGATCACGCTTTCCAATGCACTGATGGTAAGCCGAGCACTTACACCGCTCTTGCGGTCCACGAAATCGCTGTCGCGTGCTTCCCACGCAACGCGCTCGATCAAAAGACGGATCAATTCCGGCACTTCCACGCGTTGGGCTTGCTCCTTCGGTGAACGCACTTCCTGTGAAGTGATCCGCATGCCGGTCTCCAAAGTGGGCGGATAGTGCGTGAGGATCTGGCTTTGTATGCGATCCTTCAACGGCGTGATGATCGCACCCCGGTTCGTGTAGTCCTCCGGGTTCGCGGTGAAGATGAATTGGATATCGAGCGGAAGACGCACCTTGAAACCGCGGATCTGCACATCGCCTTCTTGCAGGATGTTGAAGAGCGCCACTTGGATCCGTGGTTGCAGATCCGGCAATTCGTTGATCACGAAAATGCCACGGTGACTTCGTGGGACCAGCCCGAAGTGGATCACACGCTCGTCGCTGTAATCCAGTTTGAGGTTCGCCGCTTTGATCGGATCACTATCGCCGATGAGGTCCGCTACGGTCACATCGGGGGTTGCTAATTTCTCGGTGTAGCGTTGGTTACGATGTAGCCAAGCGATCGGTGTTGCGTCGCCCTTTTGGGCGATCAGGTCCTTGGCAAAATGTGAGATCGGCGCCAGTGGATCATCATTGATCTCGCTGCCTTCCACGATCGGGATCCACTCATCGAGCAGTTGCACCAGTTCTCGCGCCATGCGTGTCTTCGCCTGACCACGCAAGCCGAGCAAGTTGATGCTGTGCCCCGCGAGGATCGCCCGTTCCAGTGCTGGGACCACGGTATCCTCGTAGCCGTGGATGCCTTCGAACAAAGGCTTCTTTGCTTGGATGCGGGCAACAAGGTTTGCGCGTAATTCTGCCTTTACGCTTCGGCTGGTATAGCCGGTCTTTTTCAGTTCGCCGAGGGTCGTTGGTTGCTTTGCCATGTTGGGGCGGGAATGGACCCGCGCATGCTTTGAGATAATGGGTTCCATCAGGAGCTTTTCCTGCTGGTCGTATGATCGCGGAACACCATGTCCGCCAATCCTTGTAGACCGGTGTAGAATGCGCGACCTTGATTGGCTTCGGTGAATTTTTCGATGAAGCGTTGCAGGTAGGTGTCCTGCGCGATCATGAAAGTGGTGATCGGAATACCGGCCTTTCGGGCGCGTGCTGCGGCATCCAAGGTGCGCGCAACGATGAAATCGTCCAGCCCGAAGCTGTTCATGTAGTACTCTCCATCGCGTTTGATACAGCTCGGCTTACCATCGGTGATCATTACGATCCGGCGGTTCTTCAGCTTCTTCCGGCGCAACAAGTCCATGGCCAGCTCCAACCCGGCTACTGTGTTCGTGTGGAAGGGACCCACTTGCAGGTATGGTAGGTCCTTCAAGCTCACTTGCCATGCATCATTCCCGAACACCACGATGTCCAAGGTGTCCTTCGGGTAGCGCCGCGCGATCAATTCAGCCAAGGCCATGGCCACTTTCTTGGCCGGTGTAATGCGATCCTCGCCGTAGAGGATCATGCTGTGGCTGATGTCGATCATGAGCACCGTGGCGCACGCGCTCTGGTGTTCGGTCTCGATCACTTCAAGATCGTCTTCGCTCATGCGCAGCTCGTCGATGCCGCGCTGCTGGGCATTCCTGATGCTGTCGCTCATGGCCACCTGCTCGATCCGGTCACCGAACCGGTAGCTCCGGCGATCACTGGTGGGCTCGTCGCCTTGACCGGTGCGGTTCAACGCATGACCTCCTTGTTCGGTCTTCTTCAATTTACCGAAGACCTGCTCCAAAGCACGTTCCCGGATCAGCTTCTCCGCTTTGGCGGTGAGGCCCATTCCCTCACCCTTGGTGGGGTGGTCACCGATAATGCCGTGCTTGCGGAGATCGTTCTTGAAGTCCTCGATCGTATAGTCCTCGCTGAAAAGGGCATTCTCCTTGTCCACTTCCTGCATCCAATCCAACGCCTCTTCCACATCGCCGCTCGTATGTGTGAGCAGTTCCAGGAAGAGCGGTAGCAGTTTCTCGAAGGGCGATCGATCGTCCTGCGGCGGTACGTATTTTGAAAAGCGCTGTCCGATCATGGGATCGGTGAAGTTAACAAGTCGAACAGCGCTTTGGTTCACTGAACGCTACCTACTGACCTCCTGCCGGACCTACGCTCTATTCAACTACCACCCGGACCGTGCCTTGCTCCTGCCGGTCCGTTGTTGCATGCAACACATAGATCCCCGCCGAAAGCCTTGAGAGGTCCAGTTGCATTTGATGGATACCGGGCGCCTGGATCGAGCCGCTGATCCTACGCACAACCCGGCCCGATGGATCCAGTAGGGTGAAGTCCACTTTCCCCTGCGCGCCGTAGGTGACCGTTGTGTTCCCATGGGCGGGTTGTGGGAACACATCCATCCCAATGGAACGATCCAATACGGCTTCCATGCCGGTGATGTCGCTGGACAACCACTGCACGAATTGCTCCAATGATTGACCATTGGAAGTGGAGTTGATCAAGTTGTTGATCGTTTCCACCAACGGTGCCGGAATGCCGGGCTTGTAGTATTGGAAGCGCGACCCTTCGATCAGGGCACTGCCGGATACAGTGTTATCCGTGATGTTCTCGATCAGGTGTACACGAAGTACGTTGGAGATGGTACCGAAGGGCATGACCAGGTCCCCGAATCCGTCCGCCTCCCCGACCAGATCTCCGGTGCGCGAGCCCAACACCGAACCGCCCAAGCTGTAATCTGCCACACTGAGGTCGGTCCATGTGGTGCCGAACGTACACGGCACGGCCAGTTCCAAGCTGGCATCGGAATAGCGCAGAAGTTGTTGGTCCAAGTTGTTGAAGACCCCCCAGAACAAAATTCCGGCAGGTGATGCTTCGTACGCTTTCGTTTTATTAGAGAGGGAATTGACGGTGAATACGGTAGCGCTGGGTAGAGAACCTTCCAAAAAAGAATCTACAGGATCTTGAAGGGTTACTGTCGCTACCGCTGCCGGGACCAGCTCGCTGAAATCCCAAACGGCGTTCTCACCGCCAGCACCACCTTCAATGAGGGGGGATACATTAAAGGTATACGTGGGCCCGGGTACCAGCTGCGTATTCGTTGCATCGATCGTGGGTTGGGCCAACAGGGCGTGATGTGCTGTAACAAGGAGGAAGAGTGATGTAGTGCGCATGGTCGTTCTGTCTTGTGGGCACAAAGCAAGGATGACCATACCTGTGGCACAATAGAACCTTTGTTAGGGCCAGAAATGGAAAAGCCTCCCAAAAGGAGGCTTTCCAAAATCGTTTGATCCAGTTACTGCACCACGATGCTCCGCGTGCCCAACTTGCCATCGGCTTGGGTGAGTCGCACTTGATACACACCTGCTGGCAACGCGCTCACATCAAGGACACCGTTGATGTTCCCTGCCAAGGGCTTCGACACTTGCATCACCGAACGGCCGCTGGCATCGAACAGTTCAACCGAACGCACATTCGCCACCTCGGCCCCCAACTGAAGGTCGATACGGCCATTGGTGGGGTTCGGGTAGGGCGTGAAGACCACTTGGTCCGCACGCAGGTCTTGCATTCCGATGTTCCCTTCTCCGTAGAGCCATTCCATGGTGAAGACGATCGTGGGCGAGCCGCCACTGATCGTTACGGAATCCAATGAGGTCATCATCAAGGGAAAATTCACTCCCTCTTGGTAGTAGTAATAGGTGTCGAAGGTGCGTCGGATCGTAGCGATCGCCGAAATATCATTGGCCACTTTGCGGACCTTCACACGGAGCACCTCATCCACCTCAACTGCCGGCAATGCCAGCGAACCATATCCATCAGCGAGTCCGTTGATCGTACCGGCACGTGTTACCGGGATGCTGCTGATCGTATAGTTGGCAGCGAAAATGTCGTTCCAAGTGGTGCCCAATGCACACGGGTAAACGAGCTCCACGATGCCATCGGTGTATGCCAATACACCTTCCAATGCAGAGCGTACGCCCAACTGTTCAATACCTGTTGCATCCACCCTATAAAAGGTCGAATCCGAGCCTCCGTCGGTGGAGATCACCGTGGTACCCGGAATGCTGTTCGAGGTGGGCGTAACGGTAGGGGCCACAAAATACTGTGCGTTGTTGCCCGTTTGGGGCACCATCCAGAACGAATAGATGCTCGATGCGCCAGGCTCGCCGGGACCATAGGTCTCCGTGGCAGCGCCGTATGTGGAAACATCATAAGGGGTGATCACCGGAACGGGACCATTGTTGGCCAAGTTCAAGGTGGGTTGTGCGGTGGCCGAAGCCAACAGAAGGGTACTGAAGAGAGCGATCGAGGAACGAGTTGTCATGCTTTTCTAGTTTTTGAGCGGCTGAAGGTATGACGCGACCAAGGACCGGAACGCTGCCTGAGTGAAAGAAGTGCAGAGGTGAAGAGGTGGATCCAGGGTAGAAGGCCGGGATAACAAGTGAGCGAGTTGACGGTCTCGGATCCCATTCCATTTGATCTCGTCTCTTTGTGGCCCCGAAAGCAATTGCCATGAAATTCAGTGTTAGTGAGATCACCGAGCTTATCCGCCACCGACGGACGATATATCCGAAGGACCTTACTGACCGCGAGGTGCATAAGGAGATCGTGGAACGCATCCTTGGCAATGCCACATGGGCACCCACCCATGGCATGGTACAGCCTTGGCGGTTCACTGTGTTCAGTGGGGATGGACGGAAGGAGCTTTCTACGTTCTTGGGCGAGGAATACACGCGGATCACCGCGCCGGAAAAATTCCTTCAGCGGAAATTTGACAACGCGGTGCAACGCCCATTACAAAGCAGTGTGGTGATCGGTATTGGCATGGCGCACGATCCCGCAGGCAAGATCAGCGAACGCGACAACCAATTCGCCGTGGCCTGTGCCGTGCAGAACATGCACCTTACCTGCACCGCATACGGACTGGGCGGTTTCTGGGCAACGGGAGGAGTGGTTACGGGAGTGGGTATGCGCAACTTCCTCGGATTGGGCGAACATGACCGATCACTTGGCCTTTTCTTCATTGGATATCCGGCGATCGAGTGGCCAAAAGGCTACCGAAAGCCGCTGGACCAACTGGTGAAATGGGTCGGCTAGACACCAACACGGCTATTTCAACCGGGAATGAACGGAATTGAACGGGAATAAGAAAGATCTGATCACACTACATTTCCATACTCTTGGATAACCGTCGAACTTGTCAATTCTGGAGCGTAATGGCTGAGGACTTTATCGCAAATAACACATGGCGCTGATCTCATGGCCATCTTGAACATCACCAATTTCGATGATCATCCGGAAGATCCAATGTGGATGGTCTTCCGGTTCACAGAACGCAGGATCGCTGACGAATTCGTGGATGGTTTGTCGGCCGTCTCCATTCCTTTCGAGCAGGACGAGAGCGATGAGGCACCTTTTCTCGTCGGGGTGAAGGCGCATAACAGGGAAGCTGCCGTTCGGATCAACTATGC
>Ga0209063_1000559_pt1 | contig 24048 bp, 29 predicted proteins | sample KloWWTmeKNB19Kit_FD_187177 | JGI IMG/M metagenome (GOLD analysis project Ga0209063, IMG submission 187177) | Active sludge microbial communities from Klosterneuburg, Austria, studying microevolution and ecology of nitrifiers - Klosterneuburg... | ecosystem: Engineered > WWTP > Aerobic digester >... | reverse complement strand
TGAGGGAGTCTTTTTAAAGAGTATGTAAGGATCACATGTTAGTTGATCTTACAAGAAAGCCAGAGCTTAAACAACTCTGGCTTTTTCAATTTAATAACCTTTTAAACTTTAATATAAACTCTTTATGTGGTTATAGATAGGACCAAATCCACTACCAATAATCTTATCTTCAGTAAACATAGTTGGTATTTTATAGATTTTATGTTTAGATAACAATCCTTCTATCTCTTTAGATACTTTACCAGTAGGATCTATATATTCTACCTTATCTAACCATCCTGGAAACTCACCATCTAATGCTTGTTTTAAGAATCTACAGGGAGGACAAGTGGTAACACTACTAAATAGATATAATTTAGACATTGGATTTCTTTTTATAGTAATTTCTTTTTTTCTTATTATTAGCTACTACCTTTTGAATTTCTTCTTTAACAATTTGTTTTTGTTCATCAGTTGCTGCTTTAGGCTTCTCAGTCATACTACCAGCTCTAGGTTTCCTTTTATTATACCTTCTTTTAGGTTTATTAATTTTTTCTACTTCTTGTAGAGCAGTTTCAAAAGATAGAGTAGTAAGTCTTTCAAATGGAGTTCCTACTAATCTTTCTGCATCCATTGAAATAGGAATCTTTGGTCCATAGTCTTTCTCAAATTGTTCTAGTCTACCAGTAGCTTCTAATGCTTTCATGTCAGCATCTGTTACTATTACTTCTGTTTCAAGTTCTATAGTACCCATATCTACTACTCCATTTTTACTATTGTAGTCATGTCTTGGTTCTGGAACAGGCGTGTTATCAACTCCTATTTTAATTATTCTATCTGCTTTAAATTTTTCAGACCAATTAAGCTCTTGATAAGGATCTTTATCAAGATCTACAATAGTAACTAACTTTCCTTCCTCAACTACCTCTTCCATTTCACATTTAGATTTAAATAATCCTACAAACCAGTTCCATATACTGGTAAAAAATTTAATCAATTTCATATTTTATTTGTTTTAATTTGTTTACTAATTTTTCAAAAGCTATTTCTTTAGCCATATATTCACTTTCAGATACTCCAGATATTAATGTTCCTGTTGGAATATGTTCTAATCTTACATACCAAGATTCTCCTATTAATATACTCTCTACTTCTACATCACTTGCTGGTATCATCTTCTACTTCTTTAATTAATTTCTTTAATGATTGTAGGAACTTAGTAAATGGAGTAGTATCTTCTTTTTGAAAATAATTCTGAATCCTTTTATTTACTTCTCTCTCTTCTTTGAATTTTTTTAAATATTCATTATTTGTAATTGTAGGTTCTGACCATCTACCAATATTATCATTAACATTATTAAGATCCTTCAATTGTTTATTACATTCTTTCTGTTGTTCATTATCAGATAGATTAATTCTCTTCATGCCTTTGGGTAAATCTTTATCTGCTATATTTATAAATCTTTCACAATAATCTTTTGGGTTGGCTCCTTCTGGAATACTATCCACATCTATCATTAATATCATACCAAGATCATTATCTTCAGGTTCTTTAAGTTTAACAGATGGTATAATAGCATCTTTCATTACATCTTCCCAATAATTAGATACTTTTTGTTTAGTAAAACATTCTTTAAACTCATTGTCAGTAAATAATTCTAATGTTTCACCATCATCATATCTTACTAACCAATCTCCTTTACCAATACCTTCTTCACACAATAAAAAATCTTCTACATCATAATGTCTAAGGTATAATCCCTTTCCATCTATTAAGATAGATGATCCATCTACATCTAAGTTCTTTAATTTGTCAGCATTAGTACCATCATATTGTATGGCTTCTATTACTTCTGGTTTAGTTATATATCTATTGCTCATTATTTATTTATTATAAGTTGATAATACATTTCTTAATTCTCTATCCTGTCTTCTTTTATCTATCCACATTAGAGCTTCATCTATTTTAGTAATAGCCATAGAAGTTTCTCTACTAGCCATTTCTCCCACATTAACTCCTGTAAGATATTGCCTACATACTTCAAGTAATGTTTCAGTTAATACTCCTTCCTGTCTTGGGATAGTAGAATTGTCTTTACTTCCTTTACAGAAGTCAATATTAATATTACCAGCATCTACTAATCCTTCTTCAGTAATCTTGTAGGTTGGTACATTATAACTAACAGATACTATATCAGTATTGCTAATTATGTGTTTTGGATTCATCATTTGTTTATTTATTTAAAATATTTAATTCTTGTTTTTCTTGTTTTAGTTTTTCTATCATTTTAAGTCTGTATTCCTCTACTTCTTTATCAGTAGCTTCTGGTTTAAACTGTTTATATAACATTGATTGATACCTGGCATATCCCCTAAGATCAACCCACATTGTTATTTCTCTTTCTTTAGGTTTGTTTGCATTCCATAGTTTTTCAAAATATTCTTCAAACATTTCTAAACTTCCTCCTCCTTTCTCAACAGCATCTTTAAGTTTCTTAAAGTCTGATTTTCCTATTGGTTCATTATTCATATTATTTATTTTAAGACAAAGATAATTCTATTTCTCTAATCTTCATAGCTTCTTCTATCATTTCTTTATAATATTTTACTTCAATAGGTTTTTCATAGTGATCTATAAACAATCCTGTACATACATACCCTTGTAATTCCAGCATGTAAGCATATAATCCTAACTGTATAGCATAGTGATTAACTGTATGATCTTCAAGAGTATTAAATGGAAACTTCATCTTTTTATTATTAAAAGAAGTATTCTTCAGCTCTGAATTTGTTTTGAAATCTCTTATTTGAAAGTCTATATCATTGATAAAGAATACTTTATCTGATTGACCAGCAATCATATGTTTGTCTGAGTGTATAAGTAGTTCTAGATAACAATGATTTGGTAAAATTAATCTGGTACAGTTATCTTCTGGACAATCTACTAATGGATCAACAAAATATCCAGTATTGTTAGTTGGGTTCAAAACTATCCCAGAAGCATTATCTCTATCTTCATTCATCTTATGGTATGAGGTTCCAAAGTCAGTAGCTGTTTCAGCATTAGTTTTCCATTGATCTTTAAGTTCTAACTTAGTTTGTTCAAATAATTCTCTTTCTTGATGTTTAACAGCAAGTGATACATCAGGATATTTAACTACTGATTTAAAGAATCCAGGCATCTTAGCATACTTACCAGTCTCAGGATCTTTTATGAAGTTATTTCTTACAGCTTCTAATGCTTTGTAGTTTAACCAATACTCTGCATCAAACTCTTCTTTGAATCTTTTAAGAAAAGTAGTGACTGAAAGATATGTTTCTCCAGCATCATTAAAGTAAATGTGTTTATTTTTTGTGAAGTACACCATGTTTAAAATAATTATATGTTTAAAATTTTAAACAAAGATATGAACTTTATTTGAAATAATCATGTTTGTGAAAATATAAATCAATTAATAATGATGTCATGATTAAGTTTAATTTTAAATATCCAACATATGGGATAGAATATATAAGTCAATTGTTTTCTATATATGAACTACAATCTATACCTAAAGCAAATAGATTAACTGAGAAAGAAAAAGTATTCTTTTGTAACTTAGTTTATCTTTATAATATGGGAATGGATATTAGTTCATCTGAAGTTACTAAGAAGTTAACACAGATTAAAGGACTATCAGTAGAGAACAGAGGAGTGTATATTTATAAGTCTAAACTTAAGAAGAAGAAATGGTTAATGATAGATGCACAAGGAAGATTAGATATTCCACCTTTTTTAAAGAAAGGTAATAATATTACAAACTTTGAATTATCTTTGTCATATGATATTTAAGCAGCATTCTTTTTGGCAATCAGAAACTATTCATAAGATATTTAAAGAAGTATCAGATGAATTAGGAGTATCTTATGATGATGTTGGTAAGGTAATCAGACATATGTTTATTTCAGTTAAACAAGAATTAACAAGTCCTAAAGATGCTAATAAAATATTATTACATCACTTTGGTAGTTTTTATACAACTGAAAGAAGAGTAATAGCCAGATTAAAACACTTCATTAATAAGTATAAAGATGGTAAGATTACTAGAGAAGAGTTTGAAGATAAAACAAATATCTTATATAATCAAAAAAGAGAATTTAAACAAATTAATAAATCAAAGAATGTTCAATAATCAAGAAAAGAAAGAAAAGCTAAAAGAGCTTTATGGAGAATATCCATCTGAAGCTCTTAGACTAGCTCATGAAGAACATGGAAAAAGAATTGAAGAACAATTAAAAACTCCTCCAACAAGAGGACATAAAATTAATTATGGATTCAATGCTTGTCTTAAAATGATTAGAGAAGAAACAGACATTGACTGGGAGAAAGTTAAATGGAAAGAACCTACTTCATCAATGGTAAAGTGGTTTAGTTCTGCAATAGAACATGAAAGAGATGAAGCCTGGGAGTGGGTTGAAGAACAAAAATTAATAAATCAAAATTAAAATCAATAGAAAATGGCAGAGCCAAAAATTAAAAGTAGTAAATCATTTTACATGGGTGGAGAGCCTAAAAAAGATAGTAAGTTAATCTTACCAGAGAATAAGATTATATCTGAAGAGAATTATGAAACCTTTCTAAAGAAACAGAAAGAGAAGGCAGAACAAGATGTTGAATTTGAAAGACAAAAGAAAGAACATTTAGCTAAACAATATATTGAACAGTATGATGAATTTGTTAAAGATGAGTCTTATTTAGAAGACTATAATAAATTCTGTTTTGTAAAAGGAGATGTACTTGTTAGAATATTTAGGTTAATGGATAGGAAGTTAACTAATAACATAACCGAAGGAGGTATTTATATTCCTGAAGAATCACAAGATGGTATTACAAGAATCACTTCTTATGCTAAAGTTATTGCATTAGGTAATGTTACTCAAGAGTTTTCTGATATGATAGAAGTAGGTGATATTGTTAAATTAACAGATCATATTACTGGTGTTAAAGAAAATCCAAGATATCAAGAACTTGTTGAAAAAGCCAATGAAAGAGGTACAGGAGTAGATCCTTCAAGATTACCTGAACTTAAAGATGTTCCTATGTATATTTCTAATCTTTCAGATTGGGATCAATATAATCTTAGATCATCTATTGTAGATTATACTGATAATGATGCACTTACTTATCTTATTCCACAGTCATTTATAATTGCTAAAATAGAAAAGTAATGAAAATGAATAATTTAGAAAAATATGTTTTTACTTATATTCCAGGAATGGTAATAACTCTTTTTGGTATAGTTAAATTAGGTAATTACATGGTAATGGGTCTTCCAACAGATTCATTATTAATGCCTGGTATATTAATAAGTAGAATATTGGTAATTGTTATGTACCTCTTAGTTTGTTATATAGGTTTTATATGGACATCTTATTGGGAAAATAAATTTAATATTGATGGACCATTAAAAGAAATAAAAAGAAATGGCTTGGAGAATTAAAGGTATTAAGTTAATTGATTTAATAAATCCAGTTAAATGGTTTGCTTATTTAAATGGAATGGCATTGAAAGAAAGAGAAACAGAAATGAGTCAGTTACATATTATTGAACAATTAATGTACAGATCTTTAAGATGTAAAGATTGTTTAGTAATAGATAATCATCCAGATTATCCAGGAAAAGCAGTATGTATTGGTAAACAAGGATGTGAAGGATGTACTTGTGATACTTGGGGTAAAATGTTACTTAGAGAAGAATCATGTACATGTAATGCATGGGGACCATTTAGGTCAAAAGAAGATTGGGAAGAATATAAAATTAAATATCAAATCAAATTTTTATTAGAATTTAAAGGTAAATTAGTATGAGAGTATTAGATGCAAATGAGATAATGGAATCTGTAACTATTGATTTAGGAACAGTTCCAGCTTATCACAAATTAAAAGGAAACAAAGAAGTTTCCTCATATATGGTAGAATGGACAATTAAAAATCTACCATCACCAATTGTTGGATATAAACCAGATTGTGGATGTACAGCTAATCTTAGATCTGAAGGAAATAAGATTATAGCTAAATATACACCTGGTGCTACAGGAAAGATTACTAAACACATTAAGGTATTCTTAGATGATGATCAACCACTAATGGTAGAAAAAGATGGTAATTCATTTTATAATGTGGAAAATAAAACACATTTTGTAATAACTGTTACAGGTCATTATGTCTAAATTAAAAGTTGAATTAAATCTTGATAAAGACTTCTTTGATGTAAATCAAGAGTTTAGAATTATATCTGAATTTAAGGAGTTTAGGGAATCTAATGATAATGCCTCACAGATTATGTGGGGTATTTATCTTAGTGAAGATTTAAATAGTGGTCTTTACTTAAAGTTTAGAGATAGACTTAAAAGAAGATCTGAAATAGAAAAGAACTATCTTAACATACCTGACTTTAAATGGGAAGATTATGAGGATTTAATATATACTTATAATGAATTAACTCTTAGTGAAACTAAGAAATCTTTAAAGACATGGAAAGATAAGATTAGAGAACTTGATATTTATATGACAAGTCTTAAGTTTGGTGCAGATGATGATAGGTTATTTAAACTTATTGAGAAAGCTAAACCCTTTTGGGCAACTATAGAAGATATAGAAAAGAAAGTAAAAGCTGAAACAGAAGGAGAAGCTAATACTATTCAGGGGAAAGGTAACCTTAGCCTTAGTGATAAAAGATATAAATGAAACCACACAAATTATTCCCAGATATATTAAATAGAAAACCCTTCTATTTCCAGGAACATCCTGTTTATCATCCTTTGGAAGAACAAGAAGAATATGAATCTTATTGGTTAGAACAAGAAAAAAGATGTGTTGAAGGATTATGGGTAGAAGAAACTAAAGGTAATTGGAGGTTTATGCCACCACAGCTTTATTTCTATATTAATATATGTAAGATAATTGATGAAGATGAAGAAACAAACTCAACTACAGAAATATCTCCAATACTAACAGATGTTGGTTGGATTATGGGAACTGATTACTTTACTTGTAGAGGTTTTTCAGGTTATGTTAATTCTGAATTTACTTGTAATAAGTTAATTGAAAAGATTGAAAAAGGTAAGAAGTTAAATGCTAAAGAGAAGATAAGACTTGAGAAGTTTAAACATGTTACTTTACCTAATGGAAAATATAAGAAGTATATAGATCCAATAGAGGCATTAAAACAAACATACAAACAACCATTAGGTGTTCCAGTATATGAAAATAATGCTCAGAATTATATGCTTTTTGGAACTAGGGGTGGTGGTAAGTCATTCTTTGCAGGATCTTGTTTAAATCATGAATGGTATTTTAATGGTGTTAAATCACATGATTTATTATTAACACAAAAACCATCAGCAATTGAATTATTACTTTCTGCATCTATAGCAGAAAAGAGTGATGATTTAATGACTAAGATTAAATTAACTCAAGATTACATACACACAAGTGTTGGATCTTATACAGATAAGTCAGGTACAGATGAAGTATTCTTTCCTGGTTTCTTTCATAAAGAATCTGTAGGTAGTACAACATCTGGAGCTAAAGTACCACTTACTCAAAAGTTTAAAGAGAAGAGAGGTAACTCATGGATCATATCTGGAACTGGTACAACTTTAGCACATAAGACTATTACTACAGAAAATCCAAATGTAGCTGCTGGTAAAAGGAATAATTTACAAGTCCTGGAGGAAGGTGGATTGATTTCTAACATATTAGATTTCTATGGTACTGCTAAGAATGCAATGATAAGATCTAATAAGTTTGGTACATTATTTATTCTTGGTACTTCAGGTAATATGGAAAAATTAGCTGGTATTAAAAGAATGTTTGAGAATCCAGAAGAATATGATGTGTTAGCATTTGATGATTTCTATGAAGGTAGAGGAAAGAAAATAGGTAGGTTCTTACCAGCATATTATGCTGATGAAGACTTTAGAGATGAGAATGGTAATACAAAAGTAGAAGAAGCATATGAACATATAATGGAGCTTAGGGCTTTATTAGCTCAATCTGATTCATCTGCATTGATAGATGATGAGATGATGAACAGACCTATTGTTCCATCTGAAATGTTTATGTCTAAAGCTGGATTAAAGTTTCCAGTTGTTAAAATTAGAGCAAGAAAAACAGATCTTGATATATACAAATATCATGAGAAGATTTGGAGTATTGGTAAATTAGAATATACTACTAAAGAAAAGAATGAAGTAAGATGGGTTCCAGATATTGAAAGAAAAATGAAACCTATATTAACTTATGATCTTACACAATATCAAAATGATTTTACTTCTGGAATAGTTATTTATGAACATCCACCAGCTAATATACCAAATCCTACTTACAAAAGATCTTTGTACAAGATTACTTATGACCCAGTAAAAGATGATAATGGTGGAACATCATTATGTTCAATTATTGTATATAAAGGATTTTCTTCTAACATGTGGGAATCAGGATTACAAGATACTGTTGTAGCTGAATATGTTGGTAGATTAGATAAAGTAAATGATATGCATGAGATAGCAATTAAGTTAGCTCATTATTATAATGCTAAAATATTACCAGAAACAAACATATCAGATATAGTAAGATATGCAGAAATGCAAAATAAGTATTCAATGTTACAACCAGCACTTACTGTAGCTATTGGTAAAATATTAAAAAATCCATCTTTTAAATATGAAGTTGGAATTGATATGTCTTCTAAAACGTTACAGGAACATTCAATACAATTGTTAAGACAATGGTTATTAAATCCAAGAAAAGAAAATGAATTTGGAATAGCTATTGAAACAAACATTGATCATATTTATAGTTTAAGATTATTAAATGAACTTGAATTATATTCTGGTGTAGGTAACTATGACCATTTAAGATCTGCTATGATTCTTGCTTTATGGCTTTCTCAAGAAACTGATGAACCAATAGAACAAGAACAAGAAAGACAAAAATATGATGAGATTGATCAATATTTTATACAAAAAGAAAAACAAATAAATAATAGCTTCTACTATGAATTTTAAAGATAGGAAACAAGATACAAACAGAATAAATTTATTTAATCATAAAGTTTCTGAAAAAGATAAAGCAGCCAAAGATGGTGAGTGGTATGAGAGCATAGCTGATATGATGGCTGGTTATTCTGGTCAATTAGATAAAGAGATGATTGACAAGATGGTTAAAAATTATGATCTTTATAATAGTAGAGGAGATATAACTGATTATAATGATTTATCTACTTTAATGGCTATGAGGGCAGAAGGAGTAGGTGGAACTAATCAAGTAAGACATTATGATATCATTGCTTCTATTGCTTCTTCAATGGTTGGAGATCAAGAGAAAAGACCATTTGTACCAATATGTGTAGATGTATCGGAGAATGGGTTAAATGAAATAAAAAGAAAAAGACAGGAACTTGTACAATCAAGTATCCAGCAAAGAATTATACAACCTATTATTGATCAGGTTACACAACAGGTTCAAGCAGAAATGGAAGCTCAGGCTGGGCAAACAGATCCAGAAACTGGTCAACCAATGCAGGGAGATCCACAACAAGCACAAGAACAGATAAGCCAACAAGTAGAAGCAATGACTCCCAAAGATATACATAAGTATATGAGAAAGGAATTTAAAGGTGCTTCTTCTATACAGGGTCAAAAAATAATGGAATATTATATTAGAGAATTAAAACTCAAATATAAATTCAATCAAGGATTTAAAAACCTTATTCTTACAGGATTACCTATTTTTTATGGTGGGATAAGAAATGGTAGAGTTGTGGCTGAATTAGTTAAACCTACTAAATTTAAATGGGGAGGATCAGAGAATATAGATTTTATAGAAGATGCTGATTGGTGTGTATATGAAGAAAATATATCATTTCCAGAAGTATATAAAAGATATGGTTCTATTCTTACAAAAGAAGATCAGGAGAAATTAGATAATTTCTATGATACTTTCTTTGCAGCAACTGGTGTTGAAGATTACATTGAATCTAAGTTAGTAACAGAAGTAGCTATTCATCCAACACATCATGGTTTGGAGAATGCTGATATGCTTACTAAAGATGGACAAAAGAAAATGCAAAATGCTTATAAAAAAGTATTTTATGGTAGTGATGGTACTGCACCTATTGTTCATACACATGTTGTATTTAAAGCACTTACAAAGTTTAAATATATAACTAGATTATTATCTGAAGAAGAAGGTGGAGAAGAAACTAATCACTGGTTAACTGGAGATTATCAGTTTAATCCTAATTCTGGTGATATTGAAGAAAGAGAAGTATGGATACCACAATTACATCAAGTAGTTAAGATACATTATGGATCTTCTACAAACGCAGTTTATTTATTAAAAGGTATTATACCAGATCAGAATAGATCCTTAGATAATCCATTTGATGTTAAACTTCCTTATTATGGATTAGCTTGGAATAATTTCTATGGTGAATCTAAGTTCTTAGCACCTTTGGATAAAGCTAAACCTTATATTTATGATTATAATGTTATTAGATCTAAAGTAAATCATTTAATAAAATCAGATAGAGGTAAACTTCTAATGACATCTTTTGCATCTAAACCTAAAGATTGGACTTGGGGAAAATGGATGGGATTCTTTAAAGAAGGTCTTGCTCTTATTGATACTACTAACATGTCACCACATGAAGCACAGTTATTTAAAGAAATAAACTTATCAGGTGGAGCATCTGAATTAGCAGGATATTTACAGTATATGGAAACTATTAAACAAGATGCTGCACATGCAATGTCTTATAATCCTTCCAGGTTAGGACAAATTAGTCCTTACATGACTGTTACTAATAATCAACAAAACATAATGCAATCTTTGTCACAGACAGAAGATTTATATTATACTTTTAATAAAGTTCAAGAGAACTTCTTAACACATATTGTTAAGTTAGCTAAAACAGAATTTAGATTAAATCCAGCAGCTCTAACATATGTGTTAGATGATATGTCTATTGCAGAATTAGAAACTGATGATAGATTATTAGTAGATTCTACATTAGGGGTTTATATATCTAATTCAGCTGATGATCAAGAGAACCTACAACTTAATAAAACAATATTAGGAACTATGGTACAATCAGGAGCAATAAACTATCCTGAATATATGAAATCTTTATGGTCTAAGTCAGCAGCAGAATCTATTAATATATCAGAAGAAGCAGAAGAAAGAAGACAACAAGAGACACAGACACAAAGAGAACATGAACAGCAAATGCAACAACAGATGATGGAAGCTCAAGATAAGAGAGAACAAACAATCCATGATAGAGTAGTACAATTAAAACAAATGGATATTGATGCTGCTTATGAAAGATCTTTAGTTGATGCTATGCAGTTTGCTAATCAGAAAGATATAGATCAAGATAATATTAATGATGATCTTGAGTTAAAAGAAAAAGAAATAGAAGCTACAAGAGAAGAAAATAATAAAAATAGAATCTTACAATTAGAAATACAAGCTAAACAAATTGCTGCTGATTTAATACAGGCAAAATTAAAAGCGGATACAGATATTAAAAAAAGTAAATTAAAACCAAATAAAACAAATAATTAAAAATGGAAAATACAGAAAGTAAAGAAATTGCTTCAGTTGATATTGAACCTGGGTTTGATGCCTGGAGTTTAGGTGCTGTTAGTGAAGCAGTAAACAATCAGATGGGAGAAAATGATCCTATAGCTGAAGTTCAAGCACCAGTAGTAGAGGAAGTAAAACCTGATACAAAACCAGAAGTAGTACAGCAGGATGATACTCCAACTGTAGATGATACTGAGTTTAGTACAGCTGCACTTATCTTAAAAGCATATGCTGATGAAGGATTAAATATTGATCCAACTGAGATTAAACCTAATATGTCAAGTAGAGAGTTGTTAGAAACTCTTAGGGAAAAAATTAGAGATGAAGTTAAACCTGAATTAGAACAAGATTATAGTAAAGCTGGATATAATGAACAGTTTAAAAGAGATATTGAGTTTCTTAGAAATGGTGGTACTTTAGAAGAACTACAACAAACATTTGTAAATCAATCTTATTCTCAATTGGATATTGAAGATGATGAAGATACTACTAACAGAGAAATCTTAATTAAAGCTTTTTATAAAGATAAAGGATTCTCTGATGATAAGGTAGATAAGTTATTGGACTTAGCCAAAAGTAATGGGGAAACTTATGAAGAAGCAGTAGAAGCACAAGGTTACTTTGCACAGAAAGACCAGGCACTAATTGAAAGTAATCAATTACAAGCTAAGCAAAGACAAGAACAACAAGAAGCAGAATACAATAAAAATAAACAAGTTATTAGTGATATTCTAAAAAATAAAGTTCTTGGGGGTATTGAGATTACTGATAAAGAAGCTAAGAATATTGAGAAAGCAATTTATGATCAAACTGAGATATATGAGTATGAAGATGAGAATGGAAGAAAGAAACAAGCTAAGATGACTAAGTATGAAGCATTACTTCATGAGTATAACAATAATGCAGAATGGCAACTTACTTTTATTAAACTTCTATTAGATGGATTTAAATTTGATAAGATTGCAAGTAAAGTAGTTAAAGTTAGAGATAATCAAATTAATGATGTTCTTGGAGCAAAGTTAACAAATTCAGCAAACAAGGAAAAAGCTATAAACAAAAATAACAATTATCAATCAATAGGAACTAAGAATGATTCTAGAATGGTTGGAGAATTTAATATATAAAAAATAATTTAAATGAGACCATTAGTAAGTAAATTTAAAGTATATGAAGAATCAGCACATTCAAACTATTGGGGTAATGTAGCTACAGAAAACGTATTACTTTCAAGAAATCCATACGCCCAGAATGTTGTTGACTTAACTGGACCTATGATGGAAACAATTTCTACAGCAGTCCCTTCTATTACTTCAGGTAAAACTCCATTAATGGATTTTCTATCTAAATCAGGAAGGGTACAAAAAGTAGATGCAAATAAAGTCAAGTGGAAACTTAAAGGGACTGGTAAAATCAATCCTATTGCTAAATTCAAAACAACTAACTCTGCTACTCCTGGGATTAGATCTACTCCTTTCAGTATTGTACTTGATGTGGACACTTATGTAGAATCTGATGTCTTAGCACCTTTTATTGCTAAGGATTGTGAAGTAAGGGTAATGCAAGCTCCTAACGGACATGCTGAAGGTACTGAATATGTAGTTCAGTATATTAATTCTAATCAAGATACTTATTTCCCACCTGAATTGCTTGAACCAGGATTACAATGGGTTAAGACATCTTCTGCTGTAGGTGAAGCTTCAAGAGCTTATGGATCTTTCATGTTTTCTGGTCTATCTTGGATGGAGTTTGAATCTGAATTATCAAGGGTAGCTAAGAAAGCTACTGTTACAGATAATGGACATGAATTAATGTTAAGAATTGTTTCTTGTGATGAATCAGGAAACCCTATTAAAAATAAAGATTATCCAGATAAAATTATTACTCAAATTGAAGCACAGTTTGTAGTAGATAATAAAATGGAAAAAGAACATACATTGTTTTATGGAAGATCAGCTGGTGGAAACATCATTGATAGCACTTCTGGTAATCCAATTCAAAGAGGTTCTGGTTTAATTGAGTTCTTGGAAGATGGTAATGAATTTACTTATCCAAGATATGGTGGATCTATTGATATGTTTGAGGAGTTCCTTGAAAGTATCTTTGATGATAAAGTACCATATGCTCAAAGAGATATAGTAATGTACACTGGTATTGGTGGATTTAGATTATGGAGAAACTGGTTGACAGAGAAATTTGCAGTTAGTGGTGTTCCTCAAGAATTTAAAGACTTTACAAAACCAGCAGCATCTTGGGATAATAAAAACTGGAATGGATTTAAAGTTAATACTGCACATGCTGTAGAAACTGCATTCTTTCCATTTGGTTCACTTAGAGTAGAACATTGGGCAATCCTTGATAGTAGAGAATTGAATGGTGGTATTGTTGATCCAGATACTAACTTACCTTTAACATCTTTTGAGTTTTACTTACTAGATTATGGTATGGGTAATGGTGTCAATGGTAACATTGAAATGTTGGAAAGAACAAGTTCACAACAAGTTTATACTTATCTATGTGGTGTTTGGTCTCCTTCAGGTCCTATAAATGGAACAGGTGGATATACAGCTACACATGATGGTGCTTGGTATGATCTTTTATACAAAGATACTTATGGTATCAGAGTTAAAGATGTAACTAAACTTGCAGTATTCAGACCAGCTATTACTCTATAATCAAAAATCAAATTAAAACATAAATATAAATCAAATGATAGATAGAGTAGTAATTAAACCAGCAAAGAATATTAAACATCATTTTAAGACTGCAAAGTCAACCATAGAATACTATGATCAAAATGGTAAGTTAGTATCAACAGCTGATGGTAAATTAAGAGATAGGTATCCTAACACTTATGTAGCAACAAGACCTGAATGGTCAGCAACTACAAGAAGGTGGAAAATAGATATGGCTGCTTCTGAACTTAATGAACTTGTTGAAAGATGTGGATTTCAATATGAAAGAGGTCCAAGAAAAGGAGATAAGATTGAGAAAGCAGATATCATGGATAGATATGATGCTTTCTTTAATCATTCAAGATTGAGAGTACTTAGTGCTGAAGGTCAGACTTCACTAATGAAAGATGTTCCAGAAGATAGGATTTTATTAAATTCTATTGAAAATAACATGAGATTTGGTAAGAAAGGAAATGGACTTTTAGCAGGTAATGTTAAGTTTATTATAACTGATGAACAAGGAGATAGACAACATGAATTAAACCAGGTTAATAGTGAGATAGATACTATTGTTGCTTTTAGTGGTTTAGTAAATGATAAGAAGATTACTATTGCAACTGCATTAGGATTTAAACCTTCTGAAGTTAATGATCCAGATTCATTAAAGTTAGCTATGCATAGTTTCATTAAATCTCAACACAGAGGTGATGATGGATTATACAATAGAGATAAAGTAATGTTACTTATTAATGAAAACAATGAAACATTGTCAATTAAAGCTTTAATTAAAAAGTCTTTGACTGCTTCAGTTGTTAGATTTGATAAAGGTAAGGGATATACATATAATGGTAATCTTGTTGCTAAGGATGAAAAAGAATTTACAGAGTTCTTAGATAATATTAATAACAAGGAAACCCTTGAGCAAATAATTAATGCTGTTAAAGAAAAGTCTTAATGATAGCACCTACAATCTTACAATCTGAAGTAAGGAGGAGGATACAGAGATTAAATACAGATTACAGTAAGAAATTAACTGTACCTATATTAGATCAAATGATCAATGAAGCCTTACAAATAAGTGTAAAAAACTCACTTATACTTTTTGAAGTAAGAGATGATGTTGCTGTTAATTTAGAACCTTTAATGGTAAGAGATAAAGTTCTGCCTGTAGTTTTACAAAATGGAAAGGTACAGGCAGAATTACCATCTGATCAGACTAAAATACTTAGAATATTAGCAAAGGCTAGCAAACCTAAGTGTGATGAAAAAGTCTTGATTGTAAGAAGGATACAACATCAAAAGCTTTCAGAAGCATTAAGAAGTCCTTTTCTTAAACCATCATTTGAATGGGAAGAAACTATAGGACTTTTAAATACTAATAAAAAATTAGATGTTTACCAAGATGGATTTAGTATATCTGAAATAATGATAGATTATATTAAAAAACATCCAAGAATTACAACAGCCTCACTTGCAGAAGATGGACAATATGAGGATGCAGATGGAACAATCATAAATGAAGATGCTGGTTTATTATTAGATTCAGCAGATCAAATGAGAGTTATATGTGACATAGCAGCATTAATTGCTATGAGAGATGTTGGTGATTCACAAGATTATCAAACTCAATTAAACAAAATACTTTTTACTCAGAACTTATTTCTGGGTGGAGAACAAAAATAAAAATTTAATAATAAATATTTTAAAAATTTAGATAATGTCTAGAAAAATTAGAGAAAACATTCTTGTTACTAAAGGTAATTTAGGATTTTTTGGAGCAGCTGGTGGAGTTAAGGTTTATAATGATCTTAATACAACTGGTAAAGGTCCAACAGTAAATGTTCCTCCAGGTCAAATAGTTTTATTTGATCCAGTAACTAATCTTACTATCAATCCTGCAACATGGAATAAAACAGATAATGGAAGATTTGTGCTTGGTGTAGGTTATGATGGAAAAGGTGATGGTTATTCCACAGCTATTAGAAAATCATTTGGTGATATTATGTATGGTTGTCATATTAAATCAGCAATTGCTTCTGATGCATCTTGTGGTCTTACAGCTATTAAAGATGCTGTATTAACTAAATGCTTAGATGTTAATGAACCAGTGGCTATTAATATTACTGTTACTGATCATAGTACAATGAATGAGTTTCCATATCAAACAAACCCAGTTTGGAATTTTACAGGTTATGTACCTTCTGAATTGTGTGGTGCTTGTAATGATGATTTTGATTGTAGTGCATTTATTAAGTCACTTAATGATCAGATTAATAATCCAGTAAGATTGGATAGGAGAAAGAATTTAAGAACTGGACCATTCCCTAAACAGGATTTTCCTTTTGCTTTTGCTCCTTTGTATTCAACATCTTATCAGTTCTGTTTATCTTCAGTAGCTACTGCTTGTGAAGGTTGTGCTTATGTACAAGGTATTACAGGTCTTAATATTGATGGTGATCTTGTACCATTTGATTTTAGTACAATTGCTGGTAATGCAAACTATACATCTTTTGGTCAACTACAATATGTAGCAGATCAGATTACAGCTGCTTTAGGTGGAAAAGGTACTGCTACAGTACTTAAATCTACAGGTGCTTGTTGTCCTTACCAATTAGAAATAAATACTTGTTTAACTATTGGTACTTTACAAACTTTAAATAATGTTGGTGGAACTGTTGCACTAACTGCATGTTCAACATCCAATCCATTTGAAGCAATTGATATTGCAGCTGATAGTTTGTTATGTGATGCAGAAGGTACTACAATAACTCCTACATTTGGATTTAGAGTAATGGCAAGACCAATTGAGTTTGATCATAGTTGTTATATTGATCTTATGCCTCCAAGGTATTTGACAAGAGATGTAAACATCTATGGTGGAAAAAATACTCCATTCCCTTTCACAATTAAAGATATTCAATTAGCTACTCAACCATCTGGTTTAGGAATTACTTGGGCATTAAGAGAATATAACTCTGCTAATGGTGGAACAGGAAGAACTCAAAATGGAGATAATAGACATTATGGTCCATTAGGATTACCAGGAAAAAGAGATAGAGTAAATGCAGTAGAAGTTAATCCAAGAGTTGATTATGCATCTTTAGTTATTGAACATACTGCTAATGTAGCTGCTATGGAATTTTCAAACTATATGAATGTATTACATGGAACTACTATTATCCTTACTCCAAATGGAGATACAACAACTAAGACAGCAATCACTAATGCATTTAATCAATACTTTAATGATAACTTCTGTAATAGTTTGCCTGATTTGAACTATGCTCACACGCATTTTTAATTGATTTGATTTATAATTTTAATTTGTTTAGATTCTGAGAGGTGTAAAATCCTCTTAGAATTTAATCTTAACCAAAAAACAAAAAAATAAAAAAATGAGTAAAGTTAAAGTAGAAAGAGGAGTACTCTATTCTAAAAGTTCAAGAGGAGAAAGAAAGGGACATCAAACATTAGAAGATGCTCTTAATGAAGAAGCTAAATGTTGTGGTATAGATTGTTGTGAAAATTTAATTAGATTAAAAGATCAGGTAACTGGTACTTCATATACTATTGCTGTTAGAAGTGGATCTATAGTTTTGACTAATGAGTTAACTGGTGATCAGGATTCATCTAATCAAACAGATTTAAATTCATGTGTTCCAGATCCTTATGCAGGAAGAACATATACTCCATCTTATAATTGTGTAACAGGATTTGTTATGGGAGGTTCTGCTGGTAATTTAACTGGTGTAACTATGGCTATTTCAGCTACTCCATTAGCTGTCAATGATGCACTTACAGCAGGTTCTAAAGTAATCACACTTACACATACAGCTTCAGGTTGTGTTAAAACACTTCCAGCATTTGTAGTACAACAATGTTATACTTGTACAACTGGGGATTGTGTAGTTACACCAAGTAATAAAGGTGCAGGAGCATTTGCTTCAGAAGCATTATGTTTAGCTTCAGGTTGTGAAGATTAATAAATAATTAATCATGCAAGAGAGAATAATAAATTATGATTTTATTTTCTCCTATATTGACTGCAAGAAATTAATATACCAAGATGTAAGTTCGTGGGTTTCCAATGTGAAACCCACTTCTTATATTGTTAATATAACATTTCCTGGATTTGATACAGGAGTAGATGTTGAAGTCTTTACTGACAAGGCTAATGTATTTAATGCAGAAGATTTATTAGGTAATAAGAACTTCTCCTTCACAGATGGTGTTTACTGTTTTAAGTATAGTAATTATGGCAATGAATATATAAGAAATTCAGCTAATACTTGTAAATTATCTTGTAAATTAGATCATTTAATTGCTCAAGCAGATTTAAATGATCTTAAAGATTTTGAACAAATACAACATATTGAATTTCTTTTAGATAGTGTCAAAGTAAATGCTAGGTTTAATAAACCTGAGAAAGCAATAGATTTTTTAAAAAAGGCAGCTGATGAACTTAGTTGTATAAAATGTAAATGTTAATGGCTAGTAAAAGATGTTCATGTGTAATATATGGACCACCAGTACCACCAAAACCAAATTGTAGTAATTGCTTTGGATATCCAAATCTAATTGTATTACCTGCTGATTCAGTAACTGCTAATTTTCAAAATGGATCTGTTGATCTACTTGAAAAGATGCCTTCTGGATATATAGCAGATAATTTATTATTTACATTAAGTTCAAATGGAAAAGGAGTTAAAGATTTATTGATTACAGATAATATTCTTTCATTTACAAGTGTTCCAGAATTACCAATAAATAAATATGCTAGTGTTAATATTAAGGTTAAAGATGTAGTTAAAAACACATCTGTTTTCTTTAATGTTAAAATAGGATTTAAAAACTTATGTGTTGATGTTAACTGTGCTACTTGTAATCCAGATACTGGATTATGTTTAACAGCAGTTACAGCCAATATAAATAGTACTTGTGGAGCATCTTCTACTTCAGATATGAAAGTAGGTTCTGTACTTACAGGATGTACTGGAGGAACTTTAACATATGATGTTGTATCATATCCTTCAAGTATTACTTCAGCTACAATTAGTAGTTTAGGAGTATTAGCTTATAGTATATCTTCAGCACCAATATTTGGAATACCATTACCTATTAAGTATGAAATTCATTGTAGTTTCTGGGGATTAGTATCAACAGGATTTTTAAATATAACAATTCCTGATTTATGTATAGGAGTGGAATATGATAGTCTTACTGAGGTATGTGATAAGTGTACTGGTACAGTAACAGATATGGAAACAGATTTAGAAATAACAAAATCTGGAGTTGGATTTAAAAACTCTGGTGGTGTAACATTTAATCAATAATGGCTAAGGGAAGAAATTCAATAGAATTAATTAGGACTTTTTGTCAAAAAACAGGTAAAATATTTAATTATAGATATTATATCTTTAATTTTATAAATAGTGCCATAGATCAAAATGGTAAAAGTATTGCTGTGGTTGACAACACTATTGTTATTGATCCCAATGTCATAACAAGTTTTATTGTATCTAATAACATAGATTCATTAAGATTTACTACAGAAAAATGTGGATGTAATTTTACTATAAATCTAATTAGTACAGGGTCATCTTGTCTTGGTGAAGAAAGATGTATTACTGCACAAATAACTAATGGTAAAGCACCTTATATTTATAGATGGTTTATAGATGGAATAGAAGTTAATAATCAATCAAATAAACATTGTTTTATTAATATGAAACCTACACATAAAGTAGGAGTAATAATAACAGATAGTAATGATTGTGTGTCTAGTTATACAGAATTTAGTTTCAATAGTAGAAATTGTGAATCTGTTCAAGATGAAGTAACATTAAGTTATGGCAAAATGACATTAACTAATAATGGAACTCCAGAATTTAAGAACATTATTTTTAAAGCCAAAGTATCAAATACATCTGTAAGAAAAGCAAATAACAATGAATGTGTATTTCCTTCTGATATTCAATTATCAATTAATGGTATGTCAAGAGAAGGGTTTATGAATCAGTTTATTTCAGAACTTGCTACAAATGATGGGAGAATAAGATTATATAATAAATATAATTTCTTAAATTGCTCTGAAAGACCTCATTCTTATATATATCAATTAAAACCAAAAGAGGAATTGTTTGCTGCTACATATTGGAAAGATGATGAAATGTTATTACTTGCAGGTATTCCATATACCAATAAATTAAGTTTATATACTATTAATTTAAATATTAGTAATGGACAACCAGTATTTAAAAAAGAAATAGATAACTATACCAAAACTGATTCAACAGGAGCTAACTTATTCATAAGACATGGTAATAAAATATATCTTCTTAGTGAATGGGATGATGGAGGGAACAAACTTACAGTAATTAATATAGTTAATGATGAATTAACAACATATAATAATTACTTTGATAACAGACTTAAAAATTATTCAGATGTACAAGAAGGAAATACAAGTTTTCTAATGTCTACTAAGTTGGGTTTATTAGGGTATAATAAAAAAGATTTTTATTTGGTGCAAATAGATGAAATACCAAATAGTCTGAATATAACAGAAAAAAAATTATTAAATCCAGATGGACTATACCTTACTCCTGGAAATTTTTCAATAAATAAAATATAATATAACAATGGGGCAAGTAACTCAAAACAATGATTTATATACCTGGACAATACCAGTAAAGAATAATGGTGGATTTAATTCTACAGAAAATGTAGTAACAGATCCACTACCTGATGGTATTAAGTATTTAAATGCATATACTATACCAGCTAATGTTGGTACAATTACATATAACACAGGTACTAAAACTGTAACTTGGGATATTGGATTACTTACTGTTGGACAGGAAGTAACTCTTAAAATCAATACTAAGATTATAGATGTTACTGAAGCTCCATTTGTTAATGAGGCTACTATTGAAGGAAGTTTGGTTGATCCAGATCCTGACAATAATACTTTTACAGAGACAGTAACAGTAACTACTTGTCCTCCTTCAGCTAATGCTGTTAATGATCCTAATAGTTGCTACTGTTATGATGTAACTACTAATGATACTCCTTGTACTCATGGTGTAACTACTTATGAGTTAATAGAAGAGTCTTTAGTAAACATAGATGAGGATTTTATAGATACATGGGATGAGGAAACAGGTTCTGGTAATATAGCTCAGTTTATAATAGATAAGTTCTTAGAAGCTAGTTTTCAATATAAAATAATTTGTACTCCTACAGGTGAGTCACCTTTAGATACATCTGGACCAGCTACAGTAACCTTTGAACCATTCTTCCATAGTACTCAGGTGTTTCCTGCTGCAATGGTGATGGAAAGAAAGTTTGTTATTACAATAGCTGCATTTGCAGATGATGAAAATCCAACAGATGCTGAGGTTCTTACATGGGCAAGTAATATAGTTAACATTCCTATTATTAGGAGAGATGGTTCTATTATTATCTATAATAGACCCTCTGTAGCCAATGATCTTTTAAATCCTGAATATGTATGGCAAGTAACCAACCTTGAAGCTGGAACTAATATAACAAGAATAGAAGAACCAGTAAGAGATTACTATACTCCTATTGCTGCTAATATTCCAGGTGAACCAGGTTCAGTAGATAATGAGTTAGATTTAGATGATTTCTTTACTTCTACTTGTCCAGGTACTACTACTTATGTAGTTTATACCAATTCATGGTTTTTAAATAAATCTGTAGTAGGTAGTCTATTCACTTATGATATAGATGTGGATATACCAGCAGGAGAAAATTCAATAATTATAGTACCAACATGTAATCCATAATGGAGAATAATAAAGTAAAGTTAATAATTAATAAAGAAGATACTTCTGTTCCTGTTAAGGTAATACTTATGCCTTATGCTGCATTTGCTGATCCAGAGAATCCAACAAGTGCTGAAGCAGCAGATTGGATGGTTGCTAATGTAGAAGAAGAAGATTGGACTGGTTCATTAGTAATATATAGAACTCCAACTGAAGATACTTATATGCATGAGATTGATTACAATTGGGTGTGGGAAGTATCTAAAACAGATGATGGATTCATAAACATTATTACTATAGAGAAAAGAAATAATAATTTCCCTAAAACAATAGTTTGGACTGCATACTCCTCAGATGGAATAACTGTAACAATAAATACAATCTTTAATAATACAGGAAGGACCCTAAGTTTTGGATCAGGAGCATTTTCACTAACTGGGGGTTATACAAACAACTATATTGTTTTAGGTTGTCAAACAGAAACATTCAGTAATGATTTTGCAGCATCATATTCTAAAAAGAATAGCACTTCAGTTGGAATAACCTTTAATGATGGAATTGATAGTATTGCAAACATAGCTTCAAGTATATCAACAGCCCTAGTTTTTAAAATAGAAATCTATGAATGAGAATCATATAATTAAAGTAAATGTAGATAGAGATCTTGAAAAAGTATTTACTATTGATAGGACAGAAAGAGATATCATTATTGGTGAAGAAGCTGAATCTGATACTATAACCCCTGAGCAAATGCTTACTTGGGCAATAGATACTAATAATATTCCATTAAGAAGTAGAGATGGTGCTATTATAAGAGTTGAAGGAGGTGGAAATACCTATTGGGGTCCAGATTTTATAGTTGATAATCTATATAGTCAGATATTCTGGGTTATAGATAATGGTAATGGAACTGTATCAGTTACAGAGCTTGTTAACTATGATAAGATATCAGAAGGTTTCAATAGTGTTACAACAGGAATAACTGAACATTTATCAGCTCCTAAATATCAAGTTAATTTTAAAACTTCTGGTGCAGGAGCAACATATGTTAGCTTTGGAATGATTACTACAATTGCTCCTACTAGTACTACAACTGTTGTTACAATGGATACAATATATTCAGGTATGATAGGACAGACATTAATTGTACAAAATTTAAAAAGTTCTGGTAATGTAACAATTACTTTAGGTGCTAATACACTACTGGATAGTGTAAGTAATGTTCTTACTCCTGGTCAAACACTACACCTTGTAGCTATGGAAAATGCTGTAAGTCTAACTGACTATCAATTTGCTAAAATAAACTAAGAATGAAATTAACAGAAGCATATGTAGTTAAACTTATAAAGAAATCTATAAAACAGTTTATGTGCTGTTGTGTAGGTTCTGAAATAGGTGATGGACCTCCAGAGGGTGCAGCTAGAATAGGTTCTATCTATATAGATAATTCAGATGAAGATAATCCAGTATTATATTACTATAATGGTACTGAGTGGATAGCACTTTCTTCAGGTGGAGGAGACTCAGTAGTAAATTCATGGACTACTGATTCAAGACCTGCTGACCCAACAATAGGACTTCATGGTTTTAATACACAAATTGGAAAATTTGAAGTTTTTCAAGGAGAAGATTGGATGTTAGTAGAGGGTGATTACTCACACATTACTTTAATTGTTAATGCTAGTACAGGTAATGATGGTCTTACACCTTTTGATTATACTATTAATGCAACTCCTTTTCAAACTTTAGCTGGTGCAATAAATTATGCTGCTAGTTCATCAGCAACAATAATAGATATAACATTAGAAACTGATGCTGTTTATTCAAATACTACTGACTTTAGTAGTAAAAAACTAACAATAGAATGTAGTGGGTTTAATATAGCCTTAACTAAATATATGTCTTTTGCCAACTCTTCTGTTACAATGAATGGGCTGGGTACAATGAACATTGCTTTAGGAGCAAACATCTAC
>Ga0209063_1000557_pt1 | contig 24135 bp, 25 predicted proteins | sample KloWWTmeKNB19Kit_FD_187177 | JGI IMG/M metagenome (GOLD analysis project Ga0209063, IMG submission 187177) | Active sludge microbial communities from Klosterneuburg, Austria, studying microevolution and ecology of nitrifiers - Klosterneuburg... | ecosystem: Engineered > WWTP > Aerobic digester >... | reverse complement strand
ACCTGTCGCCGGCAGTGCAGGAGGCATTCCGTCGGGCCTTGCAGGAAAAAACCAGTCACCATGGAGCACGGGAATACGTGGGCTACTACCGCACCAAGGCGGGCAGCGAAAGCATCATCTATATGGAGTTTCCCGAGCCAATTTCGGCTGAGGCCCGGGAACTGCTCGAAATCCTGTCACGCAATATCGCCATCACCTACGACGGGTTGTTGCTCCATGAGGCCATTGGCAGCGCGCAACGCGACACCATTGGCATATTGGGGGGCGCTATTGAAACGCGCAGCCTGCGCCCCTCCAGACACTGGCAGCATGTGGGCGACATTGCCGCCCTGCTGGCCCAGCGCTGTGGCCTTGGCGAACGCAAGGTGGAAATGACCCGCATGGCAGCGGCCCTGCATGACATTGGCAAAGCCTGCATCGACGAACACATCCTCACCAAACCTGGGCCACTGACGGCCGAAGAGTGGGAATCGGTCAAGACACACGCACAGGCGGGCCACGACCTGCTTTCACGCTCCCCCTGCGACATGCATGCGCTGGCTGCAACCATCGCGCGCGATCACCACGAGCGTTGGGATGGCACCGGGTACCCGAGGGGGCTGGCGGGAGAAAACATCAGCCAGGTCGGGCGCATCGTGGCCATTGCGGACGTTCTGGACTCCCTGGCATCGGACAGTTGCTACCGCAAGGCAAAACCGCTCGACGAGGCGATCGCATACGTACAAAGCCAGTCCGGAGCCCAGTTCGACCCGGCGATCACTGTACATATTGCCCCGCTTCGTGATGCAATTCACGCTATATACGCCTGCAATACCCCTCATTTGTAACAAGTCGTTGTAAACTTCTTCAGAACAGGTGACATGCCGCAGCGCAACAAGACGGCCACGATATTAAGGGGCAGGTGGGATGATCATTGCATTTCTGATCGGTACAGTGATAGGGGCGGCCCTGCTGTACTGGCGCAACAAGGTTGTCCTGCGGGAAAGCCGTCGCATACCGAAGGAGTGGCCGCTCAAACGGCGACCACTGGTCAACACGGCTGAGCGGCGCGTGTGGATCTGGCTCGCCAAGATCATGTTTGACCAGCAGATTCTGGTCAAACTCCCTGTAACCCGCTTCACTGCCCCAGCCAACATGGAAGAGGCGGCGCACTGGTACAAGCTGCTCAATGGCGTGTATTGCACTTTCACCGTATGCGGCATGGATGGCAAGGTCATCGGCTGTGTGGACGTCGCAGGGCGTCGAGGCCTTTCCATGAGCAACCAGACACTCAAACACGGCCTGCTGTCGCAGTGCGGTGTGCACTACTGGATTGTTGACCCCGACAACCTACCCCATCTCACCCAGATTCGGACCGCCTTCCTGGGTGAGCGCGCGTTGCGCAGACCTGAACGCGACAGCATGAACTCCCGTTTTCGGGATGTGGCAGGCAACCTGCACGCAGCAGTATCCCGCCAGCGCAGCAGCAAGAACAGCCACTTCGCCCGGATCGACTCCGAGGCTGACAGCTCAGGCTTCCCCGAAAGCCGCATGATGTCCGACTGGGGCGTCAATTCGTTCGTGACGCCGCTGGACAGCCGCGCAGCCGATCTGAACTAAGAAAAAAGCCGCTAACTATCGCTAGTTAGCGGCTTTTATCAGTTGGTATGGTGGTGGGTGCGGACCTCGGTTCAATTCCGTAATGGACTAGACCTGCTAGCGTGCGTTGTAGACCTGCTAAAGGTTGCAGAAAGGCAAGTACACCTGCAACCACGTCCTCGCCAACCGCAAATTCCCGCATCCTTCCGATCCAGTCTTTCAGATCACTTCAGGGTCGCGTTCGACCCTGAGCAGTCCTAGACCCAGACCGCCAGAGCGACTGCATTGCTAGAAGGCGCTCGCAGTTCTGGCAGCTTGGTCATAACGCCCTGACACGGTCCTGAGCAACTCAGCCATCTCCCCAAGTTGCTTGTTTTCACTCTGTGTACCCGAAAAGCCGGGCATCAGGCAGGCCTCGCGCACGCCACGGTACTGCATGCACAGAGCCTGCCCGGCCTCGGTAGTCGAGAAAAAGACCTCTTTGCCGCGCTTTTGACTTCGCACGTAGCCCGCTGACATCAGTTTCTTCAGCGAATAAGACACGACATGAGTGTCCTCGATGTTGAGCACGAAGCAGATGTCAGCCACACCCTTCTCCAAGCCTCTGTGGTTAGTGTGATGCAGCACCAGCACGTCAGTGGCGGTCATTTCCTTGACACCGGCGGCTTTCATGCAGCGCGTTATCCACCGACTAAAGGCGTGGGAGGCCATGATCAAGCCGAACTCCAGTTCGGACAACTCGGGAGATTTTTCAGAGACTAGGTGCGCTGAGGTCACGATGCGGTGGGACTCCGGGTGGGGCTCGATGCCAGGGGCCGGGATGGACGATTTCGCAGGCATTGTGGTCTCCAGGAGAGAAATCTTAGTGTTCAGTCCTCACAATGATACTACCGTAACGCCAACGATAAGGGTAAACGATAACAACAAAACGTTGGTAAATTGCCAATATAATGATGTCGTTGTCCACCGGACAGCGACAGCAGGGTCCCCTGCCGCACTTCCAATCCCAAACGGAGATCTCCATGGTTCACTACAAGCGTTGGGCAGTAGCAGGTCTTGCTGCAGCCACTTTCTCGTTCGGCGGCCAGGCTATTGCGCAGCAAAAATGGGACATGCCCACCGGCTACCCCGCAGCGAATTTCCACACCGAAAACATCCAGCAGTTCGCCAAGGATGTCGACCAAGCTACGGGCGGCAAATTCAAAATCACCGTACACGACAGCGGTTCGCTGTTCAAGGCCAACGAAATCAAGCGGGCGGTGCAGGGTGGTCAGGCGCAGATGGGCGAGATCATCATCTCCGGTTTCTCCAACGAAAATGCCTTGTTGGGCCTGGACTCGATTCCTTTCCTTGCGACGAGCTACGCCGAAGCTGACAAGCTGTGGAAAGCTTCCAAGGCCGCTACTTCAACGGCTCTTGCCAAGCAAGGTATCAAGGTGCTCTTCACCGTGCCATGGCCACCGCAGGGCATCTTTAGTGTCAAACCCATTCAGTCCGTAGCTGATCTCAAGGGGGTCAAATGGCGCGCCTACAACCCCAACACAAGCCGCATCGCTCAGCTTGCAGGTGCCCAGCCCGTTACGGTGCAAGCCGCCGAACTGACGCAGGCTCTGGCCACCGGCGCCGTCACCACATTCATGACTTCGGGTGCTACCGGCTACGACAGCAAGGTCTGGGAGCAAGTGAAGTACTACTACGACGTGAGCGCCTGGCTCCCCAAAAACATGGTCATCGTTTCGCAGAAAGCGTTTGATGGCCTAGACAAGCCCACCCAGGCTGCCCTGCTCAAAGTAGCTGAAGCGGCCGAGGCCCGTGGTTGGAAAACCAGCGCAGAAAAAAACAGCTGGTACCTCGATCAACTCCGCAAAAACGGCATGACGGTGGACGCGGGCAGCCCCGCGCTACGCGCAGAACTCAAAAAATTTGGTGACACCATGGTTGCCGATTGGGTCAAGCAGGTGGGAGCTGACGGTCAAGCCATCGTCGATGCTTTTAAGAAGTGATTCATCACTAAATCGATAACCGGACGGGCCATGCTACGGCCTGTCCTCTCCTGAAAGGCTGGCGATGAGCCGACTCCTAGACTCCATCTTTGATCTAGCCGGCTACCTTGCCGGCGTTTTCCTGGTCGGCACGCTTGTTTCCGTGTTGGCCAGCATTTTGGGGCGGCTTCATCCCATCTTCAGTCTGGAGGGGGCCGATGCCTACGCCGGCTATTGCACGGCTGCCTCTGCATTCCTAGCCTTGGCACCCACGCTGCGTCGCGGGGAACACATCCGTGTAACGCTGCTGCTCAACAACTTGCCCAAAGGCGCCCAGCGCTGGCTAGACATTGCCTGCCACTTGGTGGCAGTCGTGCTATCTGCTGCCCTGGCATGGTTCTCGGTGCGTCTGGTGCTGCAATCGCACGAGTTTCACGACGTGTCTTCAAGCCTAGACGCGACTCCTTTGTGGATACCGCAAATCGGTATGGCCCTGGGCACCAGCCTCTTCGTCTTGGCCTTCCTCAACGATCTGATCTTGCTGGTGCAGAAAAAGCCACTGCGCAGCGCCAGCGCGTCAGGCGAACCAGCCCGTATCGAGTAAAGAGGAACCGCTATGGAAATTACCATTACTTTGTTGTTGATCGCCGCGCTCTTTCTTATCTTGGGTTGCGGGGTCTGGGTCGGTCTGACCCTCACCGGTGTGGCCTGGATTGGCATGGAATTGTTCACCAGCCGTCCGGTGGGCGACGCGATGGCCGTGACCATCTGGGGCTCGGCATCCTCCTGGACACTGACAGCGCTGCCGTTGTTCATTTGGATGGGTGAGATCCTGTTCCGCACCAAATTGTCCGAAGACATGTTCAAGGGGCTCGCTCCTTGGCTTGAGAAGTTGCCGGGTCGCCTGCTCCACACCAACATCATTGGCTGCACCATCTTTGCCGCCGTTTCGGGCTCGTCGGCGGCAACCTGCGCCACGATCGGAAAAATGACCCTGCCGGAACTCGCCAAGCGCGGCTACCCCGAGCACATGGCGCTGGGCACCCTGGCGGGCGCAGGCACGCTGGGTTTACTGATCCCCCCGTCCATCATCATGATTGTTTACGGGGTGGCTGCCAACGTGTCCATCGCCCAACTGTTCATCGCAGGCGTGTTGCCGGGGATATTGCTGGCCGGCTTGTTCATGGGCTACACGATGGTCTGGGCTCTGTTGAACCCGGGCAAGATTCCGCCCGCGGGTCCGAGCATGACCTTTGTGCAAAAGCTCAATGCCTCGCGCAACCTGCTGCCCGTGGTCGCACTGATCGGTGCCGTGCTCGGGTCGGTCTACAGCGGTCTGGCCACGGCCACCGAATCGGCCGCACTGGGGGTGGTGGGCGCTTTGGTCCTGGCGGCCATGCAGGGCAGCATGTCTTGGAAACAGTTTCGCGAGAGTTTGCTCGGGGCCTCGCGGCTTTACTGCATGATCGCCCTCATCCTGGCCGGCGCCGCTTTTTTGACCCTCTCGATGGGTTACATCGGCTTGCCAAGGCATCTGGCCGAATGGATCGGTAGTCTGGGCATGTCGCAGCTACAACTCATCGTTGCACTGATGGCCTTCTTCATCGTGCTGGGCTGCTTTCTGGATGGCATCTCCATCGTTGTGCTGACCATGGGGGTCTTGCTGCCCACCATCGAAAAAGCGGGCATTGACCCTATCTGGTTCGGTATTTTTGTGGTGCTGGTGGTTGAAATGGCACAGGTGACGCCACCTGTGGGCTTCAATCTGTTCGTGCTGCAAGGCATGACCGGCAAGGAAATCACCTACTTGGCCAAACACGCACTGCCCATGTTCCTGTTGATGGTGGCTGCGGTGTTGCTGATCTATTTTGTACCCGGCATCGTGACGTGGCTCCCGGCGCAGATGGTTGGTTGAGATGGCAACAAGCGCATCTAAGTTGCCCATGCTTCTGGCACTGGGAGATTCAGCCTGGACGGTGCAATTCGGGGAGACGATTGATCCCGATATCCATGCCCGTGTTTTGGGGCTGGCCCAGCAGATTGGGCAGATGCGGCATGCAGACGATCTGTTCAGGCCGATTCGTGACGTCGTGCCCACTTTCCGCTCGGTGACGGTGCATTTCGCGCCGCTGGAGGTGGACGGTGAGCGGCTGGGGCAGCAACTCCTCGCGTTGGCTCAAGGCAGCGGCCAGCAGCTGTTGCAGGGGAGGCATTGGAGACTGCCTGCGTGCTTCGATGTGCGCATGGCTCCTGATCTGCCGGCCTTGGCTGCAGCCAAGCAGATGGGAGAGTGCGACATCGTTGCGCGTTTGCTGAACGCTCGCCTGAGGGTCTACATGCTGGGTTTTCTGCCTGGTTTTCCTTACATGGGCGGGCTGCCCCCGGAACTGGCCATGCCGCGGCTCTCGACGCCGCGCCAGCGTGTGCCCGCTCAATCAATCGCGCTGGCTGGAGAGATGTGCGCCGTCTACCCTTGGGAAAGTCCCGGTGGCTGGAACCTGATCGGACGCACTCCGGTGCAACTGTTTGATCTGCGGCACAGCGATCAACCGTCCATGCTCGCAGCAGGAGATACCGTGAGTTGGTACGAGGTGGGATGGGACGAGTACGAAGCGCTTTTCAGGCAATGCCAGGCTGGTGAACATTTGCGCGAGGCATTTCTGGCACCGGAGGGCTGCGCATGAACCGTAAGCCATCAGGCCTGCTAGAAATCCTTCAGCCGGGCATCGGGACCACGGTGCAGGACCGCGGCCGCAGCGGTCACCGTCATGAAGGAATCCCCACCGGGGGCTGGCTGGATGCCCCTTTGGCAGAAGCGGCTAACGCCTTGGTCGGTAATGCCGGCGGACAGGCGGTGCTGGAACTCCGGGGTATGGGTACCGAGCTGCGCGTCAAAAATGGTCCCGTTCGTGTAGCCCTGGCGGGTCGCGTCGCCGCCAAATGGCACCGCCAGAACGGAAACATGGAGCCTCTGTCTGCCTGGCAGAGTGCAACCCTGCAACTTGGCGATCGTCTGGTTTTCGGCCCGGCAGAGTCCGGTTGTGCCTACTTGGCAGTGGCGGGCGGTCTGAACTTTGCCCCGCAATTAGGCAGTTGCTCCAGCTACACCCGTGCAGGCTTGACCGGCCTGCTCGGGCGGCCGTGGCGTCCCGGTGATGTGCTGCCATGCAGCGGCTGGACTTCCCCAGACTTTCGCGAATGGAGGGTCCACGAGTGGACGCTGCCATCTGGTCCAATCCGGGTCCTGCCCGGGCCTCAGCAAGAACATTTTTCTGAGCAAGCGCTGGCACTGTTTTACAGCGAGGCATGGGAAGCCACCCCAGAGCAAGACCGCATGGGACTGAGGCTGCGCGGATCGGTGCTGAAGCACGTCAGTGCAGAGGCGGCCGACATTGTCTCCGACGCGGTGGCGCCTGGTGCCATCCAAGTTCCCGCCAATGGACAGCCCATCGTGCTGATGGCAGATAGCCAGACCGTTGGCGGCTATCCCAAGATAGCCCACGTGATTGCCGCAGATCTGCCCCGTCTGGCCCACCTGAGGCCTGGTGTGCGCATCACCTTTGAATGCGTCACGCCAACGCAAGCCCGCCGAGCATTGGAGGCGCAGCGTGATGGCTGGTTGGCGTGGCTGAGCACTAGAGAAACTTTCCTGCCACCCGGCTTTATCGATGAAGAGGCCCTTTATTGCAACAACTTGGTCAGCGGTGTGCTGCTGGCCGAGATTTGATGGACTGCTTGTACATGCTTCAAACGATCAACCTCAATGCCGATCTCGGCGAAAGCTTTGGTGCCTGGAAAATGGGCAACGACAGCGACCTGTTAAAAATTATCGGAAGCGCCAACATTGCCTGCGGTTTTCATGCGGGCGATCCCACCGTGATGCAAGACACCGTGCGTCTGGCGATTGCGAACGGGGTGAGCATAGGTGCTCATCCTTCATATCCGGATTTACAGGGCTTTGGTCGTCGAGTCATGCAGATGTCAGCCCGCGATCTCGAGGCCACGCTGCTTTATCAAATTGGCGCCTTGCAGGCAGTTGCAGCAGCAGAGGGTGGCGCGGTCACCCATGTCAAGCCGCATGGAGCCTTGAGTAACGTGGCCTGCGTGGACGACGATGTTGCAAAGACCATTGTGAACGCTGTCCGAAAACTCGACCCTTCACTGATCGTATTGGCCCCAGCCCATTCGGCCTTGGCCAGAGCTGCCGAGGCAGCGGGACAGCCTCTTCGCAATGAGGTCTTCGCTGACCGCGCTTATTTGGATGACGGTCAACTGATGCCGCGTTCACAGCCAGGTGCGGTTCTTCACGATGCACAGCAGTGCGTGGAGCATGTTTTAAGCATGATTCAAGCGCAAGGCATTGTCACGGCCACAGGCCTGTGCTTGCCTTGTCGCATCGACAGCATTTGCGTTCATGGCGACGGAAAAAGCGCAGTCCAAACCGCGCAAAACATTCGACAAAGCTTGCAACAAGCCGGGTACGTACTTCGCCCGGTGTAAGAGCCACTGCGTCTACCCAAAAGCTGCCTTGTCTGACCTGGCTGGTCGCCCCCGTGTTTCACATCTTAAAAAACACGAGTGCGCAATAAAAAAATAGGTTGGATAACTCCTCTCTTCGGATCCCTGCTTGAGAGCACCAGAACAGGATCAAATGAAATGACCAATTCGAAAGCCCACGTACTGCCTTCTTATCTTGACGCTGGACACCTTGGCCCCTGGGGCATCTAACAAGTAGACCGTGTGACGCCCTATCTGGGACATCTGTCACGCTGGGTTGAAACCCTCAAGCGCCCCAAGCGCATCATGGTGGTGGACGTGCCTATCCAGATGGACGATGGCCGCGTTGCCCACTTTGAAGGCTACCGTGTGCAGCACAACGTCTCACGCGGCCCGGGCAAGGGCGGTGTGCGCTTTCACCAGGACGTGACCCTCTCTGAAGTGATGGCTCTTTCAGCCTGGATGTCCGTCAAGAACGCGGCAGTGAACGTACCCTACGGCGGTGCCAAAGGCGGCATCCGGGTTGATCCAAGCACTCTCTCGCGCGCGGAACTTGAGCGCGTCACCCGCCGCTACACCAGCGAGATCGGCATCATCATCGGCCCGAACAAGGACATCCCAGCGCCGGACGTGAACACCAACGAGCAGGTCATGGCCTGGATGATGGACACGTACTCCATGAACGTGGGTTCCACCACCACAGGGGTGGTCACTGGAAAGCCGGTGGACCTGGGCGGATCGCTCGGCCGGCGTGAGGCCACAGGCCGCGGCGTATTCACTGTAGGCGTGGAAGCTGCGCGGCACATCGGCCTGGACTTGGTGGGGGCGCGCGTAGCCGTGCAGGGCTTTGGCAACGTAGGCAGTGTCTCGGCCAAGCTGTTTTCCGAAGCCGGTGCGCGCGTGGTTGCCGTCCAAGACCACACCGCCACGCTGTACCGTGAGGCCGGACTAGATGTGGCCGCGCTGCTGCGCCATGCAGCTGAGTACGGCGGTATTGCAGGTTATGCCGATGCCGAATCGGTGGCACATGATGCCTTCTGGGATGTGGAATCCGACATCCTCATTCCAGCGGCCATGGAGCAGCAAATCACTGAGGCCAATGCAAACCGCATCCGCACGCGCATGGTGATTGAAGGCGCCAACGGCCCCACCACACCGGCGGCCGATGACAGCCTGGGCGAGCGCGGTATCTTGGTGGTACCCGACGTGATCGCCAACGCTGGCGGCGTGACCGTGAGCTACTTTGAGTGGGTGCAGGATTTCTCCAGCTTCTTCTGGGACGAAGACGAAATCAACAAACGTCTCGTACGCATCATGCGCGAAGCCTTCGCCGCTATCTGGGCCGTCTCGCAAGACCATAAGGTCAGCCTGCGCACCGCCACCTTCATCGTGGCTTGTCGGCGGATCCTCCATACGCGCGAACTTCGCGGGCTCTACCCCTGAGCACGATTGGGGCAACTTGAGTTCACCTCTACTCTCGATCATCGTTGGCGAAAAGAGGAAGTTCAGATCCTACACACTGTTAGCTTCTAGTTGTAGCATCCAATCATCAACGGCCCGGCTTGTCTAGGCACTTGATCTGCTTTATCCGCAGCAGGTGACCAACTGAAAATCTGAAAACCATCAGAGTTTTGACTGCGAGCAGAAGAGGGTTCTGAGCTTGTGTGCAGCTTGTCAGGCGAGCTGGTCACCGAGTGTTGAAAAACTCATCTGATTGATGAGTATGGCCAAGTCTTCCTACAGGTTGCGCCTCATCTTGTCCGCTTTTGGCCGACAGCAATCATTTTTGATTCGCCAGATTCGGCATCACCGACTGCGACCGACCGGATGGCTTCCCTGTACCCGTTCCTCAAAGCCTGAACTACCGGGGTGCAATAGAACCTTTTGAATGGGGGTTCTATGAAAACTCGAAAGGCATTCTTGGCTGAGAGGCTCGCGACGGAGCGAGTCATCCTATCCATTGAATCCCGAGCGCAAAGCGGCGCATTAACGAATGGTCCGAACGGAACGCTTTCCGTCAGCATGCCGATCGCACCGTGTGAACTCAAGCAACTGTCTCAACTTCGCGGAAAGCTGGCTGCGTCGTATGCATTGCTTGGCACACAAAAGTCGCGAGCCGGTCGCATGGTTGACGCGGCCGTCACGTCGCCGGCTGCAACACCCGAACTGCTCACCGAACAGATGCTCGCCCTGCGGTGGCACTGCTCCACCTCACGCTTGCAGCGATGGCGAGCCGATCGGAAGGGGCCTGCCTATCTCAAGATCGGCGGCAAGGTGCTCTACCGGCTTGAAGACCTCCGCGATTACGAGAAGGCCCACATCGTCCAGGCTCAGCCAGAAACCTGATTTCACAGCAGGCCGTTGTGGCCAGATACAAGCCGTTCCGAAAAAATGCAAAAGGCCGGCTTGCGGACTGAAGTCCACAAGCAAGCCCTTGATTTCATTGGGATTTCTATTCCAAGTTTTAAGTTCCGACCGGGTAGCGACGGAAACCCTCTAAAAACTCGAAAAAAGGGCGATCCATGAGGCCCTCAGGAACCCTCATGAATCCGCATGAACTGGCAACAACCAGCATGCATCAAATTGGTGGGCTGGGGTCGATTGAAAGAAGCCCTGCAACCCGCATAAACACAAGGCTTTCAGTTTCAAAATGGCAGTTTATACCCCCGTTTGTACCCCCAGCCTAGCTTTGCTAGCCCCGCCATCAAGTCGCTCTAGATCCACCGAATCTGTCGCAGATTTGCAGAGTGAATCGCCCCGGGTTTTGTAGACACCTGATAACCTCAATTTCAAGAGGTAGAAGAGGTGTTTATGAGCAAGCCAACAAGGTTTCCCGACGAATTCAAGATTGAAGCGGTCAAGCAGGTCACGGAGCGTGGACACCGCGTGGCGGAAGTGGCTGCCAGGCTCGATGTGAGCCAGCACAGCCTGTACGCATGGATCAAGCGGTATAGCAAGACTCCCGAGGTGCGTGCCGCGCAGGATTTGCAGTCGGATGAACTGCGCCGACTCAAGGCGGAGTTGAAACGCGTCACTGAAGAGCGCGACATCCTAAAAAAAGCCGCCGCGTACTTTGCCAAGCAGTCCGGGTGAGGTACGCGTTCATTCAGGAGCACCTACAGGTGTGGCCAGTACGGCGCATGTGCAAGGTCTTGCAGGTGCATCCCAGCGGGTTCTATGCCTGGCAGCAGACACCTGTGCCCAAACGCGCCAAAGACGACCAACGCGTCTTGGGGCTTATCAAACAGTCCCGGCTCGAGAGTGGCACGGTGTACGGCTATCGCAAGATCGCCTGTGACCTGCGTGATTTGGGTGAGGCATGCGGCAAGCATCGGGTGGCGCGTCTTATGCGCAGCGAGGGCCTGCGCTCCAAGACTGGTTAATCGATAGCAATAGCCGTCAGTTCCGGCTTTTTCTTCAAAATGCGCGACGTAATATCCAGCAGAAACGAATTGATCTGACTGGTCAGATCTGGTGATGGGTCCGAGCTCACTTTGACATTGAGGATGGGCATGGCATTTCTCCTTTGGTTAGCTATGCAACTATCTACATAAAAAAATATCAATCAATCGCGCTGCTGATTGTTCGTAGGCGACTCACGATTCCATCAAACTCCTCTGCCCCAAGCAGGGATTTGAACTTCTTTGTGACTTCCCCACTGGCCGCATTTAGCTCATCAAAAATCTGCAGTGCTGGGTTCGTTGGAAATATTTGGACACCTCGAGAGTCCTTATTGGAGCCGCGACGTTCAATCAATCCTAATTGGGCCAAACCATCAAGACTGCGCGAAGCAGTCGGCTTCGTGATGTTCATTTCTTTGGCAAGCTCAATTTGATGATGTCCTGGCTTGGTGAGAATGACTCGCAGCATGAACGCCTGCGATGGCGTCAATCCAAATGGCTTGAACGCAACCGACCACTCCCTCTCCAGTTTTCTGGCCAAGGATGTCGTGTTGAAGTACAGGCAATGATCGAACATGCGTGTAGTCTACAGAAAATTGGTTAGCAATGCAACCATTTCAATCTTTGCTTGGTAACCAATGCTGAAATCAAACTGCTCGATTAGTCCACTCGTAAGTTGTTGATCTGCTTGACCCCCGCCAGTGGGTCTTGTGGACTTCGGCCCGTTTCCGGGGGCGAGGGATGCAGAGAGAAATCGCCGAAAGAGAGAGAACCAGGCACAGAACCGGCCTGTCGGTGCGGTGGGCGAAGTCCGCAAGTTTCCGCACGAACCCGCAACAACACTGTGCAACACGCGATCGCCCAAGAAAAAACCCCAACTCAGACGAGTTGGGGTTTTGAGTATGGTGGCAAGCAGGAATATGAAAACGCGTGCTAACTCATTGCCAGCATTGAGGTTTTCAGTAAAGCGCGACTAACAAACGCCGATTGATGCGAGCCGATGACGCAGGAAAACTCAAACGCTTCCTTCGGCCTCAACGACCAAGATGCGGGCTGCGCCCTGCGGATGAGCCACATGCTCGCAACCTACCCCGGCGAAGAACACATCGCCAACACCCAGCGCGACGACGTGCTCTTTGCCATCCACACGGTAGTGCATGTCCACCTTGCCATCGAGCACGGCGAAGACTTCCTCGCCATCGTTGACATGCCACTTGTACGGCTGGTCGGTCCAATGGACGCGGGTGGTAATGCCGTTCATGTTCGCGACATCCATCGCCCCCCATGCTCGGTCGGCGGTAAATTCTTTGCTGCGGATGATCTTCATGAATCGAGGACTGCAGGAGGCACGCGAGTCCCCTCAGGCCGCAGCGCGGGCTCGGCGAGGACTGGACTTACTGGATGCGACCGGCTGCTGCACGCCCAGGTGCTCAATCACCACCGGTGGACGGTTGGGAAACTGCGCCACCAGATTCAGCTGGCCGCCCATGCTCTCCACGTAGTGCCGCAGGGTGGAGAGCAACATATCGCTGCGCTTTTCGAGCCGGGAGATGGTGTCCTGACCGACCCCCAGAGTCGCAGCCAATTGCTCCTGCGTTTGCTGGGCGGCTTGGCGCAAGTCCTTCAGGGTCGCCAACTCCATCGCGCGCGCTTCAATGCGCTGGAGCCGATCCGGCGGCAGCGCCGCCATCATGTCATCGAGTTTTCTTGCCATGATTGGAATCCTCACTGTCTTGGGTCAGCGACGCCAGATGATCGTCATATCGGTCATCAGCCATCGCAATTAATCGTTTGTAGAAACGCCGCTGGTCCGCCCCACCCTTGTCGCCGCCCACCAAGAGGATGGCTTGACGCTTGGGATCGAAGGCAAAGGCCACGCGCCAGACCTCACCACTCCACGCAAACCTGAGCTCTTTCATGTTGGCGTGGCGCGAGGCCTTGAGCGTATCGACCGTGGGCCGCCCCAGGTTCGGGCCAAACTGCGCCAGCAACTTCGCGTGCGCCAACAACTCATCCTGCAGGTCCTCTGTCAAGGAGGCGAACTCGCCGTCGAAGTCATCGTGAAAAAGAACGGTCCAGTTCACAAGTGTGATTATGGATTCAATGCCATATGGTGTCAAGTCCATACCGCACGGTGCGCGGGCGAGCGGCTCTGAGATCATCCGGAGATGGCCGAGTCGCAGGTTCACGCATCCATACCCGAACGCAAGCGCTGCGCGGTGTACACACGTGTGTCGGTCGATGACGCTCGCCACGAGCCGTTCGGCTCCAACGATGGGCAATTCATGGCCTGCCATGAACTGATCGCCTCGCAGCAGGGGCTGGGCTGGCAGCCCAGCAGCAGGCTCTACGAGGACAGAGGCTACTCGGCAAGCCACTTGAGACGCCCCGGGATGCAAATGCTGCTTGACGATGTTCAGTCCGGCTTGGTCGACGTTGTGGTGGTGCATCGCCTGGATCGGCTGACCCGGCACGTTGGAGACATGCAAACCCTGATGTCGGTCTTTGAGCAGCAGGGGGTGGCACTGGTCTGCGTGACGCAATCACTGGATACCTCGAGCTCACACGGCCGTCTAGCGCTGCACCTGTGGACTTCATTCGCCAAGTTCGAACGCGAGCTGATCGGGGAGCGAATCCGTGACAAGCGTGCCGCCGCCAAGCGCCGCGGCCTGTGGCACGGCAGCGCCGCACCCTTGGGCTATGTCCTCGTGCAGCAGCGCTTGGTGATCGAACCCCAAGAGGCGTCGATCGTGCGAGACATGTTCACACGCTTCGCGGCGCAAAGCTCTGTCACAACGCTGCTGCAAGAGCTGGCCCTGGAAGGCATCAAAACCAAGCGATGGAAGACCCTGGCAGGACAGCCCAAGGGCGGGCGGCCCTTTGACAAAAACGCGCTCTACAAGATGCTGAACAACCGCGTCTACCTGGGCGAGATGCACTACGAGGGCGACTGGCACGCGAGTGAGCACGACGCCATCGTGACGCCCGAACTGTGGGCTCAGGTCCACACCGTGATGCAATCTCGCGCTCGGCGCACAGGTGTGAGCACCACCCCGACGGAAGAACAGCAGTTCTGGCTCAAGGGCCTGCTGGTGGGCAGCGATGGCCGGGCCATGACGCCTTTCCTCTCATCAGGCTACCGCGGTCGCCGCTACGCCTACTACGTACCCCAACAAGACATCGCGGTGGGCGCAGGCGCCTCAGGCCTGCCGCGACTGGCCGCAGGAAAGCTCCACACATCGGTGTGGGCGCACCTTCGATCTTGCCTGCGTGATCCCGAGCCGTGGTTTGAGGCGCTGCCGCCAGCGCTGACTGAACACCCCACCTTTGACCGCCAGTTGATGGCGCAACGGCTGCGAGCCTTTGAGTCCATGCTCGACCAAGTCTTCCCTGCGCATCAGACCCGCGTGTTTCGCCAACTGATCGAGCAAGTAGTGGTGGGCAAGACCGATGTTGCCGTGCGCGTCAGCGCCAAGGGGATTTTTGATCTCATGCTTGAGCTTCTGGACGAACGCTATCTGGCAGAGCTTGGCAAGGATCAAAGCGACCCAGCCACCGAGTGACGCCGAGAGTTTTCATATTTTTTCTTCTCTCTGAGAGTGCGATTTGCGAGGTTGTGATTTCCGCGCGCCTGCCAATGCTGAAATCAAACAGCTCGATTCGTCCACCCGTAAGTCGTTGATTTCATTGGCCCCATTGCACGAACCTTGTGGACTTCGGCGTGTTGCCGGGGGGCAGCACCACTGAGAGAAATCGGGCTATCTGAGAGAACCGGACGCAAAACCGGCCCGATGACCTTGAGGGCGAAGACCGCAAGATTCCGCATCAACCCGCAACAAACACCGGGCAATACGCACGATCGCCCAAGAAAAAACCCCAACTCAGACGAGTTGGGGTTTTGAGTATGGTGGAGCTGGCGGGATTTGAACCCGCGTCCATAAGCCTTCTTCGAACAGTTCTACATGTGTAGCCGTCTGATTTGGATCTCGCTTTTCACATCGCGCAGTGGCACGCTATGCAAATCGCCAGCAACCTATTTTCTCGGCCCACCCTAAGTTACCCAAGGCAGACCCAGCCGAATGAAATTACCCCACAGCCTGGACGGCTTGCGCCACCCTTGCCCAGCCTATCGGCTTGCTGTTGTGAGGCTCACGCGCAATTAAGCGGCGAGTGCGAAACGTTCGTCGTTTGCAGTTAGTTTGTTTGAATCTGTTTTACGAGCGCATTCAGCTCGACATGCCCTGCTGCGCGTCCGAACCCATGTCGAAACCAGTGCAGCCCCTCAAGGCGTATTTTAGGCGTTTGCGAGCAATTGCAAGAGGTCCAGCGGAGAATTAATCTCGGCATGTGCACCCCAGCTGGCCGTATCGGCCTTGCCGCCCAGGTAACCGTACGTGGCCGCCACGGTGCCCATGCCGGCCGCCAGTCCCGCAACGACGTCGCGCTCATCGTCACCCACGTACAAGCACCGCCCAGGTGGCAGCCCCAGCCGCCGGGCCGCCTCGAACAAGGGCTCGGGGTGCGGCTTGGCATGCGGCGTGGTATCCCCGCTGACAATGGCTCCGGCCGTAGCAAACAAAGGCATGGCACGCGTGAGCGGATCCGTGAAACGCGCAGACTTGTTGGTCACCACACCCCAGCGCAGGCCACGTGCCGAGATTTCCGCAATCAGGTCCGAAACCCCGGCAAAGGCATACGTTCGCTCGGTCATGCAGGCGGCGTAATTGCCAAAGAACTCCTCACGCAACAGGTCATAACCGGGAGACTCTGGCGAAATTCCAAAGGCAATCCCCAGCATCCCCCGGGCACCGGCGCCCGCCATGGGTCGGTAAGTTTCCAGTGGCAGGGATGGCAATCCCCGTGCGACCCGCATCTGGTCGGCTGCCGCGCCAAGATCCGGGGCACTGTCAATCAGGGTTCCGTCCAGATCAAACAGAACGGCTTCAATGTTGGGAAAAGCTACCTTCATGGCGCGAATCAAGCCGGTCTTTGCGCCGCAAACATGTAATTGACACCAGTGTCTGCACTCAGTGAATACCGTTGCGTCAGGGGGTTGTATTCCAGTCCGCGGGTTTGCTGCAGATCCAGCCCTGCACGCCGGCAGTAAGCCGCGAGCTCGCTGGGGCGAATCATCTTTGCATATTCGTGCGTTCCCTGGGGCAGCATTTTCAGAAGGTACTCCGCGCCAACAATTGCATAGAGAAACGCCTTGGCGCTGCGATTGATGGTCGAAAAAAACACCCATCCACCCGGTTTGACCAATGTGGCACACGCCTGAACTACCGATGCGGGGTCTGGCACGTGCTCCAGCATTTCCATGCAGGTCACCACGTCAAACGCTCCCGGAGCTTCAGCTGCCAGCGCTTCTGCACTGACTTCGCGGTAAGCAACATTCGGTGTCTGCGCCTCCAGCGCATGCAATTGCGCCACTTTGAGCGCCTTGGTGGACAAATCAATGCCCACGACATGGGCACCCTTGCGCGCCATGGAATCCGCCAGAATACCGCCGCCGCATCCAACATCCAGCGCCCGAAGCCCCGAGATCGGGCTCAGCTTGTCAATCCAATCCAGCCGTAGCGGGTTGATCTGGTGCAGGGGGCGGAATTCGCTGTCCAGATCCCACCATCGGTGGGCAAGCTCGGAAAATTTGGCCAACTCAGCGGGGTCGGCATTCAGAGTGGTAGTCATGTACAGATTATCAGGGCAACAAAAAACCCGCCGAAGCGGGTTTCTTGAAGTTTCTCAAAAAGAGATTACTTGGAAGCGCGGGTGCCGACCACTTCGATTTCAACGCGGCGGTTCTTGGCTTGGCCTTCTTTGGTCTTGTTGTCAGCCACAGGAGCCTTCTCGCCCTTGCCTTCGGTGTACACGCGGTTCTTTTCGATGCCCTTGGACACCAGGTAAGCCTTGACAGCTTCAGCACGTGCCACGGACAGCTTCTGGTTGTAAGCGTCGGCGCCGGTGGAGTCAGTGTGACCCACAGCAATGATCACTTCCAGGTTGATACCCTTTACCTTGCCGGTCAGGTCGTCCAGCTTGGCTTTGCCTTCGGGCTTCAGAACGGACTTGTCGAAGTCAAAGAAAGCATCAGCAGCGTAAGTCACTTTGGCAGCAGCGGCAGCGGGAGCAGCAGCTTTAGGTGCAGCGGCAGCGGCGGCTGCAGCAGCGGCGGGAGCAGCAGCGGCGGGAGCAGCAGGAGCAGCCAGAGCGCCACCGCAACCGGCAGCAGCCGTGGCGGGTGTCCAGCTTGCATCGCGCCAGCATTGGCCGTCAACGTTCTTCCAGACGTCGCCAGCAGCGCTGCGCCAGTTGTGGATTTCCTGTGCGCCAGCGGCGGTAGCCAGTGCTGCGGTAGCGATGAGGAGTGCTACTTTATTCAGTTGTTTCATGACTTTCCTTCTATGAGCGGAGCAAACTGCAGCAGCGCTGCGATGTATTTGAATGACGCCCCAAGCAGCATTGCACCAATTAGGACGGTCGCTCTATTGTGCCATAGCAAAAAGCGCTTTCCATCATATGCACCAGGTCAGGGCCATTCTCGGGCCCGAGTGCAACAAAATGTTGCAGCCATGCTACATACGCCGGGTCGTAGAATCGTGGGTTGTCCCTGACATAGCCACGATCCTCCCATGACCCAGTTCGCCAAAGAAACCCTGCCCATCAGCCTCGAAGAGGAAATGCGTCGCAGCTACCTCGATTACGCCATGAGCGTGATCGTGGGCCGCGCCCTCCCCGATGCGCGGGATGGCTTGAAGCCCGTACACCGCCGCGTGCTGTTTGCGATGCACGAGCTCAACAACGACTGGAACCGCGCTTACAAAAAGTCCGCGCGTATCGTCGGCGATGTCATTGGTAAATACCACCCGCACGGTGACCAGTCGGTGTACGACACCATCGTGCGCATGGCGCAGGATTTCTCCATGCGCCACATGCTGGTCGATGGCCAGGGCAACTTCGGTTCCGTGGACGGCGACAACGCGGCCGCAATGCGTTACACCGAAATCCGGCTGGCCAAAATCGCCCACGAGTTGCTGGCCGATCTGGACAAGGAAACGGTCGACTTCGGCCCCAACTACGACGGCTCGGAAAAAGAACCGCTGGTGTTACCCACCCGCATCCCCAATCTGCTGGTCAATGGTTCGGGCGGTATTGCGGTCGGTATGGCCACCAACATCCCGCCCCACAACCTCAACGAGGTGGTGGACGCCTGCCTGCACATGCTGCGCAATCCGGAAGCGACCATCGATGAACTGATGGAAATCATTCCGGCGCCGGACTTCCCCACCGCCGGCATCATTTACGGCATCAACGGTGTGAAGGACGGCTACCGTACCGGCCGTGGCCGTGTGGTGATGCGCGCCAAGTGCCATTTTGAAGACATCGACAAGGGCCAGCGCCAGGCCATCATCGTGGACGAGCTGCCCTACCAGGTCAACAAGAAGACGCTGCAGGAGCGCATGGCCGAGCTGGTGCACGAGAAGAAGATCGAAGGCATCAGCCACATCCAGGACGAGTCGGACAAGTCCGGCATGCGCCTGGTAATCGAACTCAAGCGCGGCGAAGTACCCGAGGTGGTGCTGAACAACCTGTACAAGCAGACCCAGTTGCAGGACACCTTCGGCATCAACATGGTGGCCCTGGTGAACGGCCAGCCCAAGCTGTGCAACCTCAAGGACCTGATTTCGGTCTTCCTGAACCACCGCCGCGAAGTGGTGACACGCCGCACGGTGTTCAACCTGCGCAAAGCGCGCGAGCGCGGCCATGTGCTGGAAGGTCTGGCTGTCGCCATGGCCAATATCGACGAGTTCATACGCATCATCCGCGAATCACCCACACCACCTGTGGCCAAGGTCGAGTTGATGAACCGCCCCTGGGACAGCAAGCTGGTGCGCGAGATGCTCACCCGCACGCGTGCCGATGGCGGCGTGGTCAATGCGGACGACTATCGCCCCGACGGTCTGGAAAAAGAATTCGGCATGGGCAGCGACGGCCTGTACCGCCTGTCAGAAACCCAGGCCCAGGAAATTCTGCAGATGCGCCTGCAGCGCCTGACTGGCCTGGAGCAGGACAAGGTCATTGCGGAATACAAAGAGGTCATGGCCGAGATCGAAGACCTGCTGGACATTCTGGCCAAGCCCGAACGCGTCTCCACCATCATTGGTGAAGAGTTGGGTCACGTCAAACAGGAATTCGGCCAGACCAAACTGGGCGCACGCCGCAGCCTGGTCGAACACTCTTCGTTCGACCTGTCCACCGAAGACCTGATCACCCCCACTGACATGGTGGTGACCATGAGCCACAGCGGCTACATCAAGAGCCAGCCCCTGCACGAATACCGCGCCCAGAAGCGCGGCGGGCGCGGCAAGCAGGCCACGGCCACCAAAGAAGACGACTGGGTTGATCAGCTTTTCGTGGCCAACACCCACGACTACATCCTGTGCTTCTCCAACCGTGGCCGCCTTTACTGGCTCAAGGTCTGGGAAGTGCCGCAGGGCTCGCGCGGTTCGCGCGGCCGCCCCATCGTCAATATGTTCCCGCTGCAGGAAGGCGAAAAAATCACCGTGGTCCTGGCACTGACCGGTGAAAAGCGCACCTTCCCGGCCGACCAGTATGTGTTCATGGCCACCAGCATGGGCACGGTCAAGAAGACCGCGCTGGACGAATTCAGCAACCCACGCAAGGGCGGCATCATTGCCGTGAACCTGGACGAAGGCGACTATCTGATTGGCGCTGCGCTGACCGACGGCAAGCACGACGTGATGCTGTTCAGTGACGGCGGCAAGGCTGTGCGCTTTGACGAAGACGATGTACGTCCGCTGGGCCGCAATGCCCGCGGCGTGCGCGGCATGTCACTGGACCCCAGCCAGAGCGTGATCGCCATGCTGGTGGCAGAAGACGAGCAGCAAAGCGTGCTGACCGCCACCGAAAACGGTTACGGCAAACGCACCAGCATCACCGAATACACCCGCCACGGCCGTGGCACCAAGGGCATGATTGCCATCCAGCAGTCCGAGCGCAACGGCAAAGTGGTCGCGGCCACGCTGGTGCATGCCGACGACGAGATCATGCTGATCACCGACAAGGGCGTACTGGTACGCACCCGGGTCAGCGAAATCCGTGAACTCGGCCGAGCCACCCAGGGCGTGACCCTGATTGGCTTGGACGAAGGCTCCAAACTCAGCGGCCTGCAGCGCATTGTGGAAAACGATGCCAACCCGGCCGATGCGGAATCGGGCGACGATGCAGGCCAAGAAGCAGAAGGCACCTAAATCAGCACAATTGCTATAAAATTAATAGCTGCTTGCGCATATTTAACGGGGGCTAGAGCCCCATTTAACCCATAACCTGCGATGCAACGCCCTTACAACTTCTCGGCCGGACCGGCCGCCATGCCAGCGGAAGTGCTGGCGCAAGCCGCCGACGAGATGTTGAGCTGGCCCGATGCCAGCGGCCAGCGTTGCGGCATGGGTGTGATGGAGATGAGCCACCGCGGCAAGGAGTTCCAGAGCATCTACGAGGCAGCAGAAGCCAACCTGCGCGAGTTGCTGGCGGTGCCGGCCCAATTCAAGATCCTGTTCATGCAGGGTGGCGGTCTGGCTGAAAACGCCATCGTTCCGCTGAACCTCAGCGCCCTGCGCACCCCTGCAGGCCAGCCTGGTGTGACTGATTTTGTAGTGACCGGCAGCTGGAGTGAGAAATCACTCAAGGAAGCCGGCAAGTACAGCCAGGCCAACACTGCAGCATCGGGCAAAGACAGTGGTTTTACGGCCATTCCGCCCGCCAGCAGCTGGCACCTGAGCACCGACGCCAGCTATGTGCACCTGTGCACCAACGAGACCATCCATGGCGTGGAATTCCACACCCTGCCGGACCTCAAGGCCCTGGGCTCCAAGGCTGAGCTGGTGATCGACTTTTCGTCTCACGTAGCTTCGCGCCCGGTGGACTGGAGCAAAGTGGGCCTGGCCTTTGGCGGCGCGCAAAAGAACCTGGGTCCTGCTGGCCTCACCCTCGTGGTCGTGCGCGAAGACCTGCTGGGCCACGCCCTGCCGATCTGCCCGAGCGCCTTCAACTACAAAACCGTGGCCGACAACGGCTCCATGTACAACACGCCTCCCACCTATGCCATTTACATGGCGGGTCTGGTGTTCCAGTGGCTCAAGCGACAGGGTGGTATTGCGGCGATGGAATCCCGCAACATCGCCAAAGCCGAGCTCCTGTACAACACGATTGATGCCTCCGGCTTTTACATGAACGGCGTTGCCCGGGGCGCCCGCTCGCGCATGAACGTGCCCTTCTTCCTGCGCAACGAAGCGCTGAACGACGCCTTTCTGGCCGGCGCCAAAGCTGCCGGTCTGCTTCAGCTCAAGGGCCACAAGTCGGTCGGTGGCATGCGGGCCAGCATCTACAACGCCATGCCGCTGGAAGGCGTACAGGCGCTGGTGCAGTACATGCAGGAATTTGAGCGCACCCACGGCTGAACCAACCAACATGGCACGTACCCTCCCCGAACTCCGAGTCCTGATCGACGCTGTCGACCAGGAATTGCTGACCCTGCTCTCCCGCCGCGCATCCCTGGCCCATGAGGTGGGTGAAATCAAGAAGGTGGAGGGCTCGGCGGTGTTCCGTCCCGAGCGCGAAGCCCAGGTCATCGCCAACCTGCAGCAAGCCAACCAGGGTGGACTCAAAAACGAGAGCGTGGCCATCATCTGGCGCGAAATCATGTCGGCCTGCCGTGCGCTGGAAGCGCCGCAACGCGTGGCCTACCTGGGCCCCAAGGGCACCTTCAGCGAAGAGGCTGCACAGCGGTTTTTTGGCTCCAGCATCACGCACGTGCCTTGCGCCAACTTTGACGAAGTGTTCCACGCAGCGACCGCCGGCTCGGCAGAGTTTGGCGTGATCCCCGTGGAGAACAGCACCGAGGGCGTGGTGACCCGCTCGCTCGATTTGCTGCTCAACTCCCCGCTGCACATCGTGGGCGAAATCAGCCTGCTGGTGCGCCACCACCTGCTGCGCAGCACTGCATCGCTGGACGGCATTGAAGTCGTGCTGGCCCACCCGCAGGCGCTGGCACAGTGCCAGCAATGGCTGACCACCCACTTGCCCCACGCCGAGCGCCGCGCCGTCTCCAGCAATGCTGAAGGCGCCCGCTTGGCCGCCGGCAACCCGGCCTGGGCTGGCATTGCCAGCGAGCGCGCGGGTTCCGAGTTTGGCCTGCATATTGCGGCGCACGCGATCCAGGACGAAGCCTTCAACCGCACCCGCTTTGTGGTGGTGTGCCTGCCCAGTGTGCTGCCCGCACCCGAGGCGTCAGGCAAGGACTGCACCAGCCTGGTGGTGTCGGTGCCTAACCGGCCCGGCGCGGTGCACGACATGCTGGTTCCGTTAAAAATGCACGGAGTCTCCATGACGCGGTTCGAGTCGCGTCCCGCACGCTCCGGCCAATGGGAGTACTATTTTTATATCGACCTGCAGGGCCACCCCTCGCAGCCCCATGTGGCGGCCGCCCTGAAAGACCTGCAGAGTCTGTGCGCCTTTTACAAGGTGCTGGGTACATACCCGTTGGCCGATTGACACGCTTGCACAGGAACTCATATGTTTGAACAGCTAGGTTTGATCGGCTGCGGCCTGATGGGCGGTTCGTTTGCCTTGGCCCTCAAGCGCGCGGGTCTGGTCAAGCGGGTGGTGGGCTACAGCAAGTCACCCAGTACCACCGAGCGGGCACGCCAGATGGGCGTGATCGACATCGAAGCGCCCTCCGCACTGCTGGCCGTCTCCGGGGCCGACATCGTGCTGATCGCGGTGCCGGTCGCCGCCACCGAAGCCACCTTCAAGGCCATCAAACACCTGGTCACGCCCAACATGCTGATCATGGACGTGGGCTCCACCAAACGCGACGTGATCGACGCGGCCCGCCGTGCGTTGCGCGAGCATGTCGGCCTGTTCGTACCCGCCCACCCGATCGCGGGCAAGGAACTCTCGGGCGTGGAGCACGCCGACGCCGACCTGTACGCCGGGCGCCAGGTCATCCTGACGCCGATTGAGCGCACCCAGACCATCCAGTTGCAGAAAGCGGTCGACCTCTGGACCGCGCTGGGCTGCCGCGTCCTGAAAATGTCGCCCGAACAGCATGACTCTGCGTTCGCGGCCGTCAGCCACCTGCCCCACCTGATTGCGTTTGCCCTGATGAACTCGATCGCAGGCCAACCGCAAGGCAAGGACTACCTGTCGCTGGCGGGTCCGGGCTTTCGCGATTTCACCCGCATCGCCGCCAGTGACCCTAAGGTCTGGCGCGACATCATGGTCTCCAACCGCGAAGAGCTGCTGGCGCAGAGCAAGATATTCCAACGCAACCTGCAGGCACTGGAACTCATGATCACCAGTGGAAACTCCGAGGCGCTCGAAGGACTGATCCAGCAGGCCAGCGACACCCGTGCCAACTGGAGCATGGCCTCCAAACTCAACAAATAATGTTTTCCACTGCATTTCTGGACCTGCCGGCACTGGCAGGTGCCCATGGCGAGGTCAGCCTCCCGGGCTCCAAAAGCATTTCCAACCGCGTGCTCCTGCTGGCCGCCATGTGCAGCGGCACCACCATCATCCACGACCTGCTGGACTCCGATGACACCCGCGTCATGCTGGTGGCATTGAAGGCGCTGGGATGCACCATCGAGCAGACC
>Ga0209063_1000556_pt1 | contig 24144 bp, 24 predicted proteins | sample KloWWTmeKNB19Kit_FD_187177 | JGI IMG/M metagenome (GOLD analysis project Ga0209063, IMG submission 187177) | Active sludge microbial communities from Klosterneuburg, Austria, studying microevolution and ecology of nitrifiers - Klosterneuburg... | ecosystem: Engineered > WWTP > Aerobic digester >... | reverse complement strand
CGGGCCAATATTAATTACAGACTCACAGCAGGAGATAACAAATGAGGAAATCAACCAGGCTTCCATTGCGCTACCTGGTGTTAATACGACAGCTAACCTGCTTTTCAGTTTTGCCTACCCGGAAGCAAAAGATAAAAGATTCATGCTCTTTTCAGCTATCGAAGAGGCTTTAGTTAATAAAGAAACCGACCTCGGCGTTATCATTCATGAAAACCGGTTTACCTACCAGCAGAAAGGCCTGCGCAAAGTGAAAGATCTTGGTGAATATTGGGAGGAGAGGATGGAGCTGCCTCTTCCACTGGGTGGTATTGCTATCAATCAATGGGTAAAAAGATCTCTGGCATTAAAAGTGAATGAATTGATCCGAAAAAGCCTCGATTTCGCTTTTAAAAACTATCCGCTAATCCCGGATTATGTTAAACAACATTCGCAGGAAATGAGTGAGGATGTGATGCGAAAGCATATTGATCTGTATGTAAACAATTACAGTCTTGACCTTGGCGATGAAGGAAAACTGGCCATAGAAAGCTTATACCAGGTTTTTCTTGAACTAAATAACCAGGAAGCCGATGATGAAGATGTTTTATTTCTTTAAAATCAACCTGTAATCCAATGCTCCTGCCTTTCTCCCGTTAACGCTGAAAAATCACTATTCTCAGTTTAAATCCTAATTTTACAAATTAGTTCAGCGCCTGCTTTCTATTGTATAAGCCTTTTATCCTGCTATTACCAGAATTGGATCCCTCTTAACAATTAAAGTCAGACATTAGAATTCGGTATTCCCACCCCTACGAAGATCTAAGAGACTTTAACAACTTATCATGAAAAAAAGCATTATTGCTTCTTTCACTGCTTTGCTGTCATTTTATTCTGCATCTGCCCAGAACGAGTCTGTTATTACCAATAAGCTTAAAGTCTTTATTGATTGCAGTAATACTTATTGTGACATGAGTTTTATCCGGACTGAGATCAACCTGGTAGATTTCATGCTTGATCGTATTGCAGCGGATGTTCATATTTTAGTTACTGAACAAAATACAGGCAGTGGTGGGGATAAGTACCAACTGATCTTCTTTGGTCAGCACCGTTTTAAAAGCTACCGGGATACTCTTCAATTTAATACAGACCCAAACGCCACTGATTTTGAAGAGAGAGACCTGCTTATTAAATACATTAAACTTGGGCTGACACCATTTGTGGCAAAAACCGATGCTGCCAAAGATGTGACTATTAGTTTTAAAAGAACAGAAACCGAAAAAGATACAGCCTCCGGCATCACAAAAGACCCGTGGAATTATTGGGTTTACAGAATTGGTACCGATGGTTATTTGAATGAAGATGCTGTTTACAAGAACAACCAGTTCAGCGGTAATTTATCAGCAAACCGAACAACGGAGCAATTGAAACTATTCTTTAGTATCAGTGCAAGTAAAAACAAATCAACTTTTGAGTACGAAGACAGCGGGGTGATACAAAAAATAATTGTCAAAAATAAAAATTTCAATGCCTGGCATTACCTTATCAAGAGCATCAATAGCCATTGGAGTTTGGGCTATGAGGCTAGTTACACAAAGAACAGTTTTTCCAATATTAAAGGACAGGGATTTTTCAGAACCGCACTTGAATACAACATATTCCCCTATAAGGAAGTGAATAACCGTTACTTTACTATCAGTTACAGCCTGACTGCACGCAACAACCATTATTACGACACTACTATTTATAATGAAATAAAGGAAACACTATTCGGTCACCGTGCAGATGCCACCATTTCATTCAACCAGAAATGGGGATCCACTTCTGTGGGCATTAACTATCATAATTTCTTCCATAACTGGAAATTATTCAACCTTGGTGCCAATGCTTCTACCAATATTCGAATTACGGGGGGACTATCTTTCAATATATTTATTTCTGGCGCATTGACCAGGGACCAGATAAATCTTCCAAAAGGTGGCGCTACCGAACAGGAAATTCTAACAAGAAGGAGACAAATTGCTTCGGGATATAGTATCTATACTGGTTTTGGACTGAATTACCGGTTTGGTTCCAAACTCAACAATTTTGTAAACCCGAGATTTGAAGGACCCAATAATTAAAAAAAATGGATTACTTCTTCAGGGCTGCGGCATAAGTTTCAAGGCATCTTTTCCTGGCAACTTCATGTGCAACGATTGGTTGGGGATAAATAAGTTCCTCAAACTCAGGCACCCATTTCCTGACATACTTTAATTCAGGGTCAAATTTTTTTGTTTGCAGGTAGGGGTTAAAAACACGGAAATAAGGTGCAGCGTCACAACCACTGCCAGCAGCCCATTGCCAGCCACCATTATTTGCTGCCAGGTCAAAGTCCAGCAATTTTTTTGCAAAATAAGCCTCCCCCCAGCGCCAGTCAATCAACAAATGTTTGGTTAAAAATGATGCAACGATCATGCGAACACGATTATGCATGAAGCCTGTCTGATTCAGCTCCCGCATACCCGCATCTACAATCGGGTAACCTGTTATCCCATTGCACCAGTCATTAAACTCCTTTTCATTGTTCCGCCACCTGATTTTATCATACTCAGGTTTGAAAGCATGCCCAACTACCCTGGGAAAATGCCATAGTATCATATGATAAAAATCCCTCCAGATAAGTTCATTAAGGAAGGTTTCATTTAAAGCGCCTGCTTCATCTGCCAGTTCACGGATACTGATAGTACCAAAACGAAGGTGTACACTCAGCCTGGATGTACCTTGTACAGAGGGGATATCTCTTTGCTCTTTGTAATGCCGGATGACCTGGCCCTTCCATTCCTTACCGGGAAAAGGCAGGCCCGCAGGAGCAAATCCCATCTCTTCCAATGAAATTATTTTTTTCCCGGGCTGTTTAAAAAAGTTAGCCAAATATTTTTTTACCGGGTAAGCCTTCAGGTGATACTCTTTCAAAGCCGCTTTCCATTTTCTCGAATAGGGAGTGAAAATAGTATATGGTTTGCCATCATCTTTCAGCACCTCATCCTTTTCAAATATCACCTGGTCTTTGTAAGTATGAAAAGAAACACCGTGTTCATTCAATAATTGAAGGATCTCCGAATCCCTTTGTTTTGCGTAGGGTTCATAATCATGGTTGGTAAAAACCTTTTTGATATTGTATCCCTTCAACAACTCCTTATAAATGACAAGTGGATTGCCGTAACGAATATCCAGGGATGAATCAATCTTAAGTAACTGTTGCTGTATATCCTGCAGGGCAAGATGAATAAACTCTACCCTACGGTCATTTTTGTCTTCCAGTTCATCAAGGATATTCCTGTCGAAGATAAAAACAGGAACTACTGGACTGCCGTCTTTTAAGGCATGATACAGTCCTGCATTATCGCGGAGGCGAAGATCTCTTCTGAACCAGAAAATAGTAACGTCAGGTTTCATATTTGAGGCAAACAAGCCTAAGCCGGAATTGTTTTGATAAATCGGTTATAGATTTCCACAGTCAGATTATTTGAATATACATTGTCCCTGAATTGTTTTACCCAGCGAATACCGCTGATGGCATTGGTAAGAAATACCTCATCCGCCTCTTCAAGAGTTGAAACAGAAACAGGGTTTTCCTGAATGCTGTACCCGGCATCTTTCATTTTCTCCAACAAGTGTCTTCTCATCACACCGTTTACACAACCCTGATCCGGACCGGGAGTAATAACAACCCCTTCTTTAATTAAAAAGACGTTAGCGATTGTGGCATCAGCGATATTCCCGTCCGTATTAAGTACCAGGCAATCATTCAGTTTATTCGCTTTCGCATAGATTGCCGCCATCGTATAAGGAAGATAATTAGCCGATTTCAGGTGGGAAAAACTATCACAACTCTTTCGTGCCGCAGGAAAAACATCAATAATCAGCCCATTTTCATTTAAACGGTTCAGCGATTCATTCAATGGCCAGCATTCTATCAGGTATTGCGGAGTTCTTTCTTCGTCATACACTCCGCCATTGCCCCGGAAAACGGACAATCTTATTCTCGCAAGGTTCCCGCAATGATTTTTTTCTGCCAGCAGTAACACTTCCTTACATAATTTCTCCCTGGTAAGCAGTTTCGGAACTTCAAACTGAAGTAGCCGGAGGCCGGCAAAGAGTCTTTCAAAATGATAGGCCTCCAGTAAAATGTTCTTGCTGGCTACCTTCATCGTTTCAAACAAGGCATCTCCATAGCGGTAACCCCGGTTCGATGCCAGCAATACCGGATCTTCCGCCCGTAAAATTTTTCCATTTAAACAAATGAACATACCGTGAAAGTAAAATAAAAAAAGCCACCCTGTAAAACAGAATGGCTGAATATCGCTTGCCAGTAAAAATCTATGCTTGTTCCACCAGGCCGGCCTTTACCGCATACATCACTAAACCCGCCATTGATTTGGTACCGGTTTTAGTTTTCAGCTTATCACGGATGGCTTCCACAGTACGGGGGCTCAGGTCCACGATGTCCGCAATTTCTTTCGTACTTTTCTCATCGCACATCAGTTTCAGGATAGTAATTTCCTTCTCCGTTAACTGAACATCCTGTGGCATGGAAGATTCATTGGTGCGTTTAGTACGCAAACCACTCAGCAATGCTTTATTGGTTAAATCATTAAAATGAAAATCATTTTCGTAAACACCCCGGATCGCTTCGTAGATCAACTCAGCTCCTGATTCCTTGGTGATATAAGAATTAGCACCCATTTCCATCATCTTGGAAATAACAGAATGATCATTGAGGAATGACAACATGATCACTTTAATATCCGGGTACAGTTTTTTAATTTCTGGTAAAGCGGTAAGGCCATCCATGATGGGCATCTGTATATCCAGTAATACTACATCAGGCTGAATGTGGCGGAGCAGGTTAAGCAGTTGCATTCCATTTTCTGCCTCAGCCACCATTTGAATATCTTTTCTTGCCTGGAGTGCTGTTTTAATACCAGTGCGGAATAATGCATGATCGTCAGCAATGGCTACTTTAATTACAGAGTTAGTGTCGGGGTTTTTCATGATTTAGATAATTAGTAAAAAAATTATTGGATTAAGTATTTATTCAATGCTGCAAGTTGGAAAATTCCTGCAATATATACCATAGGGAAAGTACTTGATTTAAAATTTGTGGAAAGTACCGCCTTATTATCTATATAACGAAGGATTACTATCACATTCCTGAAAAACTACGACAGTACCAGTAAATACCGAATGTTTTAAATAGGGCAGTTATGCTCTTGTTAACATATCACTGTGGATATACTTTTGTCTCAGAAAGTTGATTGATACGGATGATCTGTTTTACTCTCATCCAATGTCCAGAACCGTCCAGAAAGTAATTTTCCAATTCCCTTGAAAAACCAACCCGATCTTAATCGGGAGACACTTCACCGACAATCAACTTTCTATTTTTTTGATCAATGGTCCCGTTTTATAAATCCAATACCTGCTGAAAAGTAAACTAAAACCAAAACACTGTTAAACCTGTCCTTATGAAGTTCAACGCCTAAAGATTTTTTTCTTTTCATAACAGTAACATCAAGCCCCGGTCCTCATAACGCCGGGGTTTTTAGTTGACCACACCCAATCTTTAAGTTCTAACATTTATTGCCAAAGTCAACATTCCTATTATTCAGCCAAGACGGACACAATGATTCACCGTATTCAATGAATCTGTCACTCTGTGATCGCTGTGGCTTTATAGTTTGGTGATGTCTTTTAGTAATTCCCGGCAATAAGGTATGCTCTTGGTTCACCTACTGTAAATTTTTTTCTTCCGGGTATGCTATACACTTCCTTCAGATGCAGCCCGGCCTGCTGCAGCAGGGCATCCATTTCATTGAGTGAGTAGATATAATCGATACCCTTTTTTGTTTCTTGCGTACCATCCGGGGCAATCATTATACTTTCCATTTCCATCCTGGTGGGTCGAAAGGAAAGTTTTGCTTCTGTAAGAAATTTATACTCCCCTATCTTACTCCAGCTGTTAACAACTGGTTTATTAAATACTATTTCTGCAATTGACCAACTGTTTATCAGCAAATGTCCCCCGGGTTTAAGATGTGCAGCTATATTGCTGAACAGTCTTATCGTATCTGCTGCATTAAAAAAATTCAGGCTGTTGCCCATACAAATGGCCAGATTAAAATCAGTCTCTAGAGGATAAGTGATCACATCATGCTTTACAGCTTGCAATGGTAAATTATCCTTTTCTGCCACCTGTTTTATTTCATCAATGTAATCTCCCAGATTATCAACAGCAGTTACCACTATCCCTTTTTTGGCCAAAGCAATGGCATGTCTGCCATATCCGCACATCAGGTCAAGCACTTTACTTCCTGGTTGCAGGCCAAAATGAGGAACCATGAAATCAACTTCTTTAACAGTCAATTCATCCGGAATAAGGGTCTTCCATATTTCCTTATAATGACCATCAAAAAAAGTATCGTTGATATTGCTCATGTGCAGATTAAATAAACCGGGTTAGCGCAACAAAAATGCCGGGGTATTTCCCGGCAAAAAACCTATTCTAACAATTTATTCCGGGTGGCATACATTACCAGGCCGGCGATGGTCTTGGCCCCTACTTTCTGTTTCATGTTCTGGCGAATGGTTTCTATAGTGCGGGGGCTCAGAAATACTTCTTTGGAGATCTCTTCTGTTGTTTTATCATCTGCTATCAGTTTTAATATACGTAGTTCTTTTTCTGATAGCTTTACAGGGTTGGGATAAAATTGCCGTACCGTCTTTTTATGCTGTAGTTTCAGCAGCACTGCTTTATTTACCAGTTCATTAAAATAAAAATCATCATTCATACAGGTGAGGATAGCCTGGTATATCTCTTCGGGGTCTGTTGTTTTAGTAAGGTAGGCATTGGCTCCCATTTCCATCATTTTGGTGATCATCTCCTGGTCATCATACATAGTCAGTACGATGATCTTGATGGACTCATATTCCTTACGGATAAGACTGATGGCATTGATACCATCCACATGTGGCATCCGGATGTCCATAAGGATCACATCAGGTTGCTTCAGCTGCAGTTTGTGCATCAGGTCCTTGCCGTCTTCTGCTTCCCAAAGAATTTTCAGGTAATCTTTCTCCCTCAGCGCCATGCGGATGCCATCACGGAATATTTTGTGGTCATCAGCAATCGCCACTTTGATTTGCTGGGTTGTAGTGGACATGAGATATTGGTTTTTTAATTTATTTTAATGGGTAACGCTATTGAGTAAAAATACGTTAATTTTAGTATTATCCGCATTATGGAGAAATTTCTTTTGGGTATTTTACCTCACCCCGTCAATAATCAAATTAAAAGAATATGCCCGTCCACCCCTCTCCACATGGAGAGGGGGATGAAATAATGCTGAATCCGCAAAACTGACTCGAGGGGGTGAGGTAAATCAGTTTTTCAATGAGTAATTAAATGAAAACTGGTAGATAGGAAGGGAGTAATTTATTTCCGGCTTCTTTACATATTTGTAATAAAGCACTTTTATATTGACGAGGTTATTGATCTCTACTCCCCAGCCAAGGCTCCAGCCATGATAAACTCCGTTGGTTTCTATAGCGGGGATTATTTCTTTTAATTGCTTATCGCCTGTTTTGCAAAGGATATAGCGGCCTGCCAGCCAGAAAATACCTACGTTTTTACTGTTGTTCCTCTCCCAGGCGCCTGTTTGAAAATATAGGCCCGTGGAGCCGAAACTGTTTAAAAAATTGATGGGCTTGCCGGTGGACGGTTCTGAAACCGGACCTGTTTTATAACCCGTAAGAATGCGGATGCCCCCATGATACATAAACCCGGCACGGGTTAATTTTTCGGCTTTGCGGTTAAAGAAAATCACTCCATCTATTGACATATTAGCCAACCCGCTGAGCGGATTGATAAAACTACTGACCAGATGTTCGTTGGACCGCTGCCCGCCAACAGCTTGCTGGTTTTGAAAATTATTGGAAGATACACCGCTGTAAATAGAAAGCGGGATGGCAAACCTGCCCGGCTCACCGATAAATAAACGGATAAACCGTGCAGAAGCATTTACCTGGCCGTTGTTTACAATGTCTATAAAACCGGAAGTAAGGATTTCGGGTTTGTATTCCCTGTAAGAGGCGCCTTTTACTGAGTTCTTTGCCGAAACAGTCAGGCCGGGTTGCTTAAGAATGCTGTCTTTTACCTGGAGAAAGGCACTTACAGGTATCAGCCAAAATAATATTGACAAAAAAATCTTCATAGCATAAATTGAATATGCTTTTGATTAGAACAAACATGAAAAAGCCGATACTTAACTGCAAGTGATTTCTTGTATGCTACTTTTTGTTGAGTCCAAACCGATAACAAATATTAGCAATAAGCCATTTATTATTGTTAGGCGTACTGAAAACCTGGTTATAAGATGGGAAAATATTAATATAATTATTCTTAGCTATTTTAAATGAATAGCCAATAGTAGCCCCTGCAACAAAACGGGTACGGCCACTGAATATACCATATCCATAAAAGGAAAAACCTGCATCGGCTCCTACAAAAAAACCAGAGTTCAAAAAATAAGTCTGATACCCCGCTTTTAAAAGTGTTGAGGAACTGGCATCCGTTACTGGTAAATTTTTTGCGCCAAAAGACAAATAGGAAAGATGCGCAGTAACTGATCCTAATTGGGCAGTTCCGAAATTAGCCTGCAAATTTCCACCAATTCCATTTTTGTAGTAATAGCTGAAATTCTTATTGGACACAGCAAAACCCATTGAAGGCCCGCCGCTGAGCCAAACAGAACCTTTTTGACACTTACCTGGCTTACTCATAAGCAATATCATCAGCACGGCAGTAAAATAATATTTCATATTTCTTATTTTAAAAGAGTAATGGGTATGCCAACACTTAAGCCAAATACAGTACCCCTGCTTCGCAATACCAGTTTTGGCACATCTACCTGTTTGGCAGGATCATTCCAATAACCATAGCGATAGTGAATATCGAAATGGGCCATGTCCTTCAACCCCTGGTTGTAAAATAAATTAACAGATAACTTTCTTTTTCCCCTCTTGTTAACAAAATCAAATCCACCAGTTCCTCTTACGAATAACCCGAAACCATCCCGATAATGAACCGCATCATAAGCCATATAAGTATATTGGTTTGATGCACCATCAGAAGAATTGGCATACAGGTTTCTGTAGTAACCCTTGCTTCTGTTAAAACTGACACCAACACCTGCTGAATAGTTAAACCTTATTTTAGAATCAAACAGGAACCCTTTTTCCTTTTTTCCTTCCTTTTGCAATGCATAGCTGAAAATAAAATGATCAATTGCTGTTCCAAAATTTATCCTGACATGCCCCAAAAGTTGCTCAGTATTGGGAGGCAGCATATATTTATTAACCAGTTTAAAATATTTTTCAAATGGCATCTGTTCCACCGAAAATTTGTGATTCACTTTTTTCCGGCGATAAATTATATCCACTCCCCAACTCAGGTTTATTCTGGCAACGCTTGGTTTAAACTCCTGGCTGTTGTGCCCGCCCGTATAGGATATACCTGAGAATGGAGCGGTTAAGTTAACAACACTATACAGCTTTTGGGTATTCCCATTTTGCTGAATAGAAATAAAGATCATTATATAAATAAGTTTCCTCATAGTCAGAAAAGAACCGGTATAACTCTTAACTGAACTGAGTTATACCGGTATTTTAATATAAATATCCTGATTTGATATTATAATGCTGTCTGAGAAAAGGGGTACTTACATTATCATACTGCCTGTTCATTTCATTATTATGTATAGCTCCATCCAGTTCAATAGCCAGCTTGGATTCATGACAGTAAAAATAAAGTACATAAGTATCGATTGCTTGTTGCCGCCTGAATTTTTTTGCCCATCAACTGGCGGTTTCGCAAATACAGCCAAAGTTTTTTCTCCGCTTCCGTTTCTGTACGGCGCAACTGCCGGGCATTTTCAAAAGTTGAGGCTTTGGCACCCTTATGCAGGTTTTCTGTGTATTCATCAGAACTACTCATATCCTAAAATAAAACATTTGTGAAACAGTCTGTTGAAGTTTACCACACTCCGTCTGCAATCAAGCCAAAAGATTATGCCCGTCCACCCCATCTCCACCTGGAGAGGGGGTGAAATAATGCCGAAACCCGATAACTGTTTCAAGGGGGTGAGGCATAATCGTAAATTTTCATTTCTCCTATCGTATAATTGCATTCCTGCCCGGAAACTATACGATTGAACTCGTAAAAACTGAAAGTTTAAAATCCCGGAGTATTGCTCTTGTGCACATCAGTATGTGGATATACTTTTGACTCAGTTGATTGACAAAAGATGGAGCCCCTATTTTTTCGTCCAATGTCCTTAGAAACCGTCCTGAATGTAATTTCCAAATCCCTTGAATGCCATAGCGAAGTCCAATGTCAATCAACTTCCTTTTTTTGAAATATGTGTGAGTTATTTTTGAATTGACCAGGTTCCCTTTTCCACTCGCCACTTACCCTTCCTTTCTTTATCCACACCTGTTAATAACCGTGAATTTACACGGTAAACTTACTATTTTTACAACCGTAAATTTACTAATTTTACTTAGTTATTTTACCCATTTTAATCAAGTATTATTCCGACAAAAAATCTCCTAAAGCCTTATCTATTAAGGGTTTTGGAAGGTAATAAGGGTAATCACCCGGTTTAAAAGCAATTGTATTAGGTCAGAAGGATTTCCATATTTGACTGTCAAATTAATTTGAGAAAAGGCTTAAAATGTTACTGTTATGAAAAGGTATGCAAATGAAGATGTAGGTATTTTAGTTTGGGAAGAGTAATAAACTACTCCGCTCCAAAAAATGAGTTAATCATTTCTAAAAAGTTTTTCTATTTTTGGACAAAATCCAAATTATAGAAGAGCTTTTTACATATATACTAGAGAGTTCATACATTCTAATTCCTTTTATCTTTCTTTTCACTAAAGATAAAAAAAATCACCTTTTTTTTACTCTTGCACTATACGGGTTTATTTTTTTCTTCTACCTACACTTTTATTATGATTTTCCCAAGAGCCTCAGAAAAATTCAACAATCGTTTTACACTCTACTAGAATATTCTTTTTTTTCATGGATAATATGGTTTAATGTCAAAAGTCTTAAATTCAAAAAAAATATCCTAATTATATCTTTTATTTTCTTGGTTTTTCACATAAGTTATTTTCTTTACTCTAAACCACAAAAGATAGACTCAGTTCCAATTGGAGTTGAAACAATTTTAATTTTCCTTTTTTCTTTTTTTTATTTCCAACAATTTTTAAAGTATAATATTTCCAAGAATATATATGAGTATCCCAGCTTTTGGCTGATTGTAGGTATAATAATTTACCTTGGAAGTGGATTCTTCTTTAATATTCTAGCAAATAATGTTACCGATCAGCAGTTTGAAAATTACTGGCATCTAACATACATTCCTGAAATCTTAAAAAATCTATTATTTGCAATGGTATTACTTGGATACCCTTCATATATAAATGAACAACCAAATTCTAAACTCAAAAAATCTGATATTCCAAACTTAGATATTATATAAATTCCACCCATTACTAACCTACCTATATGTTCTTACTGCAAGCCACCAACAGTTCCGGAGTTTCCTTTGTGCTTTTACTGGGCACCCTGGGTATGCTGTTGCTTACCGTAGGCTTGATCATTTTCATTATTCTTCACCAGCGAAGGGTAAAACGCTTTAATGAAAAGATACAAACCATGGAGCAGGCCCAACAAAGATTGTTGCTGAACGCTTCCATCAAACTTCAGGAAGAAGAACGTCAACGCCTGGCTGCTGACCTGCATGACGATGCCGGACCCCTGCTGGCCACGGCCCGGCTTTACCTGAATGAGAACCTGGTGAACCAGGATAAGGCTACCCAGTTACAATCTATCTTCCAGGCAAGACAGATCATTGATGATACCATACAACTGGTGCGTAATATCAGCCACAGCCTGATGCCACCCACCCTTAAAAATTTTGGATTAGAATCCGCCATCAATGACCTGTTCCAGAAAATCAGCGGCTCCGGTGCCATCAATGCCAGCAGCCGTTTTCATGAGTATAAAGAAAGGCTGAAAGAAGAAAAGGAACTGATCATTTTCCGCGTAGTGCAGGAGCTTATCAATAATATTCTTAAACACAGTAACTCCAGTTTTATCCATCTCACCCAGAACGTTCATGCCGGCAAGTTTTACCTTCGCATCCATCACGACGGAAGAGGGCTGGTACAGGCTGATTTTGAAAAGCTGAATAAAAGTAATGTCGGACTCGGTCTGAAAAACATTACCAGCCGCCTGCGGGTAGTAGATGGCAATATCAATTTTGAAAAGGATATTTCACAAACTTATTACAAGGTGACCATTGAGTTGCCCAAAGATGAACCTTACGAATAAGAGATGCGCTAAGGTTTGTTCCTGATTATTTGCTAATTTTATCCCTTATCTGATACTATGGGAATCATCAAGGTAGCAATAGCTGACGATCATAAAATTTTTCGCAAGGGAGTTATCCTTTCGTTGCGTCCTTATTCCAATGTAAAATTTGTACAAGAGGCAGAGAACGGTGAGGATCTGCTCAACGGTTTAGCCGCTTCTGAACCCGATGTGGTACTGATGGATTTGCGTATGCCCGGCAAGGATGGCATAGAAGCTACCAAAACAATCAGCAAACAATATCCCCAGATAAAGGTCCTTATCCTGAGTATGTACGAAGATGAACGTTTTGTATATCACCTGATGGAGAATGGCGCCAATGGTTATTTATTAAAAAGTGCAGAGCCACAGGAGATCCGCAGGGCCATCATGGAAGTGTATGAGAAGGGTTATTACCTGAATAATTTTGTGAACCGGATACTGTTGAAAAAATCTCATTCCCGGCAAAAAGTGGTACCCTCACTGAACAGTGAAATTACCCTGAGTGATAAAGAAAAAGATGTGCTCCGCTTTATTTGCATGGAATTTACAGCTGCAGAAATTGCTCAAAAGATGGAAATCAGCCCCCGAACTGTTGAGGCCATTAAAGACAGGCTGATGGAACGGTTTGGCAGTAAGAATACAGCGGGATTAGTTTTCTTTGCGGTGAAGAATAATTTGATAGAGTGAGAGCTGAAATATGAAGTAAGAGGAAGGAAGTATGAATCCAAATAGACTGAAATCTAAAATGTCTTCCAGTTTCCATACAACTTAAAAATTTTAGCCCCTGTCTCGTCACATTTCATGCTAATCCGGGTATAAACATCTGCAGAAACATAACCACAATCTCTTGAAAAAAGCAGCCATACCTTTGTTTCTTCCAGTGATCCCATGGAGTAGATAAGATATTTCCTGAATTCGTTTTCATAGACCCTTTTACCCCAACCCTCAGCAATATTTGCTGAAATTGACCTTGACGACCGGATAATCTGATCGGTCAGCGAATATTTTTCTTCTTTCGGGAAATTTTTTGCCAGGTGATAAATATCCATGGCCAGGGCATATGAAATATTGAATACATCAAGATCAGCCACCGCCTTTATCATAGTAAGGTATTTAAACTTTTTTAGCAATAAGGCACAAAAAACTCCTACCTACTACCTCATTCTTCCTACTTCTTACCTCCTACTTCCTACCTCCTTCTTCACACCTCAATCTCCGGAATATCTCCTTCAACGATAAGCCTGCCTGCAGTCTTTGCTTTTATCTCTTCCACACTTACACCAGGCGCCCTTTCCAGCAGTTTAAACCCATCCGGCGTTACATCAAGTACGGCAAGGTCTGAAACTATCTTCTTAACACATCCTGCACCTGTCAATGGCAATGTACAAGCGGGTAATAATTTAGATTCTCCTTTGGGATTGGTATGCATCATCGCCACAATGATATTTTTTGCACTGGCCACCAGGTCCATCGCCCCACCCATGCCTTTTACCATTTTACCAGGAATCTTCCAGTTAGCGATATCTCCCTTATCGCTTACTTCCATTGCACCTAGTACGGTAAGGTCAACTTTACCGGCCCTGATCATTCCAAAACTCATGGCAGAATCAAAAAAAACTGACCCGGGCACCGTAGTGATTGTTTGTTTACCTGCATTTATTAAATCCGGATCTTCATCTCCTTCAAGAGGGAAAGGCCCCATTCCTAACAACCCATTCTCGCTTTGCAATACCACATTCATATCCTCCGGAATATAATTAGCCACCAAAGTTGGTATCCCTATTCCAAGGTTCACATAGTATCCCTCTTTTAATTCCCTGGAAATACGTTTTGCTATCTGTTCTTTAGTTAATGCCATGATGCTTTGAAGACCTGCCAACCAGCAGGCTGGTTTAAAAGTGATTTAAGTTGAAGACTCCCGGTCACTCAATTTCGTTTCCTGACTGTCCGCTGCTCAATCCGTTTTTCATAATCAGTTCCCTGGAAAATGCGGTGTACATAAATACCCGGGGTATGTACTGCATCGGGATCAAGTTCGCCTTCCGGAACCAATATCTCTACTTCAGCAATTGTTACCTTACCAGCCATTGCCATCAGCGGATTGAAATTCCGGGCAGTCTCTTTATAAATAAGATTGCCCTGCGTATCCCCTTTCCAGGCTTTCACAAGGGCAAAATCTGCTTCAAAAGCCAATTCCAGCAAATAGTCCTTGCCATTAAATTGCCGTACCTCCTTTCCCTCCGCCACTTCTGTGCCCACTCCTGCCGGTGTAAAGATGGCGGGCATGCCATACCCTGTTGCCAAACAACGGGTAGCCAGCGTTCCCTGCGGAATAAGTTCCACCTGCAATTCACCACTCAATAACTGTCGTTCAAACTCGGCATTTTCACCTACATAAGATGAAATCATCTTTTTCACCTGCTTTTGCTTCAGCATTAATCCAATACCAAAGTCATCTACACCGGCATTATTGGAAATGCAGGTAAGATTACCCACCCCTTTTTTCACCAAAGCAGCAATACAGTTTTCCGGTATCCCGCAAAGACCGAAACCACCCAACATGATTGTTACTCCATCGGTAATATCTTTTATTGCTTCATCAGCTCCTGCTACTACTTTATTCATGAAATGAAATATTAGAAAGTAAAATTAAGCAACTTGAAATAATCCGCCGGTTTGAAGATTACCGGTTAGTCCAGCGATACCGGCTTGATTTTCCGGGGTGAAGTTGTATCAGTAGAAGGTCCGGTTTGTTGTAAAGAATCCTCCAGCGGTACAGGTTTAATCTGTTGGGTAGGCGCTTCATCAGACATTTTGCTGATAGAATCCATTATGGGCCACATTAATTCAGGATTGGAACGGTAAAATGAAAAACTCTTTTTGAAATCCTCTTCACTTATTTTATGAATACCTAAAATACGGTTATACATTTTAAAACCCGCTACCCTTTTATTGAGCGAACTATCTTTTATCACCATGTAATTATTAATAAAATGGTCCGCTCGTATCATATCCCAGAGCACTGCCTGCATCTTTTGCTGTGCCAGTACATTTCCGGGTATACTGCTTTTCTTTTTACACCCGGCACTGCCTGCTACAAGGATAAAAAAAAATAGGATTACAATTCTCATTTCAACTCTTTATTGTACAGCGATGTATTAGTGATATCAAGACGGGTAAGTAATTCTTTGGCCCTGCTTTTCTGTTCCGCATTGGCCTTGCTGAATATTTTAACCAACTCATTTGCCTTTCCCTGGAAAAAGAATTGCATGATCATAGAATTGGGGTTCTCACTATTAATAGAGTTGAGAAAGTTTAAACAATTGATGATACCGCTACGGCCGGCATCTTCATTCTCAAAAAAAACATCGATCCCTGACCGGTAGTAAGAATAAATAGCATCATGAATAAGCGCAAAGCGGTTATTATTCATATTTTCCGCCAGCCAATACCTGTTCCGCAGACTCTCAAAAGATTTCCAGCCAGTAATATCCCTGCCGTCCGGAGCATTATTTACAATATTCCATGCTTTTTGAAAATACATATCACCTCCACGAAGTGAATACGAATCATAATCAAAACCGAGGATCATATTGACATAAAAAGCAAGTGTAGCGGTAAGGTTACCCACCATCGGATCATTACCCTGCACCCTGTTCTCATTAAATTCAATGGGCTGAAACTCCTGGTACTTAAAAACGAGATTATCATCCTGGAAATTCATAAGCGGGGAGTCGTAGGTAGTACTATAAGCCGGCCGGGCTGCCTGAACTGTCATTTTTCCTTTAAAGATATTATTACCCATATCCTGCTCAATAGTGATAAGAAAACTACACTGAATCTTTTCTGAAGGCTGGAAGACATCAGTTGTCCATTTACGGGTATTCAGAAAATTAGTGAGCCCTGTCTGTAAAGTTTGAAATATTTTTTTGTCAACCTGGGTACTCACTTTACTGGTGATGACTGACAAACGGGCCTGTATCTCCTGGCCCTGCACGAACCCCATAAAAAAAATGAATATAAAAAGTATCAGACTTCTTTTATGCATAATACAGACGGATTATAGTGTCAACAATATCTTTTGCCACATCGGTTTTCGATTTGGTATCAAAGCTGAATTCCTGCCCGCTTTTATCGAAAATAGTGATCTTATTAGTGTCAAAACCAAAACCGGCACCGGCATCCATCATGGAATTTAAAATGATCATATCTGCATTTTTCTTAGCAAGCTTTTCCAGTGCATTTTTCTTCTCATCATTTGTTTCCAGTGCAAAGCCCACGAGTACCTGTTTACTATTTTTCTTTTCACCCAGGCTTTTCAAAATATCCTTTGTTTTGGATAAGGTTATCGTAAGAGAGTCGGATTTTTTTTTGATCTTCTGATCAGCTGTTTCCACCGGGGTATAATCAGCCACTGCAGCTGCCATTACAGTAAGGTCAGATCCCGGGTAACTTTCATGACAGGATTTATACATCTGGTCTGCTGTTTTCACTCTCACTACAGCTATCCCTTCTGCTGAAAACTCGTATTGTGAAGGTCCCATTACCAGTGTTACCGCTGCACCACGATGATATAATTCCTTTGCAATAGCAATCCCCATTTTACCAGATGAATGATTGCCTATAAAACGAACCGGGTCGATTGGTTCGTATGTGGGCCCTGCAGTCACTAATGCTTTTTTCCCTTCAAGTGGCCGGGTCAAAAAAAAATTAGTAGTGATATACTCAATGATCCGCTCAGGTTCTGCCATCCTGCCTTCACCATTCAACCCACTTGCAAGGTCTCCCTTTTCTACCGGAATGATCTGATTGCCGAAACTTTCCAGCCTAACCAGGTTGGCTTTTGTGGAGGGATGATGCCACATATCTTCATCCATGGCTGGGGCTGCAACAACCGGACATGTAGCTGACAGGTAAGTAGCCAGCAGAAGGTTATCACATAGCCCATTAGCCATCTTTGCCAATGTATTGCAGCTTAGGGGAGCTATCACCATTACATCTGCCCAGCGACCGAGCATCACATGATTGGCCCAGCTTTGTTCATCGAAAAGATCTATAATAACCGGGTTACGGCTCAGGGTGGATAAGGTAAGCGGAGAAACAAAGTCTTTGGCAGATGGTGTCATGATTACTTTTACTTCTGCACCTGCCTTGATAAGTAACCTGACGAGGTAAACAGATTTATAAGCAGCTATACTGCCAGTAATTCCCACTAATATTTTTTTACCTGCCAACATTGGTTATCAAAAGTACCATTTACTTGTAAAAGCTCATAGCTGATTAAGCAAATAGCTGTTAAATATAAAAAGCGACGGGAACCCATCGCTTTAGAAATTCTTAAAAATTTAGTTTTACCGTTTTAGCTGAACAGCTCATCTTCTCCTTTACGGAAATACACTTTATCATCCAGGAATTCCTGTGTAGCCAACAAGGCAGGGTTGGGCATTCTCTCGTATGCACGGGAAATCTCAATTTGCTCCTTATTCTCATGAATTTCTTCCAGGCTGTCTGTATGACTGGCAAATTCTTCCAGCTTGTTATGCAATTCTTCCTTCAACGAAATATTAATCTGGTTAGCCCTTTTTCCGACAATGGAAATGGATTCATAAAGATTACCGGTCTTCCCTTTTATTTCATCCAGGTTACGGGTTTCCACATTGTTGGTGATACCTGCGCTAAGCTGGCGTCTTAGTTTGCTCATTATTTAAGTTTTTAATATTAGTTTGAGATAAATTTAAAAATATTTCAGCTTCTTTTTTCAATTTACTATCAGGAAATCTGTCAGTAAACTCATAGCATTCACTTATCACCTGTTCAAACCGCTCCACTTTCTTTTCTTCTATACTTAGTTCTGCAAAACGATAATAGGACTTAATGATCATCAGCTTATACTCATCTCCACGCATTGACTCAGGATACGAATTCAATAAAGCACTGAATGCCACTCCTGCTGCCCTGAACTGCCCAAGGTCGTAATATAGCTGTGCACTTTTATAATCTTTCGATTCAAGCTTTGCCCTGCAAACATCTATGATATCAGTAGCTTCTTTATTGCGGGGCGATCCGGGATGAGTATTGATAAAGGTCTGCATCATACCCATAGCCCTCATTGTATTGGTTTGATCAAGTTCTGGCTTAGGGGATTGTTTGTAAAAAGAATAAGCCCGCATGTAATCAACTTCTTCTGCTTTGGTACTGTTTGGAAAAATTTCAAGATAGCTTTTGAATAAGTTTTCAGCATTCATGTAGTCACCCAGGTTATAGGCGCAATATGCGTACTTGTAATATATATCCTCAAACTCTTTACTTGCCTTATAATAGGGCATTATATCTTCATACACCTGCTGCGCCTTTGTGTATTGCTTTTTAACAAAGAACTGCTCTGCCATCCGCAATTTATAAGCCGGGTCAGGGTTCTTCAGTAATTTATTCATTCCCTTCCCACAGCTACTTAAGATTATAACTGAGAAAATGATCCCTGATAAAATGCTAAGGAAACTGTGAATGGGTTTTATGACACGGGAAAAAGAGTAATTCATAAAGGAGTGCAAAGTTAACTGATACCGGCAAAACTTACGTAAAAAAAATAAGCAGCCAAACCCTTGAAGTTAAGGTTATTATAAAGCTGGTAGCTATACCCCCATTAAAAAAAACCCTCCCCTGATTAATCGGGGGAGGGCCTATTTAGCAAAAAGTATGAAATATTAGTTCTTGCGAAGATTAGGATGTGGAGGTTCTACCCTGTTTGGTCCTTCTTCACCTTCACCAGCAGCACGAAGATCAACAGTATTGCAATCGCCGCCTTCCTGGCCGTAGTTGAAGATAAATCTGTCCTGGCTAATGCCTTCTTTATCAACCATGTGATTGATAACTGCATTTACATGATCCCAGCTTAACTGCTGCTCTTTTTTACTAGAAGAGCAATAACCTACTACTACTACTTTACAACCTGGATTATTACGCAATTTAGAAGCTACTGTTGCTAAAACAGCTTTGGTATCATCGCTGAGTTTATTAGAACCTGCTTTAAAAGATACACTTGGTAATGCACCGAGTAAAGTAGCACAATCATTAGCTTGCTTAATGAAACCTTCAAAACATTTTTCATCAGGGCAAGGAACAGGGCATTTACCTACGCCGTCTGCATCAACAGGCTGGCAATATGTAGGAGTGATCAGTTCTTTATCCTTACAATCAGGAACACCATCACCATCAGTATCAAGACTTACACCATGAGAATCCACAGGACAACCTGCAGGTGTCTGCTCACGGTCAAACTGATCTGTAATACCATCACCATCAGTATCAGGTAATACTGGCTTTGGTAAACGCATCAAACGGGGATTCCTGATTTCACTGTAAGCATAATCAAGCGGATTTAACCACCATAGTGGCTCAACTGATTTTGCACCCAGGTTGATATTCAAACCAACGCTCAGGTAATTATAAGAATCGAAATCACGGGTTAAAGTAGCATCACCCCAGGCTGCTTCCTGCCAACGCTGTCCATCCAGCAAATCATCTTTGATAAAAGTCCAACGGTCTTCAATAGCAAGATTCAACCTGTTGCTCAATTTAAATGCAACACCTGCACCTACTGTACCGGAAGGCTTAAAAGTATCGCCAAACAATTTTGGACGACGATCACCCTGGTTTTCTGCCGGAGTTTCAAAACTATCATCAAGAACATCATTCTTCATATTCTTGATAAAATCTTTACGATTTTTATAGGCTGCCTGGTTGATAGCATTAAAATTATATTTAGAAGATCCATCTAAGGCATTCACTTTGGTATCATAGATACTACCGCCGATACCGGCAAATCCGTAAAAATTAAATCCTGTTTTAGATTTGTGGAAACGAATATTATTTAACGTTACAACTCCTTCAAGGCTTAAATCCTGCACTTTTGTTTTGTAGTTGTAAAAAATTTGCTCAAAAGGAGTACTTGTTAAACCAGTTTTAGAAGAGACAATCTGGCGTACACCGCCTGCGCCTGTAATCGCCTGTGGAGCCGAATAACGCTGGTTGGGATCAGAAATATTTGCACCCCATGCTGGATTCTTAGCATAGTTTTCATTGGCTCTGAAACTATACCCTTTACCTATTCCATACATGTATTCAAGACGTAAAGAAAAGATATAACCAAATGCTTTTCTGATGTGTGCTCCAAAACCCGGAGATACAAATTGTGCCGGAACATCACCACTTACCTGGAACAAACCACCTTTAATACCAAGTTCCCACTGATTGCGGGGCTTTGAAGGGAAATTATATGTACCATTAAGGAACTCAGTGTGCTGAGGCATCCTTTTACTCGGAACCAGGGAAGAATCTTTTACGTCATAACTGGCCCCGACCCTTTGCGAGAAACCATAAGACGCTAACAGGCAAAATGCGCCTGCCAGAAATAAATACTTTTTGCTTGCCATAACTAAGGATTAAGATTTGTGAACAATGTCCTAAATATTTCGCAAAAATAGATAATGGGCGTTAATTACCAAATTTTTATGACAATTATTTGCCCTTTTGTCCATTATTTTTCAATTACTTAGTCAATTTTTGAGTGTATTTTGTTGCATCTGCTGACAATTATTTTTTTGCCCGTAAATTGCCCTGATTTTGGCAATGCAACTACCCACTGACCTGATAAAACCCGAATTAAAAATCTTTGAAACACGATTCAAAGAAGCTGTTCGCAGCCAAGCACCCCTTTTAGACCGCATTATGAGGTATGTGGTGAAACGTAAGGGTAAACAACTCCGACCCATGTTTGTGTTACTTTCTGCCAAACTTTGTGGTGATATCAACGAACCGGCATACAGGGCCGCATCCCTGGTAGAACTGCTTCATACTGCGACACTTGTACATGACGACGTAGTTGATGATTCAATGGAAAGAAGGGGTTTTTTTTCTCCTTATGCCCTTTGGAAAGCAAAAGCCAATGTACTTATTGGCGACTATTTACTGGCTAAAGGACTCCTGCTTTCTCTCGATAATAATGATTACCAAATCCTCCATATCCTTTCTGATGCGGTCCGCAAAATGAGTGAAGGAGAATTGCTGCAACTGGAAAAAGCCCGAAGCCTGAACCTGAAAGAAGAGGTTTATTACGAGATAATCCGGAATAAAACTGCTTCCCTCCTGGCATCTGCCTGTGCGGCAGGAGCATGGGCTTCCAGCCAGGACGAAGCAATAACAGAAAAAATGAGATTGTTTGGTGAAACAACCGGCATGGCATTTCAGATTAAAGACGATTTATTTGATTATGCCAGTGAAAATGTAGGCAAGCCCACCGGAAATGATATAAAGGAAAAGAAATTGACTCTCCCCTTAATCTATACCCTGAATAATACGGATAAAGAGACCCGGCGAAAGATTATTTACATCGTAAAAAATAACAACCAGGATAAAGAAAAAGTAAAATGGGTAATAGATAAAGTGACGGCAATTGGTGGAATTGCCTATGCAACTGAAAAAATGAATGCCTACAAGAAAGACGCCCTTGACATCCTGCATCAATTCCATGAAAGCCCTGTCAGGCAAGGACTTGAAGATATGGTCCTGTTTGTAACTGACCGTAAATATTAATTTTTTACCTTAAACATATAATTCATCATTGATTGGTAATGCAAAAAAGATGGAAAATATTAACAGCTGACCAGCAAAAAGTGAATGTATTACAACGGTCACTGAAAATACATCCGGTTATTTGCAAAATTCTGATACAACGGGGCATTGAAACATTTGAGCAGGCAAAAGATTTTTTCCGGCCCCAACTAACGGCATTGCATAGCCCGTGGCTGATGAAGGATATGGATAAAGCTGTGGAACGGGTTACCAGGGCAGTTAACCTAAAGGAAAAAATTCTTGTTTTTGGAGACTATGATGTAGACGGAACAACTGCCGTTGCCAGTATGTACCAGTTTCTTAAGAAGATTCACTCCAACCTTGATTTTTACATCCCCCACCGTTACCGGGAAGGTTATGGCATCAGTAAGGCGGGAATTGATTTTGCGAAAGCAAATGGGTTTTCTTTAATTATTTCTCTTGATTGTGGTATTAAGTCAGCAGACTTAATCGGTTATGCAAAAGAACTGGCTATAGATTTTATTGTTTGCGATCACCATTTACCTGATGAAATATTACCACCTGCTGTTGCAATTCTTAATCCAAAACAAAAAGACTGTAATTATCCTTTTAAAGAACTTTGCGGTTGTGGAGTCGGCTTTAAGCTTATGTGCGCCCTGTCAGAAAAAATGCAACTGCCTGAAAATGCAGCATTCGAATATCTTGATCTCCTGGCGACTGCAATTGCAGCAGACATAGTACCTGTTGCCGGGGAAAACAGGATATTAGCTTTCCATGGCTTGATAAAGGCAAATAAAAATCCAAATTACGGCATCAGGGCTTTATCAAAATTAAGCGGCCTGGTAAAGGACCTCCATATTACCAACCTGGTATTTATGATTGCGCCAAAAGTAAATGCTGCCGGCAGGATGGATGATGCCAGAAAGGCTGTACAGATGTTTGTAGCGAACACAGAAGAGGAGGCCCTACTATATGCTGAACAGCTGCATAGTGATAACACCGACAGAAAGGAAGCTGATAAAAGCATAACAGAGGAAGCGTTAGCTCTAATACATGGAAAAGAAGAATGGATAAAAAGAAAGTCAACTCTAGTTTTTCAACCTCACTGGCATAAAGGAGTAGTTGGAATAGTGGCATCCCGGTTAATAGAACATCATTATCGTCCAACTATTGTGCTTACACAGTCCGGCGAATATGCGGCGGGCAGTGCAAGGAGTGTTCCCGGTTTTAATTTGTATGAAGCTATCCATGCCTGCAGGGAACACTTGCTTGGCTATGGTGGCCATTTTGCAGCGGCTGGTATGACGTTAGAATTAGAAAAAGTGGATGCTTTCCGGGAAAAATTCGAAGAGATCGTATCATCCACTATTCAACCGGAACTGCTAATTCCGGAAATCATTATTGATGCAGAAATTTCATTAAAAGACATCAAACAAACTTTCTACGATATCATTAGCCAGATGGAACCATACGGACCGGAGAATCTCCGCCCGGTATTCATCACCAGGAATGTTATTAATTCCGGTTATTCAAAAATTGTAAAAGAAGAACATATACGATTTTCCCTGCGGGAAGATAATTTTATCATGAATGGAATTGGCTTTGGGATGGCTGGTAAATTTCACCTTTTGGATAACCAGCAGCCAATAGATATCGTGTATACAATTGATGAAAACGAATGGAATGAGACCAAATCGCTGCAACTGAAAGTTATTGATATACAGTCAACACAACCGTGACAGTTCTTTTCATAATAGCCTGACTTTACCTTATTTTTCTCCCTTACATTTGTCTACGAAAATGAGAACATGAAAAAAAATTTACTCTTTTTATTCCTGGTAATTCTGGTTGTAACAACAGAAAAATTAAAAGCACAGAGCAGTACCACTACACTTGACGTAGTTAGCTGGAATCTTGAATTCTTCGGAGCCCCCTATAACAGCGGACCTCCGGATAAAGACCTGCAGGAAGCCAATGCAAAAAAAATTATGCGCTACTTTGACGCCGACATTTATGGCCTGGTTGAAATAGTAGACACTGTACACCTCAGAAAATTAAGAGACTCTTTAGGAACAAATTTTGAATACATAATTGCGCCATACAGTACTGATGGC
>Ga0209063_1000554_pt1 | contig 24193 bp, 26 predicted proteins | sample KloWWTmeKNB19Kit_FD_187177 | JGI IMG/M metagenome (GOLD analysis project Ga0209063, IMG submission 187177) | Active sludge microbial communities from Klosterneuburg, Austria, studying microevolution and ecology of nitrifiers - Klosterneuburg... | ecosystem: Engineered > WWTP > Aerobic digester >... | reverse complement strand
GGGGTCGTGCTCGCGGGCCGCCTCGATCGCCGCCTCGAGTTCCTCGGGCTGCGACACCTTGGTGATGCCCATGCTCGACCCGGCCCGCGCGGGCTTGACGAACACCGGCCACGAGAGCCCGTGCACGGCATCCATCGCCGCGGCGCGGTCGCGCTGCCACTCCTTGTCGGTGATGACGACGTACGGGCCGACCGGCAGCCCCGCGGACGCCAGCAGCACCTTCATGACGTGCTTGTCCATCATCGCCGCGGATGCCGTGACCCCCGACCCGACGTACCTCACGTCCGCGAGGTCGAGCAGACCCTGGATCGTGCCGTCCTCACCGAACGGGCCGTGCAGCAGCGGGAAGACGACGTCGACCTCGCCCAGCGTGCGCGGCGGCTGCCCGGGCTCCTGGACGACGAAGGTGCGGTCGGTGGCACTGGTCGGCACGATGACGCTGGGGGCGCCGCTGGCGACCTCGGGGGTGTGCCCCGCCGCGAGGCGCAGCGACTGCGGGTCGTCCGGGGCGAGCACCCAGTGCCCGTCCTTGGCGATGCCGACGGGCACGACGTCGTAGCGGTCGCGGTCGAGCGCCTCCAACACGCTGGATGCCGTCGCGCACGAGACCGCGTGCTCCGAGGAGCGGCCACCGAACACGAGGGCGACGCGGACCCGGCGGGGCGCACCCGCATCATCGGAACGGACAGGCAGGGTCGGGTCGGTGCTCATCGCCGTCGACTCTATCGGCTGACCGGGCCGAATCCCGGGCGCAGGCCCGATGCAGGTCCGTGCTCCCGAGTGCTGGGCCTTGCTCCGCCGGAAGATCCTTGCTCCGGTTGTGCGCCCATGCAGCGGGCGCCCATGCAGCGGCGCACGACCGGAGCAAGGACTCACATCGGGGGCAAGGACCTGCGAGCGCATACCCTGACGCCGTGACGATGACTCCCGGCCAGCCCGAGCACCCCGACACCGACCACCTCTCACCCGCGACCCGCGTCGTCGCCCTCGGGCGTGAAGCCGCCGCCCCCGGCCAGCAGGTCGGGGCGCCACTCGTGCTCAGCTCGACGTATCACGCCGGCGGCGAGGTCATGTACGCCCGCTCGGGCAACCCGACGTGGAGCGCCTTCGAGCAGGCCCTGGGCGATCTCGAGGGCGGTGATGCGCTGGTGTTCGCCTCCGGCATGGCCGCGGTGTCGGCCGCGCTGTCCCTGCTCCCCCACGGCGGCACCGTCGTCGCCCCCGACGCCGCCTACAACGGTGTCGTCGCGACCCTGGAAGCCCGCGAGGCCGAAGGGTCGGCCACCGTGCGCCGGGTCGACGTCACCGACACCGCCGCCGTGATCGACGCCCTCGACGGCGCCGACCTGCTCTGGCTCGAGTCACCGACCAACCCGCTGCTCGAGGTCGCCGACCTGCCGGCGCTGCTCGGCGCCGCCCGCGAGCGCGGGGTGCTCTCGGTCGTCGACAACACCTTCGCCACTCCCCTGCTGCAGCGCCCCCTGGAGCACGGGGCCGATGTCGTCGTGCACTCGGTCACCAAGTACCTCGCCGGGCACAGCGACGTCCTGCTCGGTGCCGTCGTCACGGCCAGCACTCCGACCGGCCACGCCCTCCACGAGCGCCTGTTCACCCACCGCACCCTCGCCGGCGCGATCGCCGGCCCGATGGAGGTCTGGCTCGCGCTGCGTGGACTGCGCACCCTGCACCTTCGGGTCGAGCGGGCGCAGGCCAGCGCCCGTGAACTCGCCACCCGCCTGGCGAGCCATCGCGCGGTGACGCGCGTGCGGCATCCGGGATGGGGCGGGATCGTGTCGATCGAGGTCGCGGGCGGGGCGGATGCCGCGCAGCGGGTGTGCGAGTCGACGCACCTGTGGGTGTACTCGACGAGCCTGGGTGGCGTGGAGAGCCAGCTGGAGCGGCGACGCCGCATCCCGAGCGAGCCACCGCAGGTGCCCGAGAACCTCGTGCGGCTCTCGGTCGGCATCGAGGACGTCGACGACCTCTGGAACGACCTGAGCCAGGCCCTCGACCAGGCCTGACCCGGTCAGGCGGTTTCGGCCTTGCGGGGGCGCGAGAGCAGGGCCGAGACGACCTCCTGGGCGCTGCGGTCGTGCTGGATCATCGCGTCGACCTGCTCGATGATCGGCACGTCGACCCCGGTGTGCCGTGCCAGCTCGAGGATCGAGGTGCACGACTTCACACCCTCGGCCGTCTGCTTCGTGACGGCAATGACCTCCGAGACGGCCAGGCCCTGCCCGAGGCGCACCCCGAACGAGTGGTTGCGCGACAGCGGCGACATGCACGTCGCGATGAGGTCGCCCACCCCGGCGAGCCCGGCGAACGTCGGGGCCTCCCCACCGAGCGCCATGCCGAGGCGCATCGTCTCGGCCAGGCCGCGGGTGATGATCGAGGCCTTGGAGTTGTCGCCCATGCCCATGCCCTCGGCCATGCCGACGGCCAGCGCGATGACGTTCTTCACCGCGCCGCAGATCTCGGTTCCGACGACGTCGGAGCCGGTGTAGGGCCGGAAGTACGGCGCCGCGCAGGCAGCGGCGACGAGCTCGGCCATCGCCGGGCTCGACGACGCGACGACCGAGGCCGCAGGCTGCTTGACGGCGATCTCGCGGGCCAGGTTCGGCCCGGACACGATGACGACTCGCTCCGGCTCGACCCCACCGACCTCCGAGATCACCTCGGACATCCGTCGGGTCGTCCCCAGCTCGACCCCCTTCATGAGCGAGACGATCGCCGCCGACGACGGGAGCGCCGATCCCCAGACCTCGAGGTTGGCGCGCAGCGTCTGGGACGGCACCGCGAGCACGACGATGTCGGCACCCGCCGCGGCCTCGAACGGGTCGGTCGTGGCCCGGATGGTGCTGGGCAGGCGCAGCTCGGGCAGGTAGTCCTCGTTGGTGCCGGCGTTGATCTGGTCGACGACCTCCTGCCGTCGCCCCCACATCGTCACGCTCGTGCCCGCATCCGCGAGCACCGACGCGTACGCCGTTCCCCAGCTTCCCGTGCCGTACACCGCTGCGCTCGTCATGAGGCCTCCTTGAGGGGTCGTGGTTTGCCGATGGGGGTCACGCCGGCTGCGCGGGGGTCGAAGCGGATGCCGGGGGCGCGCTCCCCGCGCACCCCCTCCAGGTCGTTGGTCAGGGCCGCCATGATCCGGTCGGTGGCGTCCTGGAGCACCTCGGCCGTCAGCGGCAGGCCTCGCAGGTCGTCGAGCTCGACCGGGGGCCCGGCGTGCACGACCATCGTCTTGCGCGGCAGCAGGTGCGGCCAGTGCCGGTAGGGCCCGAGGATCTCGTGGGCGCCCCACGTGACGACGGGCACGACGGGGCAGCCGGTCTCCAACGCCACCCGGGCCGCGCCGGTCTTCCCCCGCATCGGCCACACGTCGGGGTCGCGGGTGAGGGTGCCCTCGGGGTAGATCGCGACGACCTTGCCGGCCCGCACGGCCTCGACGGCGGAGCGGAAGGCGTGGATGGCCCGGCCCGACTCGCGGTGCACGCGGATCTGGTCGGCCCTGGTGAGGATCCAGCCGACGACGGGGATGCGGAAGACCTCGACCTTGCCGAGGAACCGGGGCGAGAAGCCGTGGTCGACGAGGAAGTGCCCGAACACGAACGGGTCGAGGTGGGAGTAGTGGTTGGTGACGACGACGAAACCACCCTCGGTCGGGAAGTTCTCCTGACCGGACCAGCGACGCTTGGTGAAGACCATCAGCAGCGGCCGCAGCACGGCGACGACAAAGCGGTAGGCACGAGGCCTGGAGTGGTCCGTCGGGATGCTCACGCGCTGCCTTCCGTGCGGGCGGGTCACCGCATTGTGGTCTGCGACAGCGGCGATGTCGAGCATGACGCCACGTGTTGGCAGGATCAGCGCGTGCCCGATCTCGTTCCGCAGTGGGCGGCCGTCGTCCCAGTCAAGGGTGGGCCGCTGGCCAAGAGCCGGCTGGCCCTGCCCGAGCCCGCCCGCAGGGACCTCGCGAACGCGTTCGCCCACGACACCGTCTCTGCGTTGCTCGACGCGATCGAGGGGATGCCGGTGCTCGTCGTGACCTCGGACCCGACGGTCTCCTCGTGGGTCACCCCTGCTGGTGCGCGGCTCGTCCCCGACCCCGGGCTGGGTCTTGACGCGGCGGTGGCGGCCGGATGCCGTGTCGCAGCGGCGGCCGGAGCCACCCGTGTCGCGGCGGTGCTGGGCGACCACCCCGCGCTGCGCGCCGCGGAGGTGAGGGTCGCGCTCGAGGCGACCGGACGGCATCCGGCAGCGGTTGTCCCCGACGCTGACGGCCTGGGCACGGCGATGTTGACCCTGACCGTGCCCCGGGGCGAGTCGATGGCCGGGGTGCGGACGGCGTTCGGTGCCGGCAGCGCCGCCGCGCACGAGGCCCTGGGCCACGTGCGGCTCGACCTCGACCTACCAGGACTGCGGGTCGACGTCGACGACGCCCGGTCCCTCGCGGAGGCCACCCGGCTCGGGCTCGGCCCACACAGCGCCCGGGCACTGGCTCGCGCTACGGTTCATGGTGTGCAGGCCACCATCCACCGCATCGCCGACGACGGCTCCGGCTCGGCCCTGCTCGACGACGGCGTGGAGGTCGACCTGCCACCGGACGCCGCGCAGCGCAGCGGGCTGCGCCACCTGCGGGTGGGCCAGCGGGTGAGCATCGAACTCGACGAGAGTGGGGCTGCGGCGACCCGGGTGTGGATCACCGGGATCGGGCCCGGCGAGGACATCCACTGAGGCAGTGGCGCCCGACTGCGCTGCCCTGATCGGGTCGTCAGGGGAGCTTGTAGACGGCCCCGAGGTTGTCGAGCTTTTCGGAGAAGCGCTCGTACCCGCGGTGGATGAGGTCGATCCCGTGCACCGTGGAGCGGCCCTCGGCCGCCAGGGCGGCGATGACGTAGCTGAACCCGCCGCGCAGGTCCGGCACGGTGATCTCGGCAGCCTGCAGCGGGGTCGGGCCGGAGATGACGGCCGAGTGCTGGTAGTTCGCCCGCCCGAACCGGCACGGCGAGCCGCCCAGGCACTCGCGGAAGGTCTGGATGTGTGCCCCGGCCTCGACGAGGGCGTCGGTGAAGCCGAGGCGGTTCTCGTAGACGGTCTCGTGGACGATGGACAACCCCGTGGTCTGGGTGAGTGCGACGACGAGCGGCTGCTGCCAGTCGGTCATGAACCCGGGGTGCACGTCGGTCTCGATGGCGATGGAGTTCAGCGTGCCCCCGGGGTGCCAGAAGCGGATGCCGTCGTCGTCGATCTCGAACTTGCCCCCGATGCGTCGGAAGACGTTGAGGAACGGCATCATCGGCAGCTGCTGGGCGCCGCGGACGTAGATGTCACCACGGGTGGCCAGGGCCGCGCAGGCCCAGGAGCCGGCCTCGATGCGGTCGGGGATCGCCAGGTGGTCGAAGCCGCCGAGCCGGTCGACCCCCTCGATGAGGATGACCCGGTCGGTCTGGACCGAGATGATCGCGCCCATCTTCTGCAGGATGGCGATGAGGTCCATGATCTCGGGCTCGATCGCGGCGCCCCGCAGCGTCGTGCGACCGATGGCGCGCACGGCGGTCAACAGCACCTGCTCGGTGGCGCCCACACTCGGGTACGGCAGGTGGATGTCAGCGGCATGCAGTCCGTTGGGCGCGGTCAGGCGCAGGCCGTCCTGGCGCTTCTCGACCACCGCCCCGAAGGTGCGCAGCACGTCGAGGTGGTAGTTGATGGGGCGTTCGCCGATGCGACAGCCCCCGAGGTCGGGGATGAACGCCTCGCCGAGGCGGTGCAGCAACGGGCCACAGAGCAGCACGGGGACCCGGGAGGATCCGGCGTGGGCGTCGATGTCGGCGATGTGGGCCTGTTCGACGTTGGTCGGATCGAGGACCAGTTCACCGTCACGATCGGTGGAGTCGATGACGACGCCGTGCAGCTCGAGCAGGCCGCTGACGATCTGCACGTCGGAGATCTCGGGCACCCCGCGCAGGCGGCACCCCTCCTCGGCGAGCATCACCGCGACCATGGCCTTGGACACCAGGTTCTTGGCGCCCCTGACCTCGATGTCACCGACGAGCGGGGAGCCGCCGTCGACGACGAGGGATGAGGTCATGGGCCAAGCCAAACACACCCGCGCACCGGGTGCGACACAACGATCACCGGCATCTCGCAGTCAGATCAGGCGGACGCCGACTTCTTGGCCGCGGCCGTGCCAGCGGGGGCACGACCGGTCGCGGTGCCGTCCTCGGGCAGGGTGTGCGGCTCCTTGACGTAGGACTTGAACGCGGTGCCGGCCCGAAACCGCGGCGCCTTGACCTCGGGGATGGGCACCGAGGTCCCCGTGTGCGGGTTGCGGCCGGTGCGGGGAGCTCGTTCGACGCGATCGAACGTGCCGAAACCGGTGATCGAGACCTTCCCACCCCGGGCCACTTCCCGGATGATGGTGTCGAGAACGGCATCCAGTGCTTCCGCTGCCGCTCTGCGGCTGCCGAACGTCGACTCCAGTTCCTTGACCAGATCTGCCTTGTTCACGTGGACGTACCCCAACTCCTGAAGAGCGCGCCGGGCGCAGCGCGACCGCGAACCGCCGAAATAACCGGTTCGGCACCGACCGTAGGGCCATCGAACGCCGTCGTCCACCGCTAGCGGCGCGTCGTCGGGCGACGTCGGACGCCTCTCGGAGGGCACCCCAACGGGGCCGTGCGCTCGGTTCGGGGTCGACTGCGGCAGTGACCCGCTCGCGCACTCAGGCGGTGACGGAGGGCTTCCAGCTCGGACGCGAACCTTCGAAAGTAGAAATGTCACCCTCGTGACGAAGGGTGAGACTGATGTCGTCGTGGCCCTCGAGCAGGCGCCACCGCGTGTAGTCGTCGACCTCGAATCGGGCCACGAGATCGCCGGCGGTGATCGTGCGTGACACCAGGTCGACGGTGACCGACGTGCCCGGGTGGTTCTCGAGCAGCTTCCACAGCAGTTCGACGTCGTCCTGGCTGCACTGGGCCGTCAGCAGCCCCTGCTTGCCGCTGTTGCCACGGAAGATGTCGGCGAACCGAGAGGAGATGACGACCCGGAAGCCGTAGTTCATCAGCGCCCAGACCGCGTGTTCGCGCGAGGACCCGGTGCCGAAGTCCGGCCCGGCCACGAGCACCGACCCGGCGGAGTAGCTCGGGTCGTTCAGCACGAACGTCTCGTCGCCACGCCAGGCGGCGAACAGGCCGTCCTCGAAGCCGGTGCGGGTGACCCGCTTGAGGTAGACGGCCGGGATGATCTGGTCGGTGTCGACGTTGCTGCGGCGCAGTGGCACGCCGACGCCGGTGTGGGTGGTGAAGGCTTCCATCAGTTGCTCCCTGCGGTCACGGGCTCGAGATCGGCCGGGCTCGACAACGTCCCCCGCACGGCGGTGGCCGCCGCGACGAGTGGGCTCACGAGGTGGGTGCGCCCGCCCTTGCCCTGACGACCCTCGAAGTTGCGGTTGGAGGTCGACGCGCTGCGCTCCCCCGGCGCGAGCTGGTCGGGGTTCATGCCCAGACACATCGAGCACCCGGGCAGGCGCCACTCGGCACCGGCGGCCGTGAAGACCTCGTGCAGCCCCTCGCTCTCGGCCTGGAGCCGAACCCGAGCCGATCCGGGCACGACGAGCATCCGCACCCCGTCGGCGACCTGACGCCCCTGGAGCACGGAGGCCGCGGCCCGCAGGTCCTCGATGCGCCCGTTGGTGCAGGACCCGAGGAAGACCGTGTCGACGTGCACCTCGCGCAGCGGCGTGCCGGCCTCCAGGCCCATGTACTCCAGGGCCCGGCGGGCGTTGGCCTTGTCGTTCTCGTCCGGCATCAGCTCGGGGTCCGGCACCGCCGAGCCGAGCGGCGCGCCCTGACCGGGGTTGGTTCCCCACGTCACGAAGGGGGTGAGTGCCGCGGCGTCGAGGACGACCTCGTCGTCGAAGACGGCGTCGTCGTCACTGCGCAGCTCGCTCCAGGCGGCGACGGCGGCATCCCAGTCGGCGCCGGTCGGGGCGTGGTCACGCCCGCGCAGGTACTCGAAGGTCGTCTCGTCGGGGGCGATCATGCCGGCGCGGGCACCGGCCTCGATCGACATGTTGCACACCGTCATCCGGGCTTCCATCGACAGCGCACGGATGGCGCTCCCCCGGTACTCCAGGACGTAGCCCTGGCCTCCGCCGGTGCCGATGCGCGCGATGACGGCGAGCACGATGTCCTTGGCCGTAACACCGTCGGCGAGGTCGCCCTCGACGGTGATGGCCATCGTCTTGAACGGCTTCAGGGGCAGCGTCTGGGTCGCGAGCACGTGCTCGACCTCGGAGGTCCCGATGCCGAAGGCCAGGGCGCCGAAAGCCCCGTGCGTCGAGGTGTGGCTGTCTCCGCACACGATCGTCATGCCCGGCTGGGTCAGGCCCAGCTGCGGTCCGACCACGTGCACGATGCCCTGCTCGGCGTCCCCCATCGGGTAGAGCGTGACGCCGAACTCCTCGCAGTTGCGGCGCAGGGTCTCGACCTGGGTCCGGCTCACCGGGTCGGTGATCGGCCCGGGGGTGGTCGGGACGTTGTGGTCCTCGGTCGCGAGGGTCAGGTCAGGCCGCCGCACCGGTCGCCCGGCGAGTCGCAGCCCGTCGAACGCCTGCGGGCTGGTCACCTCGTGAAGCAGGTGCAGGTCGATGTAGAGCAGATCGGGCTCGCCCTCCCCGCGGTGCACCACATGGGACTCCCAGACCTTCTCGGCCAGAGTTCCGGCCATTGCTCCACCTCCACGACGTGACCGCCGCTGGGCGGTCTCACGACTTCGACGCATGCGGACGCCCGCGTCGGGCGCCATCGCTGTCCACCGAGATTCGCACGGGCAGATGGCCAACGAACGTGCGTCTCAGGCAATGAGACGCTAATATCAAGACATGGACAACACAAGTGGCGTCGGGGTGCTTGACAAGGCCGCGATCGTGCTCAGCGCCCTCGAGGCCGGCCCGTCGACGCTGGCCCAGCTCGTGACGGCAACCGGGCTGGCCCGCCCGACGGCCCACCGGCTGGCCGTCGCCCTCGAGCACCATCGACTGGTCATCCGCGACCTGCAAGGTCGCTTCATCCTCGGCCCCCGTCTCGGCGAGCTGGCTGCCGCCGCGGGCGAGGACCGCCTGCTCGCCGCTGCGGGCCCCGTCCTGGGTGCGTTGCGCGACCACACCAACGAGAGCGCCCAGCTCTTCCGGCGCCAGGGTGAGCACCGGGTCTGTGTCTCCGCGGCGGAGCGCCCGGTCGGCCTGCGCGACTCCATCCCGGTCGGGGCAGCACTGTCGATGCGCGCCGGTTCGGCCGCTCAGGTCCTGCTGGCCTGGGAGGAGCCGGACCGGCTGCACCGCGGCCTCCAGGGAGCAGCCTTCTCCGCGACGTCGCTGTCGGGGGTACGGCGCCGCGGCTGGGCACAGAGCGTCGGCGAGCGCGAGCCGGGCGTGGCCTCGGTGTCGGCTCCGGTGCGCTCCCCCTCCGGCCGGGTCATTGCCGCGGTCTCCATCTCCGGGCCGATCGAGCGGTTGTCGCGCCAGCCGGGCCGGCTCCACGCCGCGACCGTCATCGCGGGCGCGAACAAGCTCACCGAGGTGCTCGCCCGCCACGCCGCGCAGCAGGACGCCCAGAACAACGCCTGACCCGCGACCCCTCGCGACTCATTGCACGCAGGCCACCTCGCCCCCGCGAAACACGGAGTTCACACGGCGACGCGCCCACGGCAACACCGCGACGGCATCGTGACGGCATCCGACGTCCGTCGCGCGAGGAGGTTGCCCGTGTCCCTCACCACTGCCCAGCGCATCGCCCGTGACCGCACCCGCCTGCTCGGGTTCCCGAGGCCCGGCCGCCGCGCGATCGTCGTCGGCGGGGGCGCGATGGCGGCGCGACGGGCCGCGGCCCTGACCCGGGCCACCACCCCCGTCACGGTGTTCGCCCCGGCCCTGTGTGACGACGTGTTCGACCTCCTGGCCGAGCGCCTCGTGACCTGGGAGAACCGTTGGCCGGTCGAGGCCGACCTCGCCGACGCCTGGCTCGTGCACGCCGCAACCGGCGACCCGGAACTGGACGCGCGCATCTGCCTCTGGGCGTCCACGGTGCGCGAAGGCGGCCTCAGCGCCTGACGATCCGCTCCCGGGCAGTCTCACCGCGGCGGCCCACCGGCACGGCCCCGGCCACGTCGGCCAGGCCGGAGGGTGCCGGGCCGGCGTACAGGCTCTCGGCAGCCGACACGGCATACGTCTCGTGCCAGATCGTCACGGCCGAGGGGTCCCGACGAGCAGCACGGTGGAAGGCCAGCCACGCCGGGCGGTGGGCCATCGAGGGGGCGTTGGCATAGGCGTAGATGTCGTCGACGCTGCGCCACCACTGGATCGTCGTCGTTCCGAGGCCGTTGACCGCCGAGCGGCCTGCGAGGAAGCCCAACGACTCCTCGTCACCGCGCGCTGCGGCAGCCTTGTTCTTCTCCAGCTCGACCAGCATCCGCGGCATCGCAGCGAGGACCGGACGGACGACCCCGAGCCGTCAGGGCTTGTGGACCCGCACGCCGATGAGGAAGACCGCGAGCGGTCCCTCGTAGGCGTGGGTGACGCGGTCGATCATGACGAGCTCCTTGGATAGTGCCACTGTCCATCAGTTCTCTGCCATGTTGGACACTGTCACTATCCAATGTCAAGCGCCGGAAGGACCACGGATGCGGATCTCCGACCTCGCCGAGACCACGGGCGTCCCCGTCCACACGCTCAAGTACTACCTGCGCGAGGGCCTGCTCATGCCCGGTGAGGCCACCAGTCGCACCCGCGCGGAGTACGGCCCCGAGCACGTCGAACGAGTGCGCCTCGTGCGGGCCCTGGTTGAGCACGGGGGCATCGGCATCGCGGGGGTGCGCTCGATCCTCACCGCACTGTCGGCCCCTCCCCCCTCACGTCATGACCTGCTCGGCGTCGCCCAGTACGCCCTGTTGACGGCGACGGGTGACGAGGTCCTGCCAGCCGTCAGCCCAGAGGTGGCCGACCTGCTCGACGACGCCGGCTGGGCGGTGTGCGGCGACGCCCCGGCCGCCCGCACGCTCACCACTGCCATCTCGGCGGCGAGGGACGCCGGCATCCCGCTTCCCCCGGCGGCCCTCAAGCGGTATGCCGCGGCGATGGCCGATGTGGCCGCCGTGGACCTCGATGAGGCCCTGAGCGCGGCGAGCATCGAGGCCGCGATGCACACCGTGGTGGTCGGCACCGTCATGGTCGATCCCGTGCTCATCGCCCTGCGACGCCTGGCTCAGGAGGCGGCGAACGCCTCGCGGTGGAGCGCAGCCGAACGGCACGGCCCGAACCCGAACACATCCGCCACGGGGAACATGACGATGCCGTAGAGCACGCCGCACCCCCGGTGCTCGCGTTCTCGACGATGGCGATGGCGTGACGAGGCCGACCTGCACCAAATGCGCGGCCCCCGACGTCGCTAGCCCAGAACCTCGGATGCCGCGGGCTCGCTGTCGTCGCCGGCGTTCCCGAGGGTGCGTCGGGCCATCAGCCGACTGCTGCGAATGTGAGCCTGTGACGCCACGCTCGCCTTCTCCGGGTCCCGGGACATGATGGCGTCGTAGAGGTGCTCGTGCTCCGCGTGCAGGGGCAGGGGTTCCTCGTTCTGCCGCAGCAGCCAGTGCAGCCGGCCCATCAGCGGCTCGTGCAGCGAGGCCAGCAGGTGGTTGTGCGCGGAGGCGATGATCGCGTCGTGGAAGTCCTCGTTGGCACGGTGGAGCCGTTCACTGTCATGCGCCTCGATGGCAGCTGTCGACTCGGCGAGGCTGTCCTCGAGGCGGCGAAGGTCTTCGTCGGTGGCCCGCTCGCTGGCCAGTCGCACCGCGAGGACCTCCAAGGCCAGGCGCACCTCGAAGAGCTCCTCGACATCGCGGCTTGACAGGCGGGTGACCACCACACCCCGCCGCGGTTGCTGGGTGACGAAACCCTCGCCCTTGAGGAGGTTGAGGGCGTCGCGCACCGGCACCCTGGAGACGCCGAGGCTCTCGGCAAGCGTTCGCTCCACCAAGTGCGTGCCGGGGGCCAGGTCGCCCTTGATGATCCGGTCCCGCAGCTCGCCAGCCACCCGCTCGCTGAGCGCGCGCTGGGTGCTTCCCAGCGTCGGCAGTGGCCCGGCCACGTCCTTGTCACGAGTCTCATCCAGCACCTGCCCGACAGTAGTGCCCGACCGGGCGCAGCGGGGGCGGCGGCACGCGAGCCGGGGGGCTTCAAGGGAAGGCAGACCTGTGTGAGAGGCGTCTCCCAGATGGCGCTGGCATACGGTATGCCAATGCGCGACGGTTCGTAGTAGTCACCCGCTCCGGCCGACGCAGTCGCTGCGGGTCGGGTGCTCGGCCCACGTGTCCCGTGCGATCTCGCGCTGACGCAGGTGGAGGAGCTCCGCGCGCAAGGAGTGACGGCACCGGCCGAGTCGAGCTACCGGTCGAGCCGCCAGGCCTACGCCGACGAGCAGGACGCCTCCCTCGCGATCATCTCCGTTCCCGGTGCCTACGCCGCCGAGGAAGCACGCCTGGCCATCGCCGCCGGCCGCAACGTGCTGATCTTCTCCGACAACGTCTCTGTCGAGGACGAGGTCGACATCAAGACCCGCGCCCACGAGGCGGGACTGCTCGTCATGGGTCCCGACTGCGGGACCGCGATCATCAACGGCACGGCGCTCTGCTTCGCGAACGCGGTGAACCGAGGCCCGGTCGGCGTGGTGGCTGCCAGCGGCACCGGCAGCCAGGAGGTCTCGGTACGCGTCGACGCGCTCGGCTCCGGCATCTCCCAGCTCGTGGGTGTCGGCGGGCGCGACCTGTCCGAGGCCGTCGGCGGCATCATGATGCTCGACGCACTGGCGATGCTCGACAGCGACCCCGACACGTCGGTGATCCTCCTGCTGTCCAAGCCGCCCGCCGACACCGTCGCCGCAAAGGTGCTCGCTGCCGCCGGACGAGCCTCCAAGCCCGTCGTGGTCTGCTTCATCGGCGCACCGGCCCCGGCAGAGGTGGGTTCGAACATCACCTTCGCCGCCAACACCCGGGATGCCGCCCTCGCCGCCGTCCGGCTCGCCAGTGGGGACCAGGTGGCCCAGCAGCCGAGCACGCACCGCCACGAGCTCGACGCGGTACGCACCGGATGGCTGCCCGGACAGAGCGACATCCGCGGCCTGTTCTGCGGCGGCACCGTCTGCGACGAGGTGTACCAGGCGATTGCCGCGGTCGAGCCCGAGACGACGTGGTCGAACGTGGCGAAGGACCCCGCCCGGCGCCCGAGCTCCGACGGCCGACAGGGCGGGAACGTCCTGCTCGACCTGGGCGACGACGACTACACCCAGGGCCGCCCCCACCCGATGATCGACCCCACCCTGCGCAACTCCGAGATCGTCAAGCACGCCTCGGACCCTGCGACCGCCGTCATCGTCATCGACGTCGAGCTCGGCTACGGCTCTCACCCCGACCCCGCGGGCGCAGTGCTTCCGGCAGTGACCGAAGCCCGCAAGATCGCCGCTGACGCCGGACGCCCCCTCGAGATCGTCGGCTACGTGCTCGGCACCGACCGTGACCCGCAGGGCAAGGACGGCCAGGAGGCCCTGCTCACGAGCGCCGGTGTGCGGCTCGTCGACAACGTCGTCGAGCTGGCCGACGTCTCCCTCCAGATGCTCCGCTGAAAGAAAGGAACGAACCACCATGACAACCAGCCTGTTCGGCGCTGACCTCAACGTCGTCAATGTCGGCCTCGACTCATTCCGTGAGGACCTCGAGGCGCAGGGCACGCACGCTGCCCAGGTCAACTGGGCGCCACCGCGCGACTACTCCCCCGAGGTGAAAGCCGCCCTCGCCGCACTGCGAGAGCCCGCCGTGGCGGAGAAGATCCGTGTCGCGAACGAGGAGGTCGTGCGCCGCATCATCGACGCCCACCCTGTCCTGGTCGGCTTCGGCCAGGCGATCGACGTGGTGCCCGGGATGACGAAGAACACCATCCTGCACGCCGGCCCGCCGATCGAGTGGGCTGACATGCGCGGTGCCGTGACGGGAGCCATCGTCTTCGAAGGACTTGCCAAGGACATCGAGGAGGCGGAGGAGGTCGCCGCCAGCGGCGGCGTCGTCTTCTCACCCTGCCACGAGCACGACTGCGTCGGGTCCATGGCCGGGGTGACGTCCGCCTCGATGTACATGCACATCGTCAAGAACGCCGTGCACGGCAACGTCGCCTACACCAACCTCTCCGAGCAGCTCGCCAAGATCCTTCGGATGGGCGCGAACGACCAGTCGGTCATCGACCGCCTCGTGTGGATGCGCGACGTCTTCGGACCGATGCTCAAGCAGGCCGTCGAGATCACCGGCGAGATCGACCTGCGCTCCATGCTGGCCCAGGCCCTCCACATGGGCGACGAGGACCACAACCGCAACATTGCCGGCACGCTGCTGTTCTTCCAGTCGCTGGCCTCGGCGATGCTGCAGACCGACTTCACGACCGAGCAGAAGAAGGAGGTCTTCGACTTCATCGCCTCGAGCGACTACTTCTCCGGCCCGACGTGGATGGCCGTCTCGAAGTGCGCCATGGATGCCGCGCACGGCGTCCCGAACAGCACCGTCGTCACGACGATGTGCCGCAACGGCACCGACTTCGGGCTGCGCGTCAGCAACTTCGAGGGCTTCCGGTGGTTCACCGGCCCGGCCCAGCAGGTCATCGGCCCGATGATGGGCGGCTACAAGCCCGAGGACTCCGGCCTCGACATCGGTGACTCCGCGATCACCGAGACGTACGGCATCGGCGGCTTCGCCATGGCCGCCGCCCCCGCGATCGTGCCGCTCGTCGGCGGCACCGTCGAGGACGCCATGAGCTACTCCAAGGACATGGTCGCCATCACGACCACGACCAACCCCAACCTGACGATCCCGGTGCTGGACTTCCGCGGGATCGCCACCGGGATCGACGTCGTCAAGGTCATCGAGACCGGTGAGCTCCCCATCATCAACACCGCCATCGCCCACAAGGAGGCTGGCATCGGGATGATCGGCACCGGCCTGGTCCACCCGCCGTTCGAGGTCTTCGAGAAGGCCATCGTGGCCCTCGCCGAGTCGATCACCGCGTGAGATGACGCACTTCCGCGGCCGCGCCGCCGACCGTGCCTGGCAACACCTGCCGGGCACGGCCGGCGGGGCCGCGGTCGACTCCTCCTTCGAGCACGCGCTCAACCTGCGCGTCCCGGGTGGCTTGCTCACCCTCGTCACCCGGGACGGCAGACCCGCACCCGGCGTGCTCATCACGGACGCGGCGACCCTGCCCAGGGTGGCCGCCGGGACCACGGCACGACGCGAGGGCAGCACCCTGGAGATCGGCCGCCTGACGGTGGGGCTCACCGGCTGCACTTTCTTCTCGTGCCGGGTCGCCCGGCTCCCCGCTGCCACCGCCACCGCAGGGAGTCCCCGGACCCGAGCACGCCAGGCCCTCGACGCGCTCGCCGCACCGGGCTCATTTCGCACCGGGACGCACGCGCAGGACTTCGAGCAGGCGATGAGCCGCCGACTGACTCACGGCGCCCAGACGTACCGGGGAGCCATCGGCGCAGCCTTGACCGGGGACCCGGACGGCCTCACACCGGCCGCGGCCGCCCTGATCGGGCTCGGTACCGGCCTGACCCCCTCGGGCGACGACTACCTCGTGGGCGCCCTGGCCGTCCTCACGCTGCACCCAGCCACCTCCACGCTCCGGCGACTTCTCGCACACGCCGTCACCGTGAAGGCCGACACCACGACTCCGGTCGGCGGCCACTACCTGCGGGCAGCCGCCGACCGGTGCTTCCACCACGACATCACGCGAGCCGCACGCTGCGCCGTCACCGGCTCCGACGACCTCGAGGCCGCCTTCGAGGCGGTCGCCGCGATCGGCTCGACCTCGGGGACCGACACGCTCACCGGCATCGTCGACACCCTGGACGCCCTCACCCCGACACATCTCTGAGACAAGGAAACTCACGTGAACCGCAACCTCGTACTCGCAGCCATCGTCACCGGCATCCTGTGCGGTGCCTGGGCGGGGCTGGCCCCGCTGGTGGGGCTGTCCATCTGGGCTGGCTTCGCCGGCTGCACCGCCTACTTCGCCCTCGGCACCCCCGGCCTGAAGGGACTTGCGCTCACCCTCTCGACGACCTTGGTCGGGATCCTCACCGCCCTGGGCATGATCGCCCTCGGCGACCTCATCGGCACGCCGGCCGGCACCGGCATCGCCGTCGGCGTCATCGTCGCCATCATCGTCCTGATGGGCGCCGTGAAGTGGCTCGCCTTCGTCCCCGGCATCTTCGTGGGCTGCTACTCGACCTTCGCCATCGACGCCGACTGGAGACTGCTCGCCTCCTCACTCGTCGCAGGGGCCGTCCTCGGCCTGCTGTGCCAGCGCGGCGGGGAACTTGCCGGCACGTTCTGGGGCCAGCCGGAGCAGGCCACCCCCGAAACCGCATCCGTACCCGTCTGAGACCTCACGACCTTCCCACCCCAGGAGAACACCATGCGTATCGTCGTCGCCCTCGGAGGCAACGCCCTCGCCAAGCGCGCAGAGCCCATGACCGCCGACCGTCTACGGGCAAACGTCAAGTCCACCTGCCAGGCGCTCGCTGAGCTGACCGCGGAACACGAGGTCGTCATCACCCATGGCAACGGGCCCCAGGTGGGCCTGCTCGCGCTGCAGAACCTGGCCTACCGGGACGTGGCCGCGTACCCGCTCGACATCCTCGGTGCCGAGACGCAAGGGATGATCGGCTACGTCATCCAGCAGGAGCTGTCGAACGCTCTGGTCGGCGGCCGGCCGGTCACCGCTCTCATCACCACCGCGGTCGTCGACAGCGACGACCCGGCGTTCAGCCACCCGACCAAGCTGATCGGACCCCAGTACTCACCCCAGGATGCCGCCGAGGCAGCCGCCGAGTACCGCAGGACGATCGCGCGCGACGGCACCATGTTCCGCCGCGTGGTTCCCTCCCCCACCCCGTTGCGCATCCAGCAGGCCGGCACCATCCGCCAGCTCCTGGACAGTGGTCAGCTCGTCGTGTGCGTCGGCGGTGGCGGTGTCCCGGTCCGCATCGACGAAAGAGGACGTGAGATCGGGATGCAGGCCGTCGTCGACAAGGACCTCGCCTCAGCAGCCCTGGCCGCCGAGCTGGACGCCGACCTCCTCGTCATGCTCACCGACGGCGACTACGTCAGCGAGAACTGGGGCACACCGCACCAGCGCGACATCCTCACCGCGTCTCCCGAGGCCATCGCCGAGCTCCCGTTCGCCGAGGGCTCCATGCAGCCCAAGGTCGATGCCGCGATCCGCATCGCCAAGGCTGGGGGCCGTGCCCTCATCGGGCCCCTCGACAAGCTGCCCGACCTGCTGGCTCGCCGAGTCGGGACCGAGATCCGCCCGGACGTCCCCGAGGGCATCGTCCACGTCGGCTCGTGAGCGGGACTGAGAGCCACTCATGAGCATCGAGGAGCAGGACCTCGTCCACCTCGCACGGTGTGTGGCCCTGGCCGAGGAAGCACTGGGTCAGGGCCACGCACCCTTCGGATCGATCCTCGTCGACTCGGAAGGACACGTGCTGTTCGAGGACCGGAACCGGGACACTGGCCTCTTCGGCACCCGGCATCCCGAACTCGCCATCGCCCAGTGGGCGGAGGCCAACATCCCCCGCCCACTGCGTGGTGTGCTCACCGTCTACACCTCCGGCGAACACTGCCCCATGTGCGCTGCAGCGCACGCCTGGGCGGGACTCGGGCGGATCGTGTTCGCCACCTCCACCCTCCAGCTGGTGGACTGGCTCACCGGGCTCGGATCCGCCCCCGGGCCGGTCGCCCCCCTGCGGATCACCGACGTCGTCCCCGACGCAGATGTCGACGGCCCCGCACCGGAGCTGGCGGAGGGTGTGCGAGCCCTGCACACCCGGCACCACGAGCGATTCCGTGAGGGTGGGAAGGCGACCCTCAATGGTCTTCTCCCCCAGCCATGGCTATGGTCGGGGCCATGAGGCAGCAGGCGTTGCGTGACGGGGCCCACTGCCTCGACGTCACCCACCTGCCTGACCACGTGCCCTCCGGCGCAGCGCTGCTCGCGATCGCGCTCGGCGAGGAGGCCCGCGGCATCCGCGGGCTCGACGTCCTGCGTCGCAGCGTCGACCGCGCGCCGCCCGCCTGACCTTGACCCAGCCCCTCCCGGCTGTTCCGCCACCCTGACGGAGCGGCCGTTCCCCGGTCGCGCCCTTCGAGCGCGACGCTGACCTGTCAAGGACACCACCATGAACACCCCTGTCACTTTTGCGCGCCCTGAAGTACCTCCCGCCAGGGCGGATCACCTGCGAGGGCTCGAGGCCACGCTGGACGAGCAGTTCCGATCCATGCCGACCCTGCCGGCCGACGACGTCGCCGCGGCCCACCGCGCATCCGTCGAGCGCAACCTCCACGAGGTGCGCCTGGCGCTGCGGATGTACGCCGAGGGTCGGTACGGAACGTGCATCCGGTGCGCCGACCCCATCTCCGTGGTGCGGCTCGAGGCACGACCGTGGTCCACCCGCTGCATCCGCTGCGCCGACCTCGTCGGATGGTGACCCCTGGCGAAGGCGGCCGTCCCCGCCAGGTCGTCGTCGTCGGAGCAGGCATGGTGGGCCTGTCCACTGCCTGGTTCCTCCAGGACCACGGCATCGACGTCACCGTGATCGAACGCGGTGACGTCGCTGCCGGGGCCTCCTGGGGCAACGCCGGCTGGCTGACCCCCGGCCTGACGGCCCCGCTCCCCGATCCGGCCGTGCTCGGGCAGGGGCTGCGAGCGCTGCTCGACCCGTCCTCGCCGGTGGTCGTCCCCCGGATCCCGAGCCCGCGACTGCTGCGCTTCCTCAGCGGGTTCGCACGCCACAGCACCACGCGGCGGTGGCGTGCCGGCATGAGCGCCTACCTGCAGGTGAACGCCATGGCCCTGGGCGCGTTCGACCGCCTGGCCGAGGGCGGGGTCAGCGAGCCGACCCACGAGGCGGACCCGTTCCTGGCCTGCTACCGCACCCCCGAGGACCGTCGGTTCCTGCTCGAGGAACTGGAACAGATGGCAGGCGCCGGTCAGGACGTCCGTTTCGACATCCTGACCGGTGAGGAGGCCCGGCGCTGCGAACCGGCGCTGTCGCCCACCGTCGGGGCAGGCATCCGGATCCACGGCCAGCGGTACATCCACCCGCCCCGGTTCATGGATGCCCTCGCCGCCTCCTTCCGAGCCCGAGGCGGGACGATCCTGACGGGAAGGACGGTCACCGGGCTCCAAGATCGCGGGGAGTCGGTCGAGGTGGCTGACGACACCGGGATCACGCATCGGGTCGATGCCGTGGTGGTGGCCAGCGGTGCAGAGCTCGGCGACCTGACCAGGGCGTTCGGGGTGCGACACCTCGTCCAGGCCGGCCGCGGGTACAGCTTCACCGTCCGCGCACGCCAGCTCCCGTCCGGGCCGGTGTACTTCCCCGCCCAACGCCTCGCCTGCACCCCTCTGCGGTCGCCCACCGGCGACCGGTTGCGCGTGGCCGGGACGATGGAGTTCCGCTCCCCCTCGGCTCCCCTGGACCGTGAGCGGATCGACGTCATGGCAGCCGCCCTGGCACCGCTCATGGACGGGCTGGACCTGCACGAACGGCAGGAGGAGTGGGTGGGGTCCCGCCCCTGCACCACCGACGGTCTCCCCCTCGTCGGCGGCACCAGGTCGCGTCGGGTCTTCGTCGCCGGCGGGCACGGCATGTGGGGCATCGTTCTCGGGCCGGTCACCGGGCAGCTCCTTGCCGGCCTCGTCGCGACCGGCCAGCTCCACCCCGCGCTGACCCCGTTCGACCCCACCCGCTGACCCGGCACCGCAGGCCGGAAAATGCCAAACCCCCCGGAGGACCGGGGGGTTTGGCTTTTGTAGCCCCGACGGGATTCGAACCCGCGCTACCGCCTTGAGAGGGCGGCGTGCTAGGCCACTACACAACGGGGCCTCGTGCTGCACCCATCCGCTCGAGAGCGGCTGGGCAACGGAGCAGAACCTTACGCCACAGCGAGGTCTTTCTCCGAATCGCGCCCGGCGACAATGCCGGGTGCGATGGCTGGGGTACCAGGACTCGAACCTAGAACGGATGAACCAGAATCACCAGTGTTGCCAATTACACCATACCCCATGGGGTATGCCATCTGCCGTTGCCGCGAGGGCGTGGGCTTCAGGCGAACCGAGGCACGATCTTAGCGGGCACGTTCGCCAGCACCCAAATCGCCGACCGCCACACCGGCTCCGCGGCCACCTCAGAGGGTCGAGCGCAGGGCGTCCAACCGGGTCAACGTGGCCGTCTTGCCCAGGATCTCCATGGACTCGAACAGCGGCGGCGAGATCCGGCGTCCGGAGACCGCGGTGCGCAGCGGCGTGAAGGCGACCTTGGGCTTGAGCCCGAGCCCGTCGATGACCGCGGCACGCAACGCCGCCTCGATGGCCGGCGCCGTCCACGTCGACTCCGACGCCAGGACCCCGCTGTGCTCGTCGGGCAGCGCCTGGAGCGCCGTGGACGCCGCGTCGAGGACGCGCACGGCATCCTCACCCAGCTGGGCGCGGGCATCATCGGCGACGTCGACCATGTCGTCCGGGGCGAAGAACGGTGCGACCAACGCCCCTGCCTCGGTGAGGTGGGCGATCCGCGTCTGGATCAGGGCCGCGACCTCGCGCAGTCGCCCGAGCTCGCCCAGCGAGGGGTTGCCGCTGAGGATGCCGTCGGCCTCCAGGTAGGGCAGCAGTCGCGAGGTGAAGTCGTCGAGCTCCAGGGCGCGGATGTGCATGCCGTTGAGCCAGTCGAGCTTCTTCAGGTCGAAGATCGGGCCGACCGGGTTGACGTCGGACCAGGAGAACCGGGCGGAGAAGTCCTCGAACGTGAAGACCTCCACGTCCTCACCCTCCGGGCCCTTGGCCGGCGGGTAGGCCAGCAGGGCGAGGAAGTTGACGAGGGCCTCGGGCAGGTAGCCCTGCTCACGGAACCAGGTGAGGCGAGCGGCGGGGTTCTTGCGCTTGGAGATCTTCGAGGAGTCCGGGTTGCGCAGCAGGGGCATGTGCGCGAACTTCGGCGGTTCCAGCCCGAGCCACTGGTAGAGCAGGATGTGCTTGGGCGTCGAGGAGATCCACTCCTCGCCGCGCACGACGTGGGTGATGCCCATCTCGTGGTCGTCGACGACGACGGCCAGGTGGTAGGTGGGGAAGCCGTCGGCCTTGAAGATGACCTGGTCGTCCGGGCGCGGTGCCGACACCGTGCCGCGGATGAGGTCGTCGAAGACCAGCGGGACGTCGTCGGGCACGAACATGCGCACGACGGGCGTCTCGGAGAAGCCGGGAAGCTCTGCCCGCTCCTGCTCCGTGAGCCCGTGGCACATGCGGTCATAGCCGGTCGGCTTCTTGTCCCTGGCCTGCGCCTCGCGCATCTGCGCCAACCGCCCCGGTGTGCACCAGCAGTGGTAGGCGTGGCCGGACTCGAGCAGCCGCTCGACGTAGGGCCGGTAGGTGTCGAGGCGCTCGCTCTGGCGATAGGGCTCGAAGGGGCCACCGATGTCGGGGCCCTCGTCCCAGGTCAGCCCGAGCCACGACAACGTGTCGAACACCTGCTGCTCGGAGTCGGCGCGAAACCGCGTGCGGTCGGTGTCCTCGATGCGCAGGACGAAGCGCCCCCCGTGCTGGCGCACGAACGCCAGGTTGAACAGCGACATGTACGCCGTACCGACGTGGGGGTCACCCGTGGGCGACGGTGCGACCCGAAGGCGCACGGCCCCGGTCAGGGCGCCGACGGGTGCTGCTGCGGAGGTCTCGGACACGGACTGCTCGCTCTCTGCGGGTCGGTGGCGCCCGTCGGGGTGTGCGTCGCTCGGTGACCCGGCGGCATCCGAGGTCTCATCGGCGGGGGGGCCGGCGTGGCGGCCTTCATAGGTCGGCTCTGTCATGGTGGGCGACAGCCTAGTGACGCACGAACGGATTGCTGAGCACCCCGATGCCGTCGATGTCGACGTCGACGCGCTGCCCCGCCTCCACGAGGCCGACTCCGGCGGGCGTCCCGGTGAGGATGACGTCTCCCGGCAACAGGGTGAAGGCCTGGGAAGCGAACGCGATCAGGGCGGCGACGTCGTGCACCATGTCCGACGTCGCGCCGTCCTGCACGATGTCACCGTCGAGCATGGTGACGATCCGCTGGCCGGCGGGGTCGAGGTCGGTCTCGATCCACGGCCCGAGGGGGCAGAAGGTGTCGAAGCCCTTGGCCCGCGCCCACTGGCCGTCGGTGCGCTGGAGGTCACGGGCGGTCACGTCGTTGGCAACGGTGTAGCCGAAGACCGCAGAGAGGGCCTCGCTCGCCTCGACGTCCTTGCACAACCGCCCGATGACCACGGCCAGCTCACCCTCGTAGCTCACCTCGCTCGTCTGGGGAGGCATCACGACGGGGTCACCCGGCCCGACGACGGCCGTGTTCGGCACGAGGAACATCAGGGGGGTCGACGGGGCCTCCCCGCCCATCTCGAGGGCGTGGTCGGCGTAGTTCTTGCCGATGCCGATCACCTTGCTGCGGGGGATGACGGGGGCGAGCAGTCGCACGTCGGCCACCTGGTGGACGGCACCGGTCAGTTCGATGCGCTGGTAGAGCGGGTCGCCGGTGATCTCGGCGATCTTCTCCCCTGCCCCGTCGACCAGCCCGTAGGCCGGGTCCTCACCCGTCGTGAACCTCGCGATGCGCATGGGCACAAGCCTAGGCCCGTCACCGGTTCACACGATGTGCAGGGCCTGACCCGTCAGCTCGCGGCACCCACACCCGCGGTGGTCGCCGCGTCGGCGAGCACCCGCGCCACGGTGGCGGCACCCTCGTCCGAGAAGTGGATGTCGCGGGCGGTGCAGAGGTTGGTCAGGGTGCAGACCCGGGCGGCGTTCTCGGGAATGGTGCGCCCACCGATCTCGGTCGGTGTGGTGTCGTTCGTGGCGAACGCCTCGTCGAGACTGACGAAGGTCGCCCCGGCGCCATCGGCCGCCGCCTCGATCGCGTCGCTGAGGTCGGCATAGCCCTGGGCCGCCTCCTCAACACCCTCGACGGGCTGGTCCAGCGTCTGGGCCGCGACCCAGGGGTTGTAGTAGCCGAGCACGAGCACGGGAACCTCCGGCCCCGCCGCGGTGCGCAGGCGCTCGAGGATGGTCGGCAGGTTCTTCTCGACGGTGGCGACCCCCTTGGTCACACAGGCCGCGTCGATCTGGGCACCGCCGCGCACACACGCCAGGAGGTCGTTGCCACCGATGTCGATCGTGACCAGCGCCACCTCGCCCTTGCGCTCGGCGAGCACCGCCTCCGCCTGCTCGAGCTGGCTGCCCTCGTCGAAGGTGCACTTGCCGCCCTCGATGAGGGAGGTCGTCGTCTCGCCGCTGCAGCCGAGGTTCTCGACCTCGAGCGACGCACCCGCGGCCTCCAGCCGATTCGCCGTCAGCGCCGGGTAGGCCGTGTCGCGCAGCTCGGCCCCACCCGGCTGGTAGCCCGCGGCGAGCGAGTCGCCCAGGGCGACGTAGTGGCGCTCGGGCGCGGCATCCGGCGGCGGGGGTGTCGGTGAGCTCGACGCGGAGGGCGCCGCCGGGGTGCTCGGGGCAGCCACCTCGGCGTCGGCGCTGCACGCGGAGAGCGCGAGCACGAGCGCGCTCGCCGCAGCGAGGAACGGCAGGGTGGAGCGGGTCATGGGGTCCTCGTCGGTCGTGAAGGAACGCAGCGGGTGGCGCTGGGCCCGGAGGCAGTGACCTCCATTGTCACCTCAGCGAGCAGCGGACCCGTTCGGGTTCCCGTCCTTCGACACCACCGGGTCCCTGCCGCGAACGCCCCGCCACCGGTGCGTGGGTACCGTGGTGCGGTGACTGACCGCGTGCTGACCCTCGAGGAGTGGCGCGGGCTCGAGTCCGCGCACGAGCAGCGCGTCGACGCGGCCACGGCCGCACACCGAGAGCGCACCTCCGGCGGCCGCACCCACCCCGTCGAGGACTTCCTCTTTCGCTACTACAACCACTCCCCGGCCCGACTGCGCCGGTGGCACCCCGGCCCCGGGGTCGTCCTCGCGGATGCCGCTGGTCTCCCCCGTGCGTCGTGGACCCACTACCGACGAGCCGGGGATGCCGTCCGCCTCGACGTGGGCGCGTTCCTCACCTCCCGCGCGTCGG
>Ga0209063_1000551_pt1 | contig 24271 bp, 22 predicted proteins | sample KloWWTmeKNB19Kit_FD_187177 | JGI IMG/M metagenome (GOLD analysis project Ga0209063, IMG submission 187177) | Active sludge microbial communities from Klosterneuburg, Austria, studying microevolution and ecology of nitrifiers - Klosterneuburg... | ecosystem: Engineered > WWTP > Aerobic digester >... | reverse complement strand
TTATTTTTAGTTAAAATTCTTTCCTGCTTTGCTCATTTTTGGTGTGATGAACGGTAATTTTCTTGCGGGAAGCAACATGTTCCAATAAATCCATCGGAAGGCTAATTTTCCCCAATGATTCAATCGAGATTCTGTCAATAAATTTAAAGGTCCAATTCCTGCGAATGGAAACTTGCCTTTTACGGGTTCATATTCGTAATTGAAATCAATTAAAAGTGCTTTTCCGTGACCTGTTTCGATAAAGCAATTTGCATGACCGTCAAAGTCCGGTTTTAATTCTTTCCCATCAATATACAATAATATGTTTTCGGTTAATATTTCTGCTTGAAAATGAGCCACAGAACCGGCTTTTGAAGCAGGAACATTGGTACAATCACCAATAGCAAAAATATTTTCTTTCACAGTTGTTTGTAAAGTGTGCTTATCAGTAGGCACATAGTTCATATCGTCTCCAAAACCTGATCGAGCCATTACTTCATCCCCCATATTGGTCGGAATGGTTACTAATAAATCAAAAGGTACTTCATCACCTCCATAATCTACAATTTTTCCATTTTCTCCATCGATGTGTTCCACGGCAAAATCAGGTACAATTTTGATATTTTTATCCTTTAATAAATATGTTAAAGCAGTTGTGCATTTTTCTTTTGTAAATGCACCGGAAAGCGGAGTAACATAAGTAATTTCCACTTTATCACGCATTCCTTTATTGAGGAAGAATGAATCGGCTAAAAATGCAAATTCTAAAGGTGCTACCGGACATTTAATAGGCATTTCGGTAATATGAACGACTAATTTACCACCTTTCCAAGTTTTAAGTTTGTCTCGTAAAGCTAACGCACCTTCAAAAGTATAAAAATCAAAGATTGTTTTATACCAATAATCTCCTAACATTCCTTCCACTTCTCCGGGTGCCGTTTTCGTTCCTGTAGCAATTATAAGAATATCATACTTCAATTTTTCTCCGGTATCTAATAAAACGGTATCGGAGTCTTTATCTATGCTTTCAATTTTTTCACGAACAAGCTTCACTCCTTTTGGAATAAATTCATCGATTGTTTTTTTTACATCTTCCGGTTTGTAGGTGTCAAAAGGTAAAAACAAAAATCCGGGTTGATAATAATGTGTTTTGTATTGATCAACTATGGTGATTTTCCACTCTGATTTATTTAATTTTTTAATTAAATGGCTCGCCATCATAGTTCCGGCTGTTCCTGCTCCAAGTATTACTAAATTTTTCATTGTTTATAAATTATGTAATGTTAAATCTCTTATCAAAGTTACAATTCTATTAAAATTTACTATGTGACAATTGTTACAATTAAATATAAAAAAAGTGATTATATCTTTAATGAAATGAAGAATTACTTTATAAAATTGATTTGTTCAATTAAACAAAAATGAAGATGAAAAGGAGTTAATGAAAAGCGATTCCTTTGGAGAGAAACCGCTTTTCAAACTTCAATTACAATCTGTTAGTTTGTTTGTTTTTTACTGAATTTATATGAAATACCAACCATGATTAGATCTGTTGTCATATCATAAGAAACATTACTGCCCGGAATGGCACCATAAGGATTTGAACTTGAGGCAAACATTGGATTAAGCAATTGTCCTGATGTTTTGCCTGAACTTGTACCATGATGATATACAGCATCTAAAGAAATGTTCTCTCCAGCTAAGTAACTAAATCCAAGTTGATAGGCGTTTTTAATCACTGCAGTTGCCGGAATATTAAACATGGCAACATCACTACTAATTGGGTTTGAGCTATAGGTATACCCTAAACGTAAAGGGAATTTATTCACTCCTTTATATTGAATACCGGCTGATACTATTGATATATTATCCCAACCAAATCCAGCAACTGAAGCTGTTGGTGTCCATCCTGTTTCAGAAAAACCATCTGTGTTTTCATAATCAACCATTCTGTAATCTAAAGCAAAATCAAAATCGCTTTTAGAATAACCTAGACCAAATGATAGTATTGCTGGATAATCCATGTTGAATTTATTTGTACCGGTTGAATTATCCAAATAGGTATTTTTAAATTCAAAATCACTGAAATATTGTGAAGTTTTATAAGAAGCACCTGCTTTAAATCCTTTTCCGGAATTATAAAATAATCCAATTTGTGCACCAAATCCCGTTGCATTTGCTTTGTCAGTAGATGGATAACCTGCTTGAGAAGGATTTGCAGTTGGATTAGGCATTAATTCTAATGTTGCATAGTTAAATGTTGGTTCAATACCAATTGAAAATTTTTCAGATAATTCATAAGCCCAGGTAAAACCTACTTGTAATAACATATAATCTGATTCAACTCTTCCAAAACCGCCCATACTTTGAGGCATATTTATTGGATTTGTTGTGCTTTCAGGAAATGTAACTCCAAATCCACTAATCCCAAACGCAGAGGCACCAAACGTGTGTTTGCTTCCTTCTTTGCCCCAAACCATAGCTAATGCCGGCATCGGCGAAACACCTCGATCATCTTTTGTAGAACCACTGAAAAAATTACCGGTAGGTTGGCCTAATTCGTTAAATTCAGGAACGGTAGAAAATAATTCCGGGGAAGAATAAAACATTCCAATATCAAACTTAATTATTTTGTCATTAAAAGCAGAAATAGAAGCTGGGTTCCATTGTAATGCACCGGAAATATCTAAAGGCTGTGCGGTTGATGCACCTCCCATTGACATGTTAACAGCCCCAACACCTTGCATGATGTGACCGCTTTGTGAATAAGCAAAAGATGATAGTAGAAATAAACAAACGGGGAACAAAATTTTTTTCATAATCGTATATTTTAATTAGTAGTAAAAACAAATTTTATTGATTTGCTACTATAAATTTAAGTCATTATAATTTTTTTATTTGTAACAATTGATACATATAAAAAAGATCACGAACTAAACTAAAATATTGATAATCAATACTATAAAATTGAAACATAATTTTATAATTTAAATAAAATATGTTATCATAAAAATGATAAAAATCAGGTTTTTGTAAATTTTAAAGAAAGATTTTGGAACAGAAAAATCCCGATAAACGATAAATTCGTCGGGGTTTGATAAAATTTTAAAAAAAACAATCTAGTATAAATTCACTTGTTTTGGAGTACTATTTCGTTTTGTAATTTTTTTGATAAACTTTTAAAAACCAATTCATAGGAATGGTTAATGAGTTCCCGCATCATTTTGTCATCCACATCACTGTGAAAAGCAACTGTATTCCAATGAATTTTACTCATGTGATACCCTGGATTAATTGCATCATATTCGGCACGAAGTTCTAATGCTTTTTCAGGATCACATTTTAAATTTAAAGAAGGTGTTCCGTTTTCCCATTCTTTTAAAGAAGTGAGACAAAACATTTTTCCTCCTACTTTAAAAACTAAGGTGTCCTCATCGAAAGGAAAATGTTCGGTGACGCCTTTTTTTGAGAGGCAGAATTCATATAACTGTTCAATATTCATGATAAATTATAAAATTTGAAAGAGAATTGGTTTACTTGGACTAGCATCATTCTCAAACGAAGCCATCTGTAAATTCAAAAGATAACTTCCATCTTTTACTTCATCATCCACAAAAATCAATTCAGTTATCGTTGCATTTTTTCGGGCATCTTCATTTAAATTATACACATCTTTCACATTCCAAAAGGCTTTGTGGGCCAATAATTTGCCTTCATCTTTTTCCTTATCTACACTTGGTAAGTCGATTAATAAATGTTGAATGCCTTTTTCACGAATAAAAATAGCCGCTTCTTCATGTAAATAAGGTGGATTAGTATGTGAATAATTTTTTGACTTTTTTTCATTCAAATTGGGTAAGGTGCGAATCACTATCGCTTCCGGTTTTGAATTACCAAGAGCTTTTTCTACTTGCATTTTGGTAATGACAAAATCCTCACCTTGTTTTTCCGGTTGAATGGAAATCAGTTGAGCCGTGAAGAAAAAGGTTTTCAAGGCCTGATTGATAGAGTAAAATTCTTTAGTAATATGTCCCAAACATTCCGTGTGCGTTCCATGTCCGTGCGGATTAAAAAAAATGTTGTTGAAATTGGTGGTGGCTCCACCTTTCACACTTCCCACCCATGAACCAAAACGAACCGGTTCAATTTGCGGTTTTTCGATGTACCATGCAATCGGATTTTTTTCTGTATTGGATAATGGCAACGAAATATCAATGGGTTTTGATAAATCGACTTGGAAAGTTTTGTTTTGGTGGGTTATTGTTGCTATCAATGTTTCAACTTTTTTAACATTAAGAAATTAAGGGCTATTTCATTAAGTTTCATTAAGGAGTAACAAAACCTTTCCAAATTTAATAAAATAAGTTAAGACTTAATGAAAACCTTAATTATCCTTAACTTCTTAATGTTAAAAAGTTATATTAAGTTCAACATAAAAAGATCAGAAGAAATCCCATCACTCAGAAACTTTCCTTTTCGAGTGGTTCGCAAAATATTTTCATCCACATGAAGCAAATGATCTTCAATGTATTTAGCCGCTTGTTGGTTGAGATAATCTAAATAGGTTTGTCCAAATTCGGATTGAATTCTGTCAAGAGAAATTCCCCAAATCGTTCGTAATCCGGTCATAACATATTCGTTGTACCGATCGGTTTTGGACAATATTTCTGTTTCAATGGGCAATTTCCCTTCTTGAATTGATTTGATGTACAAGGAATTATTAGATACATTCCAACCGCGTTTTTCACCATCATAACTATGTGCAGAAGGTCCAATGCCAATGTATTTTTTTCCTAACCAATAACTCGAATTGTTTTTAGAAAAAAAATTTTCCTTCCCAAAATTGGACAGTTCGTAATGAATAAATCCGGCCTCTTCTAATTTTTCAACCAAAATTTCAAAGTGTTCTTGAGCGACTTCGTCTTCCGGTGGTGGTATAATTCCTTTTTGTATAAACGAATGTAAAGCCGTTTTTGGTTCCACCGTTAACGCATAACTTGAAATGTGCGGAATACCAAAAGACAAAGCGGTTTCGATATTTTGAATCCATTTTTCGTTGCTCATGCCCGGAATGCCGTAAATCAAATCGAGTGAAATGTTGTCGAAATGTTTGGTGGCTTCTTCTAAACATATTTTGGCTTCTTCGACATTATGAGCCCGATTCATCATTCTTAAATCATCTTCAAAAAAGGATTGAATGCCGATGGAGAGTCGGTTAATTCGATTGTTGGATAGTTCGATTATTCGATTATTAGATAAGTCATCTGGATTCGCTTCGACTGTAATCTCTGGGTTTTCAATGACATTATAATTTTTAAAAATTTCCTCAATCAACAATCGTAAATCTTCAATAGCCAGAACAGAAGGAGTTCCGCCACCGAAATAAATGGTTTCGATTACATCATTTTTAAATTCTTCTTTTCGCATCGAGATTTCTTTCACTAAAGCCAAAACCATCTCGTCTTTCTTTTTCATGGAAGTAGAAAAATGAAAGTCGCAGTAATGACAAGCTTGTTTGCAAAAAGGGATATGGATGTAGATTCCGGACATTGCAAATCTTAGATATTATAACCTATTAATATGGCTGATAATCTATTCTAAATTTTCCATTTTCAACTTGTATAACGTCGTTTGGATCATTCGGATTTACGGCTGTGAAATTATATATACCATCAAAGCAAAGTGGCGGTAGTAAAAGTACTTGAACAGTACCTGTGCAATTATAATTTATATAAGTTGATGTAGTTAAATCATACTTGGACAATTTTATTTTATTGATTAGTGTTGTTGGTGTAAAACTATAAGTCCCGAGAAAAGTATTTATTTTATCAAATGTAAATGTCATTTTATACTCATCGTCTCTCAAGTAATGCAAGTTAAGCTCTTGATATTGGCCTGTATTATCGCCAAGAGTTTGAAACTTATTGCTAGATCGCCAGTATTGGTTGTTTATTGTTGCTTCATTTATGAGTCCGGAAATCGGCGGTACTATATCAGCTATTGGTAAATCGAATTCACCGCTTACAAATTTAGACTCTGAATTAAGGTTTTCAGGATCAATAAATAAATATCCGGAATAGGAACCTTTAATCCTTTTACTTACCTGGTCATACTGCTGTATTATAAAATTAAAACGCTGAGAAGAGTAATTCCTATTAGAATAAAAATACTTAGGTATAGTAGATGAATTATTTTGCTCTTTATAAATCATTTTTCCAAAATGCCCATTTTCATCAAATGAAATTAGGAGTTTAAAAATAATATCTTGAGGATTTTCGCCACCTATAAAAATAGTATGCTCCTTTCGATAAGCAGTTGAATAGCGCGTTTCGTTCAAATTTGATTGATCGCCATTAACAAACAAACTAAATTGGCGAATTACCTCTACAGGTAGGTCATCATTATTATCATCATTATTGTTGCTCCCGTCATCATTGCTGCAACTTGATAATATAAAAACAACTGATAATATAATATATTTAATATATCTCATAATTAATTACATTAGTAATGTTGATAGGAACGGAAAGTTCCATTGGTTACCTGAATTATGTCAGACGAATTTAAAGGATTAACTGCTGTAAAAGAACATGTTCCTATAAAAGAATAATTAGTCGCACCATGAAACTCTCGGTAAGTATATCCTACTTGACCAGTAACATTATAATAATCATAGGTCATAGTTGATGTATTGAACTTTGCAAATCTTACATAATTTGCAGTACTCGAAGAATCAAAAGCATAATTCCCCGGAGTTGGCGAATTGGCAAAATTAATTTCTATTTTGAAAGGTCCTTCATTAGTAAAAACACCTGCTACTCTTTCATGCCTTGCTTTCCAAGCTTGACCGTTAATATCGAAATTACAATATTGCTCAATTCCATAGTATAAAAAATTAGTGCCATAATTTGTAGCTGATTCTTCATATGGAACTTTAATATCAGTTTTTATTTCGCGATAATATGAATTTATGTTGGTCATGTTAGAATAAAGTCGAGTTGTGTATTTAATCGTTGCAATTTTATTAACCTGATCAATAACAAAATTATCTACTTGGCAAAAATACGATGAGTACTCAATAAAATTATAATATACAGGATTACTATGAATAACTGAAAAAAATTGTAAACTTCCATTAAGCAATTTTCCCTCAGTTGTAAAATGAAATACCATTTGATATCTTGAATCTGTATCAGACACATCACTTGCAGACATTCCAATCACAACAGTTTCTCCACTGACTAGAACATTACCATCTGTTGAATCATCAAAAACCACTGGATTAAGCAAATCATTTTGCACACCATCAATGCTAAGTTTGAAAAAATAATTATTTTCAGGTGTGTTATTTACAGGATCAACAGGATCAACAGAATCATCAGTAGAACAACCAATTCCTATAACTGCTATAACCAAGATTAAAATCACTTTTTTCATACAACCTATTTTAAACAAAATTACTCATTTTTTCACACGACTCTCATTATTCTTCACAAAAGCATCCCATCCCGTATAACTTTTCTCTCCAACTACTTTCCCTGAATTAAAAAAATGACAAACCGCCGCCGCCAGTCCATCCGTAGAATCTAAGTTTTTTGGTAATTCTTTTAAACCCAACAATTGTTGTAGCATTTTAGCTACTTGTTCTTTACTGGCGTTTCCGTTTCCGGTAATGGCCATTTTTATCTTTTTGGGTTCATATTCGGTAATTGGAATTTGTCTCGACAATCCCGCTGCCATCGCCACGCCTTGAGCTCGTCCGAGTTTGAGCATCGATTGTACATTTTTCCCAAAAAACGGAGCTTCAATGGCAATTTCGTCCGGATGATGGGTTTCAATCAACTCAATCGTGCGTTCAAAAATCACTTTTAATTTGGTATAATGATCATCATATTTACTCAAAATCAATTCATTTAACTGAATGAATTCCATTTTTTTGTTAATGACTTTAATTAAACCAAATCCCATAATGGTGGTTCCGGGGTCGATGCCTAAGATGATGCGTTCGTTTGCCAAAATTAGAGTTTAAAAGTTTACTATTTAAAAGTGTAAAGTTTTGCTTTACTTTGTACTGATGGTTACATTATCTCACAAAGCTAAACAATTCTCATTGGTTCTCGCAAAACTTTTGCTTGTGGGCGGAGCACTTTATTATTTGTTCCAACAATTGCAACAAAAAAGCATTTCAAATTTTGATGGAATTGTGTCTAATTTTTCAGCTTTCAGTTTGCTGGGTATTATATTATTAAGTGTTTTGAATTGGTTATTTGAATTTTTGAAATGGAAAAATTTAGTTTCCAGTTTCCATAAAATAACTTTCAAACAAGCCGTTGAACAAACATTGGGGTCACTGACGGCTTCTATTTTTACGCCTAATCGGGTTGGGGAATATGTGGCTAAATGTTTGTATTATTCAAAAGAAAAAACGAAGCGAATAATTTTTTTAAATTTTTTAGGCAACATTACTCAGATGATGGTAACTGTTTTTTTTGGAGTTTTTGGTGTGCTTTTTTATTTTATTTTCTCTCCTTTTTCCTTTGATATAGAATACAACGCAAATGAAAAGGGTTTGATTTTCTGGCTTCCAATTCTTTTAGTTATACTTCTCTCTGTTTTGCTTTTTTATTATAAAAAAATCAATTTTTATGGTTATTCAGTGGAGAAAATAATGGTTAAAATGCAATTATTTCCTGCTCGAAAACACTTTGTAAATGTTCAATATTCGTTACTTAGGTATATTATTTTTTCGCATCAATTTTACTTTTTGTTATTAATTTTTCAAGTTGATATTCCTTATTCAGATGCTATTCTTACCATTTTTACCATGTATTTTTTAGCTTCTGTTATACCAAGTATTCATTTGATGGATGTAGTTATAAAAGGTAGTGTAGCGTTATTTTTATTTGGGAAATTAGGTGTTAATGAATGGGTAATTGCTTCGATTACGATTATTATGTGGTTCTTTAATTTAGTTATTCCGGTACTATTAGGGAGTTTTTTTGTGTTGAAGTTTAAACCAAAAATGGATTTGTAATGGTGTTTATTTATGTATCTATTACAATTTATGTGATTTTATTATTCCTATTTTGTGTAGCATTTAAAAAAGTAAAGCGATTTTCACCTTCTTCAAAAGAACTTAAACATTCTTTTTCAATTGTTGTTCCTTTTCGAAATGAAGCTCATAATTTGCCGCAACTTTTAAAATCAATTGAACAATTAAATTATCCGATTGAAAAATTTGAAGTTATTTTAGTTGATGATGAATCTTCAGATGGCTATCGGGTTTCGAGTTACGGGTTTCGAGTTGTTGAATTGAAAAACATACGAAATTCAAATTCTCCAAAGAAAGATGCTATTCAAACTGCGATTACCGGTTCAAATTTTGATTGGATCATTACAACCGATGCAGATTGTGTAGTCCCGAAAAATTGGTTACTTGATTTAGATATTTTTATTCAAACCGAAAATAAAGAAATGGTTTGTGGTCCGGTTTTGTTTAAAAAGCAAAATAATTTTTTATTTGATTTTCAACAAATTGAAATGCTGAGTCTACAGTCGGTTACGATTAGTAGTTTTGGATTGAAAAAGCCGTTTATGTGTAATGGTGCAAATCTTGCGTACACCAAAAAAATATTTCATGAAGTCAATGGTTTTGAAGGGAATTCGACTATTGCCAGTGGTGATGATGTTTTTTTATTGCAAAAAGTTGTCGTACAATTTCCTGAAAAAGTTGGGTTTTTGTTAAATTCAAATTATGTTGTTGAAACAAATTCGGCCCAATCATGGAAAGAACTTTTTTATCAACGCGTTCGTTGGGCGGGGAAATCAACAGCTTATTCCAATTTCTTTGGAAAGCTTGTAGCCTTAGTAGTCTTGTTTGGAAATTTAGCCTTTATCATGGCAATACCTTTCCTTAGTATTGGTTATTTTAAACTGATACCAATTTTTATTTTGAAAATTTTAGTTGATTTGTTTTTGGCTAATCAAACGGCAGCATTTTATCAAGTAAGAATGAATAATAGGCTTTTAACAGCATTGTTTTATCCTTTTTTTAGCTCAACAGTTGCTCTTTATTCTTTGTTTGGAAAATACGAATGGAAAGGCCGAAAGTTATAATCTGAACTTGTGTTTAGCAAATGAAATAAGTAACTTGCGACATATTATTACAATTGACTTTGCTTTTAAAATCAAAATTTATGTTGTATTCAAAAATAGAAGGTAAAGGTAAACCACTCATAATTCTGCATGGATTTCTCGGGATGTCTGATAATTGGAAAACCCTCGGAACTCAATTTGCAGCAAATGGTTTTCAAGTTCATATGCTTGATTTAAGAAATCACGGACGAAGTTTTCATTCAGAGGAATTTAATTATAAGGTCATGATGAGTGATGTGGCAGAATATTGTCGATTTCACCAATTGACAAAGATTGATATTATTGGTCATTCCATGGGCGGTAAAGTAGCTATGCTTTTAGCGGTTGAACATCCTGAAATGGTTGAAAAGTTGGTTGTTGCGGATATTGGCCCAAAATATTATCCGTCTCATCATCAGGATATTTTGGCAGGTTTGAACGCTGTAGATTTTTCACAAAAACCGGATCGTAACCAAGTGGAGGAGGTCTTACAAAAATATATTCCCGATTTTGGCACCCGCCAATTTTTAATGAAAAGTTTGTTTTGGAAAGAACCGGGTCAATTGGCTTTCCGATTTAATTTGGAGGTTTTTAATAAAGAAATTGAACAAATCGGGACAGCATTAACAGATAGTCAACGATTTGATAAGCCTACTTTGTTTATAAGAGGCGGAAATTCGAAGTACATTTTGGAGGGAGATTTTCAAACTATACAGTATCATTTTTCCAATTCAAAAATTGAAACTATTCCAAATGTTGGACATTGGCTGCATGCCGAGAATCCTAAACTATTTTTTGAAATTGTAATTGGTTTTTTGAATACATAATATTTTTTTGTATTTTTATTAAAAATAAACCTTATGAATTTACTTATTCGAATTTTAATCACAGCCGGTTTAGTTATGTTAATTGCTAATTTTCTTCCGGGTGTAAAAGTGGACAGTTTTGTTCAATCGATTTATGTGGCCATTATTTTAGGATTACTTAATTTGTTTATCAAACCAATTATTATCTTGTTTACTTTGCCGGTAACGATACTAACGTTAGGGTTGTTTTTATTGGTAATTAATGCAATTATTGTCCTTTTGTGCAGCAATATTGTAGGTGGTTTTCATGTTGAATCATTTTGGACGGCTTTGTTTTTTAGTATCATCTTATCTGTTTTGCAATCTATTGTTTATAAACTAACAGGCGGGGAAGAGTAATTTTACGGCTGATGAACTAAAATACAATCATTTAAAAACTTGGTTGGGTTGCAAAAAAGTTATACTTTTGCAACCCAATTTTAGTATATAAATCACAAGAAATGAATATTACAAGAACCAATGTGGATGCTTTGAATGCGGTGGTTACCGTAGCGGTTTCCAAAAATGATTATGCTTCAAAAGTAGAAAAAGTATTAGCTGATTATCGCAAAAATGCTTCTATTCCGGGTTTTAGAAAAGGAGCTGTGCCGATGAGTTTAATTCATAAACAATACGGAAAAGCAGTATTGTTAGAAGAGGTAAATAAAGTTTTGCAAGAAAATTTAAATAAATATTTAGTAGATGAAAAATTAGATATTTTAGGAAATCCACTTCCAAAAGTAACGGAAGATTTCGATTGGGATAAAGAAGATTTTTCTTTTGATTTCGAATTGGGATTAGCTCCTGAGTTTTCAGTTGATTTAGCTGCAAAAAATAACATTACCAGCTTCAAGATTATTGCTGACGATAAAATGTTAAATGGCCAAGTGGAAAGAATCCAAAAGCAATATGGAAAATTAATTTCTAAAGATACGGTTGAAGAAGATGATGACTTGAATGTTAACTTTACAAATGAAGCTAACGGGATCAATAATACAACGTCTATTTCGTTAGATGTTTTTAAAGATAAAAAAGCTGCAAAAAAATTCATTGGAAAAAAAGTTGGTGAAAGTGTAGAATTAAGTACCAAAGGTTTATTTGATGATGACCATAAATTGATGGATTATCTTAAAGTTGATCATGATTTAGTGCATGGTTTAGATATTGAAGTTTCTGCTACAATTGAAGGAATTACAACAAGTGAAAAAGCTGAATTGAATCAAGAATTATTCGATAAATTATTTGGTGAAGGCAACGTAACTTCAGTCGATGGAGTGAAAGCTAAAATCAAAGAAGACGCTGAAAAACAATTTGTTCAACAAGCAGATCAAAAGTTTTTAAATGACGTGACTGAGTTTTTGTTAGAAAGCACAAAATTTGACTTACCGGCTGAATTTTTAATTAAATGGTTGCAACATGCGGGCGAAAAACACTTAACGGAAGCAGAAGCCAGAGAAGAGTTTTTAAAATCAGAAAAAGGCCTTCGTTACCAATTGATTGAAGGAAAAATAATGACGGAAAACAATTTACAAATTACTTTTGAAGATTTGAAAGCGTTCACCTCTGAATTAATTAAGAAACAAATGGCTCAATTTGGTCAAATGAATCCGACTCAGGAAGATATTGATGGCATTGTAGCTCGAGTACTTTCTAACCAAGATGAAGTGAAAAGACTGTCTGAGCAAGTGATGAATGAAAAAATGCTTGGGCTGTTTAAAGAGAAAGTTAAAGCTAAAACAAAGGAGGTTTCTTACGAACAGTTCGTTAAAGAAATGTACGGAGAATAATAATTTCAAAAAAAGTAGTATATTTGGGCGTCTAATGTATATTTGACGCTCTTTTACATTTAAAAATGTGCACTTAAAATTGTTTTTTTAAAATGAATATAGGAAAAGAATTTAAAAAATTTGCTACTAAACACCATGGTGTAAATAGTATGTATTATGATAAAATTGTAAGCGGAATGACGCCTTACATCATCGAAGAACGTCAGATGAATATTTCTCAACTTGACGTTTTTTCGCGTTTGATGATGGACAGAATTATCTTTTTGGGAACAGGAGTTGATGATTATGTAGCCAATATTATTCAAGCACAATTGTTGTTTTTAGAAAGTGTAGATGCCTCTAAAGACGTTCAAATTTACATTAACTCTCCGGGAGGAAGCGTTTATGCAGGGTTGGGAATTTATGATACAATGCAATATATAAAACCTGACGTAGCGACAATTTGTACCGGTATGGCTGCTTCAATGGGAGCTGTTTTATTATGTGCCGGAGCAGCAGGAAAACGTTCTGCTTTGCCACATTCAAGAGTGATGATTCACCAACCTTCTGGAGGAGCACAAGGTGTTGCAACAGATATGGAAATCAATCTTCGTGAAATGTTGAAATTGAAAGATGAATTGTATCAAATTATCTCTACTCATTCCGGTCAGACTTTTGAAAAAGTTCACAAAGACAGTGAACGCGATTATTGGATGATTGCTGACGAAGCCAGAGAATATGGTATGATTGACGAAGTATTAAGAAGAAAATAGTTTTGGTAATTTGTATGGCTCATAAGCCAAATTAACAATTACTTATAACCTTTTACCCAAATAAAATGGCAAAAGAAATGATGGAATGTTCTTTCTGTGGAAGAAAGAAACCCGAAACGAATTTGTTAATCGCCGGAATTGATGCACACATTTGTGATAAATGCATTGAGCAAGCACATGGTATTGTTTTAGAAGAACTGAAACAAAGTAAACACTCTCAGAGTCTCGGCAATGATTTGGTATTAAAAAAACCCAAAGAAATTCGGGAATTTTTAGATCAGTATGTCATTGGGCAGGACCAAACCAAAAAAGTGATGTCGGTAGCGGTTTACAATCATTACAAACGGTTAATGCAGAAAAATAGTGATGATGACGTTGAAATTGAAAAAAGCAACATCATAATGGTAGGTCAAACCGGAACAGGAAAAACATTAGTAGCTAAAACAATTGCTCGAATGTTAGGTGTTCCGCTTACAATTGTAGATGCAACCGTTTTGACAGAAGCCGGATATGTGGGTGAAGATGTAGAAAGTATTTTGACCCGATTACTTCAGGTAGCTGATTATGATGTGGCTAAAGCAGAAAGAGGTATTGTTTTCATTGATGAAATTGATAAAATTGCCCGTAAAAGTGATAATCCATCTATTACGCGTGATGTTTCCGGAGAAGGTGTTCAACAGGCTTTGTTGAAATTATTAGAAGGAACAGTTGTGAATGTTCCACCAAAAGGTGGCAGAAAGCATCCCGATCAAAAATTTATTGAAGTAAATACACAAAACATATTGTTTATTGCCGGTGGAGCTTTTGATGGAATCGAAAGAATAATTTCCAAAAGATTAAATCGTCAGGCAGTAGGCTATAGTGCTTCAGCTAAAGTTGACAATGTAGATAAAGATAATTTAATGCAATACATTATTCCAAAAGACATTAAAGATTTTGGATTAATTCCTGAAATTATTGGGCGTTTACCGGTATTGTCTTATATGAATCCTTTAGATAGAGAAACACTTCGAACTATCTTGACAGAACCAAAAAATGCTTTAATCAAACAATATAAAAAACTGTTTGAGATGGATGGTGTTGAATTTTCAATTTCTGAAGAAGCCTTAGATTATATTGTCGACAAGGCGTTAGAATACAAATTAGGAGCTCGTGGATTACGTTCACTTTGTGAAGCTATATTAACGGATGCTATGTATGATTTGCCTAGTTCAGACGAAAAAATATTGCACATCGAAAAAAGTTATGCTGAACATACGTTAAATAAAAATATGTTACAACGTTTGAAAGCAGTATCTTAAAAAGTAGATAGAAAAATTATACTAATCCTGAAGTTTTTACTTCAGGATTTTTTTGTGGAATAAGTTGAAAATTTTCTTTTTTGGAGTTTATTTCACATCTTCTTCCCGGTCCGCAACCTAAACGTTTTGGTCCACAAGAATATAAAAAGATACATATTAAGAAAAGAGTTATTTTTTTCATTTTAGCTTTGTGCTACATATTGCATTTGTAAAAGTTGTTCCAAATAGGTACGTTCATTTGATAATCGAGGAATTTTATGTTGACCGCCTAATTTATCTTTTTCTTTTAACCAATCATAAAACAATTGCGGACGGGCAACATTGATTATTAACGGATTTAATGTCATGTTATTGCGTCTTTTAGCTTCATAATCAGAATTTAACGCTTGCAACGTGTCGTCTACTATTTTTCTGAAATAACCTATGTTTTCCGGAGGTTTTCTAAATTCTATTATCCACTCGTGAGCTCCTTTTTTCTTGCCTTCCATAAAAACCGGAGCAACAGTATAATCAACAACTTCTGATTCGGTTTCTAAACATGCTTTGGCAATAGCCTTATCTGTGTTTTCAACAATTAATTCTTCTCCAAAGACATTGATAAAATGCTTAGTTCTTCCGGTAACTCGAATTCGATGTGGATTTAAGGAAGTAAATCGGATGGTGTCACCAATTAAATACCGCCATAATCCTGAGTTTGTTGTTATAACAACGGCATAATTTTTAAACAATTCAACATCTGCTAAACGAATTACTTTTTGATTTATAGTTCCGAAGGTTTCCATTGGAATAAATTCATAAAATATTCCATAATCCAACATCAACAATAATTCATTAGAATTGTTTAAATCCTGAATTGCAAAAAAACCTTCAGAAGCATTATAGATTTCATAATAATTAAAATCACTTCTTGGAAATAGCTTTTTGTATTGTTCGCGATAGGGGTCAAAACTTACTCCTCCATGAAAATATACTTCGGCATTTGGCCAAATTTCTAACAAATTAGTTTTGCCGGTTTCTTCTAAAACTTTATTCAGTAAAACCATCATCCACGACGGTACTCCTGCTAAACTAGTTACATCTTCATAAATAGTTTCTTGAACGATAGCCATTAATTTTATTTCCCAATCGCCCATTAATGAAACGCGATTGCTTGGAGTAGAACTAAATTCAGCCCAAATAGGCATATTGTCAATTAAAATTGCGGATAAATCACCAAAGAAAGTATTATTATCTTCATATAATTCTTTGCTGCCACCAAGACGTAAACTTTTGCCCACAAACAATTGTGAATCTTCGTTGTTATTTAAGTACAAACTCAGTAAATCTTTACTAGCTTTATAATGACAATTTTCGAGAGCTTCATTGCTTACGGGTATAAATTTACTTTTGGCATTTGTTGTTCCGCTCGATTTTGCAAACCATTTAATGGAAGTAGGCCAGAAAATATTTTGCATTCCTTTTCGGGTTTGTTCTATCATCGGTTCTAAATCTTCGTAACTCGAGATTGGAATGCGTTCGGAAAATACGCTGTAATGTGTAATGGAATTAAAATCATATTGCCTCCCAACAACTGTATTTTCAGCTGTTTTTAACAATGAAAATAACAATTCCTCTTGAACTTCATTCGGGTATTTCATAAACAATTCAATTTGGTGAATCCGTTTTTTTAATATCCAACTGGCAATGGAATTGATTATAGGTAATGGCATTGTTAAATTGTTTTAATATTGTTTGTGTCAGAGTTGAAATTTACTTTTACAAAACTTAACTTTACAACGTTATCAAAAATAATAATTTTTAGTTAACGTTGCCCTTTTAAACTTAAACTTTATCAAGAATGATTTACGAAGGTGTTCTCACTAAAATGCAAACAGAATTGGGTAATCCCATACAATATTATTTAGTGTTTGAAAACAGTTTTTTAAACCTGAATCAATTGTTGGATAAAGAGCTGGAAATCAGTTTTCAAGGTTATCAATGTTTGCAATGTGGTAAGAAAAAGAAAATTTTCCGTCAAGGCTATTGCTATGATTGTTATATGTCAAGTGCTTCAGTTGGAGATTGGATTATGAAGCCTGAATTGAGCACTGCTCATTTGGATATTGAAGACCGTGATTTGGACTATGAAAGGAAAGTACAATTACAACCACATATTGTTTATCTAGCTCTTTCAAGTGAAGTAAAAGTTGGTGTTACTAGGGGCACACAAGTTCCTACCCGATGGATTGATCAAGGAGCGGTACAGGCTATTCCAATTCTGGAGCTACCTAATCGTTATCTAGCAGGTATTACTGAGGTTGCTTTAAAAAACAACTATGCTGATAAAACGAATTGGCAAAAAATGCTCAAAAACGAAGTTCCGCAAGTTGATTTAATACAGGAAAGATTAAAAGCGGGTAACTTTCTACCGGATGAAGTTAGAGATTATTATGCTGAAAATAATAGCCATCTATACGAGTTTCATTATCCCGTGTTAACTTATCCAAAAAAAGTAACCAGTTTAAGTTTAGATAAAACACCCCTTTTTCAAGGCAAACTTTCCGGAATAAAAGGGCAATATTTACTTTTTCAAGACGGAACGGTTTTTAATGTTCGAACTTTTGAGGGATATGTGGTAAAGATTTCATTATAAAAAAAACCCGACCATTCAGTCGGGAAATTTTTAGTTGTCTTTTTTCTTAGGTTTTAATAAACTGTTTAGACCTTCTTTTAGATTATCTTTTATTTCTTGTTCTTTAGTAACCGGCGTCTTTGTTTTAGTAGTATCAGTCGGTTTTGTATTTTGATTTATCAAATTTGTAAGAGCAGAAGTTCCTTGATTGATAAGTTTTTGTTTTTGTTGTTCCACAAGTTGATTGGCTAATTTCGTCGTGGCTTGTTTTATATCCGTTGTTATTTTTGGATTTGTAAAATTACCACTCATCAAAGCAGTAATTGGTATATTTTGAAGTTTGGCAGCATCAGCCGGAGATAATTTTGCTATTAAATTATTTATTTCGGGACCTAAATATTTGGTTGGAACATCAAATTTTACGTTATAATTCATCGATTGATCAAAACCATGCGTTCCACCAACGTTAACAGTAATGTCTTGGTATTTTATATCAAAAGGTTTTACGTTTACTTTTCCATCTTTAAAAGACAAAGAAGTTTTTAAATCATTCAGATTCAATTTTTTTAAATCGATAAAACTCACTTGATTGTCTAAGGCATTCAACAACATTGAATTGGAAGCATTTATGGTTGTAGAAAGTAATTGCCCCATTAAATCTCCTGAAATAGATTTTAAATCAGGTGTCATTTCTTTAGCATCTAAATTTCCCGAAACTGTGATGGTAGAATTTAATTTTCCGTTAATTACATTGGCAATTGGAGCAATGTTTTTCATCATATCCAACTGTGTAAATGTTTCGCTAATGTTTACTTGATTCAAATTTAAATCCATTTTGAATGTCGGAACTTTTGTTTTTGTGGATACATTTCCATTTAAACCAATTTGTCCTCCAAAAATAGAAGTCTTTATATTCTCTAGCGTCACTTTTTCGTCTTTTACAATCAGTTTGCCTGAAACATCTTTCAAGATTAAATTATCATATAAAACCGTTGTTGCTTTTGCTGTCAAAGTACAATCTAAAAAGGCTGGGATTTTCATTGCTTCAATTTCTTTTTTACCTTTATTTTCGGTTTCAGACGTTGTCATAAAATCAGCTACCGCTAGTTGATTTGAAATCAGATTAAAGTTTCCTTTTAAGTTTTGTTTGTTGAACAAATAACCATAAAAATTATCTAAAAACCCGGTGACATTCATATCACTTTTCCCTGTTTTGGCCTCAAATTTTTGAAGATTCAACTTACTTGGATTGAATTGAACAACCGCCTCATTGATATCCATTCCTTTTCCGTTTTCGTCAATGTATTTAAAGCCTGAAACACTAATTAAACCGGCATTTTTTATATTTTGATATTCTTCTTTTTCAACAGATTGCATGTCAAATTTTGTAGTAACATCTGCTTTTAAAATTCCTGAAAGCGGTTTGTCTACTTTTATAGGATAGGCTTGCGATAAATTACTCAAATTAATTGTTCCTTTTAAAGTCGCATCAATTAAAGCATTTTCAGTTATGTTTTTTATAGAAGCTTTTGCATTAAAAATGTCTTGATCAATTTTAAACGAAAGATTATCGATAGCAACATAGGTATCATTCATCAGCCCGGTTTCGTTTATGATTTTGGTATCAATAATGATGTTTTCAACCGATTTTGGTAAATCGGGATATTTGATGGAGGCATTAGTTGATGCAATAACCAACTCAAATTTCGGAATTGTTGAATCGGTATAAAATCCTTTTGCGAAACCCGAAACTACAAAATCACCCGATGTTTTAATTTTATCCAAATCACCTTTGTAGGCGGATGGAATTAAGCCTAAAAAATTTTTGAACGAAGAACTAGGTGTGTGAAAAGTTAAATCATACAACTGACCGTTTTCAACCAATTGGATGAATCCTTTAAATTCAAGCGGCAATTGATTAACAAGGGCTTTGTTGTTTTTAAATTCATATTTACTTTTTTCTAAATCAATACCTAAAACCGCATCAAGCGTAATGGCAACCTTGTTCATGTAATTGATTTTGTCAAAGTCTACACTTAAATTTCCGGATGAAGTAGTGACTAAATCTAATGTTGAAGCGGCAAAATTTCCTTTTCCATTGTGTTGAATATCATTAATAATTACATTCATTGTTGAAGCTTCATCAAGATATTTGAATTTTAAATTACTAATTGAATAGTTTTGAATATTGAGTTTAAAAGGTTCGCTTTTGGATGAAGTATCGTCTTTTTGGTCTTTTAGGGCAATGTCGAAATTTCCAATACCATCTTTGTTAAAAATGATATTTACTAAGCCATTATTACTTGAAAATGATTCTAATTCCATTGCTTCACCATCAGCTTTGAAAAGTTCCTTGACAGACATTTTTAAATTCAATTCACCGGAATAAAAAAGGGTATCACCCGCAAAGGGTTCTTTGTTGATGATGCTCAATTTATCAATCGTAATGTTTGCTTTTGGAAAATTTTTAAACAAACTTAAACTGACATCTTCAAAGGCAACAGTAGCATCTACTTTCTCATTGATTGATTTTAAAACCAATTCTTTAATTTTATCCTTAAATAAAAAGGGAGTAATAGCTAAAGCGATAATTACGATAGCTAAAAAAACACCTAATCCTTTTAAAATTTTCTTGAACATCTGTTTATAATTTAATTTGGAGTTACTTTCTTAAACGAAAAGTTATTCTTTTTTGTTGTTACTATGGTGTTAATCTAATACTAATTCTTCGCCTCTTTTCAGGTTAAATCGTTTTTGAAATAAATATACCGCTGCATACAAGAAGGGCGTATCTAAAAGAGCAAAAATTACTTTAAACAAAAATCCACTTAGCATTAACTTAGGAAACAAGTCCCAAGGTAATATTCTAAAACTACAGAGCAAAAACAATACCGCAAATGTATCCACGAATTGTGAAGTGAAAGTGGAAAAATTATTTCTTAGCCAAAGCATCTTTCCTTTGGTTACTTTTTTCCAAAAATGAAAAATATAAATATCAATATATTGAGCGGTTAAATAGGCAATCATAGAGGCTAAAACGGCTAAAGCAGTTTGACCAAAAACCTTTGAAAACATTGCATTATTTACCGGAGAACTTTCAATTGCCGGAACTGCATTAGCAACATATACAATCATTAACGAAAAAACAGAAGCAAAAATACCGGAGGTTACGACTTGATTGGCTTTTTTTCTGCCATATATTTCAGAAATGATATCCGTAATTAGAAAGGTTAAAGGATATGGTAAAATACCAACTGAAATTTCAAACCGATAAATGCCGAAGAAATCCCAGTAAAAAAATTTCTGAAAAATTAAATTAGAGACGACTAATGAAGCAATAAATAGAGCTCCTAAGGCAAAATAGATTTTATAGGCAAATAGTTTGTCTTTTGTTTCCAATGCTTTTTTTAACAAAAATAAACATTCGTATGCAAACAGTTGTTAATGAAAAATCAAATAGTAAAGAAAAAAGTCCGATAGAATTACTCAATCGGACTTTTTTGTAGACTAATTTATTTTTATTGAATTTTCAATTCAAAAGGCATTAGCATTTGAATTCCTTTGTGTGCGGTTAATTTTTTGACCTGTTTTAAAGTCTCATAAGCTTCTACACCAATTTCTTCTTTTATGATTGTTTCTTTTGACTTAGCAAATGGTAATTTATTTTGATCATTGATAAAATCCATGATTGATTTATCAAATTCGGGATAATTTTGTGTTTTAAATTTTTTAATTTTTGCCAATGTAGCCGCTTCTTTTAAAGCTAAATCTAAGCCACCTAATTGATCAACCAAACCAAGTTTTAACGCTTCTGACCCCGTCCAAACGCGGCCTTGAGCAACGGCTTCCACTTGTTCAACAGTCATTTTTCTTCCGGTGGCAACACGCTGTACAAATGTTGTATAAATATGTTCCACACTTTCGGTGGTAACTTCTTTAAATTTTTCATCTATTGGGCGAAAAGGGCTATACTCAGCAGAATGATTATGTGTTTTTACTTGTGAAGTATTAATACCGATTTTTTTAGAGAGTTCTGTCATGTTCGGCAGAATGCCAAAAACACCAATAGAACCGGTTATTGTACTAGGTTCGGCAATAATTTTATTGGCATTACAAGCAATATAATACCCGCCGGAAGCAGCTAAATTTCCCATGGAAACCACAACCGGTTTCGATTTTTTAGTAATTTCAATTTCACGCCAAATTAGTTCAGAAGTCAACGCACTCCCACCCGGACTATCTACTCGAATGACAATTGCTTTTACTTTTTCATCTTTTCGGGCTTCTTGTAACGATGTTCTCATCGCCTCTTCACCAATAACGTTTACATCACCTTCGCCACCGGCAATTTCACCTTGAGCATAAATAATAGCAATTTTATCTTTTGTGTCTACTTTTTGTGGCGACTTAGCAACATTTTTCGCATAATCCATTATGCTCACACTGTTATAATCTTCGTCTTTATCAACTTTTAATGCTTTTCGGATGCCATTATGATATTGATCTTCATAGCCAATTTTATCTATTAATTTTTTTGACAAAGCCATTTCCGGTGTTCGGGCACTTAGCTGATTGGCAATATTGTTTAATGAATCCACACGAATGTTTCTGCTTAAAGAAATATCAGAAACAATAGAACTCCAAGCGGAATTTATTAAAGCCGAAATTTGTTCACGGTTTGCCTCACTCATTTCATTTTCTAAAAATGGTTCAACGGCACTTTTATATTTTCCGTGACGAATGACTTCCATTTTTACGCCGGTTTTTTCCTGAATATCTTTAAAAAACATAACTTCTGTAGAAAGCCCTTTAAAATCCATTTCTCCTACCGGATTCATATAAATAGTGTCAGCTATAGAATTAATATAATATTCTTTTTGTGTAAAAAAATCGGCATAAGAAACTATAAATTTTCCTGATTTTTTAAATTCATTTAATTTGTTTCGCAACGCTTTTAACTGAGCTAATCCTAAATTACTGGTACTGTTTACAATTGAAATTCCTTTAATTTTATCATCTATTTTAGCTTCTTCTATTGCGTTTAACACATCGATTAAACCAACAGATGTCTCGTCAGATAAGAGTGTCACCCATGGATCTTTGAATTTTCCGGTATAATCTAACGCTATATTTTCCATATCTAATTCGATCACAGAATCAGATTTTACTTTGGCAACATCGGAATCGCTGCCGGCTATAGCACTAAATATCAATAAACCAAAAAATAAAATCATACAGAATACAAATAATCCGATGATAGTGGCCAATACATTTCCTAAAAATTTCATTATTTATTATTTATTTATAACTATTAATTCATCTAATTAGTAGTGAATCATTATATTATGTTACACATTATTTGAAAAGCTTTTAATAATACAGAAACTTATTAACAGACTCGGTAAAGATACTTTATTTCTAAAATAGTTTTAGTTATTTTGCTTTTCTATGAATAGTCAAAATCAAGTCATTTTATCTTTGGGAAGTAATTTAGGTAACCGATTGGAAAACATTCAATTGGCTATTGATGCTATTCATAATTCAATAGCTACCGTGGTAAAAGTGTCCTCTCTTTATGAAACTCCGGCTTGGGGTTTTGAAAGTAATTCATTCTATAATTGTGCTTTGGTATTGCAAACCTTAAAACCGGCTCCACAAATTTTAGATGAAATTTTAATCTTAGAAATTAAATTAGGACGAGTTCGAAATGATGCAGAAGGCTATCAAGCAAGAGTTATTGATATAGATGTAATCACTTATAATGAAGAAATCGTTGAAACCGAAAAATTACAAATTCCACACCCACAAATGCAAAATCGTCTTTTTGTTTTGTTGCCCATGCGAGATTTGAATTTGGATTGGCGTCATCCCTTATTGCAAAAATATTTACCGGAATTGGTTCAACTTTCAGAGGATAAAAGCAATTGTAAAGTTGTACAAAAATTAAAATCTCCTCTCGAAAAAATTGACTTGCAACAATACAATTATATTGCTATTGAAGGAAATATTGGTGCTGGGAAAACAACTTTGGCAACAAAGATTTCAGAAGACTTTAATGCAAAATTGGTTTTAGAACGTTTTGCAGATAATCCTTTTTTGCCAAAATTTTATGAAGATCAAAGCCGCTATGCATTCCCGTTGGAAATGTCATTTTTGGCAGATAGATACCAACAATTATCGGATGATTTAGCTCAGTTTGACTTATTTAAAGATTTTATTGTTACCGATTATCATATTTTTAAATCATTGATTTTTGCCAAAGTTACGCTGGCAGAAGATGAATTTAGGTTATATAAAACCATGTTTGACATTATTCATAAAGAAATGCCCAAGCCGGATTTGTATGTTTATTTGTATCAAAATACCGATCAACTTTTGAAGAATATAAAAAGTAGAGGAAGAAGTTACGAACAGCAAATTCCGGCTGAATATTTAGATAAAATCAATCGTGGTTATTTGGATTATATTAAAACCCAAACCGATTTAAAGGTGTTAATTATTGATGTTTCTAATAAAGATTTTGTTGAAAATCAGATTGACTATGTCAGTATTCTTGATGAAATTCAACAGAAAATACAGTAATTTATCTAATTATTGAAAAGTGACCTTTTGTATCAGGTCTACCATCACCTGTTTTTAAAATATACCAATAATCATTTGACGGCAATTTTTTACCATTTAAAGTGCCATTCCAATCCGGGTTTGTTTGGTCAATTTTTTTAATAAATTTACCATACCGATCAAAAATAGTCAGTGAAGCATTTGGAAAGTATTCAATTCCTTTAATGGTTAAAACATCATTAAAACCATCATTATTTGGAGTGAAAAATTTAGGAATATTGATTACTATGAATTGATCATT
>Ga0209063_1000550_pt1 | contig 24275 bp, 23 predicted proteins | sample KloWWTmeKNB19Kit_FD_187177 | JGI IMG/M metagenome (GOLD analysis project Ga0209063, IMG submission 187177) | Active sludge microbial communities from Klosterneuburg, Austria, studying microevolution and ecology of nitrifiers - Klosterneuburg... | ecosystem: Engineered > WWTP > Aerobic digester >... | reverse complement strand
TGGACCTGGGTACCGAAGTACGCAGGCAGGAGAGTACATGGGAAGATGCCCTGCGCACCATGATCGCCCACATCGAGGAGCGTGGAATTCTGGTGATGCGCAACGGCGTAGTGGGCAACAACACCCACCGGCCATTGAGCGTGGAGGAGTTCCGTGGCTTTGCCATCGCCGATGAGTTCGCACCGCTCATCTTCATCAACGGTGCGGACTACTTGAGCGCCCAGATGTTCACACTGGCGCACGAACTGGTGCATGTGTTCGTGAACGCTTCCGGCATTTCGAATTTGCAGGACACCTACTCATCGAACAACGCGATCGAGCGCTTCTGCAATCAGGTGGCTGCTGAACTGCTGGTGCCTGAAGCCGAACTGCGTCCCTTGCACGCGGCTATTGCCATCAAAGGCGACCCGACCGACCGGCTGGCGCGGCACTTCAAGGTGAGCATCATGGTGATGTTGCGCCGTTTGCGGGACCTGGACCTGATCACGCAGAAGGAGTTCGTCGCGCGCATCAGTGCCATCAAAGCCAAGTTCGATGCGCAGCGGGCTCAGCGGCCACCCGGTGGCAGCTTCTTCAATACCTACAAGACGCGCACAAGCGGCCGGTTCGCACGTGCGCTAGTGGCCAGCACGCTCGAAGGCCGCACGTCCTACCGCGAAGCGCTCAAGCTCTTGGGCCTCTCGAAGTACGAGACCTTCCAGAAGGTGGCGCGCGAATTCAACTTCCAGGTCTGATGGCATATTGTCTGGACGCTGATTCGCTCATCGACGCGAAGAACCACTACTACGGCATGGACTTCTGTCCGGCCTTTTGGATGTGGCTGGATGTGCAGGCGAAGGCGGGCGAGGTGCTGAGCATCGTGAATGTTGCTGACGAACTTGAACCCTATGGCGGTGCACTGAAGACATGGGGTGAGGCGCGAAAAGGACCTTTGTTCAAAGGTCTGGATGCCAAGGTGGCTCCGTGGCTCACCGAGCTTTCGGAATGGACAATGAAACAGCACTACCTCGAATCTGCGAAGAATGAATTCTTGGGGTCCACCGATCTGAAGCTCATCGCATTCGCCAAGGCGCACGGCCACACGGTAGTAACGCGCGAGGTGCATGAAGATGGTAAGAAGAAGGTGAAGATCCCCACTGTGTGCAAAGCGTTCGATGTTGACATGGCACGCACCCATGAAATGTTGCGCAAACTGAACGCGCGCTTTGTGCTGGAACACTAGCAAATGGCAACAGACACCAGCGAAAAAGGCCTCGAAAGCCTGATCGTGGCGGCAATGACCGCCAAGCCGAACGGCCAAACGACCACGGGCCCATCCGCTATCACGGCCGATGAAGCAACCACCTATGGCCAATGCTGGATCCCCAGCAACAGCGCCGATTACGACAAGGCCCACGCCGTGGACCTGCGCCAACTGCGCCTCTTCCTCGAAGCCACACAGCCCAAGATCGCCGAAGAACTGGACCTGGCCAACGACAGCCACCGCCGCCGCACCTTCCTGGCCCGCCTGCAAGGCGTGATCGCCAAGGAGGGTGTGATCCATGTGCTGCGCAAAGGCCTCGACGATGGTCCGCTGCACATCGACCTGTACTACCCCACGCCCTCGTTGGGCAACAAGACCGCGCAGAAGCAGTACGCCGACAACCGCTTCAGCGTGACCCGTCAGCTGCACTTCAGCACGGACAACACCAAGCTCTCGCTGGACCTCTGCCTCTTCCTCAACGGCTTGCCCATCGCCACCTTCGAGCTGAAGAACAGCCTCACCAAGCAAACGGTGGAGGATGCCGTGGAGCAGTATAAGCGCGACCGCGACCCCAAGGAACTGCTCTTCCAGTTCGGCCGCTGCGTGGTGCACTTCGCCGTGGACGATGCGCAAGTGAAATTCTGCACCGAACTGAAAGGCAAGGCCAGCTGGTTCCTGCCTTTCGACCAAGGCCACGACGATGGTGCGGGCAATCCGCCGAACCCGCAAGGCCTGAAGACCGACTACCTCTGGAAGCGCGTGCTCACCCCGCTCAGCCTCTCCAACATCCTGGAGAACTACGCGCAGGTGGTGGAGTTCAAGGACCCGAAGACGGGCCGCAAGAAGCAGACGCAGATCTTCCCGCGCTACCACCAGCTGGACGTGGTGCGCGAGCTACTGGCCGATGCCAACGACAATGGTGCGGGCAGGCGCTACCTGATCCAGCATAGCGCGGGCAGCGGCAAGAGCAACAGCATCGCATGGTTGGCGCACCAGCTCACCGGCCTGCAAGACGAAGGCCGCGTTCACTTCGACAGCATCATCGTGGTCACCGACCGCCGCAACCTCGATACGCAGATCAACCAGACCATCCGGCAGTTCATGCAAGTGGGCAGCACCGTGGGTCACGCGGACAAGAGCGGCGATCTGCGCAAGTACATCGGCGAAGGCAAGAAGATCATCATCACCACCGTCCAGAAATTCCCCTTCATCCTGGACGAGATCGGCAGCGCGCACAAGGACAACCGCTTCGCCATCATCATCGACGAGGCGCACAGCAGTCAGGGTGGCAAGGCCACGGCGGCCATGAGCACCGCGCTCAGTGGTATCGAAGCCGAAGAGGATGAGACCCAGGAGGATGTGATCAACCGCATCATCGCCAGCCGGAAGATGCTGCCTAACGCCAGCTACTTCGCCTTCACCGCCACACCCAAAGGCAAGACGCTGGAGATCTTCGGCGAACCGGTCATGGACGGCGAGGAAAAGAAGTACCGGCCTTTCCACACCTACACCATGAAGCAGGCCATCCAGGAAGGCTTCATCATGGACGTGTTGAAGTACTACACCCCGGTGGATAGCTACTACAAGCTGGTGAAGAAGGTGGAGGAGGACCCCGAGTTCGATACCAAGCGCGCCAAGAAGAAACTTCGCCGCTACGTGGAACAGCACGAACACGCCATCCGCATGAAGGCGGAGATCATGGTGGACCACTTCCACGAGCAGGTTCTGGCGCAGAACAAGGTCGGCGGCGAGGCCCGCGCCATGGTCGTCACCAACGGCATCGACCGCGCCATCCAATACTTCCAGGCCTTCAACGCCTACCTGCTGGAGCGCAAGAGTTCGTACCGCCCCATCGTGGCCTTCAGCGGGGAAAAGGAACTGGACGGAAAGATGGTGACCGAAGCTGCGTTGAACGGTTTCCCCAGCAACCAGATCGAAGAGATGGTGGAGAAGGATCCGTACCGTTTCCTGATCTGCGCGGACAAGTTCCAGACCGGCTACGACCAGCCGCTGATGCACACCATGTACGTGGACAAGACGCTGGCCGGCATCAAGGCCGTGCAGACGCTGAGCCGCCTGAACCGCGCGCACCCGAAGAAGCACGATGTGTTCGTGCTGGACTTCATGAACGACACGGAGACCATCGAACGATCCTTCGCCGATTTCTACCGCACCACCATCCTCAGCAAAGGCACCGACCCCAACAAGCTGAACGACCTGAAGAACGACCTGGACCGACACCAGTTGTACAGCGATGCTATCATCGACGACTTCGTCCACAAGTACCTCGCAGGCGTGGACCGCGACCAACTGGACCCGGCCCTCGATGCCTGCGTGGCCCGCTACATCGCCGACCTCGACGAGGATGGTCAGGTCGATTTCAAGGGCAGGGCAAAGGCATTCACGCGCACCTATGCCTTCCTCAGCAGCGTGCTTCCTTACGCTAAACCGGACTGGGAGAAGCTCAGCATCTTCCTGAATTTCCTGTTGCCCAAGTTGCCCGCACCACAGGAAGAGGACCTGTCACGCGGCATCCTCGAAGCGATCGACATGGACAGCTACCGCGTGGAGAAGAAGGCCATGCAGTCCATCGCGCTACCGGATGCGAACGCCGAGATCGAAACCGCCGCCGAAGGCACCGGTGGTCGCAAACCCGAACCCGAACTGGACCGGCTCAGCAACATCATCAAGGTCTTCAACGAAGCATGGGGCAACATCCCGTGGGAGGACAAGGACCGCATCGCCGAGCGCCTCACCAAGGAGATCCCCGCCGCCGTCGCCGCCGACACCGCCTACCAGAACGCGATGCAACACAGCGACAAGCAGAACGCTCGCATCGAAATGGACAAGGCCTTGCTCCGCGTAATGATCGGCCTGATGAAGGACGAGACCCAACTCTTCAAGCAGTTCAGCGACAACGAAGGCTTTAAGCGGTGGTTGGGGGATAGTGTTTTTCAGCAGACGTATGGGCAGCAAACCGGAGGATCCACATAGATCACCAAATACCATGGACCCCATTCTTACCTCAGAAGTCTTCGATCATTTCGACAAGACCTATCTCTTGGACCGGATCGCAGGTCACATGTCCGGACCGATCATCCGGATCACCGAGACAGTGAACAACGGCACTCGGAGAGGCCAGCATGTGGTGGAGATCGATGCCGTGGTACTCAAGCGGATCCAGGAACTCGCCAATGCGACTGTCCAATATGATGGAAATGGTAAACCATCGCGTGTGGTAAAACCTTTCACGTTCACACCTGCTGATATGAACAAGATCGTCGCCAATTATCTGCGTGGGGTTCCATACTTCGACCTAGCGCTTCAATTCGGCTGCAAGGACGCTGACATCATCAGCGTGCTGAAGAGTCGTGATATTCCGGTGATCAATGAGGAAGTGGGGAAGCGAAAATGGCGCGGTCGTTCATCACGAAAGACTTGAAAGAGTATCTACACATGCCCCTCCCCTCCTTCTCCGCCAACTCCATCAAAGGCCGCGTGGCCGAGACCATCATCCAAGAGCTTTTCCTAGCGCACGACTTCAACGTGTTCCATTACGGCATGGAACGCAGTTTGCCCGGCATTGCACAATTAACACGCAAGACCAACGGACCGGTGAACCAACAGATCCGCAGCATGCCGGACTTCGTGGTGCAAGACCCGCGCAATAACAAATTGCATTTCGTGGAAGTGAAATATCGCGCGAGCGGGGCCTTCGGAATTCAAGATATCAAAGGCACCTATCCGTGGCCGCATGCGTTCTTCATCATCGTCAGTCCTGACCACATCAAGTGCCTTACCTACAAGCAGCTCAGCTTGGGCAAGGTGATCACACCCACGTGCAACAACCTGCTCATCAAACGCGTGGACCTCGGCTTGGACCGTTTGCGCATTGTGCAGTTCGGGCAGTTGGCGAAGAAGTTCTTTACGGGGGTGTGAGCCTTCACTCCACCTGGAACGCAGATCACCGCGCCCTCACAGGTCCACATCCACCCAGATCGCCGCATGGTCGCTGGCCGCAGTGGCCGGGGACTTCACATCGGGGAAAGGGGCGGTGCCGATGGTGCTCTCCACGCCGTGGATACCGCGTCGTTCAACTCCGGCTGCTACGAACGCTTCCTTCAACGGCTTGCTGATGAGCAGGTAGTCGATCTGGTTCAACTGACTGCGGTACTTGTAGGTCCAGCGTTGGCGCATGTCCGTGCCGAACTGCATGCCGAGTGCATCGTGCAGGTTGCGCACCTTCATCAGCGGTCCAAGCGGGTCGCTATCGGGGGTGTCATTCAGGTCGCCGGCCACCACCACCAGGTCCTTTACCAGGTCGAACTCCTTCACGAGTTCCGCCACGCGGGTGGCCTGCCGTTTCCGTTTGGAATCGCTGGCCGCATCGTTGTTCATCTTGCTTTTGAAGTGATTGCAGAGCACGTGCAACACCTTCTTGTTCGGTAGCAGCACCTCCACGTGCAGGCAATCGCGGCTGAAGAGGGCGCGGCCCGTGGTATCCTTCTCGAACATGTGCGTGCGGATGGCGCCGAGCGGCAGTTTGCTCAGCAAGCCCACGTCGATGCCGCGCACATCGTTGCCATCGATGAGCATGTTCTGCTGGAAGCGCTGCACACCCGAGAGCATCTCGGTGTTGAAGGCATCGAGGATGATGCGGTTCTCAGCTTCCACGATGCAACACACATCCGCTTTCACGGCCTTGATCACCGCGGCCGTGCTCTTGCGTGCACCCTCCTTCACCTTTTCATGTGTGAACAGGATCTCGCCATCCCAATCATGCTTGCCATCGGCTCCCACCTTGGTTGCACCCATCCCTGTGAAGAGCTTGCCGCGATCCACGCGCACGGTCACGTAACCCCGCAGCTCTTTCAGCAGGGCGACGATGCGCTTCTTGCGCAGTTCCGTGTAATTGGTCTCCTTGAGGAGGCCCTGCAGCTCGTCCACGAGTTTCAACAACCGCGTGGTCTCGGTGCGTTCGAGTTCGTTCAGGATCTTGGCGCGGCGAAACAGGTTCTCCACGTTGAAAGAGGCGATGCGCAGCTTGGCCATGGGTGCATTGGTATGTGAACACGAACTTAATGCGGAAGAACAACAGGCGCACACGTTCTTTTCACACCGCGCAGGTCGCTGTGCATGGAAGCAGGTTCGTCCAGGACGACATCACCACGATGGTGGAGGTGTTGGATGAACGACCACGACCACTCGGCCAACTAGCAACTCCCGCGCGCCGATGAAGTGCGGGACAACGATCGACCAGTACGCGGGTTGGACTGAACAGGCAGGACATGACCGACCCCGTGGTGCTCAGAAGTGCGGCCTACCTTGCTGAACCCCATGCTCCGCAAGTCCCTCAACATCCTGATCATCGGCACCGAGGTAGGGCTACTGGCGCAGCAGCGCTTTCCCGGTGGGGTGGACTGTACGCCCGAACACCACTACGATTATGCACCGGCCTTGGCGGCCACGCAAGCGGCCCTGGCGGCCGGTGCGCCGGTGGTCTACGAAGCGGCCTTCCAGCACGATGGCGTGCTGGCCGCGCTGGACATTTTGGTGCGCGATGGTGCGGGATGCTTGACCAGTTGGTCTTCGATCCCATACCGGCATGCGATGAATGGGGTTCGTCCAACTAGTTTCATAGTGCTCACCTTCGCATAACTGCAGAAGAGTTAGACTTTATGCCCGCCGCTGTCCCAGAACGCATCAACCTGTTCCGCATGGTACACCATGCGAACATTGCGCATATCCTGGACCATGGCCTATGCAACCGGAGCCACCCGCAGTTCGATCCTGCGTATGTGGACATCGGTCACCCGGACATCGTAGGCAAGCGCACTGCACAACCGGTAGGCATCGATGGCTATGGGGACCTCGGCGAGTATGTGCCGTTCTACTTCTGCGGGCATACGCCCATGCTGCTCAACATCATCACGGGCAAATACGGCTTGCCGAAGCGCTCTCAACGCGATCTTGTTTTCATTCACTGCCCCATGCAGCGCATCTTGGATAAGGGCTGCCGGTACTTTTACACCGACGGCAACGCCATGGTGAATATCTCCAAGACATACACCACGATCGGCGATATGGATCAATTGGATTGGGAGGCGATCGGCTCTTATGATTTCCGGATCGCCGAGCACGGGCCGGACCGGATCCGACGCAAGCATGCCGAATTTCTGGTGCATGGCCATGTACCGGTCGCGTGCATCGCTGCGTTGTTAGTTTTGGACACGGAACGGAAAGCGGAAATGGAGACCTTGATCAAGGAACGCGACTTGGACATCAAAGTGGTCGTGGATCAGAAACGCAAGTGGTTCTTCAGCTGATGATCACTTACACCACAGGCAATTTGTTGGAGGCCGATACCGAGGCCTTGGTGAACACCGTGAACACGGTTGGTGTGATGGGCAAGGGCATTGCCCTGCAATTCGCCGAGCGCTTCAAGACCAACTTGAAAGTATACAAGGAGGCCTGCAAGAGCGGGTCGCTCACGGTGGGCCAGCTGCTTGCCGTAAGGGACTCCGACCTGCATGGCGAACGGCTGATCATCAATTTCCCGACGAAGAAGGATTGGAAGCACCGGTCCAGTTACGCGTACATCGAAGAGGGATTGAAGGCCTTGGTCGCGCTGATCGAGGAACGCAACATCAAAAGCATTGCGTTGCCGCCGCTGGGCTGCGGCAACGGTGGCCTGCAATGGGCCAAGGTGAAGCCCATGATCGAGGAACACCTCGGTGGTTTGGATGTCCGCGTGGTGGTGTACGAGCCTTCGGCGCAGATCAAGCAAGTGCTCCAAAAGGAAACAAGCCGCGAAGTGAAGCTGACCCCCGGCCGGGCCATGTTGCTGCACGCCTTGTTCAATTTCGAGCGCTTGGGCGAACCGGCAAGCCTTTTCGTGGCCAATAAGCTGGCTTTCTTCTTGAAGCTCTTGGGCGAGAAGCAACTGCAACGCCTGGAGTTCAAAGCGGCCAACTATGGGCCCTATTCGGTGCAAGTGCAACACGTGCTCTATGACCTGAACGGAGCCTACCTGCAAGGCTTGGAGCAACACGATGCCAAGCCCTTCGAGGAGTTGTCCTTGAACTATGAGCGCCGTGCCGAAGTGGAGGCGTACATAGGTCGCACCCTGAACGCGGACCAGCATGCGCGCTTGGAACGGCTTACCGATCTGGTCGCGGGTTTCCGATCCACGTATGCCTTGGAGTTACTGGCCTCGGTGGCCTATATCCTGAACGACGACGCTCAGTTGGATGTCGCCGCGATCCAAGAGCGAATGAAGGCGTGGAGCAAGCGCAAGGAAGCCTTGGCCGATACGGAAAGCGTTCGCGTGGCCTATGAGCATTTGGCGGCCTACGGCAATTCCTTGGCGATCACCTGATCGGCCAACGCGGCCCACGCACCGGTGAAGGAGTGTGCCCGAACACCATCCACCCTGCGTGCTCGTTCCCCTCCGGTTGATGCGCTTGGCCGCATGCGGCAGCGAGGCACACGGGACCGCGCCCAACAGGCCCGTCGGATCGCCTAGCTTTGAAGCACACCGTCCATGGTCGCCCTCCTCACCCTCCTTATGACCACCGCGCTGGTATTCGCGTGGGTGCTGTGGCGCAGGCTAGCGGTGCTGCGCGCGGAGCGGGATGAGCTCCGTGCCATGCTGGCCAGCCAGCAGCCTGCCCCGATGCCGGAAGCGCACGATGCCGACACGGCGTGGTGCGCAACGCCATTCCTGTCCGCTGCGTTGGAGGAACGTGCCCGGACGGAGTATCCGCGTCCGTCGCCCATGCTCGAGCTGCTGCAACGGGAGTTGCGGTCCGACTGACCCCACTCCTTCCGCACCACGGAGTGCCCTTCGGCCGCGCATGCGGACCTTTGTGCCCCCCATGCACCTCCTCTCCAAATCCACCTACCTACGGGGCAAGCAATGCCCCAAGGCACTGTGGTTGTACAAGCACCGGCCGGAGCTGCGGCCACCCGTCAGTGCAGGCACACAGGCCATCTTCGACAGCGGCACCGAGGTGGGGCTACTGGCGCAGCAGCGCTTTCCCGGCGGGGTGGACTGCACGCCCGAACACCACTACGATTATGCACCGGCCTTGGCGGCCACGCAAGCGGCCGTGGCGGCGGGTGCGTCGGTGATCTACGAAGCGGCCTTCCAGCACGATGGGGTGCTGGCCGCGCTGGACATTTTGGTGCGCGATGGCGATGGCTGGATCGCCGTGGAGGTGAAGAGCAGCACGCGGGTGAAGGAGCAATTCGTGGAAGATGCCGCCTTGCAATACCACGTGATCACGGCCAGCGGCGTGGCCCTGAACGCCATGCACGTCATGGTGATCGACACCAGCTACCTGCGGCAGGGCGCGGTGGATGTGCAGCGCCTGTTCAAGCTGGAGGATGTAACCGGACAAGTGCGCGCAATGCAGCCGGAGGTGCAGGCCCGTATCGCCGAACTGAAGGCCGTGGTGCAGGCCGAAGCGGAGCCGGTGGTGGGCATCGGCGCGCACTGCGACACGCCCTATGCCTGCGACTTCAAAGGCCACTGCTGGGCGCACATCCCGGCGAAGGGCTCGGTGCTGGAGCTCACCAACGCCCGCGAGAAACAGTGGGAGCTCTACGCACGCGGCATCGTACTGATGAAGGACATCCCGGCCGAGGAACCGCTGTACACCAGCCAAAGCCGTCAAGTGGACGGCTGGCGCTACGACCGCAGCATCGTGGAGGGCGAACGCATCCGCGCCTGGTTGGGCGAACTGCGCTACCCCTTGCACCACTTCGACTTCGAAACGGTGATGCCCGCCGTGCCGCTCTTCGATGGCACGCGCCCCTACCAACAGCTGCCCTTCCAATACAGCCTGCACGTGCAAACCACACCGGGCGCCGAACCCACGCATCGCGAATTCCTCGGCGATGCCAGCGGCGATCCGCGCGAAGCACTCGTACAGCAACTGCTGCAGGACATCGGTCCGGAGGGCGACCTCCTCGCCTACAACGCATCCTTCGAACGGGCCTGCCTACGGGGCTTGGCGCGCGACCTGCCGCAGCACGCCCCGGCGCTCTTGGCCTTGGCCGAACGGGTCAAGGACCTGGAGACACCCTTCAAGAAAGGCTGGTACTACGTGCCGGCCATGAACGGCCAAAGCTCCATCAAGGCCGTGCTGCCCGCGCTGGTGCCGGCCCTCAGCTACGCCGACCTGGAAGTACAGGAAGGCATGATGGCCAGCCTGCGCTTCGCGCAACTGCTGCGCGGTGAATACACCGGCGACATGGAACAGTTGCGCCGCGATCTGCTCGCCTATTGCAAGATGGACACGCTGGCGATGGTGAAGGTGCTGGGGGTGCTGGAAGGAGTGTGAGGCGAAGGGTCGCCAGGCGTGCCCACCATCCGGAAGGGTTGGTGGTCGCTGAAGGAGTAGCACATGTAGGCCCTGGGATCGGTGCTGCTCGCTTGCGGTGGGTCGGGCGGTGATCGGACCATATTTCATCCGGTGTGTCCGGGCAGTGCAACGATGCACCTACCTTTCATCCGATAAGCCGACACCCACATTCCTGGCGCACGGCTTCACCGCTCTCCACAAACATCTTATCTGCCCCCGATGTCACGTAGCTCTTCTGCGCTATGCGCACTTGTATTGCCCTTGTTCAGCCTTGCGCAAGGCACCTTCCAACAGACCTACGACTGGGACTACCAAGGCACCTTGTTGGGCGGCACGCCCAAGGCCCTGCTGAAGGTGAGCGATGGATACCTCGTGGGCGGCAACGCCTTCGGTTCCTTGTTCGGGGCGGGCTTGATGCATACGGACGAGGCAGGCGTGCCCACGTGGAACAGGTCCTACGACATCACGGGCGATGGCTTCGGGGAAGGCAGCATCAGCACCATGCTGGCGCTGCCCGATGGCGGCTTCATCGTGGCGGGCGCTGCACCGGCGCTGTTCTATGCCCGGGTGGATGCCGCGGGGACCATGCTCTGGGCGAAGCGGATCGCGGGGAACTTCAACATCGCCACCGACCTGCTGCTGCTTGCCGATGGCAACATCCTCTTTACCGGCAAGCGCCAAGGCAACGCCTACGATGCGTTCGTGATCAAGGCCGACCTGGACGGCACCGTGATCTGGTCGCAGTTCTACGGCACCGAAACGGAGAACAGCGAGTTCTTCACCAGCGTGGTGGAAACGCCGGACAACGGGTTCCTCTGCCTCGGCTACCGCAACCACCTGACGCAATACATGGACCTGCTGTTGACGAAACTGGATGCCAACGGCGCGGTGGAATGGAGCACCCGTTACGGGTCCAGCGAGATCTTCACCCTGCTGTACAGCGATGACATCCGCGCCACGGCCGATGGGAACTACGTGCTCACGGGCACCTCCTACGTCGCGCTCAGCGCGCTGAACCCGGACAACGTGGTGGAACCGATCGTGATGAAGGTGGACCCCATGGGCGTGCTGCTCTGGAGCAACAAGCTGAGCGCGCTACCGGCGCTCGGCGGCCAAGGCATCACCAACGACCATGTGCGCAACCGGATCATGCCCGACGGAACGATGATGCTGCTGTTGACCAGCGTGGACCAACCTTCCACCGGCTTGCAATTGGTGCATGCCGATGCCTCGGGCATTCCCCTGAACGCGATCAACCTGCGCAACAACACCGTGCCTTCGTATGTGACCGCGATGGCCTTGCTCCCCGATAATTCGGTGGCGCTTGCCGGGTACAACAACCCCGGCACCTATGTGTCCTCGACCTTCTTGACGCACACGGACGAGACGGGCCATACCGCCTGCAACGATACCGCGAGCACCTCCGTTGCCGTGGCCTTCGAACCGCCCACCAATGCGGGCGGCGTAGTGGCCAGCGCATGCACCTTCACCTACACCGACATCACTCCGGCCACCCCCGCGGTGGTGGTGGTGGTGCACCACGCATGCTCCGGCACGGGCATCCATGACCTGGCGGCGCAGCAGCCCACGCTCACCCTCTACCCGAACCCGGCCAGCACCAACGTGCAGGTCCGCTTGGAGGGCCTCCCGACCAGTGGTTCCACCGTGGTGCTGTTCGACGCCACCGGTGCCGTGGTGCGCACCATGGCTATGGGCGACAGCATGGCGTACCTCGATGTGCAGGACCTCAGCCCCGGCATCCACCTGGTCCGTTGGATGGGCAAGGACGGGCGCATGGCGCAAGCGAAGCTGCTCGTGCTCGGTGCCCGTTGACCACCGGCGATGCCGACACCCGTGCGGGTCCGGGACATCGGGCCCACGGTGGGTGCACGCACCTGCCTCCGCCATCTAGCGCGCGACCTGCAGCAGCACTACGGGGTCTTGGCCGCGCTGGACATCCTGGTGCGCGATGGCGCGGGCTGGATCGCCGTGGAGGTGAAGAGCAGCACGCGGGTGAAGGAGCAAGTCGTGGACCCCGCCCGAACACCCTTTAGAACTCCTTCATCACCGGCTGCACGTGCAACAGCATTCCGTCCGGTGCCGTGATGCGGGCCAGGTAGAGCCCCGCTGGCAACGCACCGATAGCCATGTTGTGCACATCGGTCTCCAGTGCCAATGCACCATTGGAGGCATACAGCCGCAACGTGGCGCGGTTCGGCATGTCCGTCATGAACAGTTGGTCCGTAGCGGGGTTCGGATACAGGCGGTCGCGATCGGGTGCGGCTTGCTCGGCGATGCCCACGGAGGGCTGGTATAGCGCATACAGCTCCTCGCCAAAAGCATAATCGTAGGTGGCCTGGTAGAAGACCAGATCGCCACAACTGGCCATGGACATGGAAAGCATAAGCGGGTCGTTCACCGAACTGCCGGGCTGGAGCACCGGTGCGCTGCCAGCGCTGGTTCCGTCGCTCTTCCACAGCTGCTTATAGCTCTGGAGGTAGGCCAAGAAATAAAGGTTGCCATGGTGTGCGGTCATGTAGTATGGGCTGTTGAATGATGGCGTGGGATCGGGAAGCACCTGGGTGCCCGCCTCGGTTCCATCGCTGTGCCACAGCTTGGCTTGCGAACCACCGTATGCTTGGAACCAGACTTCGCCATTGAAACTCTCCAGATACTGGGGAGATGAACCGTTCGCTCCCGTCAGGATATCCTTTACCATGTATGTGCCGACGGAGGTACCATCGGTGGCCCAGAGTTCGCTATTGACCCCAAGGTCCGTACCCTGGAAGAAGAGCAGGCCGTTCGCCACGGCGAAGGATCTCGGCGAGCCGGAGCCCGTGCCCGGTTTGATGTCCATCACCAACACGGTGCCGGCCTCGGTGCCATCGCTCACCCACAGCTCTTCGCCCAACTCGGGTGTAATGGCGGAGAAATAGAGCAGGCCATTGTACAGGGTGAACTTCGTGGGACGGCCGCTGCCCGCACCGGGGTAAATGTCCTTCAGCATCACAGTACCCGCAAGTGTGCCGTCCGTTACCCACAACTCGATCCCGTTGGCCACACTTGTTCCTTGGAACACGAGCAGGTCATTCAACACGGCCATCTGTGCGACCCCGAAATAATCGTTGACAGGCTCTATGTCCAGTTCCAACTGGGTGCCGGCCTCGGTGCCATCGGTACTCCACAGTTGTTGGCCATCCACACCATTGTCCGCGGCGAAGAACGCCCGGCCTTGCCAACTCACGAAACCCGAAGGTGCGCTACTGCCCGTGCTGGGGTTGATGTCCTTCAGCAGGACGGTACCTGCGGTGGTTCCATCGCTCACCCATGGTTCAGCGCCGTGCGTTCCATCGTCCGCGCTGAAGTACACCAGACCATTCACACAAGTGATGCCGCGGATGCTTGACCCCCCACTGGGGTTGATGTCGCGGAGCAGTGTGGGCAACTGCGCCGTGGCGGGAATAAGAGCAACGATCAGGACGGAGGTCAGAAAGTAGCGTTGGCTCATGGGCGTGATGTTCGGTCGGTATGGGTGCAAGGCGAAGTAGCGCAGGAGGCCAAGATAGAACGGTTGATAATGGGCATACTATGCCCTCCTTGGTGCAAGGTAGATGATCAGCAATGCCTTCATATAAGGGTACCTCGAAGAACCTCGAACGGATGGCACAAGCGCTTATCGTTCTGGGCAGACAAGGCGCGACGAAAGGAAGTTACCCACAGGTAACTGACCGAGGAGAAGCAACTGCTTCATCCCGCGCTATGGGGGAGCCGGATGACCAAACGAGAAGTGCTTGCCCGCAGGGGTGGCCGAAAGGCCGATGCCGCCGGAGTGAGGTACTTCGAGGTACCCATAAGCATAGGCTCCTGCGAACAGGTGCAGGGTCTCCCGACGCAGGAGGGGACCCTGCGCTTTCCGGTAAGCGTGCCCCGCCATTCGGCGAGCCGAAAGCCGCATGAAATTTCACGGGAGGGGTAGGACGGATGGGAGATATTCCTATTTTGTGTCGTGTTACGACGGACCAACGAATAACGTGATCCCAGATGGACCAACACGCTACGCACCAACGCTTAACGGGTAGCAACAGTGCGCGGCGCTTGTCCGCGCTAAGTGCCTTGTTCCTCACGCTCGGCCTCTTCGCCGCGCAAATACCGGTTCCGCTGGCGCGTTCCGCTGCGGAACACTTCATGGCCGGTCCGCAGCTGGGCCGACTCGATGTGTCGCTGACCTTGGCCCACACCGCCACGGTGACCACCGCGCAAGGGGAGTTGGCCACCTACCACGTGTTCAATGCAACGGACGGGGGCTATGTGATCGTTGCCGGGGATGATCTGGTGCAGCCTGTTCTGGCGTATGCGCCCGAAAGCAACTTCGATCCTGCGGACCTGCCGACCAATGTGGCCAAATGGCTCGAGGGCTATAGTAGCGGGATCCAACTGGCGCTGGCGGCCAACACGCCCCAAGCCGATGCCGTGCGCAGGCAATGGGAAGAACTGTTGGGCGGTGCCTTGTCCACATCGGGCATGCCGCGCGCCGTGGCCCCTTTGATGCAGACCACGTGGAACCAAGCCCCGCACTACAATGCGCAATGCCCCGGCGGATCGGTGACCGGTTGCGTGGCCACGGCGATGGCCCAGATCATGAAGTTCTGGAACCACCCGGCCACGGGCTCGGGCTTCCACCAGTTCAACCACCCGCAATACGGCACACTAGCGGCGAATTTCGGTGGCACCACCTATGCGTGGGGCTCCATGCCGAACAACGTGAGCAGCGCGAACAGCGCGGTGGCCACCCTGATGTACCACTGTGGGGTGGGGGTGGATATGCAATACAGTCCCGAGGTGAGTGGGGCATGGGTGATCCAATCCCATAGCCCGTCCACCGATCACAATGCGGAGTACGCCTTGCGCACGTACTTCGGCTATCGGTCCACGCTCTCCGGCGTGGCCCGGGAGAATTATGCGCAGGCCCAATGGATCGATTTGTTACGCACCGAGCTGGATGCGGGGCGGCCTATTCTTTATGATGGATTCGGCGATGGCGGGGGGCACGCTTTCGTGTGCGATGGCTACGACGACAACAACTTCTTCCACTTCAACTGGGGCTGGGGCGGTGCTCATAATGGCTACTTCACCGTGAACGCCCTGAACCCACCGGGAACAGGGATCGGGGGCGGATCCGGCGGGTACAACGCCGGCCAAGAGGTCATCATCGGCATCCAGCCTCCGGCTACATCGGTCACTTACGGCATGGCCTTGTACGACTACGTATCGCCCTCTGCATCCACGCTGGGGTATGGGCAGGCCTTCGACGTGTATACCAACATCGTGAACAACGGCACGGGGACCTTCAACGGCGACTACTGCGCAGCGGTGTTCGATGCCGCCGGCAACTTCGTGGACTACGTCGAGGTCCTCAGCGGCTTCACCCTGCAGTCGAATTATATGTACACGGATGGGCTTACGTTCTCCAGCACCGGCATGTACGGTATGCTGCCCGGCACCTATTCCGTTGGGATCTATTACCGGCCAACAGGTGGGAACTGGGTGCAAGTGGCCAACAGTGGCTCTTATACCAACTACGCGCAGATCACGGTGGTCAACTACAACACGATCGCCTTGAATTCCAGCATGACGGTAACGCCGAGCGGGGATCTGACGCAGGGTGGGTCGGTCTCCGTCAACCTCAACATCGTGAACGACGGCGGCTCGACCTTCGTGGGTGAGTATGATGTGAGCTTGTACAACCTGGATGGCAGCTTCGCACAGACCATCGGAACCTATACCGAATCCAATGGACTTCCGTCCGGCTACACCTACCTCGCGCCCTACCTCACCTTTGGTCTGGCCACGGTAACGGTGCCACCGGGCACGTACTTGGTGGCCGCCTTGCACGATCCCGGGAGCGGCTGGGAGCTCACCGGCACCGGCAGCTTCAGTAACCCGATCACGGTCACCGTGGTGGCACCCGCCACCCAACCGGACAGTTACGAGGTGAACAACTCCGTGGCGCAGGCCTACGCCTTGCCCGTGAATTTTTCGGGGAATACCGCAAGTGTGAGCACCCAGGGCTCCAATCTGCATGTGACCAATGACCTGGACCACTACAAGCTGGTGTTAGCGGGCGGCTACGACTATACCGTGAACGCGCGCTTGCACGACTCGTATAACAGTGGCAATGGGAACACCTACACGGCTGATGGCCTGTTCACGTGGTCCACGGACGGCAACACGTGGTCCAGCACGTTCGACGATGTCATGGCCGATGCGATCACGGTGCAGAATGGTGGTACAGTGCACTTCCGTGTAGCGCCGTATTTCGCCGGCGAAGTGGGCACCTACCTCTTGCAACTGAACCTGACCCGAACGGCACTGGTCGGCGTGGAAGAACAGCACGGCGCAAGCGCTTTGGCCATCTACCCCAATCCGACATCCGACCGTTTCCGGGTGGAACGTGGTGTGGGTTCAGGTCGATTGAATGGTTTGGTCCTGCTGGATATGCAGGGCGCAAGCGTGAAGGAGCTGACGGTGGCAGGGTCGGCGGAGTTCATCGATGTGGACGTGTCGGACCTCGCGGTCGGTACCTACGTACTGCAAGCCACAATGGACCAAGGGATCCGGAACCAACGTCTGATCATAGCGCGATGAACAAAGCAATTGGATTGGTCCTATCAGCAGCGATCGCTTCCTGCTGTTCGCATAAAGAAGCGCAGGTGCCCGCAGAGGAAGCTCCGAACAGAGCAGGGCCGGCAACCGTCGAGGCCGCTGGCCCGCCCGCCATCGTATACCGCACCCGGGTGGATGTGGGCGACGCGGTGCCGATCACCCTATCGGCGGATGGAAAGGAGGTGGTGAACTACCCGCACCCGAAAGATCTTGTGCAGAACGGGGCGTTGAGCGTTCCCACCGTGCTTGGCAATGGCTACCTGTTGGACAACCGGGGAGTCGGCCTGAACACCGTGTTCTTGAAATGGTCCTACGCCGAATACGCATCCCTGGAACAAGCACCGACACTTGCGGAGTTGGTTGATGGTATTGCGTTCCGCGATCCATTCGAAGAGATGTACGACTGCGGGCTACGCCTGAAGTATGCGGATCCGGCGAAGGAGTTGGCCGCGATCGTGGCTTCGGGTGCGTTTCCCACGCGCTGCAAGCGCTTGAAGTGAGTTCGTGACCCAAATGCTTTGCAGGATAGTGGCACCCTATCACCCCTCTCTGACCCAGCGTCACCTTGTCCGTTCCGCGTTCGTGTAAAAGCGTACGTGCTACGAAACGATCCTCTTTACTAACCCCGCCATGGAAACGATACTCCACACCGAGGTCTTCGACCATTTCGACAAGACCTATTTGTTGGACCGGATCAAAGGTTCCGGAAGCGGACCTGCGGTTCGGATAACAGAGACGGTCCACAACGGAAGTCGCAGAGGGAAGTATGTGCTTGAGGTCGATGCCTCAGTGCTGGAACGCATTCGAGCGTTCTTGGAGAAGCCCATACCCCCGGCTCCGGTGTCCAGTCCGGCCGCGATCAAGAAGCAACGGTGGTTCAATGGCGAGCAGCAGGATGCGATCACGCGGAACTACTTGAAAGGGGTGACGAGTGATGCGCTTGCTCTTCAGTACGGATGCAAGGCAGCGGAGATCGAGGCCGTGCTGCGTGCGAATGGCATCGAGGTGGTGGACCAGACGCCACCCAAGCCCAAGTGGTACCGGTCCAAACGCAACTACGACAGAAAGCGCTGACCAGGCCATTCGCGAATACTGCGCCATGGCCACCTTGGCGAACGTGCTTGAGTGGACGTAGAACGTGAACGCCCCACCGCGCGAAGCGCCCTGCCTACCTTGCTGAACCCCATGCTCCGCAAGTCCCTCAACATCCTGATCATCGTGCTGGCCGTGGCGATCGTGTTGCCGATCCCGCTGGCCTACGCGGTGGGCTTCACGTACCACTGGCTGCTGCTGATCACCATACCCATCGGCGTGCCCCTCCTGCTTGGGGCGATCGTTTGGCGGGTACTGTTGGGATCCGCGCCCAAGGTCGCACCGGTCAATTAGGTGATTGTTCGCGCCTCAATGCACCAGCACCCTGCGCTCCACGGTGTTCCCGTTCATCGTCACGCGAACAACATAGGCGCCCGGTGCAGGTAGTTGCAGTGTATGCGCGTTGCTGCCCGGTCGGCTGCGGTGGACCGTTCGCCCCAACGCGTCGTGTACCACCAGTTCATCCAGTGTCCCGGTGGTGCTCACCGTGATGGGCCCCGCGCTGGGGTTGGGATAGATGCGCAGCATATCGTGCGGTCCGGTCGTGTAGGAGAGCCCCGTGGATGGATCCACCAAACGCAGCACATAGCTGTTGGCGGTGTTCGGCGGCGCCGTCAGGTTGAAGCTGTTGGGGCCGGGGTCAAGGTCGGCGGTGCCGAAGAAGAAGCCCGTGGCATGCACCGTTCCATTGGGCAGTACGGCGATCGCGCTGCCGCCGAGTTGTCCGGCGCCACCGAGCCGAGCCGCCCAGTCGACCGTTCCGTCCGAATGCAACTTCGAAATGAAGGCATCGGCGATGCCCTCCGCCGTTAGGATCAGTTCTGCGGCGCCCGGGTCGAAGTCCACCGGACCATTGAAGAAACCGGTGCTGTACACACCGCCGTCGGCATCCACGGCGATGCCCAGTCCGTCGCCCGCATTGGGCCCACCCAACTGTCCCGCCCATTGGAAATTGCCCGCGCCGTTGAGCTGCGCTACGAAGATGCTCCGATCGAAGTCCGAGGCACTGACCAGCTCGACCGTTGCAGGTCCGGGATCGAAGTCGGCGACACCCGTGAAGGAACCGGTGAAGCACACCTGACCGGAGGGTCCCGCCGCGATGGCGTATCCGATGTCGCGTGCCTCACCACCCATGCCACCGGCCCACACCAGGCTCCCTTCGGCGCTCAGTCGGCAGACGAAGGCATCGCTCTCGCCCAGCCCTCCGGCCGCATTGAGGACCTGGGTTTCCGGACCGGGGTCGAAGTCCGCCGCGCCGCGGAAGTAGCCGGTGAGCAGCACATCACCCCCTTGTGCCAGCGTGATGGCCAGCGCGGCATCATCGCCCGGACCGCCCATTTGCTTCACCCAGACGAAGTTCCCGAAGGCGTCCAGTTTGCTCACGTAGATGTCCGGTCCAGCGCCAGTGAGGGTCGCCTCGGCGGTCCCGGGATCGAAGTCGGCGGTACCGGAGAAATTACCCGTGGTGTACACCTCTTGTGCGCTGTTCACCGCAATGCCGAAGCCGCGTTCGCTGCCCGTGCCGCCCATGCGTTTGGCCCAGATGAAATTGCCCGACGGGTCCAGCTTGCACACGAAAACGTCGTTCTGCCCACCGGCATTGCTGGTGATCGGGAACGTGTTCGGTCCGGGGTCGAAGTCCGCAGTGCCTTGGAAATCGCCCGCGATGTGGATGTTGCCGGCCTGGTCCAGCGCGATCGCCCGCGCATAATCGTAGCCGTTGCCTCCCAGTTGCTTTACCCACACGAACTGGCCGAGTGCATCCAATTTGCTGACGAAAATGTCCGTGTTGCCGCCCACCCCCACGGTCAGGTTGGCGGTGGCCGTACCGGGGTCGAAGTCGGCCGTGCCCGAGAACCAGCCGGTGGTGTACGTGTTCCCATCGGCGTCCAGCGCGATGGCTTGCGTGTACACCGAACCGGGGCTGCCCAACTGCCCGGCCCATTGCAGGCTCTGTGCACCAAGTTGGTGGCCATGGAATAGCAGGAGACAAGTGATCAGGGAGGCGGCGATGTTTTTCATGGGGTCCATTGGGCAAAGGTGGTGGTCACGAAACTATGCACCCGGGTGGTGAAGCGTCCGTTCCAAGCGGTATTGCGCTGGAAGATCCGCGCGAGGTCCAAGAGCGAGTGCTTCATTCCACGTCCCAGTGAACACAGGTTGCGCAGCGATCCGCAGGGCCAACAAGCGCGTCAGGGCCGGATGGAGGCGATCATGGAATGAGGAGCACGTTCTCGCGACGCGTGCAATAGAAGGGACAAGGGCGGGGGGTGAGGAGGGGAATGTGGAATCGCAGAACCGCAGAATGTAGAACCGCAGAATGTAGAATGTAGAATGTAGAATGTAGAATGAAGAATGTGGAATGTGGAATGTGGAACCGCAGGACCGCAGGACCGCAGAACCGCAGAACCGCAGAACCGCAGAACCGCAGAACCGCAGAACCGCAGAACCGCAAGACCGCAGGACCGCAGGACCGCAGGACCGCAGGACCGCAGGACCGCAGGACCGCAGGATGTAGAATGGCCTGATCACGTCTGTGCTTGACGAAGTACCGCGACCATCGTGACAACCCGTCAGCTTGCCAGAGCTGTAGCGTCGGCGGTCAACCTCCAACCCCCAACCTCCAAGGTTCAACCTAGATCTCGCCCAGAACCTGTTCCGATAAGAACATGGAGCATCCAACAGCTCGCTTGATCATGGTCATGGGCTTGCCGGGATCGGGTAAGACCTACTTCGCCAAAGCCTTGGCCGTGATCGGTCCTTCGCACACGCCACCGTCACCGCGATGGGGCCGGGCCGCTCACGGCTGTACCTGCGAGAATTCCAGCTGGCAGGAATAGATGTAGTCCTGCATGGCCGGATATTTCACGCCGGACATGGGCAGTACGCCTTCACTGCTGAAGCGTAATTTGCCGTTGGACTTGGAGATGTGCACCTTGCCACCGGTGGAACGGTAGAAGTAGTTCCCATTGGTGCCGCTGTTCTGGTCCACCACATCCAGCTGCACACGGAGCGAGTCGTTGCCCGCATCGGAATTGATCGTGATCGGGTAGGCGATGGAGCCGCCCTCGGGCACCAACGCGCGAATATCCAGGTTGGGGTTGTCGAAGAACACCCGGAGCTGGCAGTAGCCGTACCCAGCATCGGGGAAGGGCTTGTTCAGGCCCATGTTGTTGCCGGCGACGTTCACGCTCACGATCTCGGCACTGCCACCGTTGTTCACCGAATTGATCCGCCAGAAGCTGGTGGTGGGGATCGTAAAGCCACCGCTCGGTGCGGACGGTGCGGCAGGGGTGTCAGGCGCGGTGTCCTCCTTCGCACAGGAGAACAAGGTGATGGCCAGGAGCAGGAGTATCATATGCTTCATAATACATGCGGGATTGATGTCGGGTTCTTGGTCCGAGGTGCAATATTGGCAGATCGTCGGAAATGGCGCAATCACATTTTCATGTGATTACAAATGCGACCTTTCCGGAACATCTGGTACCGACCATGAGCGTTGCGGATCGTTCCGTTCTCCGCCGGATCTCGTTCCTTTAATACCATGGAGCATCCAACCGCCCGTTTGATCATGGTCATGGGCCTACCGGGCTCGGGCAAGACCTATTTCGCCAAAGCCTTGGCCGCGCATACAGGGGCCACGCACTACAACAGCGACCGCATCCGCAAAGAGGCCACGCAGGCGGTGCGCTACACCGAGGCGGACAAGGCGCGGGTGTATGAGGACCTGTTCGCACGCGTCACGGAAGCGTTGGCGCAAGGGGGGACAGTGATCGTGGATGCCACCTTCTCCAAGGCCGCGTATCGCCAGGCGTACGTGCAATGGACCGCTGCGCACAAGGTGCCGGTGCATCTGCTTTACATGGAAGCGGCCGAGGCCGTCATTGCCGAACGCGTGGGGAAGAAGCGGCCGGATAGCGATGCCGACTTCGCCGTGTACCAGAAGATCAAAGCCGACTACGAACCCATTGCGGAGAACTACCAAGTGTTGCGCTCCGATGAAGGGAGCACCGCCGAGCGGATCGCGCAGGCCTTGGCGTACATGCACCAACACTCGCCCCGATGACCCGCGAACAGATCCACGCGCTGATGCATACTACCCGAGGAGGCTCTCTCGCAGAGGACCCTGCGCTTTTCCTCCTGTCCGCAGGGTCCCCGCCAAAAGCGCGGGAGACCCTTCGGAGGTGTGACATCGCACGAACACCGCCGCCCCGATGACACGCGAGCAGATCCACGCGCTGATGGCCACGGGGGAATTCCCGGAAGGCAACGTTCCGGAGAAGCTGGTGGAGACGCACATCTCCTGGGTGCTGCTGTGCAACGCGAAGGTGTACAAGATCAAGAAGGCCGTGAAGTTGAGCTTTCTGGATTTCTCGACCCTCGAAAAGCGGAAGCACTTCGTGGAACAGGAGCTGCACCTGAACCAACGCCTGGCACCGGCCGTGTACCTGCGCGCCTTGTCGGTGGTGCTGCACGACGGGCGGTACTGCATCGGTGGTACGGAAGGCGAATTGGTGGACCATGCGCTGGAGATGAAGCGGCTGGACAACAGCTTGGAGATGGACGTGCTGCTGGCCCAAGGCAAGGTGGACCGCACGGACATCGATCGGGTCCTGCAGGTCCTGATCCCCTTCCATCGGAACGCGGAGATCATTCGGGGGCACATCAGCGCCGCAGCGATCCTGTCCGATTTCGCGGACGTGGCGCAGATCCGGGACTTCTGTACCGCTTCCTTGGGTGCCGCGCAGGGTGCGGACCTGATCGCGAGCATCGCTTGGGTGAAAGCCTTCCTCACGGAACAAGCCCCGCTGATCGAGCAACGCGACCGCGAAGGCTTCACCCGCGATGTACACGGCGATCTGCATGCGGGCAACATCTTCCTCACCGACCCGCCGACCCTCTTCGACTGCATCGAGTTCAGCCCGCACTTCCGGCGGATCGACCTGCTGAACGAGCTGGCCTTCTTTACCATGGAACTGGAGTTCGCAGGCCACCCGGAACTCAGTGCCCACCTGATGGAGCGGTACAACAGCGCCTTCCCGGTGATGCGGAACGCCGCCGATCGCAAGCTCTATCTGTTCTACAAGCTCTACCGCGCCAACGTGCGCATGAAGGTGAATGCGATCCGCGTGCAGCAGACCAAGGAAGCCGGCGAACGCGGCAAGCGGATGGAGTTGTTCACGCGGTATTTCGAATTGTATAGGGGGTATTGGAAGGTGCTGGCGGGGTAGGCTGTGCAGGGGCTTCCGCCGTATGGTAGAAACCCCGGGAAGGTTTGAAGACCTCGTGGCCTACCTCTGAACAATAGCATGAACACATGAAGACCACACGGGAGCTAACGGCCATCATAGAGCGGGAAGGCTCCGGGTATGTAAGCCTGTGCCCCGAGTTGGACGTGGCCAGCCAGGGCGACACCATCGAGGAAGCACGAGCGAGCCTGGTGGAAGCGCTGGAGCTGTTCTTCGAGACGGCCTCACCGAGCGAACTGCGGGAACGGCTGCATGAGGAGGTGCTGGTGACACGCGTACGGATCGAGGTGTGATATGCGCACGCTCAGTGGTAAAGAGATATGCACCATCCTGCAGAAGCATGGTTTCGAGCAGGTCCGTCAGCGCGGTAGCCATGTGATCATGCAAAAGCAGGTGCAGGGCTCCACGATCACGGTTCCCGTTCCCGACCAGAAGTAGTTGCGGATCGGCACCTTGTGATCGATCATCCAGCAAAGTCAATTGGGCCGGTCGCTATTCTCTTGATCGTCATCGAAGAAGGGATCTCCACCATGGTTGCCCATTACGGCAGGGCACTCTTCATACGACCCTGTCGCAATGCGTGCCGGCGCATCCCGCGTTGTCAGCCTTCATCGCTCGTGCAAAGGATATCCTCGATCGGTAGGCGTAGCGAGCGCACTT
>Ga0209063_1000548_pt1 | contig 24366 bp, 23 predicted proteins | sample KloWWTmeKNB19Kit_FD_187177 | JGI IMG/M metagenome (GOLD analysis project Ga0209063, IMG submission 187177) | Active sludge microbial communities from Klosterneuburg, Austria, studying microevolution and ecology of nitrifiers - Klosterneuburg... | ecosystem: Engineered > WWTP > Aerobic digester >... | reverse complement strand
AAAAGCTGTAAAAAGTGTACAGAGCAAAGTGGAAAAAGCAACTCTTGGAGATCTAGGTGTATTGGCAGATCTGAAGAAAAAAATGGATGGCGAAGACAGTGGTGAAACACCTGTTGATGAAGCTAAGCCAGAATGATGATATTGCATTTTATAAAACCCACCTGAGAAGGTGGGTTTTTTTTATGTTTTTGATTTTGAGTGAACTATAGAAATTCTTAATTGTTGTATCTTAATAACAATTCTCCATTTATTTTCATTTCTTCCTTTACAATCACTTATTTTGAATTATTATTGATTGTCAAATAATTTTTCATGGCTTCTGTCGGCGAAAGGTTAAGGAATTTTCATCCGGTTAGAAAAATAGTTTACTTCTTTGTAGGCTTATTTTCTTATCCTGGTCTTGCTATTGTCAATAAGCTAAAAGTATCAGGAACAGAACATTTTGAAAACTTGCCAAAGCAAAAAGTATTATTTGTCAGCAATCATCAAACCTATTTTGCTGATGTAATCACTTTTCTTCATATTTTTTGTGCAGTAAAATGGGGAAAGCGAAACCGTTTAGGTGTTCCTTATTATTTATTGAATCCATTTACAAGAGTTAATTATGTGGCTGCAGAAGCTACCATGAAAGGAAGTTTAATAAGCCGTTTGTTTTTATTGGCAGGAGGTATTACAGTAAAAAGAACTTGGAACAAAGAGTCTAAAGAAGTGAGAAAAGGATTGGATCCTTCAGATACCAGAAAAATTCACCGGGCATTGGAAAAGAACTGGGTAATTACTTTTCCGCAAGGCACAACCAAGCCATTTGCGCCGGGTAGAAGGGGAACCGCTTTGTTAATTAAACAAGTAAAGCCAATAGTTATACCGGTTGTTATTAATGGCTTTTGGAGAGCTTTTAATAAAAAAGGGTTGAAGTTTAAAAAGAAAGGCACACTGCTTTCTGTTACATTTAAAGCTCCGTTGGAAATTGATTTTGAAGCATCAACGGATATTATTCTTACGCAAATTATGGATTCAATCGAGCAAAGCAAAGACTACATGATGAAAGGAAAACATCATTGGATTACTAAAGAGTAAACTTACTTTACAAATAATGCCCTCAATTCTGCAGCATCATCCGGTTTCATTTTACCACCGAGAATTAGTCGTAGTTGTCTTCTTCTTAACGCACCGTCAAAAAGCTTCTGTTCGTCCTCTGTTTCAACAATAAGTTGAGGAACTGGGGATGGTTTACCATTAGCATCTAAGGCAACAAATGTGTAATAAGCTTCATTGCTCTTATACTTGATTTGTTTTTTTAAGTCTTCGCCCCATACCTTCATATGTACTTCCATCGAGGTGTTAAAGGCTCTTGTAACGTTTGCTTCTATATGTACAACGTTGCCCAATTTTATGGGGTTTTCAAAAGATATATTGTCAACCGATGCTGTTACAACGGGAGCATTACAATGTTTTTGTGCAGACAATGCTGATGCTATATCCATCCAGTACATTAACCGGCCACCCATCAGGTTTCCAAAGAGGTTAGTATCATTTGGCAGTACTAGCTCGGTCATTATAATTAAACTGCCAGCGGGGGTTTTAGATTCCATTCCTAAAAATTTCATCAAAGGTAAGCATTGGCTCTCAGGCATATTTTAAATTAAAAAAAACGCAATACAAATTTTCTTGTGCAAATGGTTGTCTTATTTCCATCATCCTATCTTTGCGTCCTATTACGATTGTTATATGACACCTACTTCTAAAATATCTTTTGATAATACTGAATTTGCATTCGAGTATAAAACAGATAAGCAGTTAAAAAAGGCTCGTTTCTTATTTAAGCTGATGGGTAAATCCTGGATTGTAAAATTAGGAACACGGTTAGCTCCTTGGTCGCTTAAAGTTGGGCTACCTATAAAAGGCATTATCCGCAATACAATCTTTTCTCAATTTTTAGGTGGCGAAACGCTGGAACAAACAAAAGCAGTGGCGCAAAAGTTAGGTGAGTACAATGTCAAAGTAATTCTTGACTATGGTGTAGAAGGAAAGGAGGGAGAAGAAAATTTTGATCATGCCTGCGATGAATTTATTAAGGTGATTGATTATGCTTCTACACAACCAATGATTCCTTTCATGAGTGTTAAAGTTACCGGCTTTGCCAGATTTGCATTATTGGAAAAGTTGGATGCAATGATGCATGAGCTTGAAGGAACATTGATGAAACGATTTTTGAAAGCAGTAGACAATCTTACTACTGAAGAAAAAGAAGAATGGCACAGTGTTCGTCATCGTATGATGCGGATATGCGAAACCGCTGCTAACAAAAATACCGGAGTGCTGGTAGATGCAGAAGACACATGGATTCAAGACCCGGTGGATGCACTAACTATATTAATGATGGATACTTTTAATAAAAACCGTTGTGTTGTTTATAATACGATTCAGCATTACAGGCACGACAGATTAAAATTTCTTAAAGACTCATATACAGCATCAGTTGAAAGGAATTTTATTCTAGGAGCTAAATTAGTAAGAGGAGCTTACATGGAAAAAGAAAGAAAAAGAGCTACCGAAAATGGCTATCCATCTCCCATTCAACCCGATAAGGAAAGTACTGACAAAGATTATAATGCAGGAGTAGAATTTTGCATAGAACATCTTGATCGTATTGCTTTAATCGTTGCTTCGCATAATGAAAACAGCAATCTGCTGGCTACTAAACTGATGCAGCAGAAAGGATTGCCATTGGATCATCCACATATACATTGGAGCCAGTTGTATGGTATGAGCGACAATATAACATTCAATCTTGCACATGCTGGTTGTTCTGTTAGCAAGTATCTTCCGTTTGGACCAATTAAAGATGTAGTGCCGTATCTGATGCGTAGGGCTCAGGAAAACACTTCCATCAAAGGGCAAACTGGAAGAGAACTCATGCTTATAGAAAAAGAACTGAAAAGAAGGGAATTACAGTAACCTAAACCTTATCAAAAAGCATTTGAGTCCATAAAGTACGTTATTTGCTAATGTTTCCATATCAGGGGATAAAAACTTAACCCTATATATTATTTCTTCACTTTTGCATTCACACAAACCACATTTTCTTTTACACTCATTCCAGTAGTTTGAAACTTGAGAAAATATTCTCATTGCTTCTTCATCACATCCGTAACCGAGCCCTTTTATAATAACCGGATCTATAATAATACAACTATCTGTAAGTTTATATTTTATCTCTACTATTCCGTATATGTTATTTTCTTCAGCTGATTTTGGCCATTTCGATCGTATTGTTTTGATTCCACAATCACAATATTGAGCATTTAATTGCGTAGAGATAAATAATAGCAGTAAAAGTATTCTCATAATATAAAAGACACAGTTTTGGCATTATTCCACAGGTTTTTCACAACCTTCCTTCATGTTAATCCGCTAATCCCTTTCTTCTTACCTTGCAGCCATGCAACAATACCTTAGTTTACTTCAGCATATAATAGCAAACGGAGCTCATAAAACCGACAGAACTGGCACTGGAACACAAAGCTGTTTTGGCTATCAGATGCGGTTTGATCTGGAACAAGGCTTCCCTCTAGTTACTACAAAAAAAGTTCATCTTAAAAGCATCATCCATGAATTGCTTTGGTTCTTAAAAGGTGATACAAACATTGCTTATTTGAAAGAGCATGGTGTTAGAATATGGGATGATTGGGCTGATAATAATGGTGATCTGGGGCCAGTTTACGGTAAACAATGGAGAAGCTGGCAAGGGAAAGATGGGAAAGTTATTGATCAGATTACTGAATTGATAGAACAAATAAAAAAAAATCCTGACAGCAGAAGATTAATTGTAAGTGCCTGGAATGTGGGTGAACTTTCTGAAATGGCATTAATGCCTTGTCATAATATGTTTCAGTTTTATGTTGCCGATGGTAAGTTGAGTTGCCAATTATACCAACGTAGTGCCGATGTTTTTTTAGGTGTACCTTTTAATATTGCATCGTATGCATTGTTGACAATGATGATAGCACAGGTTTGTGATTTAAAACCAGGTGAATTTGTTCACACCTTTGGCGATGTTCATATTTATAGCAATCATGTTGAACAGGTGAAGCTTCAATTAAGCAGAACACCGTTTGCTTTACCAACAATGAAGTTGAATCCAGAAGTGAAAGATATTTTTGGTTTTCAATTTGAAGATTTTGCGTTGGAGAATTATGAATGCCATCCGGCTATAAAAGCTCCGGTAGCGGTGTAAAGAACCCCCTGTCCCCCTAAAGGGGAGACTTAGATCTGGACTTCAATATTGTTAGCAGAGTGTAATGAAAGAATTAAAAGGAGTCGTTTTTTATAAATTGAGTTTTGGAAAAAATAAACTTTACAAATCTCCCCTTTAGGGGCAGAAGAAAATTTAAAATTAAGTACATCATATGGGGGTTCTCATTTCATTAGTTGTTGCAGCAGCAACAAACAACGGCATCGGAAAAGATGGAAAAATGCCCTGGCATTTACCAAACGATATGAAACATTTTAAAAATGTAACATGGGGAATGCCAATAGTAATGGGAAGAAAAACCTTTGAATCCCTGGGTAAAGCACTGCCTGGAAGAAAAAATATTGTCGTTACACATAATCCTGATTGGAAAGCGGAAGGTGCTATTGCTGTTCAAAAAATAGAAGATGCCTTATTTGTGGCAAAAGAAACGGATGCAAAAGAAATAATGGTAATTGGCGGTGGAGAAATTTATAAACTGCTTTTTGCTAAGGCGAAACGAATTTACATGACACGAGTAGAAGCGGAACCCGAAGCAGATACTTTTTTTCCCGCTATTGATCCGAAAGAATGGCAACTGGTAAGCCAGAAAAATCATGAAGCCGACGAGAAAAATGCATACAATTACTCTTTTCAAACTTGGGAAAGGATTTAGCGCATCATCCCTGATATATTAATATGTACTCAAAATTTCAATTAGCTGCTAAATACCTGAAATATTACTTTACATCTTCCAATGGTAAAGGGCATGGTACACATTCCCCTTTTATCTTTCATCTTATTACAAACATTCTTAACAACAGAAAGCAGTACGAAGAATATACAAGAGTTGAAAAGTTGAGAAGTCAGTTACTAAGCGACGATACAATACTTAAGATTGAAGATTTTGGTGCTGGTTCAACTATTAATAAAACGAACAATCGAACAATTTCTTCGATAGCCAAAAACTCAGCCAAACCTAAAAAATACGGACAGCTTCTTTTCAGAATGGTTAGGGGATATAAACCCAAACAAATATTAGAATTAGGAACTTCATTGGGAATTACGACTTCTTATCTGGCTATGGGAAATAAAGCCGCCAATGTAATTACAATGGAGGGTGCCGAAAAAGTTGCTGAAGTTGCCCATAAAAACTTTCAATCTTTAGAACTGCGAAATATCAGTATCGAACGAGGAAACTTTGATCATACTTTATCCGCTATTATCAATAATCAGTCGTCTTTTGATTTTATTTTTATTGATGGTAATCACCGGCAGAAACCGACAGAAAGATATTTTAGTGAATTATTGACAAGAATCAATAACGACACCATCATGATTTTTGATGATATCCACTGGAGTAATGGAATGGATGCGGCTTGGGAATCTATCAAAAACCATCCGGAAGTGAGTTGTACAATTGATTTATTCTTCATTGGAATTGTCCTTTTTAGAAAAGAATTTCTGGCCAAACAACATTTTGTTATACGGTTTTAAATAATCAGTATCTTTCAGCATAACTAAAAGCAAGAATAATAATGACGATCGGAGTGTTGAAAGAACCGTCCCATGAAACAAGAGTTTCCTTATTGCCAGAAGCAGTTGCAACATTGACCAAAAAAGGAATTGAGGTATGGATTGAAGATGGTGCAGGCGAAAAGTCTTATGCGGATAATCAATCCTACATTGATGCTGGCGGGGTAATAAAAAGCAGGAACGAAGTTGTTGCTCAATCGGCAATTTTACTAGGTATACATTTGGCGGAACCTGCAATACAATTAAATGCTTCAGCAATTGTCTTAGGAGTTTATCAGCCTCTTTTCAATACGGAACTGGTACAAAGTTTTCAATCATTTAATGTTACTTGCTTTTCTATGGATATGCTGCCAAGAACTACAAGGGCACAAGCAATGGATGTATTAAGTTCGCAGGCAAACATTGCAGGTTATAAAGCAGTGCTTACTGCTGCCAATTTATATTCAAGATATTTTCCCATGTTTATGACAGCGGCAGGAAGTGTAAAGCCAGCTAAGTTGTTAATTCTTGGTGCTGGAGTTGCAGGGTTGCAGGCCATTGCAACAGCAAAACGTTTGGGTGCTGTAGTTGAAGTGTTTGATACAAGACCGGCAGTAAAAGAAGAAGTGATGAGCCTCGGTGCAAAGTTTGTAGAAGTAGAAGGTGCTGCTGATGCTAGTGCCGCAGGTGGTTATGCCGTTGAGCAAACGGAAGATTATAAAAGAAAGCAACAGGAAAGAATAGCAGAGAGTATTGCTAAGGCAGATATAATAATAACAACTGCACAAATTCCCGGAAGAAAAGCTCCCATTCTGGTAACAGAAGAAATGTTGAGTACCATGAGAAATGGTTCAGTTATTATAGACTTGGCAGCTTCAACTGGAGGTAATACTCCATTTACAAAGAATAATGAAACCATAAATCATAATGGCGTTACGATTTTAGGAAACAGCAATCTTCAAGGAACGATGCCTTCTGATGCCAGTAAATTGTATGGAAAAAATATTCTGAATTTTCTGCAATTGATTATTGATAAAGAAAATAATATCAATCTGAATTGGGAAGATGACCTGGTGGCAGGAAGTTGTATTACTCACAATGGAGAAATTAAAAATGAACGGGTAAAAGCCGCAATAACTAATTAAATTAATTTTTATGGAAGCAGTATTTCATTGGATCAGTGCAAATGAACAGATGGTTTATATTCTGATCCTTGTAATCTTTCTTGGTTTTATTATTATTAGTAGAGTGCCAACCGTGTTGCATACACCATTGATGAGTCATGCCAATGCAATCAGTGGCGTTGTAATTATTGGTGCCATCATCGTTATGGGCAGAGCTGCTTCGGATAATTACGTTGCATTAATTCTTGGCTTCCTTGCTGTATTGTTGGGAACCATTAATGTGGTTGGTGGTTTTGTAGTTACTGATAGAATGTTAGAAATGTTTAAGAAGAAAAAGACCTGAATACAAAATACTAAATAATAAATGCTAAATTCTAGATGGCCGAAAGTAAAAAATATGACCTCGAGAATAGAACGAAGAACTTTTCATTAGCTGTCAGGAATTTTTGTCTTTTGTTGAAAAAGATGTTATCAATATTGAGTATATAAAACAATTGGTCAGGGCAGCAGGTTCAGTGGGTGCGAATTATATTGAGGCGAATGATAATCTTGGAGCAAATGATTTAAAAATGCGAATAAGGATTTGTAAAAAGGAAAGTAAGGAATCAGGATATTGTTTGGATCATGTAATTGTTTATGAAAATGACGAATTGGAAGCAACAAGAATATTCTTAAAACAGGAGGCAAATGAATTGATGCTGATTTTTGCTGCAATATTGCGAAAGCTGGAATCAAAATAGTTAATACAACAGTTTAGAATTTAATATTTAATTTTTAGAATTTTTAAGAATATGGGAGTTTCAATACTTGCTATAATATATATCATTGCGGCAGTCACTTTTATCATGGGATTAAAGATGATGTCGAATCCTGCCAGTGCAAGGAAAGGAAATATGATTGCTGGTGTAGGAATGGTTGCTGCTATCTTAGGCACAATTTTTTTATATCGAAATCCTGACGGAGGATTATTACAAAATCATATCTGGATTTTTGCAGCTATCGCAGTTGGTACTCTTATTGGTGTGATGGCGGCAAAGAAAGTGAAGATGACAGCTATGCCGGAAATGGTTAGTTTGTTTAACGGATTAGGCGGTGCCAGTGCAACGTTGATTTCGGTAATAGAATTTAATCATTTGGCAGATATGGGATTTCCGGTTGATGCTTCTTCTGCAGGAACGTTGGGAATCATTTTTGCCGGTGTCATTTTAGGGAATATAACCTTCTCGGGAAGTATTGTTGCCTGGGGTAAGTTGAGTGGAAAATTTAAAGACTTTGCATTCAAAGGCCAACACATTATAAACCTTCTCTTATTAGGAGCTAGCATCGCATTAGCTGTTTTTATCATTTCAGATTTGCAGGCGGATACAACAACAATGCTTTTCTATGTTGTTTTTATGCTGTCATTGGTATATGGGATATTCTTTGTGTTGCCGATTGGTGGTGCCGATATGCCAGTTGTTATTTCCTTGTTGAATTCATTAAGCGGATTATCCGCTGCCTGTGGCGGATTTCTATACGACAACAAAGTAGTATTTACCGGTGGAATTTTAGTTGGTGCAGCCGGCACCATACTTACCGTGTTGATGTGTAAAGCCATGAACCGTTCTTTGGTAAATGTATTGATTGGTTCATTTGGCGGTGGAGGAAAATCAACGTCAACAGGTGAACAAGGACAGCATAAAGAGATAAGTTTGAATGATGCTGCTGTGGTAATGAGTTATGCAAATAAAGTATTGATTGTTCCCGGTTATGGTTTAGCTGTGGCGCAAGCACAACATGCTTGTCATGAACTGGAGAAGTTATTAGAAGCAAAAGGAGTGCAGGTAAAATATGCCATACATCCTGTTGCGGGAAGAATGCCTGGACACATGAATGTATTATTGGCTGAAGCAGATGTAAGCTATGATAAGTTATTAGAAATGGAACAAGCCAATGAAGAATTTCCAACAACAGATGTAGTGCTAATTCTAGGTGCGAATGATGTGGTGAATCCTGCTGCTAAAACAGATCCCGGTTCGCCGATTTACGGTATGCCAATTCTTGATGTTGAATTAGCAAAAAATGTAATCGTTAATAAACGTAGCATGAAACCGGGCTATGCTGGTATTGAGAATGGACTTTTCTTTCGCCCAAAAACTTCAATGTTATTTGGAGATGCGAAAAAGGCGTTGCAGGATTTGTGTGGAGAGATAAAGAGTTTGTAGAGCCTCCCCAAACCCCTCCGCAGGAGGGGCTTTAGATTCCGAATGATTGAAGATGTTTTTTATGCTTGTGATTTCCTAAGTTTGAATTGTGTTACCCTTACAATTATTAGAATCATTGATAAATTTTGAAGGCTTCGACAAGGAAGCCTTCGAAAAAGTACATGCATCTGGAGATCAAATAACTACTGTCAGGCTTAATCCGTTAAAGAATCTCAAGCCTCAAGTTTTCAACAATAAAATTATTCAAGTTCCCTGGACTCAATCTGGGTTTTATCTCGAGAGCCGTCCTTCCTTCACTTTCGATCCGCTTTTTCATGCAGGCACTTATTATGTGCAGGAAGCTTCTTCTATGTTTTTGGAACAAGCATTGAAACAAACGGGTGATTTGTCGAAACCAATTAAAGTATTGGACTTATGTGCTTCGCCTGGCGGTAAGTCAACACATATTCAATCGTTGATCTCTCAGGAAAGCTTGCTGGTGAGTAATGATGTTATCCGTTCAAGAGCCAATGTTTTAAAAGATAATATTATTAAATGGGGATGTGAAAATGTAGTTGTAACGAATAATGATCCAAAGGATTTTGCAAAACTCGAAAATTATTTTGATGTAATTGTTGTCGATGCTCCTTGCAGTGGCAGTGGATTATTTCGCAGAGATCCTACAGCCATTGAAGAATGGAGCGAAAATAATGTACAGCTATGTTCGCAACGTCAGCAAAGGATTCTGGCAGATGTATGGCCGGCATTAAAAAAAGACGGCATCTTGATATACTCAACCTGTTCTTATTCAAAAGAAGAAGACGAGGATATTATGGACTGGATAACTGATAATCTTCCAACGTCCAACGTTCAACTTGATATTGATGATAAATGGAGCATTACAGAAACTACTTCTATAAAAGAAAATCATGGCTATCGCTTTTGGCCGGATAAAGTGAAAGGTGAAGGTTTTTTCCTTTCTTGTTTTCAAAAAATGGATGGAGAAAATGACGACATTTTTAGATACAAGAAAAAACCCGAAGAGGCGACAAAAAATGAAATGGGGATGATCGAGGATTGGATAGAGAAAGATGGCTTCAACTTTATCAAATATAAAAATACCGTTTATGCATGGCCTGAAAGTTTAGTTAAGGATTTTAGCATGCTGCTGGAACAACTACGAGTAATTTACTCTGGAGTTTTGACAGGAGAATTAATGCGGAATAAATTAGTTCCAGATCATGCATTGGCGATGAGTAAAATTATGGTTGACACTATAATCAGGACAGAGGTCGGTTATGAAAATGCTATCAAATACTTACAACGAAAAGACTTGAACATTGAAACAAGTCACAAAGGCTGGCAACTAATCACTTATGAAAACCATCCTTTAGGCTGGATAAATAGCTTGCCTAATCGTATAAATAATTATTATCCTAAAGAATTGAGGATATTAAAGGATAAATAAGGGCCAAAAAAATCAGAAATTACGCATCTTTGCACTCAAATCTTATTGGTATGAAAAAGTTCTCATTTTCATTATTGTTTATTTTATTTTCTGTACTTATTTCAACGGCACAGAAAGCGGAATTATTGGTAAAAAGAAGTGATAAAGGTTTATACCTTGAGCATAAAGTGCAGGCGAAAGAAAGTTATTATGCTTTGGGTCGTATGTATAATATAGACTACAAAGTAATTGCTGCTTTTAATTCAGTAGATTATAACAAAGGATTACAAATAGATCAAAAGCTCAGAATTCCACTTACAATTGCAAACTTTAAACAAGAAGGAAATAAAGGAACTCCTGTTTATTATAAAACAGGAAATAAGGAAAGTCTTGATAAAGTAAGTCAGAATAATAATAATGTGCTTAAATCAAATCTTCGTTGGTGGAATGACATTACGGGTGACGAAGCAAAGTCTGATACAAAATTGATTGTTGGTTTTATTGAAAGCCCTTCCATGAAATCTGTTACAATTGCTGGAAAACCAATTCCTGAGCAATCTGTTTTTCACACAAAAGAGCAATCGGGTATAGATGAAACTGAAAAAGAGGAAGTAAAAAAAACGGAACCTGCCGTTGTGAAAGAAGAAGTGAAAAAGCCTGAACCTGCTGTTGTAAAAGAAGAAGTGAAGCCAGCTACAATCGATCAAGGATATTTTAAAAATCATTTTCAGCAGCAAATAAAATCTTCGCCCATCACTAAGAACGAAACTGTAACATCCGGAATATTCAAAACCACAAGTGGCTGGCAGGATGCTAAATACTATTTATTGATTGATAAAGTTTCTCCGGGAACAATTGTAAAAGTTATTAACCCAACAAACAATAAAGCGGTGTATGCAAAAGTTTTGGGTGAGATGAGTGGTATTCGTCAGAACTCAGGATTAGATGTACGAATAAGTAATGCAGCAGCATCAGCTTTAGAAATAGCGGATGATGGTAAATTTATTGTGAAGGTTAATTACTAAAGCGATAACCTCTTAGGAATTCGTCAATCTTCATCCTTTTCTTTCCTTCTAATTGTATTTCCAGTAGATGGATATATCCATTTATTCCTGCAAACTTTAAAAAAGTTTTGCCATCGGTTGCATAATCAGCAGCTTTTATGGTTGGTGTTGTCAGTTCCTTTTCAGCTGTAAATATTTTTATTTTCTTATTATTTAAAAAAGTAAATGCAGTAGGATAGGGGCTAAGTCCTCTTATCTTGTTAAAGATATTCTCTACTGGTTGGTTCCAGTCAATCTCACAGGTTTCAGTATGAATCTTTGGGGCATGATGCAGATCTGCCAATTGCTCACATGTCTGTCCGGTAGGCGGGTTGCCAATTGCCGATTGAGGCATTTCTTCCAAAGTTCCATCTGCTAGTCCTTTTACAGTTTTTACTAAAATGGTTGCTCCAATCTCTTTCATTCTGTCATGTACTTCTCCGGCAGTATCATTTTCACCGATTGGAAAACTTTCCTGTAATAAAATATCTCCTGTATCAATTTCATGTTTCAATTTGAAAGTAGTAACACCTGTTTCTTTTTCTCCGTTAATCACTGCCCAGTTAATAGGTGCAGCTCCACGGTATTGTGGCAATAAACTTCCATGAAGGTTTACAGAACCCATTGGCGGCATGTTCCAGACTACTTCTGGTAGCATTCTGAATGCGACAACAATTTGCAAATCGGCATACAAAGATTTAAGCTCTTTTAGGAATTCCGGATTCTTTAACTTTTCCGGTTGCAATACTTTTAAATTATTTTCAACTGCATATATCTTTACAGCACTTTCTTGTAACTGCATTCCTCTTCCGCCTGGTTTATCGGGAGCAGTAATCACTCCAACAATATTGCAACCTGCTTTTACTAATGCATCTAAAGATGCAACAGCAAATTCTGGTGTGCCCATAAAAATAATACGCAACGATTGAAAGTCTTTCATCGCTGCGAAGATAATTAAATGTGTGCTCGTTTGCCTCCATTGATATCTTAATAGTTGGCATTTATCTTGTTAAGATAAAAGATATCATTAGTTTCATTAGTTCCTTTGTACCGGCTCAAGTTTAGAGGTTTCATATAACTGCCGGTAAGAATACATTATCGATAGCCGCCTGTTGTTTTCATTCATAAACACTAATAAAGAATTTCCTTTTTGCTGAATAAACAGTTGGTGACTATTTTTGGCCATATAAAATCTGTAAGGTAATTCGTTAGTTTTCACTAATTGTTTCGTTTTTATCATACGAGTCATCCGTAATAGTGCCACCGCCAGTACTATCAACTTTTGGATTTAGTAAAAAAGCCAGCTGGCCTCCTGCCTGAACCTGTACAAATCGAGTAAACTTAATGGTAACAAGTTGGGGCAGTAACAGGTAATCAAGATTTACATTACCATTTTTAATAACAGGTTTGTAGGGTACAACAGGAAGACTGTCGTTTTTATTTGTATACTGAGTGAATTTATGAGCAGGCTTAAATGAAAACAACATACTGCTTGAAATAAAACCGGCTAACAAAAGAGTAAAACCAAATGCTTTTTAATGGCCATAATCTGCTTTAATATTATTCAAATAAAAGAAATCATTCTGATTATCACTGTTTTTGCCTTTGTACCTGCTGAAAGTATACAGGTTGTATTTGCTATCTGATAAAAAGACTCCTGATAAGTCAGCAATAGTTTTGCCATTATCAATTACGATTAGCCCATTGCCCTTTCGTTGTATTTCTATGTTATGTTTGTTTTTATCTTTAAAAAAATCCGGCAGAGTAATGCGTTTACTAAATTTTACTGATTCTCTTTTATCGTACGTATACACAGAGAGTGTACCGCCACCATTCCAATACGGGTCGAACCATAGAATGACCCGGCTGAAATTACCGGCATAGCCATCATAAAGGCTCCAGTACATCTCCTGGTTATCATCCAGTCGGTATCGTTCCCCAACGTTATCATAATCTATTTCACCCAGCGTAACAGTAAAAAGGCCGCTGTTGTAAGCGATGTCTTCATTCCATTGCAAATCAAAAGATAAATTGAAATTGTCTTTAATTTCTTTATTGTACTGCCGGGGATACCAATAGCCATCTTTGGTTATACTAAGCCACTTGTTGCCGCCTTTCGATTGTACCATCGCATTTTTCATACCCAGCCATCCCGCAGGAAATTGCCCGTCTGCACTGTTATCAAAATGTAATGACACCGGTCCCTTATCTTCCTGCTTTGCGGCAGTGATTATTTTTGTATCTGCCAGCGAAGCATTCATTGCATTGATGCCGCCGGGTTTCTTGGGTGCTTCCCCCACCATTTTACAAAGCACATCCATATTAAACCGGCTGTGGAATAAATCCATAAAATTCTTTTTGGGCAGGTCTTCATCATCTCTTCTTATATAAAATGCAATACATTGTGGTTCATCTTTTGGCTTTGTTTTATCAAAAAAATCCAGGTTGTCCACCCAGGCATTGTAACCTTCTCCGGGTCTTGCAGTTAATTTTTCAGGGTAGAAATGTGACTGATTCACAATTGTTACATAGGCAGTATCATTAATGTTTGATTGCTTTACAGCATCATTGTACCAACTAATTATAGTTTCTTTCTGAGTTTTATACGTTTTCAAATATTCTTTATTCTTGCGGATAATTTCGGGCCAGTAATTCTGTTGTAGTTTTTCTGTGGCAGAAAGGCTGTTGTATTTTTTTTCATCGACAACAACCAGTTTTTCAAATTTTGCAATTTCTTCATTGGTCTTTTTTTCATGATGGATTTTATAGGAGAGAAATAATTCCCGGTTGGTAATTTTCCTCAACGGAAAACCCTTTCTGCCTGAAAAGAAATAGCAGTGTCTAATTCTTTCTTCGGGCCGGTAGCTTGCGTAAATAATTCTGTTGCCTGCTGCATCTGTTTCTATGTCAATATTGGTAACACGAATTCTTGATTCATATGCATGATAGTTGATGGAGCCTTGTTCGGGCAATGGAAATTTTAGTCCATCATATTGATTGATGGAAAAATAAACCCAGCATCCGGTTGCTGCCTCCGGCTTTAATTCGTTGTATCCTTTCAGGCATTCATACTTTTTCAGCATCAGGTAGTTTTCATAAGCGGCTGGGCTGGTACTACTATACCAAAATGCTTTTCCCTTTGGAAAGGCAATGCTGTTGGTAGCATGCAAGCCCTCAATTGCAACAGGCATTATACGCTGCATTTCTTTTCGGATGGGTTCACCAAATTTCCATTGACTTGCCGGAATGGCATCCTGAAATGAAGGGGCTGTATTTTGCCAAATCCATTTACCCGGCACTTTGTTTATATTCAGTGTATTGCAGTCAACCTTTTGTTGCGAATACAGCGTTGATGTAATAATGCAAAGAAATATAACCAGCTTATTTTTCATCGGTGTGTGTATTATTTTGTTTTGTATAGTGTATAGTTTATAGAGCTGTTATCAGGGTCTGACAGGTACAATAAAAAACCATTCTTCACCGCAATCAGGTGTGCATTGAATTTTGTTGTCTTGCCCTTGTAGCGGTTGGTGGCAGTCATGTTCCAATCAGTCACATTAAAATTTCCTTTAAAATCCTGTCCGCCAAATTGTGCGCCACCATTGTTCATACTTGCACTTCGGTAAGTACTACTGTAAGTGCCATTGCTATGAAAAACAAATTCATCTGTAGATGATACCGCACTCATTCCTGCATAGGTGCCTGAGTATGCTGTGTAATATTCTACACCGCCCCCGCCGCTTCCCTTCCAGATGCCAGTAATATCTTTTGCTGTTACTGCAAACCTGTTTGCATTCAGCATGGGGTCTATGTTATTGGGATGGGGAAACTGCTGCTGATAGCTGTTTTGATTGGGTGCAATCACTACAATGGGTCTGGCACCTCCATTGTAAACAATTTTAATAGCTACAAAACATGCTTTGCCTGTTTTTTTCTCTACTGCATTTGCCTGTAAGTGATAAATAACCGGGTATTGTACACCACTCCATTTTTGAAGATTACTTACATAAAAATAAGGTTCTACATATTTACTCCAGTAATATTCCGGTGCATCAATGGTGTTAGGTCGGGCATCATCTAATGCTTTGTCAATATAATGAAGGCGCAGCTCTGTACCTGCTTTCGTAAGTTTTACATAATCACTTGAAGCATTAGCCGTCCAGCCATCATCAAAATTGGTAGTTGATTTGGTGATACCCGAATTTGTATTATTTATAACTGTTTCATTGTTTTGCGGAGTAGCCTGATTAATTTTTTTTACGAATTTTTTGCTGTCAGCTTGTACACCCAGTAAAAAATTATCAATAATAGCTGCAAATTTTTCATCATTAAAAATAGAAACAGCACACCAACTTATATCATTTTGGGTAAACGTAGATACTGCTACAATAAATTTTATTCCATCCATTGAAGCCTGGCTTGCACCCATAACCACCTCCCAACCGTTTTGTTTTTCTGTTTGAGCTGTTGGCGAGTCTGTAAGTTGATAAGGCTTTGCCGCAAAATACTCCCAATCGGTTTTGAAATTGGCATTCGGGTCTGATGAACCTTGCTGCGCCGGCCAAATATGTATTTGGCAAAAAGAGTTGCCGTCTTTTTTTTCATAGAGAAGGCGTTGCTTTTGTTCTTTTAATATAAATCCAACTGGGGATGAGTAAGAAAAGATATCAAATTGTTTTTTGGGTTGTGCTGCTAATTGTACTATCAGCCCAAAGAAAGTTAGTATTGTGAGGGATACATATTTCATATAAATATATTTAGGGTAAAGTTATTTTATAAAAATGCCATTGGCTTCAGATGTATAAGCGGTCGTATCAACGATTACTTTTTTATTATTTTTCCAATAAGCAGCACGGGTACCGGTTTCATACACACTTCCAGCCATATAGGTATCATTTCCAAATGAAAAAATCGCATTGCAATAACCTGAATTTGAGCCATCAGAGAGATTTACTGCAACCCCGTTTTTCCAGTATTTAGCAGTGGATATTCCAGCATTATCTTCTGTACCACTCACATACACATCTTGTCCATAAATACTGATTGCTGAGGCTAATGAATTTTTATTTTGTGCTCCAAGAACGGTGGGAATTCCGTTTTTCCAATATTTTGCTGTACGGTATCCATTATTATACTCTTCACCTGCCACATACACATCATTGTTATTTACAAAAACTGAATATGCATTTGCCCAATTTGTACCATTCGTTAAATCTATTGCTACACCGTTTTTCCAGTATTTAGCAATATTTATACCTGCTCCATTTCCTTCACAGCCTGCCACATAAACATCGCTACCAGAAATGAAAATTGATTTTGTAACCGAAGTATTTGCCGGGTTCCCCAAATAAAAGGGTACTCCATTTTTCCAATATTTTGCCATGTATTTCCAGCCCGGTTGCACCTGCTCATACCCGGCTACATACACATCATTCCCAATAACCTTTAGGTCTGTAGCATCAGCATAGCTGTTATTTCCAGTCAACTCAAATGGGGTATTGTTTTTCCAATAGACGGCTTTTACATTACTTCCATTATCAATGTTTCCGCTTACATAAATGTCGTTGCCAGATACATATATGGAGTTGGCATATGAGCCACCGGCACTATTGTCAAGTATTTTAATTGTATTGTTCTTCCAATAGGCAGCCGAAGTTTTCCCTGAAATATCCTGTTTGTAACCAGCTAAGTAAACATCTGCATATTTATCTATTGCATCTTTTTTGCATCCCGTAGAAATGAGTGTAATAATTGATGTTATAATTAGTATCAGATTAGACTTTTTCATTTTTTAGTTTTTAGTATATCAAAATTTCAATTTTTAAGTCTTCCGGACAATCCCCCGAACACCTGTTTTTGCTATCCCCTGAACAGGGGATTTTGATTAAATACTTGGAATTGTGGTGAATGATGTTATACTTTTAATAATATTTTTTTTTGCAAATGCATTTTTAGCTTATGAAAAGGTTGCTTCTTTTTTTTATATTCCTTAGCTTACAAAAGTTGCATGCCCAAGCCGATGCAACTAAGGATAGTTTGTTAAAAGTGTTAACTCTTGCTAAAGAAGATACCAATAAGGTACTTACCTTGATTACTAGTGGGCAATATGTGGAATATAATAATCTGGAAGAAGCGAAAAATTATTATGTGCAGGCATACAAACTAAGTCAAAAGTTGAAATACACAATGGGTATTTTAAAATACTATTCTAATTATACAGCCGTTTTAAATATTCAGGCAAAATTTGATTCGGCGCATCTGCTTACTAAAGAAGCATTGAAATTAGCAACCCAATTTGGAAATGAAGAACGAATCATAATAGCCCAGCAAAACCTTTCAGCAACCTATTCTTACTTGCAGGATTATGAAAATGCATTGCAATATCTTTTGCCTTCAGTAGCCTATTTCGAAAGAATTAATAATGATGCCCGGTTAAGCCTTATTTATGATAACCTTGGTGTGATCTACAGGGAAACAAAGCAATACGAAAAATCATTGGAGTATCATCAAAAGGCATTAGCTATTGCCCGTAAGTCACAAAACACTTATGACATTGCCAATGTGTTATCCAATTTAGGGAATGCATACACCAGTTTAAAAAAATATGATACGGCCCTTACTGTAATGCAGCAGTCTCTGCTGATTGCTAAAAAAGAAAATTATGAGAATATCGTATCTAATGTAACTGGTAATATTGGAGGTCTTTTAATAAAACAAGGCAGGTACGATAGCCTTAATTTTTATTGTACTGAAGGGCTAAGACTAGCAAAAAAACTAGGCGATAGCCTTACAATCGTTAATAATATTTATGGACTGGCCTTAGCTGCTTTTTTTAAAAAAGATTTTAAAAAAAGTGAGGAAGAAGCCACTTCGGGTTTTGCAATGGCACAACAGAGAAATTATGTTGAGCCATTACAGCTTTTTGCAGATATTTTATCAAAGTTGTATTTGGTAAAAGGGGATTTTAAAAAATACGATTATTACAATCGGTTAAGTACAGCATTATCCGAAAAGTATTTTAATGAAAAGATGCAAAGGAATGTTCAAACACTGGATAGAAAATTTGAAACAGAAAAAAAGGAACAGCAATTACTCATACAACAGGCAACAATCAACAAAAAAAATATACTCAACTATATTTTAATTGGCAGCACTGTAGCACTGTTGATTATCTCCTTGCTTTCTTACCGGACGTATACACAAAAAAGGAAATTGCAGGAGCAAAAGATTGCCGAACTGGAAAAAGAAAAAGTATTATCTGCTACACAATCACTTTTAAAGGGCCAGGAAAAAGAACGAAACCGACTGGCGCAGGATTTACATGATGGCCTGGGTGGTTTGCTAAGTGGTGTTAAACTTCAATTAGGAGCTATGAAAGGAAATTTAATTTTATCGGAAGAAATGGGCAAGACTTTCAACAATGCCCTTTACAAGCTTGATGAATCCATTAGCGAGATGCGTCGTGTTGCACATAATATGATGCCCGAAGCATTGATGAAATTAGGATTGCAGCAAGCCTTACAGGATTATTGTGATAGCTTATCAGAATCACAGCCCTTTGCATTAAACTGCGAATTTCATGGATTGGAAAAGCGAATGGAGCCGGCTACTGAGATAGTTGTTTATAGAATCGTTCAGGAGTTATTAAATAACACAGTAAAACATTCTGGCGCTACTACTATTTTGGCACAGGTTATAAGAAATGATAATAGTCTTTCGATAACTGTAGAAGATAATGGAAAAGGGTTTAATACGGATGTTGCAACAATAGATAGAGGAATGGGTTTAAAGAATATTCAGTCAAGAGTGGATTATTTAAAAGGACAAATAGATATAAAATCTGCTGAAGGAAAAGGAACCTCAGTTCATATTGATTGCCTAATTGAAGATAATGGATAAAGTAAAAGTATTAATAGTAGATGACCATCCAATGGTTTTGGAAGGTATGCGTTCCATGCTGGCGCAAATTACTTTCGTAGAAATAACAGGAGCGGTAAGTAATGCGTATACGGCATTGGAAACTTTAAAAAAGAGTGCAATCGATATTGTTATTACTGATATTAATATGCCAGAGATTAGTGGGATAGAATTGGCATTAAAAATCAAGAAAGAATATTCGGGAGTAAAAGTAATCGCCATGAGTACTTTTAAAGAACGGAGCTATATTTCTCAAATGATTCAAAATGGGGCATCGGGATATTTAGTGAAAAGTGCTTCAAAAGAAGAAATTGAAGAAGCTATTCTGTCTGTATATGAAGGTAAATTATATATGAGCCTTGATGTTGCATTATCTGTTACCGATAAAGATGAATTGAAAACTATTCCAGTAATAAGCGGTAGAGAGAAGGAAGTGCTTCAACTAATTGCCGATGGGCTTACCAATCCACAAATTGCAGAAAAACTTTTTATCAGTATGCATACAGTTGATAGTCATCGTAAAAATTTATTGACAAAATTTGCTGTGAAAAACACAGCATCCTTAATAAGAATAGCAGCTCGGGAGAAAATAATCTGAGTTCTTCATTTAAAGTCATCGTACAATAAATACTTTTTCTTAAAGGCATTCAATCCTGGTTCTCAGCTTTTTCTTATCTCTTCTTCCGTCATTACCAATCAATTGGTAAACATAAAGCCCTAACAACTATTTTCCGAAGCCGCCAAAGGATGTTACTATCATAACGATTGATGGAAAGAATAACCTTTTCAAAATCTTAATGTGTATGTACAAAAACTGAAGTAGCGTCGGAGATATTACCAGTACCCAAGGTTATACCAACTCCATTTTTCCATAGTTTAGCAATAGGATTTCCCCCGTTATATTCTATACCTACCGAAAAAACATCCTGTCCCGAAACTGAAACTGAATATGCAAAGGCAGAAGTACTGCCATCAGTGAGGTTAGTAACTACTCCATTTTTCCAAATTATTGCCTTTGAACCTAATATCGTTTCTTCAAAACCCGCAGCATATACGTCAGCGCCTAAAACAAATACAGATCTTGCTTTACCAGAATTAATGCCATCAGTTAAATTTGTAGCTACTCCATTTTTCCAAACCTTGGCAACATAATTTGTTGCTAAGTTTCTTTCGTAACCGGCCACATAAACATCTTGCCCCATAATAATAATTGAATTTGCCTCGGCAGTATAAGTGCCGTTAGTGAGGTTTATAGCGACTCCGTTTTTCCATACGGTGGCAACACCATTTGATGATGAAGGAATGTTGTAATTTGTACCTGCTACATATACATCGGCTCCTGATACAAATACTGAATTTGCTACAGCATCTTTTGAACCATCAGTCAGATTAGTAGCCACACCGTTTTTCCAGACTTTGGCAATTCTGTATGCCCCAGTTCTATCATATCCGGCTACATACACATCTTGCCCCGAAACAAAAATTGAATTTGCCTCAACACCAAGACTTCCATTAGTCAGGTTAGTACCGACACCGTTTTTCCATACTTTAGCAAAACGGCCTGTTCCATTATATTCTGTTCCTGTTACATAAACATCCTGCCCCGAAACAAAGATTGAACTTGGTTGTAACCCTGGCGTGCCATTAGAAAGGCTTGTAGCTACGCCATTTTTCCAAATTTTTGCATCGTATATTGTCCCGTTAAATTCAGTGCCAACTACATAAATATCAGTAGTTACTAAGGGGGGTGCAGCTTCATTATCTTTTTTACAGGAAACTATTATTGCGCTAATAAAAAGATAGATTAATAGTTTTTTCATTTTTAATAAATTTAATTTATTGTAATATTCAAGTAAAAATGATAATTTATTAATTCAGTACCTATCCCTGAAAAACAGGATTTTTATAAAAAAACAAGAGGGAAAGTTGATTTAAGCGGCGAAACACCGGGATGCAATTATTAACACAAACCGGAGTAATATTTTAGAATCAAAATGAATCATTTTTTGTAATAGGTTCTTTTTATTTCAGGTATTTGCTCTGATAGTTTTTTTATCCTTGTTTCATCACTTGGATGTGTTGATAAAAAATCTGGCGTTTTTCCACCTTTATTATTAGCTGCCATCCTTTGCCAAAAGGGAATAGCTTCTTCCGGATTGTAGCCTGCCATACTCATAAATATTAATCCCAGTTTATCTGCTTCACTTTCCTGCATTCGGCTGTTGGGTAATTCTAGTGCCAGTTTTGAACCTACAATATATAAGCCGAGGAAAATAAACTGTGTAGATTCTTTTTTATCTTTTAATGCTTCCTGTAAGGCAATCCCACCAAGACCAACCAATAAAGCCTCACTCATCCTTTCATTACCGTGTCTGGCTATTGCATGTGCTATTTCATGTCCCATTACTACTGCCAGTCCTTCTTCGGTTTGGGTAACAGGCAAAAGGCCAGTGTACACAACTACTTTTCCTCCGGGCATACACCATGCATTAATAATATTTTCATTGATGGTATTAAACTCCCATTTAAAATTTTTCAGATCCTTACTCATATTATTTTGTAACATATAATTTTCAACAGCTAGCTGTATTCGACTTCCAACTCTTGTTACCATTTGTGCTCTTGCATCATATTGAGAAAGGGTTGGGCTTGCTTTTACAACAGAATCATATTGTGTAAAGGCCATTTCCTTAATCATAAAATCCGGAACAAGGTTTAATTGCTTCCTTCCAGTAACTGGTACAGTTTTACATGAAACACCAACTAGTATAATGAATGAGAATAATATGGATGAATTGTTTAGCATGTCTTTTTTAATACTAATTAAAAGATTGTTCTTCACCGATTGAGTTTTTAAATATCAGCAGTATATAATTACTTTTCAGCCAGATTAGTTTTTCGTTCCCGGTGGACTATCAATTAGTGACTCATTTAGTTTTCTCTGACTATAACTAAATTCATGTAAGGAATTATTCTGATTGCTTTTTTTCCCATCCCGTTCAGTCGGGTTTGCAGATCGCAGCATGAGGTAATTTTTCTCCATGCCTGATAAATATTTTATTTCAAAATTGTAAGTAATCTTTTCTAATTTTTGATTGGCAACTCTGAGTCGCTTGCCCCATTCATTTGTTTGTTGACTTGCCGCTTTACTCCACCATTCTTTTTTGCCCTGCTTCGGTGAAATGGTTACTTGATTTCCGATAATAGTGTATGTGCCTGTTTCGTAAACAAATAGTATTTCCTTTACAGTAGTTGACCAGTCCTTTCTCCGATATTGGTAACTGCCATCTGTATAAAACGTATATTCTTTTCTAAAGTATCCACCTGTAAGCATATTGCCATAGGATTCTGAATTATAAAATCCCCATAACCCAATCACTGGGCTATTACTGGCATTTCCTATTTGTTCCTGAACCTGTTTTTTATTTTCAGGAGTAGTTGGTTTTTTTACATCAATTGATTCCAGAAAGGCAGTCATTTCTTTTTCATATATATCAGTATTGGTAAGAATGAGAATATTTGCCAACTTGCCAAAGCCAGTTGTAGACGCAAGCAATACAATACCACTTATGCCTTCTTTTTCAAAAGAAGCATAGCCAGATTCGGCTGTCCATCCTTTATCTTCTGATACTGGTTGCATTTCAGGTTGGGCATCAGTAAAAGTTTCTTTTACTAAAGATTCCCAAGTGTTATCAAAATTTTCTTTTGGGTTATCACCTGCATCTACAGTTTTGTATAAAGTGATAACACAAAATATTCCTTTTGTATTATCTTCTTTTGTAAAGGCCACTGTACTTTCTTTTTTATCAACTTTCCAGCCCTTTGGAGTTGTATAACTTATCAAATCAAAGGTTTGCTTTTGGGCTTGGGAAGTGCAGCCGCTGAGCAGGATGTAAAAAAGTAGTAATTTTTTCATGGTATAAAGATGAAATTTGAAAATGATTATTGGCATCCCTGAAAAGCAGGATTTTATTGGAAGCTTGCAATTTTCACATTACTGATAAAATATTTTTCCGTTTCACTATCACTTCCAATATGGATAAATTTCAAGCTTTTGAATTGTATATCGTTTACAATTGCCTTTAAATATTGGGCAACCAAAATACCATCAATAAACAAGCTTACATCATCTCCATTTTTTCGTAGTAAAGTGTTTACCTTATTGAAAACTTTGTTATTCGAAAATCCGAAAACCTCATAACCATTGCTGTTGACTCTGTCTGCTCCAGAGATATTATTTGCAAAACTGGCGAATCCCGCCTTACCGTTAAATCCCGGCTTTAATTCAAAAGCGAATTTTGTATTTGCATTAGCTAATTCAACGCTTAGCCTTTTTGCACCCCAGGTAAAATTTTGTGGCACGGCTATATCAAAACTAATTTCAAAATCTTTAGGTATTGTATTCTTTAAATTTGTTATGCTTACGGCATTACCCTTTAGTTCCAGCCATTTTATATTATCACCAGAAGCTTCTGTAACTACTGCTTTTTTTCCATCTTGATTAACTGTGCTGCTCCAATTAATTGGTAATTTTCCAGTTGCTGTTGTTGAAAAATCATCAAAGAAAAAAACTTTTTTATCAGCGGTGGCTTTTTTTAAAGCTAGAGAAGCTTCTGTTATAACGATTGCTTCTTTTATTAAGGGTGAGTTGAGCGGTTTATATGATTGCCCTTTTACTTTATCTGGATAAAAAAAATAGTTATATAGATAATCAAAATTAAAATTATTCATGATAGACTCATGCTTGAATGCAGCATAACTTTTGTCTTGTATGCCAGCATCCCATCTTATCGTAAGCCATTGTGGCTGATCTGTTTTGCAGGCTGCCATCGTAGCTGCACTTATTTTGTAAATAGGCCAGCCGGTAGTTTGTGCATCCTTCTCAAACATATCTCTCATATCCTCA
>Ga0209063_1000546_pt1 | contig 24412 bp, 18 predicted proteins | sample KloWWTmeKNB19Kit_FD_187177 | JGI IMG/M metagenome (GOLD analysis project Ga0209063, IMG submission 187177) | Active sludge microbial communities from Klosterneuburg, Austria, studying microevolution and ecology of nitrifiers - Klosterneuburg... | ecosystem: Engineered > WWTP > Aerobic digester >... | reverse complement strand
TTTAAATTAAAATATTTTTGAGATGCTTATTTGTTTACTAAAAGCTTTTAAAAATTACTTACTAAATTATTGAATATCTTCCTTTTTTGTTTTTAGTAATGATTTTTAATCATCCCATTTGTTTCGAATTTGTCCCAAATTTACTACTCCATAGCCGAAGTCTCAACTTATAACTATGCCTTAGGTGATGTAAAAGTTGTAGTGGACCCGGCGTTGTTTACATATAGTCTGAGAAGTTGAATATTGAACGGATTCTCGGCAGGGAAAATTTTTAGTAAAGTATAGGCTCCCGGCTGGTATGCCGTACTCTTAATATTCGGATTACTCTATTATCAAAGCGATAAGAAATTCTGTAATGATGTTTTTCAAAAGCCCGGTAGCTTCCATCATTATTTTCTTTAAACTTATCGGGTGCAAAAAATTCAGGATTTGTTATTGCTTTGTTGGCCATTGCAACAATATCTTCCAATACTGACACGGCATTTTGAACAGAATCTTGACTGATGTAGTCAAAAGCATTTCTCATATCATTTTGGGAACGTTTTGTCCAGACTATTTCTAGCTTATCTATTGCCATTGCTTGATTAGCTTTAGCAGTTCATCCGAAGTTATGTGATCGCCTTTCTGGTATTCTGCTTCAGCTTCGGCCAGTTCCTGGTTGTATTGCTGAATGCTTATTTTTTCCTGGTCGGTGATGAAAGATTTTATAACCTGTAGCAAAGATTGCTTTTGCTCGGCTGAAAGCAATACCCAGTATTTACTTAATTCAATATCTACAGAAACCTGCATGTTATTTGTTTTATGATTTTAAAGTTACAAATTTCTGCGATTATTTCGAATCGCTTGGGAAGTTGAATGTTGAACGGATACTCGGTAGGGAAGAAGGTTTTGTTTTTTTGTATTTGTCTAGCCGAGGTACAGCCTGTCCCGAACTTGATTCGGGAAGGCATCTCAGAGAATTAAGGATTAAAGAATAAATTTTTCTTGTTGGTTGGTAATATGTTGCTGACTCTTTATTTACTTTTTGGCATTGCCCTCCCGATTTTCATCGGGACAGGCGCCAAGTAACCTGCCTGCCGGCAGGCAGGCAAAAAGGTCTAGGACAAAAGAATGCTCTCCCGCCTGGTGCGGGACAGGCTGCCTTTTGTCCGGCCAACGCACAGCGACTCCGAAAGATTTATGTTTTACTATTGGTTAGTAAGGGATGGGGCAAGACTCTGCTGCTTGATTGTGTAAGTACATGGAGGTGCTCTGAAGTAGATACTCCTTCGTCGTATCACTTCAGAACGTACTGCTTTTTTCGACAGGTGATGTGCTGCTATGTCAGGCTTCTTGTTTGTCGAAAAAGAGGCACTGAGATTTTCTGTTGTTTGGTTTGCGTAAGGGTGCTTGAAGGAATGATTGCTGTAGATTATGCTGTTGGTCTATTTGCTATGCTGCATTGCCAACACACTACTTGTCCCGCACAAAGCGGGAAGACACAACAGCGGCATACTTCTTTCTGTTGAACAACAAGGGAAGAAAGAGATTATTTTATTCCTGTGCTTTTTTTAATTAATGAAACCACTTCTTTTTTTGTTTCGCCAACTATCTTTCTTGTGGATTTAAGTTCAAAATAGTATGCATATAAATTATCTACATCAAAATTCCCTGTCCCATCAATTTTTCTATATGCACCCTTTACCCAGACATACAAAGTAGAGATATTTTTAAATGGCGATTTAATTATATTATATCCAGAAGATATTTGCCCCTTTGCAAGTCTTTCAGAGGTTGATAAAAATTCTCTTGTTGCGAAATTATCATACCAAATTCTGGTCGATCCTGAATCCTGTGTGACATAATAAATCTTAATATTAAAAAAAGAGCTCCCTGCGTCATAGCTAGCCATTTCTAATCTAAATTTATATTCGTTGTTGGAAATTTTTCCAATAAATTCAATTCCCATATTTTCATCTCTTCCAAGCGGAATCTCTAAAACTGGATCATCGGTCTCGATTACTCTCACTTTTGCAGAATCTCTCAAACTTATTAATACCTTATTACTTGAATCAAGTCGAAATCCATACTTCCCCAATGTTTCTGTAACTATGGAAGTAGTCGTATCAAATTTAGATTTCATTGTCACTAAAGCAGTATCATATCTTTTCCTTAATACTTCGTCTCTTTCGTCCTGCAATTTGGCGATTTCAATTCTGTTATTATCGTCAATGGCTTTTTGAATTAAATTTTGGATTGTTGGCAAAACAGATAAGATTATTGTGCATATATAAAAAAACCAACCGCTTGGAGTTACTGCTGAAAGACCCTTTTTATCAGGGTTCTTTATTTCAGAAAAAGATGAAATTATTGTTGCAATAGCAGTAAGAATACCAATTACTAATAAAATCATATAAATATTTAGCAGTTAATTTTCGATTTTATAACTCATTGACTCAAACCTGTAAGATTCATTGAGTTACTTGTAAATTCTATTTGGCTGTTTCAGCATTAAATTGAAAGATACAAAAATTCCGTTCCCATAACCAACTGTTTAGACTGTGAGCATGGAGTTTTGTATTAATACATAATTGAATTTTCGATAAATATCAGGTTGCTGCAAAATGCTCAATAGAATTGCCGAATTCCTGATAAATATCGGGATGTTGCAAATTGCCCAATAGAATTACCGAACGATGAAGAGTGCGACGCAACAGACGATGATAAGTAGTAATGCAGTTGGGCTAATAATACTGGTGGCTTGTCAGAAGGAGACCGTCGGACCAGATTACCACCTCGCTACTATCTTAAAATTTATCAGCCTTGGTGTAAGCCTGTTGGGTAATAAATAAACGGTGTTGGAAAAATCTTTTACAAAAAGATAGGAGATAGTGTTGGGACGATCAATAATATTAAATACTTCGAGGCTGGCCCAGATATTGTCGAAGTTGCGGAAAGGAGAGTGGCTGCGGCGTTTGGCCCTGTCATCATCCATGAGCAATGCACTGAAACCAATATCGGCACGGATATATGGTTCGATGACGGCGGCATTGCGATAGCGAACGGCATTGGGAATATTGTAGGGCATATTGCTTCCGTACAATAAGTTGAGATACATTTTAAAATTTTTGTTGGTGGGCAGGTAGTCGGAGAAATACATGCCGAATGTAATGCGCCGATCCTGCGGACGGCGAAGCCAGCCTACATCAAATCTTGCACTGTCGGTAATGGTTTGGTCAGTACTTTGTGAATTGATGAATTCGCCTGCTGCATTTTTATAACGATAGTAATGATCGCCGTTAATGTCTTCGGCCGTTTTCATAATGCCGAGGCTTATCCAGCTTTCTGCATCGGGAACCAGTTCGCCATGCAAACGCATTTCTATTCCGGCAGCGTAGGCTTTGGCATTGTTCTCGCCAAAATAACGGATGCGGACATTGTCAACATCATACGGCACTACATCAGTCATGCTTTTATAATAGGCTTCCGTAGTCCAGCGCATCGGACGGCCATTGATGCCAATGAAATTATAATCGAACCCGGCAACACCTTGCCAGCTTTTTTGTGATTTTAAAGCGGTGTTGATGCTGCCATCATATCTTCTAAGCTCTCTGTAGAATGGTGGCTGATTGTAAGCACCGGCTGCTACACGAAAAATAATATCCCGTTTCCAATTGGGACTCCAGCTTGCACCAATGCGTGGAGAAATAAGAAATTCTCCATTGAGAGAATTGTAATTGAAACGAACACCGGCAGTAAGCGTTGCTGAATGTGATGAATCGTTTCCCAATAAAATATTATCCTGTATGTAGCCTGAGAATTTATTGATGTCTAATGCGGCTGATGATTTTATTACTTTATTCAGGCGAAGCATATTGGGTTGATAAGGCAATGCATAACCTGCTGAATCCTGGAATTCCCATTCATTCAACTTGTCGTTGATTTTTGCTTTGTCGTAACCAACGCCCCATTGAAAAGCATGTTTGCCCTGATCGTAAAAACCTTTATGTGATACATTCCAGTTTTCTACATTCAATTCATTTCTTGCCCAGTTCTGATACACACCTGCACCCAATGGATTTACAATTAAACCATAGGTTGGATTTCTTTTATCAAAATCTCTTTCACCAAAAAGATAGGCACCGATGATATCTACATTTTCTTTTTCATCGTTTTCGAATCGGGAAGCCATCCATTTTAGTTTCAGTTTTTTGGTTGGCTGATTAATGAGGGAGAAACCAAGCATGTTGGTCTGGTATTCATCTTTTTCTCTTCCTTCAAAATAAATATCTACTCCAATTGTTGCACTGAACACTGGAGAAAACACAGAAGTGGTTAACTGGCTTTCTTGCGGAATGAGAGAGAACTTTGTTTGTGAAATATTGCTCAATAATTCTGCCGACCATTTAGGATTGAACTGGTAAGCAAGCAATGCCTGAAAATCGGCAGAAGAAGGAACATAGTTTCCTTTTGTTTCCTGACTTGATAATAAATTTCTGTTGCTGCGATTACGAATGCCGAGTAGGTAACTGAATTTTGAATTTTTGTTTACACCTTCTACTTGTAAACCTTGTTCCAGAATACTTACATAAGCAGAGCCGCCGAATTTTTTTGGCTTCTTGTATTGAATGTCCAATACACTGCTTAGTTTATCGCCATATTTTGCCTGAAATCCGCCATTGTAAAAACTGATGCCTTTCACCATTTCTGGATTAATGAAACTTAGGCCTTCCTGTTGTCCGCTTCTAACCAAGTAAGGACGGAATATTTCAAAATCATTTACATAGATTAGATTCTCATCATAACTACCACCACGAACGGAATATTGTGAGGTGAGTTCATTATTAGAGCCAACGAATATCTTGATCAAACTTTCAACACCTGTAACTGCAGAAGGAAGATTGATGATTGTTTTTGGATTGGGTTTGATTAGACCAGCTTCTCTTCTGTCCCGTTGATCGGTAACGATTACTTCTTCTAATGTTTTCTCACCTTTTTCTAATCGTATTGTAATTGTTTCTTCTTCGCCTTCGTTTAGCAGGAAATTCTTTTGTTGAGTATTGCGACCGGCGTAAGAGAATATTAATGCAAAGGCTTTGTTGGCCGTTACTGTTAGGCGGAAGTAACCTGAGTCATTTGTAAAAGTTGCTTTCGATTGACCTAAGATTGTAACGGAAACATTTGCTAATGGATTTTCATTATCATCAACTACTTTGCCGGAAACAACTGCAGATTTAATCTGAGAGAAAGCGATAACAGTAAGCAAAGTGCAGATGGCAGTTAGAATTATTTGGCGTACCGTTTTTTTCATAAGTGAATCTGCGTTCAAGATACGAATTTTTGTAGCAGAGAAATTATTTTAGCTTCCCTTTTATTAGCATCAAAATACCGAAGGCTGCGATAACCGCTCCGATAATTGGCACATGAATATTTTTTTGTAAAAGGTCTTTAGGCGCCGTAAGTAACATGGCTGATAATCCGCCGCCACCAAGTAAAAGAAGGAAGGTTCCGAAATAGTAATTACGATAGGGACTTTTGAGAGCTTTGATGCATAGCTTTAATGTTACAATAAAAGCGATAAGAATAATAGCAAGAGTGACAACCTGAATGAATGTCCAGAGCCAGATATCTTCTTTTGTAGAAACGTAGATACGGTTTGTGAGATATACTTCGGATGAGCTGCCAAAATAATTAAAAGCAAATAATATAATGTAAACGCCAATTATCCATAACGCTGTTTCTAATTTTCCCGGTGGCTTTGTTATTTTTCTTTTTGGCATTGTATAACTTGTTGCAACAGTTAGAAATGCTTAAAGGCTTTTTAATTTCTTAATGGTGGCGGTCGGGTCGGCAGATTTAAAAACAGTATTGCCAGCAACTAACACATCAGCTCCGGCAGCAATAATAGATGGTGCATTATCCAATGTAACGCCGCCGTCAATTTCAATCAGCACATTCAATCCTTTATCATCAATCATTTTGCGGAGCTGCTTTATTTTTTCCAGTGTCTGTGGAATAAATTTCTGGCCGCCGAAACCTGGGTTTACACTCATCAAGCAAACGAGATCAATATCATGAAGAACATCACTTAGCCCTGAAACAGGAGTATGCGGATTGACAGCTACACCAGCTTTCATACCTAATGATTTTATCTGCTGAATATTTCTGTGTAAGTGATTACAGGTTTCAATATGAACGGTAAGATTATCGGCACCCGCATTTTTAAACTGCTCGGCATAGTTCTCAGGATTAACGATCATCAGGTGTACATCGCAAACCTTTTTTGTTGCTTTTCTGAAAAACTCAATCAGCATTGGCCCAAAGCTGATGTTGGGAACAAAGCTGCCATCCATTACATCTAAGTGATACCAGTCTGCTTCACTTTCGTTCAGCATGTTGCAATCGGCTTCGAGGTTGAGATAGTTGGCGGAAAGAAGAGAAGGTGCAATGATTGGCATAAGTGCTTATTTGCCCTGCAAGATACTTAGTTTATTAGTTAATTAGTTGATTGGTGAATTTGGAAATACAATGTTTTCGAATTTCTTTAATTACAAACTATTTTCCCAATTTATCCGCCGCTTCTTTTGCTTCGGTAAATGTATTGTCCAAACTAAATGCCCGTTGATAGTTTAATTTGGCTTCGGTTAAATTTCCCATTGCCTCATTACATTTTCCCATCCAGAAGTATGCATCCGGGAAGGTGGCTGAAATAGTATTGGCGAGCTGCACCGTTTTTAATGCATCACCGAATTTTCTCTGGTCGTAGAGTACTGTTGCTTTTTCGATATATGCATTCAGGTAATAGTAATCATGTTGTAAGGCTTCGTCAAAAAGACTTAATGCTTTCGCCTTATCATTCATATTAGAAAAATAGATTCCTTTATAATAATAAGGTTCGGCATGAAGGTTTAAGGTGTCAACTTTTATTAAGGAGTCGCAAAGTTTTATTACTCTTGGATTTTTGGATTCTGCGTATTTAAAAGCCAGTTCATAATTGAGTTCAATATCGTAGGGAGTTAATGAGTATGCCTTTTCCAGAATGGAGATTGCCTCGGCATTGTTCCCTTTTTTTCCTAGAAGTCCTGCTTTCATCTTCATTACATCCACCTGTTCCGGATTTGCTTGTAAAATTTTATTTACAAGTTCCAATGCATTCTCTGTTTTACCATTTGCATCGTAGGAACGGGCCAATGTAAGTTGTAATAAAAAGCTATTAGGTAATTCCTTTATTGCATCATTTAAAAACTGAATGGCAGAATCAGGTTTTTTGTCGAGCAAAAGGTTACTAAAGCCATACGCATATCTCTCATCTTTTTTCAATGACCAGGCTTTTTTAAAATCTTCAAGTGCTGGTTCGGGCAGGTTATTTGAATTTAATAATACAGCTCTGCGGAAATAGATGCCATCATTATCTGGCTCCTGGCGAATACTGTCAGTTAAACTGGCATAAGGTTCTTTTTCCAGGATATCGCTGAAAGGAGAATCGGAGCCTTTATCATTACAACTACTGATAAGTATCATCAAAATAACGGCACGGCTAATTATTTTTGCAAATCGCTTCATTTTTCAAAACTAATTGATTTTATAAATGGAGTATGACAATGTTCTGACAAATTAAATTTATTGAGAAAATACCTTTGCAGCCTGCAAAAAAGCAGACTTCCCGATAAAACGAATAAAGATGAAAAAACTTGTGTATTTATTTTCCCTAGTTGCTCTTTTAGCTTCTTGTGGAAACAGTTCAAAAATTGCTGATAGTGTTACCACAGAAACAGATACTTTAAGATATCCTGAAGAAACACATTTGAAAAATATTCAACAGCTAACTTTTGGTGGTGATAATGCAGAAGCTTATTGGAGCTATGATGGCAAATACCTGGTTTTCCAAAAATCAAACCCTAAAGAAGGTATTAATTGCGACCAGATATTTATTGGAAAGGTGCCGACCAAAAAAGGAGAAAAATTTAATTATAAAATGGTTAGCACCGGAAAAGGTAGAACCACCTGTGCATATTTTACTAAAGATGGCAAACATATTATTTATGCATCCACACATTTAGGAAGTACGGACTGTCCGCCGGTACCAGACAGATCAAAATATGGTAATAAATACATTTGGCCGTTGTACAGCAGCTTTGACATATTTATGGCCGACCTTGATGGTAATATAGTTAAGCAACTAACTAATTCTAGTAGTTATGATGCAGAAGGAACAATATCGCCTGATGGAAAGAAAATGATTTATACAAGTACAAAGGATGGCGACATCGAATTGTACATTATGGATTTGGCAACAGGAGCGGAGAAACGCATTACTAACACATTAGGTTATGATGGCGGTGCATGGTTTAGTCCAGATGGAACAAAATTGATTTGGAGAGCAAGCCGTCCAAAAACCGAAGCAGAAATAAAAGAATATAAAGACTTGTTGAAAGAAAATCTTGTAGCACCGACGAATATGGAAGTTTGGGTCGCTAATGCAGACGGTAGTAATGCAAGACAGGTAACATCTTACGGCCAGGCAAACTGGGCACCAACGTATATGCCGGATAGCAAGCATATTATTTTTGCATCGAATCATGAATATAAAAGAGGCTTCCCATTTAATCTCTACACTATCAATGAAGATGGAACGAATCTCCAAAAAATTAGCAGGGATAAAGGCTTTGATGCTTTCCCTATGTTCTCGCCAAATGGAAAAAAAATAGTTTTTAGCAGCAACAGAAATAATGGTGGCACAAGAGATACGAATGTTTTTATTGCTGATTGGGAAGAATAATCCTTTGCAATATGGCTCACCTTATTACCTTTGAAGCCTAAATTGATTTCTATGTATCAAGGAATGTTACATCTTCACAGTGTTCTTCGTTGGGTGATTCTAATTTTATTATTAGTTGCTGTCTATAGAAGTTTAGTAGATAAGAACAAGTCATTTACAGCAGGTCATAGAAAAACCGGGCTTTTCTTAATGATAAGTGCGGATGTAATGTTACTGGTTGGAATATATCAGTGGGTTACAGGACCGATAGGATTAAAAAGTATTCAAGCGAATGGGATGAGTGTAGTGATGAAAGATTCCGTTCTTCGTTTTTTTGCTATTGAACATTTAATAGGAATGATAGCAGCAATTATTCTTATACATATTGGATATTCCTATTCTAAGAAAGATATAACCGATACAGTAAAGCATAAAAGAGCATTATTGTTTTATGGTCTTGCTTTGTTAATTATCCTCATATTTATTCCATGGCCATTCAGAGAAGTTGGTGAAGGCAGAGGGTGGCTTCCCGGTATGTAATTTATCGTTTGCCTAATTCTATCACCTCACAATTTTTCATTTCTTTGCCATCAATTGCGAAGCGGATGATGGTTCTTACTTTGTGCCAACCATGTTTGCCAGCAGCACCTGGATTCATGTGAAGACAATTGATTGTTGTGTCGTACATCACTTTTAGAATATGCGAATGACCGCTGATGAATAATTGTGGCTGATGGATTTGTAATTCCTTTCTTGTTTCAGGATTGTATTTGGGTGGGGAGCCGCCAATATGCCGCATCATTACTTTTACTTCTTCACAGGTGAAAACTAATTGTTCAGGATATTCCATTCTTATTGACGCATCGTCAATATTTCCATAAACGCCTTTAACCGTCCGTCCGCTTTCAGCGTTAAGATGGTTAGCAACTCCTTCTCCAAAATCACCAGCATGCCATATTTCATCACAGTTTTCAAAATGTTTGAAAACTGCATCTTCTAAAAAACTATGTGTGTCTGATAATAATCCGATACGAGTCATGCTGTTAATAAACTATTTTTTTAGTATTTGATTAGACGAATTGTTGCTTTTTATTAAAGTTCGGATAAACGTATGATAGTATGTGAACAATATTGGATGAAATTTTATCTGGTATAAAACAATAATAACTTTTTTATCATGCAGATGGATAGTTTATCATATAATAAAAATCTTGTAGCTTTAGGAACACCTTCAACCTAAACCTAACCACAATGCGCCTCTCTACACTTCTATTTACTTCTAGCCTATTTCTGCTTTTCAATCAACAAGTATTAGCAGGTAAAACGAATTGGACTAATCATGCCGATACATTAATAGTTACTACCATACCTGCAGGTGAAGAAGAAAAACAACTTATTGCTAATGCCATGAATAAATATCTGGATGCGGTAGGTATAAAACTCGGCGAACTAAATCTTAGTAATACTAATGATGGTGGTAAAGAGGCTAGTGGTAATGTTTCATTTTTTGGCTTTGATAACATTAATCTTAAGGCGACTATAACTGTTGAAAAAAAAATAAAATCAATTAGTACAACATTTCCCGAAGCAGCTTCAATCACTCCTGACAAACTGGTTAAATTTTTATCCGGTAAATCATTGGGATCATTCTTCCCAAAATCTTTTCCTTTTAATACAGGCATTGGCATTAAAGATTTAGCTGTTGAGTTTGACGATAAAGGCGACAGCTTAAGTAAAGTGGCTTTGAATTTTGGAGTAGGTAGTTATGCAATAGATGGGTTTGATGGTTTCTCCATAGACGGAATGGGCATTGGATTTATATTAGATAAACCAACTTCGCCGCAACGAAAAGCTACAGCTATTATTTCTGGCGACGGGAAAGTAGGCGCCATCCCAATTAATCTTTCTGCTACAATGGGTACAGACCCGGATGATTTATTGTTTTCTTTTACAGCATCGGGCATCAGTCTTCCTTCTTTATTAAATACTTTTCTTAGTGAGGGTAAAGCCAATAAGATGCTTCGCTATATTCCGGAATCAATAAAAAATAAAGAAATTTCTTCTATTACCACCAGTATAAATCCAACCAGTAAGAATTTTAGTGCTTTAGCACAAACGAGTTTTGGCGAAGCCGAAATACAATTTAATGCTGCAACTGCTGAGGATAAATCAACCATGCTGTTTGCGTTTGCACCACCTGCCGGATTTAAGTTTTCGCAGCTATCTAACACATTGGCGCCAATGGATGGCATTGAACTTTCTGGTACTGCACTTATTATTTCTACATTGGCTGATGACGATGCAACGAGTAACTTATCAGCTTTGAAAGATGAGGGTGACATAAAAGTGGAACAAGGTGTCAACCTTTTTTCTAGCTTTAAACTTAGTGCTGATTTGGCAAAATTGCTAAAAGTAAATGCTATAAAACTAAAAGGAACTTGCAATGAATCGTTTACGAATATGAGTATGAATGCTGCTTTAGATTTAAGCATTCCTATGGGCTCTAGTATTACGATGAAAGAAGTGGTGTTTGGTATGCGATTGGGAACAGTAAACCCGATTGAATTAACAATTGGTGGAAAGATAGAAGCAAAGATTGGTGCAGACCTTGTTGGGTTTAATGCCAGTTTTGGTTTTGCTCCAATTGATCAAAAGATAAAAGGCGAGTTTTTTATGAATGCATTAAAAAAACAAAACGCCACATTGGTTACAGCCAAAACAAAAGATGAATTACCAGAATGGACTAATCCATTTGGAATGCCCGGAGTAGGTTTGCGCCGCCTGGGAGTTAGTGCCGGTCTCGATTTTAAAAATCCTATTCTTATTAGTTCGTTAGGTTTTACCGGTGCTGCAAGGTTGGGTACAGTTACTGACCGCACAAAACATATAGAAGGAGATGCTACTATTGTTGTGGACATCACAAAACCTACCAACAGCCTGATTGATGTAACAATGAAAAATATGACCATCCTAGCCATGATAGAGGCGTTTGTAGAGAATGCCAATATTCAAGGACAATTAAGAACAATGTTGAATACAGGTATTGATCAAGGACGAGTGTTAGTAGTACCTGTTGATGGAATACAGGCTTTTGGTAAAACATATAATAAAGGTGTAGCAGTAAGCTGCCAGTTATCGTTGGCAGGTATTAAGGCCAACGGTGATTTTAGTTTGAACGAAAGTGGGGTGTCAGGTGCCGGATCAATGGATGCTATTAACTGGGGTAATGGCGCCTTTATTATTTCAGGACGTACAACTAATAAACCGCAGTTTAGTTTTTCTTATACCAAAGGCTCGGTGCCTACATTTTTTATTGATGGAAAAATAAGTTTGTTAGGTATCAGCAGCGAAACAACAGCATCTTTGGATGCTAGTGGTTTTTCTTTTGTAACTACCGGAAGAATAGCTAACGCATTTGAAGCCACACTGGAAGGTAAGGGTAGTTTTAGTGAATCATCAAAAGGTGTTTATGTAAGGGCATCCTTACGGAATGATTTGGTTTCTCAGTTAAATGCGATGGTAACCGGAAAAATTAATGAAGCCATTCAAACAACTAAAAATACGCTGCAGGGTACCAGGAATAAATTAAAACAGGCGCAGGCAGATTTAAAGTATTATGACGATGAAATTGCCAAGCGGACCGCTCAATTGCAGGGCCAAAAAGCTGCTGCCGCCCAAACAGTGAGAAACGAAGCCAACAGAGCAATGAAAGAACAACTGGACTTCATCAATACCTGTACTGCCAATAATAAATCTTCGCAACGCAAAATCGATGCATTAGGTAACTGGCCTTGGGAGTTAGTTGAAAAAGCAGCTTACTATACGGCCATTGCAGCTAATAATACCGGCATTGAATCTGCCAAAGTAGCTTATGCAGGTTACCTTGCTACGGTAAATACAACCGCCGATGTGGTGGAAACATTTCCCAATGATGTTTTGCTGCTTGATTTGTACACCCAAAAAGGAGTAGCGCAGGGGGCATTGGCTATAGCAAATGTTGGTGTGGATGTAGCAGAAGGCGTTTCTGTTGCCACTTTAGAAGCCACCAAATGGGTAATGGATAAAGCTTTGGGTGGTTTGTTTGATATTAAGTCAGCAGAATTTTCCGGCACCTTCGGATTAAACAATCAATATAAGGTAAATACCGCCTTAAATTTTACGTTGGCAAATAACCCGTATAACCTGGTTGCAGAAATTGATTTTAACAACCTTGCTTCCAGTGCCGGTAAAATTGCAACGGATATATTGAGCGGTACATTAATAAAGCCGGGATTTGCAAAAACTTTTGCGGCTGAGTTTAAAAAACCGCTATCCAATATTGCGTTGGTTGCTGCACCAACCGCAATTGCTGCGGGCAGCACCACTACTACTGTAGTAAAGCCAGTAGATGGACAAATGATCGTTAACGGGCAGGTTGCTACAGCAGCAAATTCCACACCTTGGCAAAGTAAATATTTCAGAATAGAAAATTTATGGAGAAGTGGTCAGCGATTGAATGTAGAAAATGTAACCCCCACAACTACAATCATAAATGATGATGCCTTTAGTGCACAATGGGTACTAAAACCAGTACCCAACACCAATTATTTTTGGATTGAAAACAGGTGGAGAAATGGCGAAAGATTGAATGCAGAAAAAGAACTACCAACCGTTGAGAAAATTCAAGACGCAGCTTTGAGTGCACATTGGGAGTTTGTAAAACTTAGCAATAATTTATACAGGATAGAAAACCGCTGGAAGAAGGGCAGCCGTCTGCACATGGAAAATGGAAAATTAGAATGTACAAAAATTCAAGACGGAGCCAATAGTGCTATGTGGTACATTTTATCATCAGGAATTATTGTAGCAGATGCACCACCAGTGGCAAATATATGGGCAGGTAAATTTGTACGTATTGAAAACGTTTGGAAGAAAGATAATGTATTGCAAATAGAAAATGGCCCATTATCATCAGCTCCTATTAATGATGGCGCCTGGAGTGCCAACTGGGTTTTTAAAACAGTGCCAAACACAAAATATATCTGGATAGAAAACAGATGGAAACCAGGCTTACGGTTGAATATTGAAACGGGTACACTTACGGCATCTACTATTAACGACAATTCACAAAGTGCACAATGGGAATTGAAGTTGGTGGGAGAAAATAGCTATAGAATAGATAACAGGTGGCAAGGTGAAAAAAGTATTCACATTGAAAATGGAAAAATAGAATGTTCGGGTATATCATCCATGGCACAAAGTGCTCTATGGAAAATAAGGGTAATGCAGTAATAAACAAGATTGTTATAAATCAAAACCTGTAAACTATATTCTTCAATCAGCCATTAATACACTTTAATGGCTTTTTTTATGCTCAATCATTAACTACCCTGCCGGGTATTTTTAAGACATAATGTATTACCTTTATTTATGCTTTTTCATCGCAACTTCACTTATTATATTGATAAACGCTGCTGGAAATATTATTTCCTAATGGTGTCACTTGAATTAGACAAATAGTTCATTGTAAAGTCTTTTTGACTTTAATACCTAATTAACTAATTTACCAATCAACTAATTAACTTATCGTCATGCCTCATTATTATAAACTCGGAAAAATTCCGCATAAACGACATACACAATTCCGCCGACCAGATGGTGAATTGTATTCTGAACAATTATTTTCTACAGAAGGATTCTCCAACGATTATTCCCTGATGTATCATGTTTATCCACCAACGCAAATTATAAAAACAGAGCCGCAGATAAATGTTGCTCCAACAATTGCCGAAGAAAAAATGCTTAAGCATAGGTGCTTTGAAGGATTTAAGGTGAAGCCGGTTAAAGATTTTTTGCAAAGTCGTATTCCTGTTTTAGTAAACAATGATTGTCATATCGTTCTAGCTGCTCCGCAGGAAAGTATGAAAAATTATTTCTACAAGAATACAGATGCAGATGAAATGATTTTTGTACATGAAGGAAGCGGAGTGATGAAAACAATGTATGGAGAACTGAAGTTTGGGTACGGTGATTACCTAGTTATTCCCAGAGGAACAATTTATCAGATTCATTTTGATACTGCTGATAACAGACTTTTCATTGTTGAATCTTTCAGTCCGATTCGTTATCCAAAAAGATACCAGAGTAAATATGGCCAGTTAATGGAACATTCTCCCTTTTGTGAAAGAGATATCCGTGGGCCGGAAAATCTGCAAACTTTTGATGAGAAAGGTGACTTCTTAATTAAAGCAAAAAAGAAAGGAGTATTGTACGGATTACATTATGGCACACATCCCTTTGATGTGATTGGTTGGGACGGCTGTTGTTATCCTTATGCATTTTCAATTCATGATTTTGAACCGATAACCGGAAGAGTACACCAACCACCACCCGTACACCAAACATTTGAAGCACATAATTTTGTGGTTTGTTCTTTTGTTCCAAGATTATATGATTATCATCCCGATGCAATACCTGCTCCATACAATCATAGTAATATAGACAGTGATGAATTGTTGTATTATGTAGATGGAGATTTTATGAGCCGGAAAAATGTAACAAGAGGAATGATAACTCTTCACCCTGCTGGAATTCCTCATGGTCCACATCCTGGAGCAGTGAAGAAAAGCATTGGTGCAAAAGAAACTAAAGAATTAGCGGTAATGGTTGATACTTTTCATCCTTTGATGTTAACCAAAGAAGCATTGGAAATAGAAAACGAAGATTATGTGATGAGCTGGGCTGAATAAAGCACATAAAAAAATAGCCTTGCATTTGCAAGGCTATTTTTAAAATCCACAACATTTTATCTTAAGAATAATAATTCTCTGTACTTCGGTAAATACCATTCACGGTCGTCTACCAGCAATTCCAGTTTATCAACATGGTAACGAATCTCATCAAAAAATACATCTTTGATTTTTCCTTGATAAGCGATTGCTTTTTCTCTTGTATCAGTTAAAGTGTTGGCTTTTTTTCTGGCTTGAATCATTTTTTCAACTAAATCACTTGCTTTATTGATGTGCTCAGAAATCTTTACAAGAATTTGTTTTTGATTCGCAAAGTCTCCATCTGATAATCCTGCTTCTTTTAATCCTTGAATATTGTTTGCTAATAATGTTTGATAACGGATAGCAGCAGGAAGAATGTGGCTTGTTGCCAGTTCGCCCATTATGCGGCTTTCTATCTGTACTTTTTTAATGTACTTTTCCAATTCTATTTCATGCCTTGCTTCCAATTCGCTATGCGAATAAATTTTGTTAGACTCAAATAAATTTTTCGCTTTATCTGTTACCATTGCATCCAATGCCTGTGGTGTTGTTTTTACATTTGCCAAACCTCTTTTTTCAGCTTCTTGTTCCCATGCCTGACTGTAACCATCGCCTTCAAACAATACTTTTTCACTGTCAACAATATATTGACGGATAACCTGCATAATGGCAATTTCTTTTTTATCTCCTTTTTCAATTAAGCCGTCTACTTCTTTTTTAAATTGATTCAACGTGTCTGCCATAATTGTATTCAGTACAGTCATCGGGTTTGCACAATTTGCAGTAGAACCTACAGCACGGAATTCAAATTTATTTCCTGTGAATGCAAATGGCGATGTACGATTACGATCGGTGTTGTCCATCAGCAATTCAGGTATGCTACGATGAATATCAATCTTCAGCATACTCTCATCTGTCTCGTCCATTTTATCCGAAACTCTTTCTTTTACATCCTGCAACACTTTTGTAAGATGTTGGCCGATAAATACTGAGATAATTGCAGGAGGAGCTTCATTGGCACCAAGGCGATGATCGTTTGGAGCAGAAGCGATAGAAGCTCTTAAAATATCTGCGTAATCATGCACTGCTTTTATTGTGTTCACAAAAAAAGTGAGGAACATTAGGTTGGTCTTCGGCGTTTTACCCGGAGCTAAAAGATTTACTCCGGTATCGGTTGCCATACTCCAGTTGTTGTGTTTGCCACTTCCGTTAATGCCAGCGAATGGTTTTTCATGCAAAAGCACTCTCAGGTTGTGACGACGGGCAACTCTATCCATCACATCCATCAATAATGAATTGTGATCGACAGCCAGACTTACTTCTTCAAATATTGGTGCACACTCAAACTGACAAGGTGCTACTTCATTATGTCTTGTACGTAAAGGAATACCTAACTTATATGATTCGGTTTCGAAGTCTCTCATGTAAGCATAAGTTCTTTCTGGAATAGAACCGAAGTAGTGATCTTCTAATTGCTGATTTTTTGCAGATGAATGTCCGTACACAGTTCTGCCTGTCATTACCAAGTCAGGTCTCGCATTAAACATCGCTTCATCAACGACAAAGTATTCCTGCTCCCAACCCAGGGTAACAGTAACCTTATTTATATTTTTATCAAAATAATTACAAACATCAACCGCAGCTTTATTTAATGCTTCAGTTGCTTTTAACAATGGAGCCTTATAATCTAAAGAGTGACCAGTGTAAGAAACAAAGATGGTTGGAATACATAATGTTTTTCCATTCCCAATTTCCATAATAAATGGAGGAGAAGATGGATCCCATGCGGTATAACCTCTTGCTTCAAAAGTTGCTCTTAATCCTCCACTTGGAAAAGAAGAAGCATCTGGCTCTTGCTGTACTAGTGCATCGCCTTCAAATTGTTCAATGGCAGTGCCATCACCTTTCAATGTAAAGAATGAATCATGCTTTTCGGCTGTGCTTCCTGTTAGTGGTTGAAACCAGTGAGTAAAGTGAGTAACGCCTTTACTTTCTGCCCAGGCACGGATGCCGTTGGCAATCTGGTTGGCCATAGCTCTATCAATTTTCTGACTGGATTTTGTGGAAGAAAGAAGACTTTTATATGCTTCATCACTTAAACACTCTCTGGCAATTTTTAAAGTGAAAACATTGCTTCCAAAAATATTGGTGATTTTGTCAGAGCTCTCAACTCTGGCATTTTCATTTGTAGCTAGATTTTTAATTGCATTAAAACGTAAAGACATTGTTTTTAATTTTTAGCAAAACAATGCTATTCGGCCATTAAAACAAATATTTTTTCATAAATGTAGAAAAAAATGGCGTTTTGTGGAAAATAAAATAAAATAAATGATTTTATTGTCTATAAAAATAGGCGAATGGACGATTATTCTAAGTATTATTTTTATTTTTAATGTTTTGAGAAAATGCTTTCGCAAGCCTTTTCCAATCAATTAGAGCAGCCATAGGAATTACCAGCAACGGTATTATAACACTCCTATACCTCACTATGGCTCCAAGATTATTTACACTAAACCCGATGGCAAGTAGTAGCGAGAATGAAAAGAAGAGACAGAAATAGATCAGGTTTTTCGATTCGTAGCCATTAGATCTGAACAATATAAAAAGAGCAAATAGAAAAAACAAAGCAGTTAGTTCCAGTGCGGCGGCCAACGAAAGAATGTGACGAACATCTCCTGGGTTAGGTCGGAGTATTGATATATTAATTGCTTGCGGAGTATTTTTTAAAAAACTGATTGCTGTTGGCTCTAACTCTCTTGTTGGAACTGTGGAATTGCCCCCTTTAATATTTATAAAATCCTGTTGTTTATTTACAACTGCTTGCGGAAAATCCAATTGCGGACTGATATATCTAATGGTGAAAAAAAGAATTATGTAAAGCAGATATAAAGAGCCAAAGATTGCCAAACCGTATTTTGGGTTTCTGTTCGCAACTAACCAAGCAACAATCGCTGGTATAATGATAACGATAATGAAATTTCGCAGAACGAGTAAAAGCAACAGGCCAATCAGCAAACTGAGAATTCTTATTATGCCAAAACGTTTTTCCTTTAAGCCAAAATAAATGGCATAAATAACAAGGCTGATTCCAGTAAAGATTAATCCTTCTTTATGAAGGCCGCTGGTCCAATATAAAAATGAAGGAATTAGTATTGTAGCCAATAAAATAGAAAGCCTTTTGCCGGGAAACACATCTGTCATTACCCTGAAGAGAGCCAAAGGTCCATATAAAGTAATGAACGAATAAAAAATTATGTTTACATAGTAGTGTCCGAAACTGAAAACATTAAAAATGGAAAGCAGTTTTACAAACACATTTCCTTTCAGATCGTTCCAATAAGAATCACTACCTGCTAGAAAACCGCCCACACCTGTATCGTATGGATCATTAAATAGATTAGTGAAATATTCATGAGGATTATTAAAAAGCAGTTGATACTCTTGTATGCTGTTGAAGTGGTAAGCCCAGGTGTCCTGCATCTGTGCCATTCCGCCATAGTAAATACCAATCCACCCGTAAAAGATGCCGACCATTACCTTCAATAGGAAAATAATTATTAATTGAGGCTTGGTCAGCCCTGTATTGATAAAGAATTTAGTTTTGGTTATTAGCCAAGCAAAAATTACAAGCCAGGCTACAAATAATAAGTATTCCAAAAGGTGAAGGTTTTACCGCCACAAAATAGCCATTATTGCTGTGATTGTCAGCACAAAGTTGACAAGTTCTGTAGTTGTAGAAACTGAGTTCCATTAAATTTGCAGCCTGAATCATTTATTAATTATTAACGAATGGAAATAACAGTAAAGACAGCAGAACAGTTACGATTAACAGCCGAAGAATTTGAATTGATCAAACAGAAATTGGGCAGAACTCCCAACTTCAATGAACTATGTGCTTTCTCCGGTATGTGGAGCGAACATTGCAGTTATAAAAATTCTATCAAGTGGTTAAAAACTTTGCCACGAGATGGAGGAAGAATGTTGGTGGCTGCTGGTGAAGAAAATGCTGGCCTCATGGACATTGGCGATGGCCTCGGTGTTGTTTTTAAAATAGAATCACATAATCACCCATCTGCTATCGAACCATTTCAAGGTGCTGCAACAGGTGTAGGTGGAATTCATAGAGATATTTTTACGATGGGTGCAAGACCGATTGCTGCATTGAATTCTTTACGTTTTGGAAATTTGGAAGAAGATAAAACGCAACATCTTTTATCAGGAGTAGTCCATGGTATCGGTCATTATGGTAATTGTTTTGGTGTGCCTACAGTTGGTGGCGAAATATATTTTGATCAATGTTATCATACTAACCCATTGGTAAATGCAATGAGTGTTGGTATTTTAAAAAATGGAGAAACAGTTTCTGCCATTGCATTGGGAAAAGGAAACCCTGTAATGTTTGTAGGAAGTGCAACCGGTAAAGATGGAATCGGCGGTGCTTCTTTTGCATCTGCGGACATAACTGCTGAAAGTGCACAGGACTTACCAGCCGTTCAAGTTGGTGATCCATTTCAGGAAAAGAAATTATTAGAAGCATGTTTGGAAGTAATACAAACAGGTGCTGTTGTTGGTATGCAGGATATGGGAGCTGCGGGAATTATTTGTTCTACTGCTGAGATGAGTGCAAAAGGTAAAGTTGGAATGAGAATAGATATTGACAAAGTTCCTACTCGTCAAAAAGATATGAAAACCTGGGAGCTTCTATTAAGCGAAAGCCAGGAACGTATGCTTTTAGTAGCAACAAAAGGTAGAGAAGAAGAAGTTTTAAAGGTTTTTACCAAATGGGATTTACCTTGTTCTGTGATTGGCGAAGTAACAGATGATGGCAATCTTGATTTTTATATGAACGGAGAATTAGAAGCTTCGTTGCCAGCATATGAATTAGTATTAGGAGGTGGTGCTCCACAATATGAAAGAGAATACAAAGAACCAGTCTATTTGGCAGAGATAAACAAATTCAATCCTTCATCTGTAAAAGTGCCGGAGAATTTAAAAGCGGTTGCTGAAAAACTGATTCAGCTTCCTTCTATCGCCTCCAAAAGATGGATATACAATCAGTATGATAGTATGGTAGGAACAAATAATACGTCTACTAATGCGCCAACTGATGCGCCGATTGTAATTATTAAAGGAACAAAAAAAGCATTGGCTATAACTACAGATTGTAACAGCCGTTATGTGTATGCAGATCCATACAAGGGAACAATGATGGCGGTTAGCGAAGCAGCAAGAAATATTGTTTGCAGTGGCGGATTGCCATTAGGTGTTACCAACTGTTTGAACTTTGGCAATCCTTACGATCCGGAAGTGTATTATCAATTTGTACAAGCAATAAAAGGAATGGGAGAGGCTTGCCGCAAATTTGATACACCGGTAACTGGCGGTAATGTTAGTTTCTATAATCAAAACCCAGATGGTCCTGTATATCCTACGCCAACAATTGGTATGGTTGGTTTGCTGGAAGATGTAGATACAAGAATGACGCTGGACTTTAAAGAAGAAGGAAATATTATCTATGTGTTGGGCGAAATAACCAACGACATTAATTCATCTCAATACTTGTGTAAACTTTGCGAAGTTGAATATTCACCAGCCCCGCATTTTGAACTGGAAAGTGAATTTGCATTGCAACAAACTGTTGCATCGTTGATAAAAAAGGGATTAGTTCTTTCTGCACATGATATCAGCGAAGGTGGATTATTTGTAACGCTGTGCGAAAGCGGTTTCAATAGAGAACTTGGCTTTTCTGTAATCACTACAGGCGGAATAAGAAAAGATGCTTCGCTGTTTGGAGAAGGGCAGAGCCGTGTCGTTGTTTCAGTTGCCTTGGATAAAGTAAAAGAGTTTGAAGCTTCTGTAAAAAGTATTCCTTTTGAAAAAGTAGGTGTGGTTACGAGTGGTGAAGTGGTTGTAGATGGCGACTTCTGGGGAACAATTGATTGGTGGAACGAAAAATATGACACAGCTATTGAAAATTATTTATTAAAAGAAGAAGCAGGCGCAGCTTTGAATTCAATATAATGGAGAAGAATAAAACGATTTTGTTAACTGGTGCTGCTGGTTTCATCGGGAGCTATTTACTTGGGTTTTTAAACAAACAAGGTTACGCCAACATCATCATTGTTGATGAATTCGACAACGAAGACAAGTGGTTCAACTTTGATGATAAAGAGTTTATTGAAAAAGTAGAAAGGTCTGTGCTGTTTGATTGGTTAAAAGAAAATAATCCTACTATCGATTTTGTCTTCCATCTTGGTGCAAGAACAGATACAACCGAGTTTGATTATTCCATTCATGAAAAACTTAATGTAGAATATTCAAAAAACATCTGGAACTATTGCACAGAAAAAAGTATTCCATTAGTCTATGCTTCTTCTGCTGCTACTTATGGTAGCGGAGAACTTGGGTATAAAGATGATCATGCAATAGTAGAGGAGCTACAACCGCTAAATCCTTACGGCGTTTCAAAAAATGAATTTGATAAATGGGCATTGAAGCAAACTAAACAGCCACCTTCCTGGGTAGGCCTAAAGTTTTTTAATGTATATGGTCCTAACGAATATCACAAAGGTCGCATGGCCAGTATGATATTTCATGGTTACAATCAGATAAAGAAAACAGGTGAAGTAAAATTATTCAAATCGCATAATCCGGAGTTTAAAGACGGAGAGCAGCTTCGAGATTTTATTTATGTAGCAGACATTGCCAAAGTTTGTTACTGGCTTATGCAAGGCAATGTTGAATCAGGTTTATATAATCTCGGCACAGGTAAAGCAAGAAGTTTTAAAGACCAGATTACTGCCATTTTCAATACGCTTAATAAAGTACCTAACATCCGATACATTGATATGCCAGAAGACATCCGGGATAAATATCAATACTTCACCGAAGCAGATATGCGCAAACTAAAAGACTCCGGTTACACCGAGCCTTTTTATTCATTAGAAGAAGGTGTGGCAGACTACGTAAAGAATTTTCTTGCTGGAAGTAATTATTACTAAATATTATTCTTTGCCGGTAAGAAAATAAGACGGAAAGAATAATACTTATTTCAAAATAGTCCTTTCTTTCTTCCCGCCTTTCCGGCAAATCTATTCCTACCTGACGGTAGGCAGTTCTGTGCTAATCATTTCAATCCGTGTAAATCTGTGATCCTGTATTCATAAAAAAAGGAGCAACTTTCGTTACTCCCTTTGTATGTTACAACAAATGAAAAAGTTATTTATTTGGCTGGCATTAATACCGCATCAATTACATGAACAACTCCATTGCTTCCTGTAAGATCAGCTGCAGTTACGTTAGCACCATTAATCATTACTTTACCATCTTTTATAGAAACAGTTAATTCACCACCTTGTAGTGTTTTAACTTTTTGTCCATCTTTCAAATCAGCTGCTTTTACAGATCCTGAAACAACATGGTAAGTCAAAATATTTGTTAGGTCACCTTTCTTTTCGGGTGTTAACAAAGACTCAACAGTGCCAGCTGGTAATGCAGAGAAAGCAGCGTTGGTAGGTGCAAAAATTGTGAATGGCCCAGCTCCCTTCAACGTTTCAACTAAACCAGCAGCCGTTACAGCTGAAACTAAAGTGGTATGGTCTGGTGAACCGATAGCAATATCAACAACATCTTTTGGAGCTTCCATTTTAGGCTCTTCAATTGGTGTAGTTACAGTTTCTTCTACCTTTTTTTCATCTTCATTGTTACAAGCAACGAATGTTGCTGAAGTTAAAACGACTGCTGCAAGCAGTGTAAAGAAATTCTTTTTCATAATTATTTTATTTGTTTCGTACTATAACATTATCCAAATGAAAAGGTTCTTTTAAAACTTAAATTATTTGAAAATTTTCTTGTTTAACTATTCTTGTTCAACATTCTATTAATTTTAAACAAAACCGTAAAAATTTACATACTTATCTTTACCAAAAGCATATATGAGTAAGAAAATAGCCATCATTGGCGGTGGCAACCTCGGTGCATCAATTGCAGAAGGATTAATCAACAGCGATTTCAGCCGTCCGGTAGAGTTAACCATCACCCGCCGAAAGCCAGCATCTCTTAGCCGCTTTGCAGAAATGGGCTGCATGGTGCATAGCGATAATAAAAAAGCCGTTCGGGATAGTGAAGTGATTATATTAGCAGTAAAGCCGTACAACTTTGCAGATATTGTAAAAGAATTAAGAACTGTACTCAATCCCAAAAAGCATGTTGTAGTTTCTGTAATCACCGGTGTGTGGATTGCAGAGTTGCAAGCCGTTATTGGCAAACCTGTTCCTGTTATCAGAGCAATGCCCAACACGGCCATTGCCATTCAACAAAGCATGACCTGTCTTGCACACAATGGTGCCACTGATGCACAGATTAGTTATTTACAACAGTTGTTCGATCAGTTGGGCAAAACAGTTATCATCAACGAAAAATTAATGGATGCCGCTACCGTACTTGGTGCTTGCGGTACAGCTTATGCCATGCGGTATATTCGGGCAAATATACAAGGTGGAATAGAAATTGGTTTCGATGCTCCCACTGCAGCTTTAATAGCAGCGCAAACTGTTAATGGCGCTGCAGAATTATTATTACAAAAAGGAACACACCCCGAGCAGGAAATAGATAAAGTAACTACTCCTATGGGATGTACTATAGCAGGACTAAATGAAATGGAACACCAGGGTTTCAGTTCTTCATTAATAAGAGGGTTGGTAACAAGTTATAAAAAGATTGTGAAGGAATAATAAAATGATTTTTGGCCCAGCTTCAGTTTTTCATTGCATCGACTGTTGTGTCACTCACTTCATCGTTTTGTAATTCTATTCGCCATTTTGTTAGCAACGTTTAGAGGCGAGTGTCTAATGAATTTTGGTATTCGATTATTGCACTCGATTTATCCATAGCTGTATTTTTGATTTATAGTGAGTCCCCTCTACGA
>Ga0209063_1000541_pt1 | contig 24726 bp, 18 predicted proteins | sample KloWWTmeKNB19Kit_FD_187177 | JGI IMG/M metagenome (GOLD analysis project Ga0209063, IMG submission 187177) | Active sludge microbial communities from Klosterneuburg, Austria, studying microevolution and ecology of nitrifiers - Klosterneuburg... | ecosystem: Engineered > WWTP > Aerobic digester >... | reverse complement strand
TCCTGCTTTTTTAATTGTTAATAATACAATCTCTGCGGCCGCATTGGATTGATAAATCAAAATTGTAGTTATCCACCCGAATTACACATTCAATTTGTGAATACGGTATTCTTTTTTGGGTGAATAATTATCCGGATAGTTTCTTGTCTTCACCAATCTATAATACCCCCTCCTCTTTTTTGGCAATAAGGAATTTTCTACTCCTTACAATATTTAGTCAGCCATTTTTTTACTCCGAAATTTCCCTTACCATGTTTTCACAGGCCTCAAGTTTAAATTCGCCTTCGCTTAAAATGGTTTTACCTGTTGTGGCATCCTGCTCTATTTTGTATTTATAAATGCCCGCTCTTAACTCGTACCAGCACTCCTGCTTTTGCGCAAGTACCTTCATGGTAAAAGGTAGGGTATCATATACATCGCCGTTGCGCTTATAAATACTTATGGTAAGCACTTTGCTACTGTTGTTTTTATAACACAGGTCGCTACGCTGTTTTAGGACACAACTATCGGCGGCATTATTATTTGCCGGGGTAAAATTTTGTGCAGTTAAGTTTTGCCTGGGCGTTTTAATTACTTTAATAAGTTCTACAAGGGTTTTGCTGCCTTCTACTATTTTATCTGCAGACGATTGGGATTTTGCGTAAAAAGAAAAGAACAAAAAAAGCAGGAATAATATATTTTTCATAGCTAAAAAAATACTTTAATAATTGAAATTGTTTTATAAAAGGGCAAAGCAAAATTTTAAAAAAATCCAACGAGTATGAACCCAGTTGGATTTTTATGAAGGATAAAGAAATATTTAGGAGGCCTGGTTCTTTAGGTTTCCATCTGGTACTTATGTGCCGCCTGGCTTATGCGATAATGGATATCTGTGCCTTCTTTTCTTCTATTGCCAACTGCTTTTATCTTCTATAAAAGAGTCATAGACTGCTGTTGGTCTTTCACTATTACTAAGCTGCACACTAAACCAAGAACGACATGAAAGAGAACCTATGAAAACCCGGATTTTTTTCATGTCATCTTCAATTTTAAAAATTTCATTCAACATGCGATTTCATTTTTGGTCCTGCACAACCAACGAATACTAAGTTGTTGGCAGAAGTAAGTTTTTAAAATTAGAAGCTAAAACATTTTAACTACTTATTTATTTCACAGTGCTAGTTATCATTATATTTATTTTTAAGTACCTTATGGATAAAATAACCAGTTGGAATACCAGCTATTACAGGAGTTATTAAAGTCATAGAGGAAAAATCTATGAAAACAAAAATATCTAATAGTATGAAAACAAGTACACCAATTGAAATTGTGAATATCAAAGAAACAAGTAGTGACTTTGCCATAGCCTTTTGAAAATGCTTTATATTCATATAATTGATTTACAATATCTTTTGATTTACCAGAGCCAGTCAGTAATATGATCAATTCCGAAGCCTATGCAAACTCCGGTAATACAGGAGCTAAATCCACCAGAGACTAAAGCGCCAGCAATTGAACCAGCAATAGGAGGTGGTACACCAATTCCCGAAATTGCTCCACTAATTGCACCAGATGCATCAGATTGTAATATTTTCTTCTCTGTGGGACTAAGCTTCGTTTGATACTTTGGTGAGCAAAGCATAACAGAATAATAGCTAACCCATTCATCCATATGGCTATCCCAATATTGGCTAGAATATTTTGCAATTACAATTGCGGCCCCTACAACAATCGCATCATTATCGCTTTTTAGTTTAGAAAGTGCTTCATTCTGAAGGTTAGAGCAAAAAATTACAAATCCAGCAATATTTTTATCGTTCAATAATTCAATTTGATCTGCTAATTTTTTTAAATAATCGTTAGCTTCTGCAGACAATTCTTTTTTAGGATAAAGTGGCTGTTCGTCCCATTTATTAGCAGCATAGAATTCTACAAAATCCCCATCCCATTTAGCATTTTTTGTAGCAAAAAATTCCTTTGCCCATTGATTCCAGATTTTATAACTCTTTTTATCACAAAGTGACAATTTAGTATCCTTTGTCTTTGTAAAAATGAAAGTCAAAAATTCATTATGGTTTTGACCAAGTTGCTCAAGCTGTTCATTTAAATTATCTCTTTGAGCAAAAGTACTTACGAATAGCCCAAGTGCAAGTAAAGTAAAAATAATCTTTTTCATAATTAATCCCAGGGGCCACCGCTCCTTTCGGCGGGTTTTTACTGGCTCATGCTTTTTTAACTTTTAATATATCACCCCTGCGGCCGCAATGGATGGATAGCGCAAAAATGAGTTTATCCACCCGAATTACACATTCAATTTGTGCATACGGTATTCTTTTTTGAGTGAATAATTATCCGGATAGTTTCTTGTCTTCACCAATCTATAATACCACCTCCACTTTTTTGGCAATAAGGAATTTTCTACTCCTTACAATATTTAGTCAGCCATTTTTTTACTCCGAAATTTCCCTTACCATGTTTTCACAGGCCTCAAGTTTAAACTCGCCTTCGCTTAAAATGGTTTTACCTGTTGTGGCATCCTGCTCTATTTTGTATTTATAAATGCCCGCTCATAACTCGTACCAGCACTCCTGCTTTTGCGCAAGTACCTTCATGGTAAAAGGTAGGGTATCATATACATCGCCGTTGCGCTTATAAATACTTATGGTAAGCACTTTGCTACTGTTGTTTTTATAACACAGGTCGCTACGCTGTTTTAGGACACAACTATCGGCGGCATTATTATTTGCCGGGGTAAAATTTTGTGCAGTTAAGTTTTGCCTGGGCGTTTTAATTACTTTAATAAGTTCTACAAGGGTTTTGCTGCCTTCTACTATTTGCTGGCCTGGTGATTGGCAAAATGATATTGTAGGAAAGGTTAACATACAGAGTATGAAAAACAGTTTCATTGATTAAAATTTTAATGAAAGAGAAAAGAAAAATTTGAGAAAAACACAAAGAGCCATTTAAAGTTTAGATACCTATATTTATATTGGATTAAAAAAGATTAATGAAATCAATTCATAAAGCATACAATATTTTTCTATAAGTTTCTTAGAAATGAAGGGCTTAAAGCTATAAGTTTTCTGAAATAACTTTTCTTAATTCAGCAGTATCAACCTGACCGGGAAAAAACTTAATAATTACTCCATTTTTTAATAAATAAGTATTGGGTACAGATTTTATGGCAATATAAGCATCGGATTTTTTGCCTTCCAGTGTATTGAGTATGGCATTTCTATATTGGCTGTTTTCCAGAGTAATATCTTTAAATGCAAATTTTTGAGTTTGTAAAAATTTTATTAATTGAGCAGAATCGTCGTCAATTGATAAAGACAGAAATTCAATGGGTTTGTTACTAAACTGCAATTTTAATGCATTTAAAGAGGGCATTTCTTCTATACAAGGAACGCACCATGTTGCCCATATATTAATACACAATAGCTTGTTTTGAGCATAATAATTTTTATAAAACAGGGAACCCTCCAGGCTGCTTTTTTGATTATATGAAAAATCTTTCTGATGGCCAATTCTTAAATTGCCTATTTGAAACCCAAACCTGGATAAAAAGATAATTACAAGTATTAAAAACGCTAAGCCATAAAGTAGTTTCTTTTTCATGCTTAATAAATTTAATAAAACCGCAGGTTTCTTTGCAAAATTAATTTACTAACATTAGTAAACCTGCGGTTTTATTATTAAAAATAAAAATTAATTTACTTTTTGAAACTGTAAATATATGGTGCCATCACTATTCACTTTGTATATTCCTTTTTTTAGGGTAAAGTTAATATTATCTTGAGACACAAGCGTGTCTTCATTTACTTCAAAATCTGCAGTACCGCTTGACTTAATTCTATTCATTTCCTCCAAAGAGAAATTGGGGTTTAATGCTATAGCTCCGACGGCGCCTTTAAGCAGTACAGGAGAAGGAATGATTATACAAAAATTTATTGTGTAACTATAGGTATTGCCAAATAATGAACCGTTAACTACTCTTTTTATACAAATTTTTATGGATGGTCTTTCTATAGGTAAAAATTCAATTGAATTATTATCAACTTCATAATCTCCTTTTGGCAAAAAAAGTGCAGTTTTTGTTTGGTCATCATATGAGCCTGCTAATAAAACATCCTCCGTAACATTTATTTTATGATCTTTAATTGGGACTCCGTTATTAAAAGTTGCAACCAACATATTTGCTTTTGACGGATCTGAGTTTTTATTTACATTCACAGTAACATAATTACAAGTTGTTTCGCTCCAAATTTCAAGTGAAAATGGCCCAATTCCACAACAAGATACGGTTACACATACTTTAAATGTTTAATCGTTTGCTGTTTGGCTCAATGCAGTTTTGTTAATTGTAGTAAGAAGAAAAGGAACCAGTATTGATATTATTACTTTTTTCATATTCTGTTTTTTATTAATGAAAATTATTTTTTATTTCACCCCTGCGGCCGCAATGGATGGATAGCGCAAAAATGAGTTTATCCACCCGAATTACACATTCAATTTGTGCATACGGTATTCTTTTTTGAGTGAATAAAATATTCGCTATTTTAGCTTTTTATATTATACTCAATCAATCCGCTATGAGCTTTGGTATCAAACTAAAAATGCTTCGCACACAGTACAAATTAGATCAGGATCAAATGGCAAAACGCCTTAGCGTTTCGCAGCCGGTATACAGCCGCTATGAGGCCAATAAAAAAAGGATAACACCCAGTGATGATTTTGTAAACCGGGTAGCCTGCGAATTTGATGTAACGCCGGATTGGCTTACGGCAGATGCCGACCAAAATGTGTTTTTTGAAACCGGAAGTATTGCTACAGGCGCAACCGGTATAGGCCAGGTTGAAAATTATTACAGTGTGCCTAAAGATTTTATGGATGCATTTTTAAAGCAACAAAAAATGCCGGAGAAAATGTTTACGAAATATATTTAACCGGCTACGCCCAGGTTCTTGTTTTCACGAACTTATGGTTTCGCCGCATCTTTTTTTCACCGCCGCCGGTGAATTTTTTTTCTTTCTTCTTTTCCTTTTGTTGCCGTTTAATAACTTTGTAATAATTGCCGTTTATTTGCAGCGCAATAAAGCCGGCCATAGGTATGCGGTACAAGTGAGTGACACAACAATGGCGGGCATGGCGCTAATGCAGGCAAACAAAAATAAAATATGAGTTTACAAATTTATAATTCTTACAGCAGGCAAAAAGAAGTGTTTACACCCATTACACCCGGGCATGTGGGCATGTATGTATGCGGCCCTACCGTAAGCGGCGAAAGCCATCTGGGCCATGCAAGGCCGTATATTACTTTTGATGTGCTGTATCGCTGGCTTACCCAAAAAGGGTATAAAGTACGCTATGTACGCAATATTACTGATGCGGGCCATTTTGAAGAACTGGGCCGTGATGCCGAAGATAAAGTAAGCAAAAAAGCCCTGCTGGAAAAACTGGAACCCATGGAGCTGGTGCAAAAATATACCAACCTGTACCACTGGGCTATGTTGCAATTTAATTGCATTGAACCTACCATTGAACCTACGGCTACCGGCCATATTATTGAGCAAATAAGCATGATAAAAAAAATTATTGATGCCGGTTATGCTTATGAAATAAATGGGTCGGTATATTTTGATGTAAAAAAATATGCGGCAAAATTTCCTTATGGCAAGTTGAGCGGCCGGGTAATTGACGAGCTTTTGGAAACTACCAGAGAACTGGAAGGCCAGGAGGAAAAAAAGGATAAAGCTGATTTTGCTTTGTGGAAAAGTGCAGCGCCGGAGCATATTATGCGCTGGGCAAGCCCATGGGGCGAAGGTTACCCGGGCTGGCATATAGAGTGCTCGGCAATGGCTACAAAATATTTGGGCAGCAGATTTGATATACATGGCGGCGGTATGGATTTGCTTTTTCCGCACCACGAAAGTGAAATTGCCCAAAGCACTATTTGCAACCATGAAGCGCCAGTAAACTACTGGATGCACAATAACATGATAACTATTGAAGGCCGAAAAATGGGCAAGAGTTACAATAATGTTATTCAGCTCACCGAACTTTTTAGCGGAAACCACCACCTGCTATCGCAGGCTTTTCACCCAATGACGGTAAGGTTTTTTATTTTGCAAAGCCATTACCGCAGCACTTTGGATTTTAGTAACAATGCACTTGCAGCAAGTGAAAAAGCCTTAAAGCGCCTTTGGGAAGCTTATGATGCGCTTAAAGCTTTGGAGGTTGCTCAAACCGGTTCGGAAAATAATACCAGCAGTAATACCAATAATAAAATACTGAACCTGCTGGGGCAAATGGAAGGATTTATGGATGATGATTTTAGCACGGCAAAAGTAATTGCCAATTTTTTTGAGCTTGCGCCTATTATAAATTCACTAAAAAGCGGCAGCATAAGCATGGCGGAAATAAGCGCCACAACTTTGCAGGAAATGCAGGAAAAGTTTAAGTTTTATTTGGAAGATGTACTGGGTTTAAAAGCGGTTACTGCATCAAACGTAGAAATTTTTAACGGTGTAATGCAACTGCTGATGGATATAAGGAAAGGCGCAAAAGCCACAAAAGATTTTGTTACCTCCGATAGCATTCGCAATAAACTGGCAACGCTGGGCATTGAAATAAAAGATGAAAAAAATGGCGAAATAAGCTGGGTGATAAGCTAAAAAGCTCCATTTGACAAAACCCTTTTTTTTAAATATCTTTAGTACATGCAAACCGTAGTGTTAAAGACATTCGACGATTATTTTTCTGCAAATATTTTGCTTACCCGTTTGCAGCACGAAGGTATTCCCTGTTATTTATTTGATGAGCATACCGTAACGGTAAACCCGATATTTGGCGCAGTAATTGGCGGCATTAAACTGGTAGTAAGCAAAGGATATGAAGAAGCTGCGAAGCGCCTCATTAACCGGTTTGAAGAAGAGTATCAACAACAGGTGCTGTGCCCCAAATGTTTCCAGCATAAGTTTAACCTGGTTGCCAGGCAATCGCCGGAAAATATTTTTACGGCAATACTTACCTGGCTTTTTGGCAACTATGCCGTGGCTCAAAAAATTTACAAATGCCAAAACTGCGGTTACGAAACCGAAACACTTCCTTCTAAAGAATCTGTTTACAATTAGCTTGAATTGAAGCATAAATTTTTTTGAATAATTTTTTGCCAACAAAGATGAAAATAATTGCCATGATACCGGCACGATACGCTGCAACAAGGTTTCCGTTTAAATTAATGAAACAGCTGGGCACTAAAACTGTAATAAGGCACACCTATGACAATACAGTGGCCACGGGCTTGTTTGCGGAGGTATATGTAGTAACCGACAGCGAATTGATTTTTAATGAAATTGTAAAAAACGGCGGCAAAGCCATCATGAGCGTACAGCAACACGAAAGCGGCAGCGACAGGATTGCCGAAGCCGTAGAAAATATTGACGCAGATGTGGTATTGAACGTACAGGGCGACGAACCATTTGTAAAAAAAGAACCGGTAAATAATTTACTAAAAGTATTTGAAGATAAACAGGTGCAGGTAGCTTCAGTAATGAAAAAAATTACCAACCAAAGTTTACTGCACAACCCCAACTATGTAAAAGTGGTAACCGATAAAAATAAAAATGCCCTTTACTTTAGCCGCAGCCCAATACCCTATTTGAGGGACGAGAAATTAGCTGCTGATTATTATGAACACATTGGCGTATATGCCTTTCAAAAAAAAGCACTAATGCGCTTTGCCAAATGGCCTGCCAGCAAACTGGAGCAGTATGAAAAGCTGGAGCAACTGCGCTATTTAGAAAATGGCGTTGCTATAAGAATGGTAGAAACCAGCGAAGAAACTGTAAAAATAGATGTGCCGGAAGACCTGGCTGCGGCTGAAAAATATTTGCTAAATTTTAAAAATTTCTGACAGTTTAAGACTAATGTTTTAGAAGCAGTATTTTTTATATGGAAAATCTTTATCAAAAACAAACCTACGATTCGGTAATTGACCGGCTCAATAAACTCACGCCTTCATCACAAAGGTTGTGGGGCAAAATGGAGGTAGCACAAATGCTTGCTCACTGCAAAGAGGCTTTTAAAGTACCCTTGTCTAAAAAATCAATGAAACGCAGCCCCATGTTTTATCTTTTTGGATGGATGGTAAAATCGAAATTGTATAATGATGAACAATGGAAACAAGGATTGCCTACAGCGCCTAACTTCATCATAAAAGACCAGTGCAATTTTGAAGAAGAAAATGCCGGACTGCAGAAAATGATAATTGAATTTTATACACTTGGCCCACAGGGCAGCGGCTTATATCCTCATCCTTTTTTTGGAAAATTTTCATCTGAGCAATGGGGTAAAGCTATGTACAAACATTTAGACCATCATTTAAGGCAGTTTGGGGTTTAGTTTATTTTCATTTCCTCAAGCTTTTTTTGCAGGTGAAACATTTCATCCCTCAATCTTGCTGCTTCCATAAAGTCAAGGTCACGGGCAGCTTTTTCCATTGCTTTTTTGGTTTGGTTTATTGCCTTCTCCATTTTTGGAATAGTATTGTATTCTTCCTGCTCCTGTGCTGCAATGGTTACCTGGTCTTCATCTGGTTGCAATGCATAAGGGCGGCTTGGGTCGTAACCTTTTACATCGAGTACACTGCCCTGAGCCATTATTTGTTCTTTGGACTTGGAAACGGTTTGTGGCGTAATGTTGTGTTTAATATTATAGGCAATTTGTTTTTCACGCCTGCGGTTGGTTTCGTCAATTGTTTTTTGCATGCTTTGGGTAATGGAATCGGCATAAAAAATTACCAGGCCGTTTACATTGCGTGCGGCACGGCCTGCGGTTTGTGTAAGGCTCCTTTCATTTCTTAAAAAGCCTTCTTTATCAGCATCTAAAATAGCTACAAGAGAAACTTCCGGAAGATCCAATCCTTCTCTCAATAAGTTTACACCTACCAATACATCAATTATGCCCAGGCGGAGCTCACGTAAAATTTCCACTCTTTCTAAAGTATCTACTTCGCTGTGTATGTATTTGCTTTTTATATTGATGCGGTGAAGGTATTTATCCATTTCTTCGGCCATTCGTTTGGTAAGTGTGGTAACCAGCACACGGTCGCCTTTTTTAATGCGGTTGTCAATTTCATCCAGCAGGTCATCTACCTGGTTTATAGAAGGGCGAATTTCTATTGGCGGGTCCAGCAAGCCCGTTGGCCGCACCACTTGCTCTACAACAACACCGCCGGTTTTTTCCAGTTCATATTCCCCGGGTGTGGCCGATACAAATACAATTTGGTTGCTAAGGTTATCAAACTCATTAAAATTTTGCGGCCGGTTGTCTAATGCCGAGGGCAATCTAAAACCATATTCCACTAAAGTGAGTTTACGGCTTCTGTCTCCACTGTACATGCCACTTATTTGCGGTATAGTTTGGTGGCTTTCATCAATAATGGTGAGGTAATCTTTTGGAAAATAATCCAGCAGGCAAAAAGGCCTTGCACCGGGTTGCCGCCTGTCAAAAAATCGGCTGTAGTTTTCAATGCCATTGCAATAACCCAGTTCACGAATCATTTCCAGGTCGTAATTTACCCTTTCGCCAATACGCTGTGCTTCAATATATTTTCCAATACTTTTAAAATAGGTTTCCTGTGCAGCAAGTTCATCTTGTATTTCATGAATTACTTTGGTGAGCATATCTTTTGGCGCCAGGTATAAATTTGCAGGAAAAATGGCAGCATTTTCTACCGAAGAAATTCGTTTTCCTGTACTTAACTCTATTGTATCTATGCTTTCAATTTCGTCTCCAAAAAAACCAATGCGGTAACCAAAATCCACATAAGGCAAATTAACATCTACGGTATCTCCTTTTACCCTAAAGGAACCCCTTTCAAAATCGCCCTGGCTGCGATGGTACAAAGAATTTACCAGTGCATGTAAAAAACCCTGCCGGGAAATTACCTGGCCTTTTTTTATGCGTATGATCCCATTTTCATATTCCGTTGGGTTGCCCATACCATAAATACAACTTACGCTTGCCACAACAATAATATCCCTGCGGCCACTAAGTAATTGTGCGGTTGCCTGCAGCCGTAGTTTATCGAGCTCTTCATTAATGCTCAGGTCTTTTTCAATATATACATTGCTGGTAGGTATGTATGCTTCGGGTTGGTAATAATCGTAATAACTTACAAAATAGCCAACGGCATTATCAGGAAAAAACTGCCTGAACTCACCATAAAGTTGAGCAACCAGGGTTTTATTATGTGTAATTACCAGCGTAGGCTTTTGTACGTTGGCAATTACACTGGCCATAGTAAAAGTTTTTCCACTTCCGGTAACACCCAGCAGGGTTTGGTAAGTTTCTTCGTTTAAGATAGCTTCTGTAAGTTGTGCAATAGCCCCAGGCTGGTCGCCTGCAGGCTTATATGGAGCATTTAGTAAAAAGGGCATTCCCTAAGTTAGCAATTTTACCAATAAGCTGCTGTTCTAATTTCGCCAAGTACAGCAGGATATATTTTACGGTAGAGCTGGTCTAAAATATATTCTTTTTTGGGGTCGTTAAATTGCCGGCGATTAATAATTTCCCAATCTTTTGGTCCAAGCGCCCTGCTATCGCCGGTATAAGTACCCATTTCTTCATACCATTCATAAGTTTCATTAATAGTTCTGTAGCGTATCTTGTTGCCTGTGGCAATATCGGTAACTGCTACTTCCATGGTTGCCTTTGCAGTAAAGTTGCGGTAAGTAATATTTAAAGTGGCAAAAACAGTTTTAAATACCGGTTGGTTTAAAGAGTCTCTGCTTACTTCTACATAACGACTTATATTATAGGAACGGTAATTTGTATTGGGATAAGGCACATGCATTTTTCTTAAAGTAAGGTTTACTTCCCAATCGGGCATTAGCTGGTTTCTCCTTATTTCCCAATCGCCATAAAATTTAGCCGGGTAATTATTGCTGTATGATGTGTTGGATAAATCCCTGATGAGTTTTTGCTGAAAATATTCGTTGCTGTAATTATAATAGCTGCTTCCCCATCCACTCCTGTTAAAAAAAGAATTATCCCTTATTGGATTAATTACGGCAATAACGGTTGCATTTTCAAATGCTTCTTTCATTTTTTCTTTGGCATCTTTATATCCTGGCGTTATTTTATCTGCCTTTTCAAAATAATTATAGGCTTTTTTTAGTTCACCCCTGTTTTTGTTTTTCAGCAGAGTAATGGCAGCATTATAGTAGTGCAGGCTTGCGCTGTCTTTGGCTTCAAAAAGTTCTGCAGAAAAATTTTGTGGGTTTACCAGTGTAAAAGCTGCGGTTGAATTTATTATTCTATTATATGCCTTTTGTAATTGTTCGTATTCGCCAATAATATTATCCCATTGCGAAAAATTTTTGCCAGCGCCGGCCCGGGCTACATTTATATTGGCTAAATGGCTGGCCAAAATATCTTTATATAAAATGGGTATTGCCGATAACGCATCATCATTACCCGGATTTTTCTCCAGTTTTTTTATGGCTTCCTGTAAAGATTTGTCGGGGTTGCTTCTTTCCAAAAAACTTTTATTACTGCGGCATGAAGCAGCAGCAAGTATTACCAAAGCAGCAAAAGAAAAAAAATGTTTCATAAATAATTAAGCGCTGTTATTATCAGACAATGGGCAGCCTTTAGTGTAAAAGATACTATTTGGCAAATATCAATAATTTAACAAACGGAGAGCATAAAGGTTTTTTGTTATCCTCCGTTCATCTATTTATTTTACCATTTATCCTAAATATTAATTAAATAGGCAAAAAAAGCACTTTGTAATATACTAATTATAACTAAGTTAAGAAAAAATTAACTATAATACAACAAGCTACCTTAAAAAAGATAGTATTATGTTTTGCATAGTACCAAATAAAACTCTACTTTTGTGTTGTGATTGAAAGAAGGGAAAAAACTGAAGCTTCAGCAACTCCTAAAACCAATTACAAAGTATAGCCATGATAAAATTATTTTTTAAAACATTCCAATCAATTACTGCTGCAGCAGTAAATAGTTGAAAGAAAAATGTAAGACCATGAACATTGACAACACAGCGAGCCAGATGCGAAAAGGGGTTTTGGAGTTTTGCATTTTGTCTATAATAAAACAAGGAGAAGCTTACCCTTCGGATATTATCGGCAAGATGAAAGAAGCCAACCTCAATATTTTTGAAGGGACGCTTTACCCGCTACTTACCCGGTTAAAAAATGCAGAGTTGCTCACATACCGGTGGGAAGAAAGTACCAGCGGCCCACCAAGAAAATATTTTTCGCTTACGGAAAAAGGCGCAACATTTTACGGAGAGCTTGAAGCAACCTGGAACGAGTTGGCCAATGCCGTAGAAACACTCACCAAACAAAGTACAGAACCATCAACTTAAAATAAAGTATAGCCATGATTTTTTTAGTTGATGCACGCAAACAACTTCAACCGAAACAACAAAAACAAATTTTTTAAAAATGAAACAAGTAATCAATATCAACTTCCAGGGGCGAGTAGTTCCCATAGAGGTTTCAGCTTTTGATATACTAAAAATTTATACCGAAAGCCTCAACAGGCACTTTGCCAATGAACAGGGTAAAGAAGAAATTATTAACGACATTGAAAGCCGTATTGGGGAACTTTTTCAGGAAAAGTTAAAATACGGGGCTACCTGCATTACCGAAGAAGATGTAAACAGCATTATTAAAAACATGGGCCGCCCCGAAGATTTTGATGCCGCAGGAGACGACAGCCATACCGCAGGCAACAGCCAAAGCAGCCATACAAATGACCATTCAACTTTTGGCAGCACCCTTCATTCCAAAAAACTTTTCAGGGACGAAAACGATAAGGTTTTAGGTGGCGTGTGCAGCGGCCTGGGCAATTACTTTGGTATAGACTCCATAATTGTACGTATCATTTTTGTGATATTGCTTTTTTCCGTCATAGGATTTCTTGCCTATATTATTTTATGGGCTGTAGTACCCAGCTCTGCCGTAAACGAAATTGGCGCTTACCGCAAAAAATTATACCGGGACACCGATAATAAATTAATAGCCGGTGTATGCAGTGGGCTGGCAAAATACTTTGGCGTGCCGGTATGGATACCCAGGGTTTTATTTTTAATACCGTTTTTAAGCCTTGCATTTAAATGGGGCCATTGGGGCGGCTTTAGTTTCCCCGATTTTTTAAGCTTTAGCTTCAGCCCAGGTTCCTTCCTGGTATATATCATTCTTTGGCTGGTATTGCCCGAAGCAACAACTACCTCTGAAAAGCTGGAAATGAAAGGCGAAAAAGTAGATATGAATTCTATTAAAAATTCGGTAATGGAAGAAATGAAAGGCGTAAGGGAAAGAGCTGAAAAACTCAGCAAAGAAGCTGCCGGTATTGCCCGTGATAAATCAAAAACAATGGGTGCCGAATTTGGCAATGCGGTAAAGCGCAACAGAAACCCAATTGGTAATATTATTGCCGGCATTTTCAAAGTAATATTTTATATCATTTTTGGCAGTATCGCCATTGGCCTTGTGTTTGCATTATTTGGTCTGGCTATTGCCGCCATAGGTGTATTTCCCATAAAGGATTTTATTTTTAGCGGCGCTTTACAAAACACGCTTGCCTGGGGAACACTCATATTTTTTATAGCAGTACCCATTGTAGGTGTAATCACCTGGATCATACGCAGGTTAACACGTACCAAATCGGGCAATAAAAACCTTGCCTTTGGGTTTTCTATTTTATGGATAGTAGGTTGGGTGTGTTTTATAATGCTCCTGGCAAATGTGAGTAAAGATTTTCGCCGTACCAATAACCCTGTTGAACAATTTATTGCTCTTTCCAATCCGCATGTAAGCAAAATGGATATTACGGCAGACGACCCGGAGAAAACTTACTTTAGAACAAACTGGAGCCGCTTTGATTTATACGAGGCCCTGGACAGCGATACCGTTTTTGTAAGAAACGTAGTGTTCAAAATTGAAAAATCAGAATCCGACAGCTTTAGGGTGAGCATTATGCGCATTGCCCGTGGCCAAAACCGCAGCGCTGCCGATACTGCTGCAAGGGGCATTCAATACAATGTAGTTCAAAAAGATTCTATGCTGCTCATTGACAAAGGCATTGCCATTACCAAGCAAAATAAATTTCGCAACCAATATGTAATTGTAAGAATTTATGTTCCGGTAGGTAAGCAAATTAATATTGACAGGAGCGTAGGCCGCTGGAACGATGCCACAATAGGTTTTTATGATGAAGACGACTGGGATTTTGAAACCAAAAACACCCAGCACAACTGGAATTATAATACCACTTATGTAATGCAGCAGGATGGCCTTTATACCTTAGCCGGCGAAAAAGCCAGCGATTCCAATAATAAAAGCTGGAACGACGACGATGTGTACGACGGTAAAACCAAAGTACATATTGACGAAAACGGGATAAGGATTGAAACAGACAATGGAAAAAACTTCAGCATAGATAAAAAAGGAGTTGAAATTAATACGCTGGATTCCATTCAGCAGGAATTGAAAAAACAAAAGCAAAAAATTGAAGATTCTATAGATGTTTTAAAAGAAAAAAAGAAACAGGAAGCAGATAAACTCAAACAAAAAATTGCGGAAGAAAATACAGGTTCCACTGTAATTAATACTATTTTAATACCGGTTTACAACCCATTAATGTAAATCAAAAGCTGTTTCAATAGTTGAGTTGAAGTTGAAGCAAAAAAGTCTCGCCTCCGGGTGGGGCTTTTTCTGTAAAAACAAAAAATTTTTAACAGTAAACAAATACTAATAATCTTAATTTTGTAGCATGATCAGGATGATATTAACGCTGCTGCTCATTTATATAGTGTACAAATTTGTATTTGAATTTGTAATACCCATATTTAATACTACACGCCAAATGAGCAATAAGGTAAAAGAAATGACGGAAAAAATGCAGGAGCAGGAACGCAAAAGGCAAATGGAAGAGCAAAAAAATACCCACCAGGCCCAATCCGCAAACCCTTCGCCCGAAGACTATATTGAATACGAAGACATAAAGTAGATAATTTTTTTCTGCCCATCGCCTGCAGCTATTTTGTAACTTCGGCCAATGCATCATTACAAAGAAAAATTACAGGCACAGTTCCAAAAAATTTATAATGAACTAAATCCGCAGCAACGTATTGCCGTAGATACTATAGAAGGCCCGGTAATGGTAATTGCTGGGCCAGGTACCGGAAAAACACAAATACTTGCCGCCAGAATTGGTAAAATACTCCTGGAAACAGATGAGCTCCCGGAAAATATACTTTGCCTTACCTATACCGATGCTGGCGCTGTAGCCATGCGTAGCCGCTTACAAAAATTTATTGGCGCCGATGCCTATAAGGTACATATCCACACCTTTCACTCTTTTTGTAATGAAATAATACAAGACAACCTTTTTTTATTTGAAAAAAACAGCCTCGACCCCATAACTGAACTGGAGGCCATTCAACTTTTAGAAGCACTCATTGATGGTTTCCCTAAGGGCCATCCCTTAAAAAGGTACCGGGGCGATGTGTATTATGAAATCAACAACCTAAAAAATCTTTTTTCTGCCATGAAAAAAGAAGGCTGGACGGCAGCATTCATCACCCAAAAAACAAAAGAGTACTTAAATAAAATTGAACAGGACAAACTCAATAAAGATTTTATTTATCAAACAAGCCGAAAAGGGAAATTTGAAAAAGGGGATTTTAAACCCGATTATTATGATGAAGTAGAAAGGATGAAAAAACTGGTAGCAGCCGCAGGTGAATTTGAACACTACCAGCAAATGATGAATGATAAAAACCGCTACGATTTTGACGATATGATAAACTGGATAATTGAAGTGTTTGAAACCAATAACAATGTATTGCTCAATTACCAGGAAAAATACCATTACATACTAGTAGATGAATACCAGGATACCAGCAATACCCAAAACCGGCTGGTGCAACTGCTTATAGAATATTGGGATGTGCCCAATATTTTTGTTGTAGGAGACGACGATCAAAGTATTTTCCGTTTTCAGGGCGCCAATGTAGATAACATGAAAGGTATAGCCAGGCGTTATGCTGATGCACTTATAAAAGTAGTATTAACTACCAATTACCGCAGTACACAATCACTACTCAAAGTCTCCGGTTCGTTTATTGAGAATAACCAGGAGCGGCTCATTAACGATAGTGAACTGGGTAAGTTGAATAAAAGCCTGGTTTCGGGAAATAAAAAATTTGAACAACAACAACAGTACCTGCCACAAATAATTGCCTACAACTCCATGTTTGAAGAAATGCTGGGCATTACCCAAAAAATATTACAACTTGTAAATGAAGGAACCCCTCCGTCATCCATTGCCGTATTGTATAGAGAAAATAAATATGGAGAAGAGTTGGCAAAATTTTTAAGACTTAAAAATGTGCCGGTTTACAGCAAGCGAAGCATCAACCTCTTTGAAGATGCATTCATAAATAAAATTTTAAAAATCCTGCATTACCTTAATGCAGAGCAAGATGTTCCCTATGGCGGCGATGAACTGCTATTTGAAATAATGCATTACGATTTTTACCAAATACCCGCCATAGAAATTGCAAAGCTTACTGTAGAAGCCAATAATAAAAAATACGATGGCGAACAAACATCGTTGAGAAAATTACTTTACGACAAAAGCAATGCACCGGCAAAAGACTTATTTGATAAAGGACTGGACGAAGGGTTGAAAAACCTCAGCCATGTATTGGAAAAACTTATTGCAGCTGTACCCAATGTTTCGCTGCAGCAGCTTTTTTCCCATATTGTAAATGAGGCAGGCGTACTGCATTTTATTATGAACAGCCAGCAAAAAATTAGCTTGATGCAGCGCTTAACGGCATTGTTCGATTTTATTAAAACAGAAACAGCAAGCAACCCAATGCTTACACTAAGCGGCCTTATGAAAATTTTGTCGCTAATGAAAGAAGAGGAAATCCATTTATCCATGCCGCAACTTATTGGCCATAGCAACGGCGTAAATTTATTGACCCTTCATGGGAGCAAAGGCCTGGAGTTTGAACACGTATTTATAGCAGGCACAACAAAAGATGTTTGGGAAAAAAAAGTAAACAAGTCCAGGGCTTATAAACTCCCCGACAATATTTTTTCTTTTGTTGATGCGGAAGAAGACGGTTCGCCGGTAAATAAAAAAGAAGAAGAACTGCGCCGCTTGTTTTATGTAGGGATTACCAGGGCCGAAACACATTTGTATCTTTCTTATCCTTTATTTAAAAAGGATGGCAAAAACCTCGAACCATCCATGTTTATTGCAGAAATTATGGATAAGTACCCTGAAATAGAAACACAAAATATTTCTTTTACTGCAGAAGAAATTTTTGAATTCCAGGAGCTGCAATTTCTGGAGCAAATGCCGCAGATAGAACCCGCCGAAGAAGAGTTTATCAGCGCCCTGCTTGAAAAATTTTCTATGAATGTAACTGCACTAAACAATTATCTTAAGTGCCCGCTTCAATTTTACTATCAAAATCTTATACGCATACCATCGGGCAAAAATGAAGCCACAGAATTTGGCAGTGCAGTGCATTATGCACTGGAAAAATTGTTTAGAAATATGCAGGATGCAGGCAAAGAAGTATTTCCTCCTAAGGAGGAAATGCTTGCAAACTTTAGCTGGTATTTAAAAAAGCACCGGGAAAACTTTACAAAAGAGGCTTTTGACAGAAGGATGGAATATGGCAACGAAGTACTTACCAATTATTATAACAAATATATTAATACCTGGAATAAAGTGGTGGCTGTAGAACGCAACATACGTGCTGTAGTGGTAAACGGAATACCGCTAAAAGGAAAATTAGATAAACTGGAGTTTAACGGTAACCTGGTAAATGTGGTAGATTATAAAACGGGCGACATTGACAAAGCAACGCCAAAGTTAAAGGCCCCAAATGATAAAGACCCCAACGGCGGCGACTACTGGCGGCAGGCAGTTTTTTATAAAATACTTATAGATAACTACAAACTCAAAAACTGGCGTGTGGAAAGTACAGAATTTGATTTTATTGAGCCAGACAAGAACAAAGTGTATCACAAGCAAAAAATTGCAATTACGCCACAGGATGTAGAAACAGTTGAGCAACAGGTAACAGAAACCTGGCAGAAAATACAAAACCGGGAATTTTATACTGGCTGCGGCAAACCCGAATGTTACTGGTGCAATTTTGTAAAAGAAAATAAACTACAAAAGGCCCGGTACGAACACGAAGAACAGGAGGAATAATATTTATTAAAGTTAACACCCAATGAAATATTAGATATTCAGGATGATTTTACAGATAAGCAGGAGAAAGAATTTGCAGATGCGGCTAATAAAGGCGAGCAATTACAATACTTATTAAGCATTGCAAACCAGCCAATATCTGAAGAAAATAACAAAAAAACAGATGAATATGAACAACAATTAAAGTTATACAATGAACAACAAGGAGTGCCAGCAGTTGAAGGAACAATTACACAGCCTTTATCAACTAATGAGAGCCAACCCAAAGAACAAGGGGATAAAGGAGCAGTACAACAAGGTGTTGATGCGGTGGGACAGGGAAATGCAGAAAGAGAAGTTACCGTTTTAGATAGCGCAGAGGTAAATACAATTCTTAATGTTGCTAAAGACTTTGTAGGAGAAGAAGTTGAAGTAGATGGACGTATTGGATTGGTAAAGGTAGATGAAGGAGGAAAATATACCATAGAAAATGACAAGGAAATATTAGAAATAACGCCCGATACAAAAATTAAACCTATCTATAAGGACGTTGTAAAGGTTGAAAATAACAATGTAGAAATTAATAACGATAAATTTGAATTACTATCTATAAACAAAGATAATAATGGTAATGTAGTATCTGTAACACTTAAAAATGAAAAAGGGAGGGTTATTACTAAGCGGGACACTAATTTAGCAATAGATATAGCCGTTAAAAAAAATAATCAAGAATTTGATAAATCACAAGAAAATAAAGAAACCAAACCTACTATAAGTAAAGAACAAACAGAAAATAAATCATTAACTTCACAAAATGAAACAGATGCAGAACTCACAAAGCAATTACCTAACACCTTATCATCAACAGAGAAACAAGGAAGCCTTGCAGGGGGTGAAGCAAATGCAGCAGCAACCGCTATCACGGGAGCAATTCATAAAGCAGTCGAAGATGCTGGAACAACAGGCAAAAAATTACTACCAGACCAAATAAGGGAGAAAGAGGAATCCGAACTTAAAAAATATGCAGAAGATAATGGCATATTGATTGAAAATAATTTTGGAGAACCCGACCGTTTCGGAAACGAGCAAGATGTTTATGTTAATAAAGACGGAACTACCGTAACTAGCTATATAGCAGAAAGCATATTGGTGGAAATAGCGGTTATGTTGGATATTCAATGAGCAACCGGGCAGCACAAGCCTATGATGACGGTAAACTTACTTATTCTAAATTACCTACATGGGCTAAAAGAATGGTAGATGCAGGCATGGCTAAAACAGACGAATGGCATCACACATCTTCTTATGGAAACGAAACGCCATTTTACGAAGTGAAACAGTTTTTTGACCACCTAACTGATGCTGAAAAAGAAAAATTAGGGGTTGATGATTTTGAAAGTTTTAAAGATGTACCAAAAGACGTTATCAAAGAAATTGATGTAAAGTCAAAAGAAGCATTAAAAAAGAAAAATAATATTAAAGAAGTAAGAAAAGGGTATGTTGATGCAGCACAAAAAGAACTCAATGATTTTAATGCAAAATTCAAATCCTTTTCAAGAGTAAGCAAATCACCGGAACATGGTATAGTATCATCATATGAAATGAATGGGAAGTATGGCTGGTTTGAGGCCACAAGCAGGTATAACTTGCCGGAGTACCAGAGTGGCATTGATTATGAAACAGCAGCTAACCGCCAAAAGGCTGTTGAATTAGAATCCAAATTAAGTACCGCCAAGAATGAGCCGATTTATAAAATAGAGTTACAAAAAAGAGGATTTGATGAAAACGAAATAAATGAGTTAAAGAAAAGTGGGATAATTCATTCGGAAATAATGCCTGAAAGTTTTTATGCTAATGCTGAAAGGAATAAAGACATTATCAAAAAGCAAGTTAAGGAACTATCTGAATTGCCAAAGCCGGTGGCAGAATTTAACCCAAGATTTGGCAAATCAACTGAAAACTTTTTAACAGATGCAGAAAAGCAAGCAAGACAAAACCGGCATTATTCAATTTCAGAACAAGGCGAAAACTTTGGTAGTAGTTATGAAAGAAGATTAGCTCACGAAGATAACGACAATGAATACAGTAGAATAGCCGGTGAACGATACGATAAAGCCAAACAAGAATTTTTGAATAGTGATGAAGTACAAAAGCAAGAAGAGAAATTTAATGAGGATAAAGCAAAGGCGGCAGATATTACAGGTAATTTAAAACACCTATTTGGTATTGAAGATGGGCAACCATTATTTAAAGATGCAGAAGCCCAATACAGAATAGAAAGCGGCAAAAACATTATAGAGGCAATAAAGGACTTCACCAAGGCAGAAAACAAAGCAGAGGCGACAGTAGCATTAACCCATGAAATAATGCACCCAACAGTAGTAGCAATTATTGATGGAGCAAAAGAAGGCAATGAAGTAGGGCTGAAACATACCAAAACTATTGTTGATGAATTTAATAAAAAGGTAAGAGAAAATAATTCACAATTAAAACTTTCACAAGATGCAGAAGAAAACGATTACGCAAACAGCAAACTCACAGAAGAAGATAACATTGAGCAAGAGCCAAGTATCAAGGCTATTGAAGGCAAAGCAGAAAGCGATAGCAAAGCTGAACTCAATGAAGCAATAGAACAAGTTGATACCAAAATAAATGCAGCAACAGACGTAAAAGTCATTCTGCTAAAATTTATATCTACTGATGAAGCAAGATTTCAAAACAGGGATAGTCTAAATAAACAAGTTGTAAAAGATATTGCTGAAAACTGGAAGGATGCAGACCAAGACCCTATCCATATTTGGACAGACCCAAAAAACGGTAAAACTTATGTACTTAGTGGACATCATAGGTATTATGGGGCAAAAGAGGCGGGAAGAGAAACAGTAAAAACAGTTGACAGAACAAACGATTTTACAGAAGCCGAAGCAATAAAGTTTGCAAAAGAAGAAGCCAATGCCAACCGTTCAATGGAAACATCATTGGAAAGGGCAAAGGCTTTAAGGGAAAAAATAAAACGTGGGGATAGTAAAGATGAAATAAACAAATTCCTTGAAAGAGAAGGGAAGAATAAAACATATATTCAAAATATTGCTGCATTAAATCCAAAAGGTAAAACGATTCAAACCGTTGAGCAATTTGATAATGCCGGAGACAGACAAACACAAAAAGAAACAGAACAAAGAGCCGATTGGATAGGAGAAGCGAGAAGAACAATAAATGGACTTACTGATGCTCACGAAAATGAGATGTTTGATTTTTTATTTGATAAAGATGCTTCAAAAAGAGTAACAACCAAATCTGATTTTCTACAAAAAGTAAGGTCAGTAGTTAAGCCATTAGAACCAAGTGAACCATTAAACATTGCGAGATTTAAGCAAAAGACCACAGGCGAAGAAGCCTACGATGAAGCGGTAAATATTAAAAAAGCTGAAATTGCTGATAAGCAAGAAAAGATAAACACCCTTAATGACAGGTTTAGTAATCCACAAAACAAAGATTATATTTCTACTGATAGCAAGGATTATCAAGAATTAAGAAAAATAGCGAATGAAAAAATATCTCAATTTGAAAGCGAAAGAAAACAATTACAAAAGCAGTTAGAAGATATTTACAGAGACAAGGGCAAATATACAGGCGCAGCATCAAGTGGGACACTATTTAAGGATGATAGTGAAATACCATTTGATAAAGAAATAACAGAAGAAGATTTAATAAAATGGAACGATGATTTTAAAGCAGGTAAAACAAATGAGCAATATAGGGCGGTTCAAGAATTTATTGCAAAGGCATGGGAAGAATACAATACCAAAGGTGGCAAAGGTTTTAGCGAAGCCTTCCAAAAATTTTTAGACCAAATCACTGAGGCATTTAAGTCAGTTTACAAATCAATCACGGGCAAAAATTTAACCCCTGAATTGAATAAAATGTTTGATGAAATTTTAGGGAAGGAACAAGCTAAATCCATTCAAGAAACAATTGATAAAAAAGAAAATGTATCTTTAATCAATAAAATAAAAAATTATGCAGCCGAAGTTATTGCCAATAGAGAAAAAATATCAAGATTATCGGAACAAGCGGAACAAGGAAGGAAAGAAGGCGGTATCAGAAATGTTGAAGCGACCTTACTCCTTACAACAGGCGGAGAAAAATATGGACAAGTTAAGGGCAGAGAGGCTCAACAGCAAATAATAGAGAAGTATGCTAAAGAGGAAGGAATTTGGCATGACAATATAGACGTTGAACCAAAAATAGGTAAAACCCAAGAAGGACTTGGTATATTCAAGGATAGCGGAGTAGAAAACCAGGTATATATCCCTACCGAAAACCCGCATATAGTAAGAAAGGCGATGAAAACCACCGACCCTTTCAACAAAGACAATCCAAACGAAGTTTTATATCAATTAGATTCAAGAATTTCTGAACACAATGCAGGATTAGGCAGTAGTGTGCCGTATAAAGTTGTAGGCTTTGGGCGCATGTCAGATGGCAGCTTTGTAGTTATTACCGAGCAACCACATATACAGGATGCAAGATTAGCAACAAAGGCAGAAATTAAAAAGGAAATGCTTAATCGTGGGTATGAACAAGATGGGAAAGATAGTTTCGGAGATGAAAATCACTTCATTACTGATGTTAATCCCAAAAATGTACTGGTTGACAAAAATGGTAATCTACATTTCACTGATACCATTTACGATATATTATATGACGTTAATGAAGGAGATAGGGCGCAAATGCCGAAGTTTAATGCCACAACCGAAGCCAAAGGGGTAACCCCAGAGCAAACAGAAAGAGCAAACAGGATATTAGATTTTTTGAAACTAACCGTAGCGTATTTTAAAGGAGGAAAGAATATTATTACGGATGCTAAGGAGTATGCCAGAGCGGTATTGGAAATATTTGAGGCTAATAATTTGGAGGATATACGGCATAGCTTTATCAGCAATAAAAATGCTAATTTGTTTTCGGGGTCATTTAATGGAAAAACGCTTGCCGATAATTTCAATAAAGCAGTAGAAATGGATGGCAATGGCGAACCATCCGAAAGGATTAAATTTGCGACAGGTTGGTATAAGGCTGGGGATGGGAAATGGCGGTATGAAGTAACCGATAAAAATGCTAAACTTAAAGTATCATTACCAAATAAAGGCGAAACGATAGCGACAAAATTGGAAGATATTTTAGACCACCCAAGATTATTTGAAATATATCCGCAGTTAAAAAATACGGATGTAATTATCACTAACAACAATATAAACAGCGATTATGGCGGATTTTTCATCAGCGAGCATGGCAGTAATTCAACTCCTACCATCCATGTCAATACGAGAGGGGAAATTAATGCGACTGTATCTGAACTCATACATGAAGTTCAGCACAATGTACAGGCTATTAGTGGACTTACACCAGGAAATAACAATGAAGCCATCCTTGGCAGGCTTAAAGACGAGTTCAGAAGCGAACACGGAAGAAATCCTAACACAAATGAAGAACGCAAGCTATTCATTGAAGCGAATAGAGAATATCTCGGAACGTATGGAGAAATTGAAGCAAGGGCTTCACAGCACAATATACATATCACCGAAAACGAGAGGCTCTTTAATAGCACTATCGCAGGAACTATTAAAAGATTTGAAATAAAGCCAGAAGATGTTAGTTTTCCAAAACAAAAAATAGAAATTAATAAAGGGGGGAATGTGATTAATTTCCTCTCTACCTCACAAGGTGAAGTTTACGGCTTTGTTTCAGAGGGCAAGATGTACCTTGACCCTGCAAAACTTACCTCTGAATTAGTTACAGAGGAATTCACCCATATTCAGCAACAAGCGTTAAGATTAGCGGCAAAACAAGGCGATAAAAAAGCGCAGAAAATAGTAAGTGCCTGGGATAATGCTACCAATAGAGTTGCCGATGAATTTATAAAAGGGGTGCGAGGGAATAATATGAGTGAGTATGTTAGAGATTTATTGAATTTACTCGGTATTACAAAAGCGGAGATGGCTTCGGAAGTTTACCAAAAACAGCCAAACGAAAGTGCCGCAGCCTACAAAACAAGATTGCAGGATGAACTTTGGGCAAAGGCACAAAAGCCCGAATTTGCAAAACACCTTGAAAAACTGGCCAGTGAAAATAAGTTAACAGCTATTACAAGAAAGATTTACGAAGCATTAAAAGACTTTTACCGATATGTAATAAACCGGTTTACCAATGAAGATTTGAGTAAACTTTCCCTATTAGAACTTATTAAGAGAGCCAATAGAGAATTAACCAAAGGGAACTGGTTAAGTGTATTGGAGAAAGGGAAATCAATTGTAGAAGCAGGCAATAATATGCAAGCCCAAGCACAGCAAGGGCAGCCGTTGTTTATGGCAGTTGTAGGTGAGAAAGCCAATTTAAAACAAACTGTAAGGGATAACCTATATACGGCAAGACAGATGGAGGCTTCAAAGGTAGATTCAAATACCATTTACTTAGCCACAGGATGGGAAC
>Ga0209063_1000540_pt1 | contig 24758 bp, 24 predicted proteins | sample KloWWTmeKNB19Kit_FD_187177 | JGI IMG/M metagenome (GOLD analysis project Ga0209063, IMG submission 187177) | Active sludge microbial communities from Klosterneuburg, Austria, studying microevolution and ecology of nitrifiers - Klosterneuburg... | ecosystem: Engineered > WWTP > Aerobic digester >... | reverse complement strand
TAGTTTTGCTAGAATGCCGACGACTATCTTGAATCTCTTTGTTCCCCGGTAGCTCAGTTGGTAGAGCAGCCGGCTGTTAACCGGCTGGTCGCAGGTTCGAGTCCTGCCCGGGGAGCCAACCTTTACGCTGCTGCGAACTCGTCCCTACCTCGGCAAGCTCGAAGATATTGAAGACGAGCTTGTCGGGGTATACGACGATATCCCTCACAAGACACCGAAGGACCTCCATTTGTTCTTTCGGTAGCAGCGCTGCGAAAACCCTTTGAAAATCTTTCAGATTTCGTAAAACGATCTCTGAATCGTACTCCCTCGCGGAATGCTCTTGGATCTGCCGTTGCACGGCTTGGTACTGGGCTTCTAAGCCCTGCTGTTCTTTGTGCTGACGATGCATCTCTTTCTCAAGGCGTTGCACTGAAACCGTTCCCTGCCCTACCCCTCGCACCAACCTATCTATTTCTCTTTCTAGCCGGTCCAGGCTCGCCTTGAGGCGAATGGCTTCCTGTTCAAGCGGTCGCACTTGCTCTTTTTGATCCCGGTTCAACTCCTCCACAGTCCCTTTCACCCACTCGGCCTGCTGACTCAGAGTGGACAGGTATTCAATAACCTGTCGTTCTACAGCGTCAGCATTGAGGGCCTTGACCGTACAGACCGCATTGTTCTGATGCATCGTCTTGGTGCAGCGGTAGTATGGGATGCGATTAATGGACTGATCCTTTCGACGCTTCTGCGTGTAGTGCGGGGTCATCACTGACTGACATACGCTGCATTTCAGCAGTCCCTTTAAAAGAAACGCTCTTTGGATCTTCGTTTCAGCTCGGGTATGTTCTCGGGCCATCGACTGCACTTTATGGAAGAGCCCCTCCTCCACAATGGCCTCATGCTCGCCCTGGAAAACCTGATCGTTAAACTGTACTTTTCCTTGATAGGTGGGGTTGCTGAGAATGTAATCAATCGTCATCTTCCCCCAAGGCTTGCCAGACCGTGAATACCATCCACGACGATGTAGCTCCGCGCGTAGGCGGGTCAGTGAGGGATCTTGCGCGAAGAATTGAAACATGAACTGCACGCAGGCAGACTCCTGAGGGTGCTTCACTAACCGCTTGTCGTCATTCTGATAGCCAAAGGGGATATTGCCGCCATTCCACAGGCCCTTGGTCGCCCGTTGCTGCATTTTGTCTCGGGTACGATCCGCCGTCATTTCGCGTTCAAACTGGGCAAAGTCCAACAAAATATTCCGCAGCAATCGTCCCATTGGATGATGCGTATCGAGGCTCTGCGTGATGGACACGAATTTGGCCCCATGGCGGTCAAATAAATCCATCAGGACATGAAAATCCTTCACGGATCGGGTCAGTCGATCAATTTTGTAGGCCAACACGCAGGTAATCCGTCCAGCCCGAATATCTTGCAGTAACTCCTTCAAGGCGGGTCGATTCATCGTGTCGGCTGAGAAGCCCGCATCTTCATAGACGCGATAGACGACATACTGTTCCTGGCTTTTACAGTAGGCCTCAAGCTTCTCGCGTTGGGTTTCGAGGGAACTGTATTCCGTGTCGGCTTGATTCCGAGTGGAGACACGCGTGTAGAGGCCGCAAATAGTCGGAGCAGGTGCAATCGCCATTATGCTGTTCCTTTCGCCTGGAGGCCTAACAGGGCTCGTTCCAGCCTATTGGCTAGGCGGATTCGCTGGTGGTACCAAGACACGTAGCAAATAACACGGACCGCGCGCCATGCCATCCCTCGATTATTGAGAACATACAGTAAGACCTCCGGTGCAAGTCGCTCCTTGGGCAATGATCCCATAAGCCAGACTAGGGCAAAGGCGTCTGCCTCGATGTCTCTATGATCATTCCGATTAAGTGATAGCTGTGTATCGGGCTCCCTCATTTCGGGAAGGTGCAAGTGGACATGCCCCAGTTCGTGGGCGATGACAAACTGCCGGTTCAACGGGTTTAATCCACGACGAAGCACAATCATAACCTGGCCTTCGTCACGTGTCGTGATGCCCTCAATCTTAGGCCCAAACGTGGTCTCCAGGACCTCTACCCCTTGATTAGCGGCGGCTTCTTCTTGATGGTGAAAAGGGAGCGTTTGACAGTGGGGATAGACGGCCTGGAGTTTCTGAATAAAGCGCTCCGGTCGTCGCAACCAATGAATGAACGAGGCGAGCAGACCGGAAATAGTCTTCATCGACGTCCTCTCTTTTTCCTTTGATTGAGGATCACCGCCTGCAACTGCTTCATCGCTTCCTTAAGATCTGCCCTGGAGACTGCTTCGTGTGCACTCAACAGTGCCGGGAGCAGCAAATCTGGGACGCGCTTCGCTTCGACAAGCAGCCGCTCGGGCGGATCGACGCGAAGGACCTCCGCCAATTTCAGAATGAGGGTATCGTCTGGCGGGAGTCCCCGTTCGCCCGATAACAGCCGAGAAAGATAGGCCGGCGAAATCCCGGCTTCACTGGCCACGGTCCTGAGACTGAGGTTAACCGTTTCCATTTGCCTTTTTACCAAGGTGCGGAATCCGTGGGGGACCTGTGGGGTATCTCGATTCATCTCTGGATTATTCATAGGACCACTCTATACCTGAAATGTTGTCCAGCAGTCAACGAAAAATGAACAGTTCTATTGACCGTTGGGCAACGACTCTCTATAGTGCCCTTCACGGAGGAGGATGATGATTAAGAACCATCTGAAAGAATGGCGAGCCCGACAAGCCCAGCGCGGCATTTCCAAGGCCGCCCTTGCACGCAGAATACGGGTGAACCGTTCCTATGTCACAAAGCTTGAGCAGGGAAAGGCAGTCCCCAGCCTGCTCGTCGCCCTGCAACTGGCAGAGTACTTTGGTTGCACCGTGGATGAACTGTTTCAGTTACAGCCCGAAACGACCTTAGATCCTTGCTGTACCGATGTGTTGCCCAATGGGCACCATAATGAACATTGAAATTAATTTCGTTCCAGTCGATCCGCAGGCACGTGAAGAACACACCTACTTGTTGCGGTCTCTTCTTCTCCAGGGTGCGCGACGACTCTCCTCAAAGCCTGTCGGCCTTTCCACTAACCCCACAGAGCCCCCTCTACCGGCTCTCTCGTCCCAACCTGCACCTTTGGAGATATTTCATGTCTGAGCCGTATTCCTCCAGGTTCGAGTCAACACCTCATGCGCCTCAATCCGGTGGTCGCCCTGTCAGACCGGAATGGTCACGTAAGCAGAAACGAGGCTATCAGCGGATTCGCTCGCTCTTGTGGTTTTGGGAAGCCCATCACTTTCAGGTGCTGTGGGTCACGCTTTCGACTGCGGACGGCGGACAGGCGGACAAACTGACCTATCATCACAAGCAACTACGCCAGCGAATCGAGCGCCAGCTAGGTTATCGAGGTTTGGAGTACTACCAAGTCCGCACAGAAGAGGGCCATGGAGTGCTGCATATCTTTTGGGCCTGGCGGGTCCCAGACGGCGAACGTCATCGGCGCTTCTGGATTGCCCAACCGTGGCTTTCCGCGCAATGGGAAGCCTTGCATGGCGCCCCAGTGGTCTGGATTAAGGCCTATGAGGCGGGGCAGCGGTCACGTAATCGTTTGAGCCGGTATGTCATCAGTCAATACGTCCAGGATCAATCCGGGTACGTCAACATGTGTTGGTCCTGGAAGCGCTCTCTCGGCTTCCCGATGAGCACTCTGTGGGAAGAGATGAGAAACCAATGGTCCAGTCGTAATGTCTTCCGACGGATTCGAGGGGAATTAGAAATCCCTCGCATCGTCTTAGTCAAAACCTGGGAAGACCTCCTGGCGGGGCACGCGATTCTCTATAACGGGTTTGTTTTGCAATTAACCCTCGGGAAAGGCCTCACATCGAGTAAGCCATGAGCAGCCATACTTGCGTCAAAATGATCAATTCCTTGTTCGGTCCCACCTCTTGCGGACGGACTGGTGTCATTTATGATCGGGCTCGCAAAGGCTGGCTTTGCTCTGAACACGGCAAAGAACGGCTCTGTGAGTTCTGTCAGGCTGATCCGATGTGGGGTTGCATCTGCTATCAGGGGGACGGCGTAGCACGAGAGATCTTTCTCTGTTGCTCGTGTGCAGGGTTCACCACTCGCAAATTCCACTTCTAACCTTCATCTACAGCCGCCGGGAGAGATTTGCACCAAGTAGCCAACCCTTTCGGACCTCAAGGAGCCATTGTATAAACTGTAACACGTTATCGATTGAAGCCTTACGGCCATCCGGCTTCTGCGGCTCAGAGATCTCTTGTCTCAGCCCCACAATAAGCACGGTCTGTGATGATTTTGTGATGGACGCTATGCTAAAGCCATTCCTCATCCTCTCTCGATCATGTGGTGATCATGGCTAAACACATTCTTGTAGTAGAAGACGACTTGGATATTGGTCGCCTCCTGGGGATGCATCTGACCGATTTAGCATATGTCGTAGAGATCGCCAAAACTGGGGTGGAGGGCCTTCAATATGTGCTCTCGAAGAGATATGACCTCATTATTCTCGACGTGATGCTTCCAGGCATTGACGGATTAGAGATATGCCGGCAGATTCGGTCGCTGCCCTCCTACACACCCATCCTCATGTTGACTGCGAAGTCCTCAGAAATCGACCGGGTGCTTGGGCTAGAAGTCGGCGCTGACGACTATCTGACCAAACCATTTAGTGTTCGAGAGTTGCTCGCACGCGTAAAGGCCCTTTTCCGGCGCTCTGAAGCATTCAGGGATAAGACGCAAGATCTTCAGAAAACAATCCGCGCGGAGGGCCTGTATATCGATGTTGAGAAACGAAAGGTCACAGTAGGAGGCAGCCCGCGGGATCTCACGGCCAAAGAGTTCGATTTACTCCTCCAGTTTGCTCTCCATCCTGGCCGGGTTTATACCCGTACTCAGCTTCTCGATGCGGTCTGGGGTTACGGTCACGACGGCTACGAACATACGGTGAATTCCCATATCAACCGATTGCGCGCCAAGATTGAAAAGGATTCCGCCAAGCCTGACTTTATTTTGACCGTGTGGGGCGTCGGGTACAAATTCTGTGAAATAGAAGCATCTCCCTTACAGGACTGACCATGTCGCGGTCACTTTACGGCAAACTCGCCCTTGTGTTGCTCTTCCTGTTTTGTGCGGTTGGGATTTTATACACCCTCCTAACGGTCTTTACGACACGCATGTATCAGCAGGAAGTGAATCAGAAGCTGAACCGCGCACTGGCCAGAAACATCGTTGCCGACCAGCTGCTAAGCAGCCAAGGGGAGGTGAGTCCCTATGCTCTGAAAGAACTATTTCACCTGCTCATGGTTGTCAATCCGAGCATTGAAATGTATTTGCTTAACGCAAATGGAGTGATAGTCAACTTCTCTGCTCCCGCTGAGAAGGTCAAGCGCTCGTCCGTGTCGTTGGAGCCAATACATCACTTCCTGAGCAAAGCGGACACATATCCTATTCTCGGTGACGATCCTCGTGATGTGACTCGGAAGAAGGTCTTTTCTGTCTCTGCGATACCCTTGCACGGACAGCCAACGGGATATTTGTACATTGTCCTTGGCGGAGAAGAATATGACTCCGTTGCCGACATGCTGCAACGGAGCTACATTCTCCGTCTGAGTCTCTGGGCAGCACTCACCGGCTTAGTGTTTGCTCTCTTGGCCGGTCTCTTTCTATTCAACATGCTTACAAGGAGGCTAGGTAAGCTAGCCTCGACAATGGAAACTTTGGCGAAGAACGATTTTTCAGAGGCGCTAGAGGTAACTCCGCAGGATTCTATACCAGAGCGCCACAGTGATGAAATTGATCGCCTGCGGACGACATTCAATCGGATGGTACAACGAATTCTCCAGCAGGTGGCCACTCTGAAACAGACGGACATGCTTCGGCGTGAATTGGTGGCCAACGTGTCGCATGATTTGCGGACTCCTCTGGCATCCCTTCATGGGTATTTGGAAACGTTACTGATGAAAGAAGGAGCACTTACACGAGATGAACATCGGAACTTTTTGGACATCGCACTTAAACAAAGCGAACGGCTTAGTGAACTTGTGGGGGAACTCTTTGAATTGGCTCGGTTAGATTCTCGTGAAGCTCGCATTCAATGCGAACAATTTTCTTTAGCCGAGCTCGTCCAGGATGTGTGTCAAAAGTTTCTCCTCACTGTCGCAAACAAGGGGATAGTCCTAAAGAGTAGTTTTCCAGATGATCTTCCATTTGTGGAGGCCGATATCGGCCTCATCGAGCGGGCGTTAGAAAATATAATCCATAATGCTACCCGCTACACAGCAAGCGGTGGTTCGATTGCGATCTCGTTAAGCCACGAAGCCAGCTCGGTCACAGTACGCATTTCTGATACTGGCTGTGGTATCGCTGCTGGGCACCTACTTCATATTTTTGATCGCTTTTATAGAGCGAATCGACAAAATCAGTCAGGAGGAGCCGGGCTCGGGCTGGCCATCACTAAGCGAATTATCGAGCTACATGGAAGCACAATTCGTGCGGAGAGTACGCCAAACGTCGGAACTATCATCATCTTTGAGTTACCCACTGCTCATTCCTAGTCTCTGTTGTTCCAAGCCCTAATGGGCCGGTCCAACACCCTGCGTGATACAAATGTGACAATTTCGTGAGACCTCCGTGAAGAGGGATGACTATGCTAAACATGTATTGTGTTAGGCAGCGTTTTCAAACGAAAAGGAGAACAGACTTATGAAGAGAATCAGTCAATTTGGTATGGTTGCGCTTCTATTATGTTTCCTGCCAACCTTGTCTGTAGCAAGTGAGTCTGCCGTGGATCGCGAGAAGCTCTTAAAGGATTCCGGCGTCTATGCAACGTTTGCCGTGTTCAAGATGGGAGAACACTGGTGGCAGGTGGATCATGAAGCACGTGTCAAGGCGGCCTCCGAAGTGAAAAAGGTGTTCGAGAAGCACGCCGATAAGTTAGTAGTCGATACGCATTTGCTTCGTGGTCTGTCCGAGAGAGCCGATTTCCTTGTCAGGATTCACTCGAAAGAGATGGTTCATAATCAAAACTTCCTGATAGACCTCATGGGCACCACTATGGGGATGGACTTGAAGAATACCGACACCTTCAATGGCATCACCAAAACCCTAAATTATGTCCCTAGCTTCCCAGAAGAACTGAAGGGGGAGTTGAAGACACCACCACCTCAGGGCAGCCCATACGTTATAGTGGTTCCTATACGCAAGGACGCAGAGTGGTGGATTTCTGGACAAGACACCCGAACGGGCCTGATGAAGGAACACACGGATGCGACGGTCGCATACTTGAAGACGGTGAAACGGAAGCTCTATCACTCCAGCGGGTTGGATGATTGGGATTTCATTACCTACTTTGAAACATCCAAGCTGGATGATTTCAACAATCTTGTGACTGGATTGCTCAAGGTCAAGGAGAACCGTCATAACAAGCGTTTCGGTGATCCTCTCCTGTTGGGGACCATTCGACCATTGGATGAAATCCTCGATATTCTCAGTCGTTAGTCCATTCCCCTCGCACGTTCGACAACACGGTGACCACCTGGGAACAGGTGGTCACTTCTATGCCAGTACGCACAAATCCCCACTTCTAATATTTAGTTTATAGCCTCTATATGGCCCCACCCTGTCACCACCTGTTGGCTTCTCAGGGGGTGAAAGGGTGGGAATACAGGGTTATTTTCAAATGGTGACGGCGATGCGCTAGCTTGGCCGTCCCCTTGGTGAATTACTGGCCTATGCAGAGTTGAGATGAAGACTTTTTCTGACCAGGATTATCAAATAGACGCGAAATATGCTGACCACGAAGGCCCGCCGGCCGCTCCGGACTGCCGGGGCCGGACGGCCGGGGGGCTCGGGGGCGCAGCCCCCGCTTCACTTGATTCATATAGTCAAAGTAGGACAGATTACTGATGCTGCTAGTTCGGTATGGATGGAGTTATTTCCCTGCCGCGCCTACGCAACGACTGATTACTCAAGACTGAATGCGCTGAACATAAATATGCTACCTTTGCGTGCCGACCGTCCTAACTATTGTGGCATGGCCACAATCCTATAAGGAAAGGCTTCCTCGTGGAATCGTGGAACCAATTACTTAAAGATCCAGCAAGCTATTGCTTCAGTCTTGGAGTGGGCGCGATTCTCGGGGTGTGGTGGGCGAGGATGACGCCTGCTCAATCCAACGTCACTCTCGTGATCGGCGTGCTGGCAATTAGTGCGGCCGTTGCCTTCAAAACCGGAGGACTGCCACCTTTAGTCCGGGGACTTTGGATCGGCGCAGCGCTGTGCTTGGTGGGGCTATTTGTCAATTACCAACTATGGACCCCGCGTGCGGAAACGCTCGATGCAAAGAGGGTAGTTCTAGCCCAGGTCGAGAACGCAGAGTATCGAGAACTTGTGGTTCAGGTAATCCATGCCTTTGAACCACATGCTTACATTTCGGTAGCGGGGGCAGTACTCGGCCCTGACGGAGCACGGACGGTGGATATTCAGGTGTGGCCGGTCAGCGGTGGGGTCCGGGGACCAACAGTCATTGATGTTATTGATCGACCAGACGCCAAACCTGTGGGCATCGATGCTATTGATATAGCTGACTCCAAGCGTCGCGACGTTCGAGCTAAAGCGATGTTGTTGTGCAGTAACACCGGCTTTGATGCCTTGGCTATTCAGAAAGCAAAGCGCGCCAACATTGGGTTAATTTCCGTTTTAAAACATGGGGACAAGCGAATCAGAGGCAGGATAGTAGAGGAAATATATCTGCGAAGAGTGAACGTGAGCCCATTTACTGTGGATTACGAAGGCGCAAGCACGGACGATTTGGAAACACTACGCCAATACATGACGGCGACCCATAATGTGACATATATGGGTGGGTCAGTTGCTAGTTGGCTGCAACAGCGTGCTTTAATGATTATCTCTAACAATCCAGAAGTAGAACAGCCACTTATTGCCCGGTTTGATCTCAAAAAACCCACGGAATTTCTTGTACAAGGTCATCAAGTGAATCTGCGAGCACTCTCTATTCGTTTTCACCCGCGAGTGCAGTGGCTATCTCAAATTGTCACACTAGACGCTAAGAACGGCATCTACGACTATGTTCGAGGCCGTGTGCGACTTGCCGCTGGGTCTAATTCATACGTCATCGAAGGTGTGAACTTTGACACAGCGAAACCGATGGCTTCGCCACCACCAGTGTCTGGCATTGGCGTTGGTTTACATCCTGGAGAAGTTGATATAACGCTTTTGATGATAGAGGGACTTGACCTGCCACAAGGAACACAAATCCCTAAGTTGGAGGAATTGGTGAAACCTGATGATTTATCGATGACAATAACGGGGTCTCAACTGGCACCTTAGGTCTTTAGACCGTTGGCATTCCCGTTTGAATGATAATTACCATTTGTTATGAGTGGCAATGCAAACTGAAGCGTCCGACTGGGATACAGCGCGGGGAGCCAACCTAGACCGAAACTGGGCACTCCACTCTGTGGGGTGCCCTTTTTACTTTCCCCAACCATCCGGGCAAGCGCCGCATAGCTGCCCTTCATCACTAGCTGCTTGTCGAGATACCGGATCTCATCGACCAGAAGCTTGAGATAGTTCTTGCTGAAGGCGCGGTCCTTCTCTATTAATCGTTCGCGCAAGACCGTAGTAAAAGCCTGCACCTTCTTCTCTCCAAGGGCATCCACTGGCATTTGCTTGAGCCGTCGAAGCCCAGCTATTTCGACCAATAGGGCCTGCCGCTGAGCCTGTATTTTGTTGGCACGCGCGGTCAACGTCTCGTCCATCGGTAATAAGCCCCTCTCCACCGCCTCATAGAGCTGATTGCTGCTCTGCTGCACACGTTCCAATTCTTTGGTCAGCTGCTTCACCTTGCCGTCCTGGTCGGCTTGCGATCGGCTCAGACGCTTCCTTAACCCTTCCAACATTGTCTGGACTCGTGAGGGTGTAAAGACTCGATCCGCCAAGGATGATAGAACCAGCCGATCAACCAGCTCTGTGGGAAGGTTTTCGCTCGTGCAGGTGTCCTTCCCTTTAAGAATTCGGCTTGAACACTTGTAATAGCGATACTTCCCACCTTTGCCCGTTGCGAGCGTCATCCCGGCCCCACAAGCCCCGCATTTGAGCAGACCCGTGAGAAGCGTAGGGCAATTGACAACCCGCGGCGGAACCCTCTCAGGGGAACGCGATTCCAACTTCTCTTTCACGGCTAAGAATAGTTCCTGACCCACAATGGGATCGACTTTAATCGGCACCCATTCCTGCCGAGGCTTCATCCGCCGAACAGCACCGCCCCGCTTTTCATATTTATTGAAATAGTGCTCCCCGATATAGGCACGATTGGTCAACACCTCATAGATGCGCCCCTTCGTCCACCGACGCCCTCGAATAAGGATGCCCTGCGCATTCAATCGGGCAGCTATTCCGTAGAGGCCAAGCTCTTGCCCTCGATCTCCATGCAGATACCATTGCATAATCCGGTTAACCACGACCGCCTCGCTCTCTTCCACGGCCAACTGTCGTTTTCTGCCCTTATTGCCGGGAAGCTGCACTTCTACCGTCCGATAGCCGACCGGAGGACGCGAGCCGTTGAAGAAGCCCTGCCTCGCGTTCTCGCGCATAGCCCGCAAGGTATGTTTCCCGTTCTCCTTACTCTGGTACTCGTCGAACACACTAAAGATCCGTCGAATCATCTCGCCGGAAGGGTCATCGCTGGTCTGCTGAGTAATAGACAGTACACGGACCCCGTATTTCTTCAACTTGCGTTCATAGAGACCAAATTCAAGTGAATCCCGGAAGAACCGGGAGAGGCTATGCACCACAACAGCCTCGAAAGGAGATGGGGTGACGCAGGCTTCGGTGACCATCCGTTGAAACACCGGGCGTCGATCATCTGTGGCCGACGCACCAGGTTCAACATATTCAGTGCCCACACTGTGGCCAGATGCCTGACACCAGGCCCGCATCTGACTGAGTTGGTCTGGAATGGAGAGATCTTTTTCTGCCTGTTTACTCGTCGAGACCCGCGCATATAACGCAACAATCATGGCCTCACCCCTCTTCCTCTTGGCTCAATACTACCGCTTGAATCAGTTCACCGAGCGACGCTTCAATCAATGCGACCTCGGCATCGGTCACATCGGTCAATTCCAGGTCGAACCGGACTGTTACCTCATTTGGTTGAATCTCATGGGACACGCATGGGCCACCACCTTTCGTGCATCATGTATTCCGGCCCAATCCGTTCCGTTCCTCAGACCCTATCTGATACTCTAACCGTTCCAACTCCCCTTCCAACCCATTCCGTCCGAATTCGTTAAGGACCACCGTCCGAAAGGCCTGAAACTGGCTTGACGGCAATGAGGCTTGGGCCACAAGCAACACATGCGTCACATGACCGTGCACCAGTTTGAGGACCTCCGCCTTTTTCACCATTCCCCCAACTCAATGGCCTTCATGCGCTTGCGCACATCGGCCTTCCAGCTCAGTGGATCAAATAGACGATGCAGTCGCTCCCCGAGCAGCTGATAGGCATCTTCTTCCGTCATCATCTCCTGTTCTTGTTTCACACAGGAGACCGCCGCCATCCGCTTCAGGTAGCCATAGATGCTGATCGTGAGCCGCATGAGCCGTTCATCGAGGACCAGCTCTTTGCCGTCAAGATGCTTGGTTTCCAGCATGTGCAGGGCAGCAATCCGCTGCTGGAGATCAATCCACAGAGGATGCAGAGGCCACCTCGACCGATTGCTGTCCTCCACTCGAATCCTCAAAGTATCGTGGCTTTCAGCCAAGAAATGCAGCAAGGCGCCTTGCCGCTCCTGCAGATCCACAAAAGTTCGAATCGAGAATCCTTTCAGAAGCGCCTTCCTGACCTGCCATTCGATCCGCCAGACATGCTCATCTTGGCCCCACAACTCGTGAAACCAGACCTTGGCGCTTTGCTGCCGGATTTCCGCGATCTTGTCATAGACCCGGAGCACCACATCCCCCTTGCCCAAGGTAAAGGTCTGAACGGTGCCGTTCTCTCGATGCTGGCTATCTTTGTCTGACAAACTCACGAACGAATCTGCGTCAAACACCCGCTCGGCCAGGGAATAGTCGAAACAGAAGTCCACCCTGGACAGGCTTTCTGGCTGTTGCAGCTCGCAACCAACCGACATGGCCCAGGCCACAAACTTGTCATGAAGGGTTGAAGCCGATTGTCGCCAGAGAGCTTGGCTTCGATAGGTCACGAAACAGGAGGGGTTGTTGAACTCTCCCAGTTCAATTTTGAAATCCTCATTCGAGAGCACGAACGGGTAGCCTGAGCTGCTGCCGTATGGATGGATAAAAAACTCGGTATCTCCGAGCCTCACGGCCCGAGGTTCCCGGCTTTTACTCATCCGAAGCTGTTCTTTGATGACTGCGAGGGCTCTGAAGTCGAGGTGTTTCGAGGCAGGCGGCGTCAGATAGTAGGCACACTGCACCGTGTCTATTCCGTGCAGTAACAGTTTGTATGTCCCCTGCTCCGAGATCATGTTTCCTCAGGCTTCGGCAAAGGTTCCAGCCGAAGCTCCTGCTCCTCTACCCGCACCGTGACCCCCTTTGTTTTATCCAAAGTCAGTTGCAGAGGACCGGTCAAAGCCATGACCTTATCCATGAGCGGAACGAGGTTCACAGTAATAAACAAGTCTGCCGTGCTCGGCTCGATATGGCCGATCCGAATGAGATAGATCGCAAGGTTCTTGCGCTCGATTGGGGTGTACCCGATATCCTCTTTCAAATCGCTATGCACCCAGTAAGGGTGGCGGTAGATCCAGGAGGGAAGGGCTTGATAGAACCACCACTGAATGGCCCCACCTTCAAACACCTCGTTCGGGTTCGCCTTCTTGACCCCTCTCAACCGTGCGATATCAATTCCTACATCCCGGAGGCGCTTATAAAAAGCAAGGTTCCAAATGTCGAAAATGGAAAAGAGCCGCCATTTGCCGAACCGTTCATCCCCTCGACCGGACCCAAGCCCCTGATAGAGCTGAGTCAAAATTCCTCCACGGTCCCAATCTTTCAGCACCTTGCGCGATACGCCGATGCAAGATTCGACATCGCCCGAGGTGTAGCGTCGCTGACGAAGATATTCGATGAGAACGTCCCAATTGCGCGGCAGGCCAACGATATCGGGCATCTCCAATTGAAGGATCGACGAATCTGCAACATTTCGTTTATTCATGGACATATCGTTACCATAGAGTTACATGCTAGGTCAAGCAGGGGTTTCCGGGAGATGGTTCGGATTAGGAGGCTGCTGAATAGGTGGGAACGAGAACGGGGGAGTCTGACGACACCCCCCTACCCCCAAGATGCGCCCGCGTGGCCGCCGGCGAGTAACCAAGCTATGCATAACCTGGAGAAGTCGATTTTTATGGCGTCTTAACGTATCCTCCTTCCCGGCCCCCGAGTCCAGTATCAACATTTACAGGCACATTCAAGTCACAAGCAACAACGCCCAACTAAGCGGAGGAACATAAAGAATGGGATGGCGCGATTGGTTAGGCTGGGGAGAGAGAAACAAACCCGCTTCCGCCGCCAAGTACAGACAGTTCTTCGACGGGGTAAAGTACGCGAATGACCACAATATGAGTGTGTTGCAAGCGTTACGACATGTTGGATTTGAAACCGACCTAGTCCGCATTCTAACCCTTTACGACAACTTCGCAGTAAAGCGTCTGCAGCTAGTAAAGGATACCCTCTCAGGAGACCTTCAAGGAGACATTCAGCAACCTGACGTTGACGAAAGCGGTCAACCCTGGCCAGCACAGCTTAATCAGGTTATGAGCAAAACAGCCCTCTCAATTACTAGGCTTGCTTATCAAAATGCCCTACTCACTATTGAGTGCGCCAACTTTCCAAAAACCATGGAAGGCGATAACATTTCACTCTCGCAACTGTGGGCGGAGATGGTGATAAGACACTACAATGAACTCGCTGCGTGCGCTAAGTTCGTAGACATCTCCATCACTGGTCAACAAGCCCCTAGACTTCTGAGACAAGTGACCTGTTTTTATGACACCCTGTGGTGGTACCGATTACACCAAAGAATCTTAGACGTTGGGCAGATTCCAAGCGACCAGGTCCAACTCTATGTTGAAGAATACAAGCAAGCAATACGGGTCGCATTGCTGATGCACAGAAACATGCCCCTTGCGTCGGAAGATATGAGCATCTTTACGAACCCTGAAGAAATGAAGGAAGACTATGACTTCTATGTACACGGGAAATTAGCCACCGAATACTACGCAACAGATTACCTGAAGACTCTTGATTTCCTGAAAATAGAACGGGATGGAACCATTCAAGAATGGATTGGGAGGCTTCATTTCAGAACAATCCAAGTACTCGATCTGTCGCACAAAATGACTCTTATGGAAATGAATTGGTGGTGGCGCCTACAGTCGGACCTCGCTATTGAAAATCTCGAAAACGTCATCAACAAAATTGTGCCTATCCCTAGTTCCCATGCACCCGATTGACGAAGCGCGGCTCCACTTGGGCTACCACGGCCGACACTGGATGTCACTCGTGGACAAGAACATATCGCCATGCTTGGTGGCATGCCAGCCCAAAGGTAGCCACTGGGGCCATTGAATGAACTCTCTCTCGACTACTAAAACGCTTTCCACGTATTCCTAGGCCCCCGTGTTACTGAGACGGAGGCCATTCCGCCCGTCCGGCTATCGCCGGATCGGGCGGCTTCGCCACAGTACAATGTTCGCTCTCAGCCTTTGACACCAACAGGAGAGATTCCATGGAAGAGAACCCACCTGTCGCAGTGTTTAAACTTGGCGAGAAAGACCACATGGCTCAGCTCCTGAATGAAGGTCACGTGTTCATGAGACCATTGCTCGACTTCAAGACTGCCGAAGACAGTCTGCCACGGTTAGACCCAAACGAAGGCTTAGGCTATTCCGTGGCTGCGGAGGGAGCCACTCTCAGCATGAAGCACGAAGGGGAATGGCTCACAATAGGCAACCTAACTGGCCCAATTCGGGCAGATGATCGAAAGCTAGAGAAAACGAATATCTACTGCCTCCATACGCCCCGACGAAAGGACTATGGAAAGCTATTAGGACTCGACCGCTTAGGCTTTGGAGATTCCTACGTCCTGTTTTGGGATGCCAATGAATTTCTACGTCGCCTGACCCAAGCAATAACCAAGGCTGGTCTTCAGCCTCATTATGCATTGGTGGAGTATGTCGATAAAAATAGCTATGCAGGCCCCATGGGCGCATTTAGAAAATATTCTCATTACTCCGATCAAAAGGAACTACGAGTTGCGGCAATGCCCGGGACAGGACGCCCACTGTCCTTATACCTCGGCAATCTTTCTGATATTGCGATAATGGGCCAAACAAACGAACGCCTTGTATTGGACACAAAACCGCCTACCGCCGAATTAGTTTGACCTAACCAGAATGTCACCAGAGGCCTAACTCCATTCTCCTGATGCTCGTTCACAAGGCATTCACCAGAACGATTGGGGTGATAGATCGGCGTCATTTTTTGACAGGCACTTGAACAAGACACCTCCACTGCTTAGATTCATTACTATCGGGGAGCCACAATACAAAGGGGGCTGACGGAATAACACCGCCAGCCCCTTCTCTTTTTGCCTGATCTTTCTTACCTCTTCACTAGGACGACTGTTTAGGCAAGGGCTTCGAAACAACTCCACTCTTCAAAACAATCTCGCAAATATGATCGAGCCGCTCGATGTGTTCATAGGCTCCCCAAGGGTCCGTCGCGACGGCGCACACACCGTGATTCATCTGCCCGACAATGTCAAATTCCAGCGTCCCATCCTGCTTCAACCCCAGGCACTCTGCCGTCACATCCGCCAGATCACGTGACAAGGCCGGCAATGCAGGGACCGTGCGGCCTACACGCGTATAACGTGAGATCTCGGGAAACTCCGCACTCATCGCCTGCAAATCGATTCCGGCATAGATCGCAGCCACAATGTGGGTCGCATGGACGTGAACGACCGTCCTCGTCTTCTTCGTGTCCTTCTGCAGGTTCCAGTGCATCCACAGCTCCCCGGATGGCTGTTGCCCATCACGCACCTTTGGCACAAGTTGGCCGGTCACAGGATCAGTCAGAACCTCCAACCGCACGATGTGTTCTGGATGGACAATCGTCTTTCGCCATCCGGACGGTGTGATATACAGGTACTTGCCCGCCCGTTTCCGCATGCTGATGTTACCGTCTCGGGTCGTAATCCAACCTCGTTCATACACTCGCCTCATCACATCACCGATTGCAGTCAGCATACCTGCCTCCCTGGGGAATCAACTTTCCAATTTCTGTTATCGGTTCCTCACCCGCAACCCTTGAGGGGAGAAGGCACCGGCCCGACAGAAAATGAAAAGTGCGCAGGGAGCGGCATTTGTTTATGATGAGCCGGATATGACTGCGCTAGATGGATTCATTCCCGCACTCCTGCTCCGTAATCCGCATCTCATGACTTTGATACCTCGCTACTGGTCTCGGGAGGCGATAGGAGCACCCCTCCCTCAGGTGACACGTCGATTCACTACCGAACCGAGAACCCAGCTGCAGGGCTTCTGTCACTGGCAGTCTCACCCCCGGAGTTCCCCGACCCTCATCCTGCTCCACGGGCTTGAGGGCTCCGCAGACTCCCACTACATGCGCGGGATGACGACCAAAGCCTACCGTGCGGGATTTAACGTCATCCGCATGAACCAACGTACCTGCGGCGGCAGTGACCACCTGACACCGACACTGTACAACAGCGGGCTCAGTAACGATTATCGAGCGATCATCCAGGAATTGCGGGAACGCGATCACCTGTCTCGGATGTGGCTAGTGGGATATTCGATGGGCGGAAATCTCGCCTTGAAAGCGGCAGGAGAGATGGGACAGTCTGATCCGACGTTAGCAGGTGTGGTAGCGGTCAGCCCGAATATTGATCCCACGCTGTGTGTGGCAGCCCTCGAGCAACCCAGGAATTGGCTCTATCACTGGCACTTCCTGTCGAGTTTAAAGGCGAGAATGCGAAGAAAAGCAGCGCTCTTTCCCGATACCTGGGACTTGTCGCCGTTGGGTTCGATGAAAACGATCACCCAGTTTGACGAAGCCTACACCGCCCGGGACGGAGGGTATCGGGATGTTGTCGATTACTACGACCGAGCAGGAGCCCGTCACGTGCTCCACCAGATCGCCGTTCCCACACTGATCATCACGGCTCAAGACGACCCATTCATTCCCGCTACGATGTTCGATACCCCGGCGATCCGACACAATTCCAATATTACACTGATGATGCTGCGCTACGGAGGACACTGTGGATTCTTTCAGAAACGGTGTCCGCAGGAGGACCGGTTTTGGGCTGAAAATAGAATCCTCGAATGGGTAGGTCGGATGGTCACGACATAGACATAGCAGTCTTCCGAGATCCGCGGCATATCTCCATACCCATTTGGGAGAGAACAGATTCGGTCGGATAGCGAAGCCCCACCGCCAGTTACTCTTGGGCGTCAGGTACTCGCTTTGACGGGCGCAGGCGGCTTGCCAAACTGTTCATCCAACCCGAGGTGAGGCCTGGCGAGAAACGCTCCGGCCAGCTTTCTTCCGTCATCGAAGGCAGGCTGCGCAGCCTGCCACTCCGCAATAGGTGGATTCACGGGAAGATTGACCATGAATCTCGTACCATGGCCCACCTCACTGGCTACCTCAACATACCCCCCATGCTCCTGAACGATCTGGTGCGCAATGGTCAAGCCGAGCCCGGTTCCCTCACGCTCGCCGCTCTCGTGCTTGGTGGTATAGAACGGATCGAAGATATGGTCTAGATCCTGCGGGTCGATTCCCGGCCCACTATCCTCGACTTCGATCTGAACCCATGGCTCATTCACCGGCTTGACAAGTTTGCGAGTGCGAACGGAAAGGCGGCCCCCCTGGTCACCGCCGATGGCTTCCATCGCATTGATAAATAAGTTCAGCAAGACCTGCTTGATCTGCTGCCGGTCCAGTTTCACGTACGGCAGATCGCTCGCCAGTTCTTTCTGAATCGTGATGGCCTTGCTGCTCGCCTTCACCTCGATAAAGTAGAGGCAGGACGACACCACGTCATTCAAGCTTTCCTGAGTAAGCTTCGGCGTCATATAACGCGCATAGTCCAGAATCTCATGCACCAGCCGCTCGATCCGCTCAACGTCTTCACACACGACCTGGCTGAACTGCTCCATAAACTCTACATCGTCACGGCGTTCAGGGGCCAGCTGAACGAACGTCTTGATGGAGGTCAACGGGTTTCGAATCTCATGGGCAAACCCGCCGGCCATGGTTTCAAGCGAGCGCAACCGGTCGGTACGGCGCATCAACAACTGGGACCGGCGGAGGTCCTCATACAAGAGCGCATTGTCGATCGCGATCGCCGCATGCTGCGCGAGGGTCTTGAGAAGGGCCAACTCTTCGGTCGAATACATGCCATGATTGGCCCGGCGGCCTAAGTTACAAAAACCTACCAGCCGGTCCTTGCTGATCAGCGGAATACAGACCTCGGACTCCAACGCTTTCAAGGTGTCGAGCAAGCGCAGATGCTCCGTATCGGCCTTGTCGTATTCGATTTCTTCCCGGACAAGGGCGGTCTCTGTCCGCAACAAGGTCTTGGGAAATTCTCCCTCCATCTTAATCGGAGGCACGACAGCCTCACGCGTCACGAACCCGTAGGAGGCTGTCAAGCTATAGATCCCTTGTTCCTTATCGAGAACATAGACGGAGGCCGTTTTGATGTTCATCACACGCGCGAGCGTTTGCACAATTTCTTTTGTGAGGGATTTCAGTTCAAGGATCGCCACAAGAGACTTCGAAAACTGCACCAACGTATCGTAGGCATCGTAGCGCTCTCGAAAGAGCGTCTGCCCGATCGCGCGCTCGACCCCCTTCTGAAGGTTCGCCAAGCCGCTCGATACGATCACAAATAAACCGAACAGCACCCCGGCCAGAAGATAATGGAACGTCCCGGTAAAGATCCGGATGACCAGCAAGATCATCATGTAGGCCGGAATCAGGCCCATCAACTTGATCGACAACATCACCTTCGGCCGACTCGGGACGAACGACACATCCATCAACTCGTATCGAGCGATGGCATAGGCCACGACGGTGACCGAGAGGCCGGCCAGTAAATACCCGACCGGATAGAACCCCACGCCATAATTCTGGAGGAAATCGAGAGAGGCAAGGAATCCAAGCGCGAGGGCCACAACCGTATATTTCAGCTGAGCGCCGAGCAGCGGGGATGAACTGAGGTGGAGCCGATACCCCTGATACAGCCGATAAACCGTCAAACCCCCGCCCGCCACCACGTATGCGACCAGCCAGGGATGGAGCACCCCGGCCTTCGGATATCGGCCCCAATAGTAGACATACTGACCATCTACCAGATACGGCGTGAACAACAGGCTCCAAAAAAGCGCGCCGACGGCATAATTCCACACAATCAGGCGATCATGCGCAGCCCCTCCGGAGAGACTCTGCGCAAAGTGATAGGTCAGCGCAGGCAAGAAGACCACTCCCGTGTAAATCACCTGCACCCAGAAGAGCGCCTCATCCTCGCGTGACGCGGAGAACAGCATGAAACAGCCGAATAACCAGAGACAGGCGGCCCCGCACACCGCGCTGAAGATCGTATTCGACGTGGAACGGGGATTGTTGCTGAGCACCCAGAGCGCACAAATCAGGAACAGCGTTCCGGCCAACAACGGAGGGGTGGAATGTCCGGTCGCGCGATTACTGAGCACCGCGCCGATGGACGTCGCCACGACAATAATCGCCAGCACGATGGCATATCCGAGCCCCTTGTTCAGTACGACGCTGATATTCATCAGCCGGTATCGAACGATCGTGTACGCCATCAGAGCCGTATACATCGTGATGAGCACCGTGCCGTAGGGCAACAGCGGTACGCCATACCAGAGAGGGAAATTCGTGGCCCCGCCCGCATACCCGATGATGCTGGCGGCCAGCATGTACGCATATTGATGGCGCCGGATGCCATTCGCATCCCGAAGAGCGACCCCGACGAGCGAGGTTGCGTAGACGACATACCAGAGGAAATACAGCAGGAAAGGATGGAAGAAGAGGCCGGGAACCGGCCAAAAAGAGAACGACATCGCAGGGTGCACCCCGGCCACGAACCAGGGCGTCGTATCGGCCAGCAGAAACAGTGCCGCCAGACCATAGCCGATCTTCAGGGCTTTGGCGTGGCGCGCGGTAATGTCAAGAAACGTGACGGTGTGGTGAAAATACAGAATCGGGATGAGAGATGCGCCGGCCATCACCAAGCGCAGCAGACTCAGCGCAAGGTCTTTGGACTCCGTGAGTTGCCAGCCACAGTAGAAGACGCTCCAAAAGGCAATGCTCAGACAGTACAGCCCGTAAATCCGGTTGCGTGCAGCGGCAGGATCCCGGAAGTAGACGAACATTCCGAGCCCTGTCGCAGCCAACGCATTCACCAGGGCGCTGAACGCGAGCACTTTCATCTCAGGTACTCTGGTAAAGTCGAGGCCGTGTCATCATGCCGCCACCGTGAGGTTCGCCAGGCCCTTATCGGCCACGGCAATGAGCGCTTGGTTTCCGAACGTGGAATAGACCCGCGGATGCGTGACGCCGGCCGCGCGCAACAAACTTTCCAGTTCCGCCTGGTAATGGAAATGAAAAATACCTTCGCCTTCCCGCTCTTTGATTCTACCAGAATTGTCCAGGAGGCGACGCCCTTCTTCGATTTGGTCCGGCGTCTGAGCCGTCTCAACGAAGCTGCGATAAATCGCCGAGAGATCGGCATACGGCTTCAGGTTGGAAATCACCAACCGTCCATTGGGAGCCAACACGCGCAGATATTCCCGGAGGGTGAAGAGCGGGTCGCGCACGTACCCGATCACAAGATTGCACACGACCCGGTCGAAGGAATGATCGGGAAACGGCAGCGGAGACTCCAGGTCGGCACGGCAGACCCGCATCGACATCGGCACATAGGCTCGCAGCCCCTCATAAAACTGCCCTTGTAGCGCCGCCCCCACCTGCTCAAAGTTGGTCATGGCCTGCGCCAGAGCCGTCGGGACAAAATCCACCCCGACATAGTCAGGCGAGCGAAAATCTCCGCGCCTGGCATAGCGCTGCCGAAACGCCTGATTGAGCTGCAAGAACACACCGAGGTTACCATTGCCGCACCCGGCATCCAAAATCCGCTCCCCGTGATGGCAATCGCCCATCAGGCGATAGACATGATCCATGAGCCGCCAAAAATCGGCCACGTTCGGGATCGTCTGGAAATTCTGTAAGTACTCCTGCCAGAACGCCACATGATCCGACTTGCCCACCGGCCGACGCTTCTTGCTGCGTTCGCGTTCCGCGCGGTTCTGCACGCCGATTTCTCGATGCGATGGTTCGACCATGCGCGCCATCGACCGTGTCGGCCACAACTCCTGCTGGCAGCATAGGGCAATTTGGCGATAGACCGTGCGGGCTTTCCGGGGGCTCTCTTGAAGTCGATGCAACGCGCCCGGCACCACATAGGAGTGGCGGAGATTCGCACCCATCGCCGCGCCGACTGCCTCGATGGAGGCCGGATCGACCCACGCATCCTGCTCGGCATGAAACAGCACGACGGGAGCATGGAGGTGCTCGGCGTCCTGCTGAGTGGTGTGCAGGTCGGCATAGCCTCCCTGCACAGCATGCTCCAGCCAACGATCCGCATCGATGGTCAGGCCAAGAATGTTGACCACCCCTTTGCGCACACCGGCCAGATGTTCGCCGATCAGATCCTCTTGATGGACGGCCTGCAGCGTATGCTGAACATCCATGATTCCATTGATCATCGCCAGCAGCCCCAGGTGAGGGACTCGCCCCGCGACCTTGAGCGCGACGCGACCGGCCAGGCTGGTCGCCACAAGACCGATGGATCGACCCGGCCATTGAGCAGCCACGTAGTCCAGCACGGTCTCCAGATCGGTCTCCATATCCTCCAGGCGAAACTGCGTGACCAACCCATCGCTCTCTCCGACATGATTCACATTGTCGAAGCGCACGACATGAAACCCATTGCCGGCAAGATAGTAGGCCAACGGCACATAGTCGCGCTTGCTTTCCCCATACCCGGGAGCCAACACCACAATCGGTGCGTCGTCCGACAGATCGGTTCGAGGCCGATCGTGACAGAGCGCGATACGGTGACCGGACGGGCGGACACACTCCGAGAACTCACTGATGACGGAAGGCCCTTCCGCCCTGTCGACGACGCCCTCGCCCTGCTGCTGCCCGAGCAGGTGCTCAATGATGTCCTCAGCCTCTTTTGCAACCGGGAGAAAGCGCACCCCCGCCAACACCGTCCGCCCCCCAACCTGCCGATAGCCGGAAGGAGCGCCGACCTCTCCCGGTCTTGTCCATACCACTTCACCCACCACGGAGCAGCCGACAGACGGCGTGGACACAGAAGACCCTCGCTGGGCGACAGTCGGTGACACCCATTTCAGTTCCAATTCTGAACCCAGCAAATCCTCTTCGGCCGACAGACACAGACAGGCCCCGCTTGACGTCAAATCTGTCGTCAACGCCCCCGACAAGATTCGATCACCGGCTCTAAGCCGGAGACTGACCTCGGTGCTCAATCCGACCGTAATCCGCTGTTGACGCCTCCGCTCCTGACGTGGACGCTCGGGCACCCGGGCAAGGCGCGCGCGCGCGGCCTGAGCGACGACCGGCTGCCGGGACTCGGTGTCGATAAGGGCATCCTCACTCTCCTGAGCGATCAATGCGGCGACGAGATGCAGCCCCTTCGACCGTGCGCGGCCCTCGCTCATCCACATGGCTACTACCTGCTCATCGCCAGGGCTCAACCGCGCAAACTGAACGGCAAGTGTCACCCCTCTTTTCGTCTGACCTGAACCAAGGACACTTTCGGAAACGCGAATCCCGCACACAACCCCAACACTTTCGGGCCGCGTGGCCCCGGGAGTCACACTCAGCAGAATCTGCTGATTCAGCATGGCAGGAATGTCCTCGGAAAATTCCATCGAGAGCCCGCCTAAGCTGAGGCTTTTCGTCTGACCGTTCCACGTATGATCCTGAAAGTGAAGGAGGGTCGAGATGCGACTCTCGAGGCGTCGGGAAGCCCGCCGCTCTGCAACAGAGAGAGACCAGGCATCGCTGGTTTTCTTCCGATCGGGCACCGAAGATTGCCGCCTGCTCTCCTGGCCAAGCAGGCCGATCACAGACACACTCTCATTGCGCGCAGCGATGTGCTTCGACATACATTCCCTCCCGCCGTATTGAGTGCTGCGCGTTGCACAGCATCGAATTGAATAACGTGTGGACGTCGTCGCCCGCTCACAGAGCTCGCTCCGGGCGAGGCTGGACTCTTGCAAGCGCACGAACGATTCCAAAAATGCGGGAGGATGTCGGCTGATCTAACAAGGGCAGGATTAACGACACGCACGGCCTCAGAACTGGCACACAGCGACTGTAATACAACTCAATGTTCGAAGCTTATTCTAGGGAATTAGACATAATTGTCAACTCATCCGCAGAAAAAAAATGTAGTTACCTACAAAAATTAACTTAGATGATAGCTACAGGGAAGAAAGACACCGTTGGCCGGGTCGCCACGACGCGGAAGCAGCCCCAGCAAGTCAGAACGATGACGACCGTCATGATACTGACGCCGATTCCTCACTTCGCGCAAAGGCCTGACGCACACCCTGCAAGGCGCTCATCGCCGCATCAGAACCCGAGCCATTAAGGAATTTCACGCGGCAGAATTTGCCTTCTCCACGGGGCATCGGCTCACCGATGACGGTTAATGCCGACCCTCCTCAGTGACCGACATCGTGACCCGGCGCAAGCTGGTTCGACGACAAGGCAGGCATCGGGGAATCGGCCCGGGTTGGTTGCTTTGACCCGGCAGGTATGCTACTCACAGTCCCCGATAGGTCAGCCTGAGTACTCACGATGCGCCGACCTCATATTCGTGCTCACAGCGGCATGCTGATCCCCGTCCTGGCCGGAATCATGCTGGGCTGCCACAGCACCCCGCCTATCACCGAGGGCTATCCTCATCAGCGGGCGCTGCAAGGAAAAAGTAAAGAACAGGTGCTGGCCTGCGCCGGCACACCCCTCCAGGAACGAGAGGATGGAGCGGTTACTATGCTCCGGTACTACAAAGAGGCCCCGCTGCTCGAAGAGTCCATGGTGTCCTCGAAGAGCAGCCGTCCTACCGTACATCACGGCTGCTGGGCAACGGTCGTGATTCAGCACCAACGAGTCGACCAGGTGCAGTATCGCTTCGTGCCGAGTTCGGTCGATGCCTCAAACGACTGCGAAGAGATCTTCGCCAATTGCCCGGAATGACGGCCCGGCGACACCGCAGTGTTGGCCCGCGCTGGCTGCTGTTCTTCATGGGCTTGCTGTCGGCAATGATGCCCTGGACGGAACCGGCGCTCGGGCTGGAAAAGTACGGGCGCCCGCTCCCCTCCATGGATGAACCGGAACATGAAGCGCGCGAGGAGGAGGAAACGCTGTTCGGCGGCTATCTATTAACCGGTGCCTTTGTAAAGAATCCGACGTTCGCCGCCAGGCCTGACAATACCGGACTCGTCGGCATGCGCCACATGCTGCACTTGGAAACGGACCTCTATAAGCAGTACCTCACGTTTTACACCGATCAGAATTTTTTCTCGGACCGCACCGACGGATGGATCAAGTTGACGGAATGGGACGGCACCTT